>SDBT01009737.1_pt1 | contig 15560 bp, 25 predicted proteins | sample 2277101 | NCBI WGS metagenome assembly SDBT01 (sample SAMN10404973, study PRJNA504765) | marine sediment metagenome | isolation source: marine sediment core GS10_PC15, 103 cmbsf | place: Arctic Ocean: Southern Knipovich Ridge | collected 2010 | reverse complement strand
AATGGAACCGTAGAGACACTGTGTGCTGTCTCGACAGAAGTCGCCTTCTGAAACCAAAACATCATTCACTTCGAACACTCTCTGGGTGTCTTTCATGAGCGTAGCAAGAATCTTGTTATCTACAAGTATGTTGTAGTCTCTCGTGCTCAAAGTAATTTATTTGCTTTCAAAAACTTGTCTCTGGCGGTTTGCGCTTCTTCAACTGTGTTATAGGTTCCCACAGTCACAATCTTATTGTCGTACCATACAGCAACTCCAAAACGTCCGGATGGTCTTTTGCGCACACAAAAACCGTATTTAGACTGATTTCTTTTGTTGAAACAGTTGCCTCGGTTGTTGGTGATACGTAGATTACCTCTAGTGTTGTCTAGAGTGTTGTGATTCTTGTGATCAACGTGTTTATGATTACCAAATTTGAGTCCAAGAATTTCGCGATGCATAGATTGAGCTGTGCACCTGTCGCCAATGCTAACATTTCTCTGCGCATAAAACGATTGAGTTTTGGCGTTCCACTGAGCGCACCATTTGAACTCATTTATGACTGGATAATCTTCATCATCAACGATTGCAAACTGTCCTTGTGTAAGAGAAATTTGTCGCATCACACTCCTCTGTGTTCGTTCACTTTTCGATCGTAGATCTTACGCAGCGTGAAAAGCCGGTCGTTCACAACACGAGGCATTTCCTCGAGTCTCTTCAGCTTGGCCGATAGCTTGACTACCTTCTCTTCTAGATTTCTCAGGCTTCTGTCGGTTCTCAGCACCACAGCTTTGCGCTCGCCGTACGTCTTGTAGGACTTCGGGTGTTGAGTAGCGTATTCCTCTGTAGCTGTGTTGATCCTGTAGTCAAACACAGTCTTAATGACCTCCAGTCGTTCCGCCACGTGCGACTTCTGCGCAGCCAGGTACACCATGTACGCGGAGATCTTTTCAAGAGTCTCGTCCATTTCCTCGAAATCCATGTCGCGCATACGACGGTTGTTGAGGTTGACGATGTAGTCGAGGTTAGGCATGGAGTCGCCGTTCACAGACGACAGACCAACGCTGTCTTCCCAATCGTCCAGGTCTCCCATAGTCTCACGCAGCTTCATCGATCTTGCTTTCGAGCGTCTCCAAATCCAACTCGTTTTCCACCACCCTGACCAACGTGATGTTGTTCAGCTCACACCACTGCTCCTTACTCGCGTCATTCGTTTGGCTTTGAGCGTAGCCAATTCTGTCCTTGTGAAAATGAGGCGTGAACTTTTCGTGTTGATTGCCGTCGAATTCAAACGCTAAGAATAGAGAAGGCAGAAAGAAGTCCAGGCGCAGTCTTGTAGACGGACAAGTGAACTCGTGAAAGATCCCAGACAGAGGGAATAACTCATGCAGTAGATTACCAAGAGTTTCTTCACCCTTGGATCGACCACGACCGTTCCACTTGAATCTATCGATCGAAATGCCGTGGGTACGCCCATCCAACCCTTTGAATTTCACTTGCGGACCTCGGCGATGATTGTGTCCCTTATCTTCTCTTCCACTTTTGGATGTTCAATGATGTAATCCGCGGCGTTGGCTTGTCCTTGTACCTTCTCTCCGTCGTAGAATTCAAACCATGAGCCGTTGAACTGAATGAGTTTCTTGAGACCGAAGGCTTTTACCAAGTCACAGAGGTCGTAACCCTGATGGAACCCTTGGCCATAGATCAGATTCGACTGAGCGGTCTGAAACGGACGACCGAACTTGTTCTTGATGCACTTGAACTTCACTTTGTGACCGACAATCTCGCCGTTTTCGCCCCCTTGTTTGAGTTTGTCGCCCGGAGACATCTCTACGCGCCAAGTTGTCAAGTATCTGATCGCAGCAGGACCGGCGGGTTTCCATGCGGGTCCGTACCCCGATGTGTTAGCTCGGAGCTGATTAACGTAGACAACCAGACTGTCATTCCTGCGACAAAGCTTCGGAGCCATCTTAGCAAACTTGGTCAGCATTTGTGACGTGGGGTGAAAGTTCTTAGTGCCAACGCTTTCGTTATACTCGCTGCTAGCCATAAGCGCAGCGATTGAGTCTATGATGACTAGAGTTTTCGGCTGAGTTGTCAAGATCATAGCCGCCGTGTCTAATGCTTGCTCAGCATCGTCTGGCTGAATCATCAAGAAGTCTTTGTCTGGCTCGATGTCGAATATCTCGCACTGCGATTCATTGACGGCGTGTTCTGCATCTACAAGAAAAGGCATCATGTTAGCAGCCTTAGCCGACTTAATCATAGCAAGAATGAGCGAGCTCTTACCCACACCTTCTTTCCCGAATACCTCTATCACACCGCCACCGCGTAGTCCCACAGCGGGCGTTAGTATGAGGTCCAAAGGTAACACGCCCGTCTGCAGTCTGACTTTACTCTTCAGCCCCTCGGGGTTGAGCAACTCACCATGCAGCTTCGCTATGCGCGCACGCATCCCACCGCCGGACTCCTTGTCGACCTTCTTAGTCTTTTTGCCGACCTTCTTTTTTCGTTTCTTCTTTTTCACGCTTGCGATACCTCTTGCCCAAAGCCTGACGTTCCACCTGTTCGGCATCGTATCCGAAGTACTCTACCCCAACAGGTTCCTCACTCTTCTCGTCTTCATAGTCTTCTTGTTCACGTACCCTGTATCTCTCTGGTCTACTGCGAGTACGTTCTGCCAATATCTCTTTGAAGTGTTGTGCATACGAATGATAGAGAACCGTGTTGATTGCAGCAAACGGCTCTTTGTCTCGCCTGATCCATGCGAACAACTTCTTCAACTCGCGTTTAAAGTGATGAGCTGCTCTAGTGTTGGTGTTCCAGAAATACTTAGGCTGATGCCCATACAACATGAGACAGGACCATTCAGCAATCGCGTGCACAATACCAAACCGTTTGTCTTTAGTAGTCAGAGACTGATACGGTTTCAGGGGATCGAGATCTCGATTGATTGCTCGCTGGACAGAACGATACAGACGCTGACAATCAGGACAGTTTTTTTTGGTTGGTCGAATCCCTTTGTAATTTTTATGCTTCTTGCATTGTCTGGTGAAGTATTGCTTTTCTGTGTTTCTTTGCTTCATCTGGTGTATCAAAATTTCCGAGATGTTGCCATTTGCCATTCAACGAAGCATAGCATTGAAATTTTCCACTCGCAGTTCTTCTTATACCTGTGCCATACTTTGATTTTCTGCGAGTGTTCGACGCACTTTCTCTTGGAGTTACAAATTGACAGTTTGATGGTTCGTAATTTCCATCGTTGTAAATTCTGTCTATATGTAATCCGTGTTTCCACCCGTTGGCAATCGCCCAATCGTAAAAAATCTTGAAGTCATTTTTCCATTCATTACAAACTTTGATTCCACGACCACCATAATCTTTAAACTCTTTGGTTTTGTCATTGTAACAACGATTTTTCATCGCGTAATATATATAGTATAGAGGATGTTTACAGAGACCATGAACCACAGTTGTATCTTGATGCAAACAACCGCAAGATTTAGTTTGTCCTCTTTGCAGATTGCCTTTTCGAACAACAGTTTCATTGCCACAATCACATAAACATAGCCAGCAAGTTTTACCGCCTTTGTTTAAATCTCGACACAATACAACTAAGCGATTAAACCTTTGTCCTGTTATATCTATAAGCTTCGACATATATTACACTGCCTGGTTTGCGCCGACTCTTTCAATCATCATCTCCCTAGCGAGTTCAGCCGACTCCCAACCGTCTTCGTACTCCACTTCGGTGGGTCCAATCTGTTCCGTAGTACCGTGTTCGTACCAGGTAACTCGAGTTTTGATCTTTCCATGGTCATTCTTTTTGAAGCAACCGATCGCACGCTTGCTCTTATTGAACCCACCGGTTGTGCCGACCATGTTGAAGAAAGCAAAGTACGCGTCTGCATTTTGGTATACAGGCTGACCGTTGTATCGCAACTCAGAAATCTTCAGATTTTCCTTACGACAGTGATCGCGGAGCTGGCGCCAGGACGACACATCAGATATGTTCTCGCGCACTATGTTACCATCCGAGAGCACGGCTTCAAAACCTACGACCGCTACTGAGGTCTTACTATCGGTTCCCATTTTAAGATGCTCCTTGTTTCTTATTCTGACCTCACGACAAATTCACGCAACTCTTCGAACGATCCAAAATACCTACTCACGCAGGCTCTAGTCCAGGCGCTCACGTCGTCCTTGAGGTCGACTTCTGGTGACACGACGCCGTAGACGGGTCTCTTGACCGCCCTAGCGACCGTCATTTCAGACTTGGTGCCAGTGCCTTGTAACATAGCGGGGTCGATGTAGGCTATCACAGCCTCGGTCTCGATCACAGCTCCACAGTCTCCGTCTACCACCGGCTGCGTGTGCCAATACGAGTTGAATAGGTCGTTCTCCGCAGCGTGCTCGTTGAGCGTCTGCTCACCGCCGTTGTAGATGAAATCACACGGATCCACGATCTTTACGTGTGTGTACTCAAGCTGCTCTTTTAGCTTCCGTCTGTACCCTACTCCTTTATCTTTCGCGTGCTCGATTGCTCCGGCTGCGTACACAGAGATCTTTTCGTCAGCCGTGCTTTCGATCACAGTCTCAAACTGTTCACGCTTCTTGCGGTAGAATCTGTGGTGGTCTTCGATGATCTTAAGTAGCTTGTGAGCGCTGTAGCCGTGAAACACGAGCTCTCTGTACTTCCACCTGTAGTGAATCGGCATGAAGTATTTGTATTCCAGTAGCCCTTTGAGCGCAAGCATCTTGTTGCAGCTCTTCAGCTTGACTGTGACTGTCTGAGAGTCTTCCGCCAATCGCTGACACTCGTCGAAGTGAATGCTGTTTCTGATGGTTTCGTACAAAGTCCGTGGAGTGAGTTGATCCAGTTGACTTTGCGTGTAGATGTCGATCATGCTTCCCATAACACCTTCTTGTATTTCGTAAGAGTCGTGATCAAGACTTCCATCTCGTCACGATGATCTTGTGTAACCGCACCACTGCTGCCACAACACGACTCCATGCCGGCGTGCATGAGTGGCGGATCTGTGTTCGGCTTTAGTTCAAACACAGCAAACATGATGTCTTGCTGGTACAAACTGTCTACGCTAGGCTTCAGCAATTCGAGTAGACCAATAGTCTCTTCTGCATGCTGAGCGATCTTTGCTTGACGAGCTTCTTCAGTCGGATAAAACCGCATGACTGCTCGAGCGAATCGTTCACCCAAAACTACTCCTCAGCGTCCGGGTGAGCAACTACAGAGTTTTTATCGTACGGGTGGATCCCATACGCCTGTCCTTTGGTTTGTTGAGCCGTTACGCTGCCATCCACATTCGGCACTGCAACAACACAGCTACGACCCTTCTTCTTCTTCTTTTTCGCCGGCGCCTTCTCGGTCACCTTCTTCTTTTTCTTCTTCTTGCGCAGCTTCTCCATCGCTACCACCAGCTCCGACTCTATCACGGCCAAGTTCCTTGCCGTAAGCTGCTTCCCACGATGTTCCACCAGTACCCTGTTTACTTCGAATCGAATCCTCTCCGACATCATCGCCTCCGCACATGGTTGAAAAATTCAGATTTTTGGTTCTGAGGAAATCGTAGATCACAGTCATAGGAACAACCAAGCCAATGAAATCACCACAGACTAGAGCCGTGATCATTCCGATATACTTCCCACGATCATTATAGACGCCTCCACCGCTAGCTCCAGGTGCGATTCCAGAATCTATCATGAAAACCTTGTCGTTGGGGATCAACGAAATCATGCCCGTCCTAAAGGTCACAAGAGGAAAACAGGGCGCCGAGCCTATGTAGACAGTCTGACCCATGTTCATTCGGTCAGCCACAATCTCACACACCAACCTAGCTGGAGTGATGTGAAGCTCTTTAGTCATAATGACTGTCAATAGACCCACGTCGGACTCACCGTCTCCATCTACGTGAAATGTTACATCCGGATCGGTCTCTTTGATGCCAGCCATATTGACCCCTCTACCGAGATCGTCATACAGCATGTAGTTGACTTCAAAGACCTCATCAACTTCCACCGCACCATGAGGTGTCTGTACCTTGCCGTCTCTGTTGAGAGAGTGAGCTGCGCCAAGGAAGATGTAGATGTTCTTCTTGTCGGGCATGACACCCTGTGCGATCAAAGTCACCGTACTGTAGTTGAAAAATTCGGGGATGTTGCTCGCCTTGATGCCAACGATCGCGGTGTGTGGCATGATTTCTTTCCAGATGTCATCGGCGACTACTGGAGAGAACAGTAAGGTCAAGATCGTGATCAGGATTTTCAATTTGCAGTCTCGTAATCAATGATCGACTGACAACCGTCAGAGATACCCTTAAACACGGCAACAACCATGCTGTAGTTGTTTTCTCCAACAAGCTCACTGGCGTCCGGCGTTTCGACGTACATATTCAAGAGATTGATCGCTACCCTCATGTATGCGTTGTATTCAGGAGGCATCCTGTCGAACAAGTCGGCGGCTAATTCAAGCGCCATTAAAGGATTCTGCTCCAATCCATTCAACACGATGGCGTCGATCCACTTCTTGATCCCATGAGCTTGCTTCAGTCGCTCGTCTGAGTCGTCGTAGACCTTTGATAGCGTGATCGCCATCGCCCCTTGAGCCGCGTCGTGTAGAACGGTTTCCTTCTGTTCCACAGTCATGTCTTTCCCGAAGTCCAACAGACTACAACCGGACAACAGGAATACACACAAGGCAAGACTAATCTTCGTATAACGCATTCTCTTCTCCTCCATGATGCATAGTGCTCAAGGCGCCGACGCCAAGATACGACTCAACTCTCTCTTCCACTTTGCCGACGGAAAGCTCAGGCAAATTGATCCTATGCATTTCGTCGAGCACATATTTGACAGCTATTTCGAGTTTGAAGTCTGAATCCATTTTATCGCCTTCGTTCGCCCGCTTGTACTTGGTAGCAAGCTGTTCTGACAACGCTATGCCTTGTAGAGTGATGTTCAACATAGCCTCTTGAATATGAATCCGAGTTTGCGCGTCAGCCTTGTGTGAGATCTTGTTGGTTACAGAGCGCACAATCACCAAAATGATCGGCGTAGCAACAACAATGATGCCAGGCAAGGCCATCTTGAATGCGTGAGCGACCTGTTCGACTAACGTGAGCTCGGGTTCCATGTTCAGTCTCCAGTGTTGATGTTCTCGAGAATGTCTGCAGCCTGACCTCGAGTCAGTTGGTCTAAGGTGACCACCTTTTCGCCGACGATTTCTGAGAGCTCTGCGAAAACCTTCTTCTTGCTTTTCCCGTGCTTCTTGATCATGCGATCCTTGATCAACGTCTTTTGTTGATCCATAGCCGGCTCTCCACTGGTCTTGTCGATGATGTCATCGATGTCAGTGATCTCTTCCCTGGTGCATATCTCAAGTCCAAGGGCAAACCGTAGAGCTCTTGCTGAAGCCCGTGTGGCTGCGAGTGCAGTGGTGTAGTTTTTGAAACCTGGGTTGGCGGTTTTTGCGCGACAGTCACCGACGTCACTCCATTCAAACAACACTGGTTCATCAACAGAGCCAAATTGATATACGACTTCTACTGTGGCGCACCAGTCGTTTGCCTTAGTGGGAGGTTCTATCTTCGGAGAACGTCTAGACTTAATACCCCAGATCTGCTTCGCAACCCGAAGTAAAGCGTCGTGTCGAACAAAGATGTTACTCTTGTCTTTTTCGATGTCGAAATCGTCTTCTTCGAAGTGGTCGGACAGCTTTCTTTCCTCCTTGTCCGGTCCCACCATCACCTGATTCTTCAGTTCTTCTCGCACGCTTTTTTGCTTTTTTCTTGGAGCCACGAACCTTTCCTTTCTTTACCTTCTTCTTAGGCTGAACCCGCTTAGGTCCAACAGCCTTTCTAATACTCTTGTTCAAACGGTGGTACAACAACACGGCTTCCGTACGATCTCTGATTTCTACTCCCATCGCCTGCAGCCGACGTTTAACCTGCATGACGTAGAGCCCCAGACGACTCGCGATCTCATTGAGACTGAGACCTTCGTCGTCGTACATTTCGCGGATCTTGGGATCCGTCTGAGAGTAGTTGAAGCTGGATCTTCTACCGCCCATTCTCTTGATCCCTCAAGTGCACCACATACTCACCAACACCGATTGCTGGCGAACGCGGCTCAAAACCAATCAAGACTTCCAACGTATCCTTGATGTCTGCGTGTGTAAACTGTTGGTAAAACTGCGGCGTCTTATTCCGAATCCATTCGACATCTGTTTGTACCGCACCCATTGCAGTTGTCAACATCTCTACAATTTCCAGAAAGCTCGCCGGCTTTCCAGAACCCACGTTGTAGATTCCTCCTTCGCACTCCATGGCTGCGATATTGGCGTCCACCACATCGTCCACATGGACCCAGTCTCTCTTCATGTCGCCGCTACCCTTAAACAACCTTACCGGCCTACCGGGCGAGATTCCGTCATCAAAATGACCTGTGATCTGTCTGTACAGACGATAGATCATCGAAGCGGTTTCACTTTTGTATTGTTCGCCGGGTCCGTACACGTTGAAGTAACGCAGACCCACGGAACCGTCAACAAGCTGCAAATTGTCCATAGCAAGCTTGGAGAATGCGTATATGTTCAGAGGATTCTCATGCTTACCGACAACCATTGGCTGGTGTGGATGTTGGCCGTACACGGCGGACGATGAAGCGTATATGAGTTTTGCTCCACAGCGCTCGACAAATCCAGACAAATACCTTGCGGACTCAGTGTTGACGCGCATCATTCTGGCCTGATCGTGGATTCTCGTGTCTGTGATAGCAGCATTGTGAAACACGTAATCGACCTCGTCGTGAGGCTGCAGTATCTTCATCAGCATATGGATGTCGCTGACATCTGCAGTGATGACTCCGCCTTTGAACCCCTTCAGGTTTTCAAAGCGACCTGAAGAGAAGTCATCTACAACCACCACGCGATCGTTGGGATACTCTTTCTGCAGCCTGAGAGCGAGTCTCGATCCCACGAACCCGGCGCCACCGGTCACGATATACATTCTGCCACCCGGACTCTCGTGTCTACTCATCTAAACAGATCTCCTATCTGAATTTGTATGTATAGCTTGGAAAATCTAAGTTGCTTTGCCTACACACATTCATAAACTTGTCAAATCCGGCAGATTTGACAATGATTCTCCCGGCACGATCGATAGAGGTCAGATTGGATTCGCCTCCGATCAAAGTATCCAATTTTCTTTTCAACTTCAGTGTTGAATGTTTGGAGAATCCATCGGTGGATAGTTTGATTAGTTTGTGAGTTGGCCAAGGATCTTTGTATCCATCTCCAAGCATCCAGAAATACACACTGATGGGACAAAGATCCAAATCATCTGGCACAAACTTCCTACTCCCTATGTACCATCTTTTTCTCAATTCAAGAAACTCTACGTATTTCAACGTTCTGAAACTGAATTTGATGTAGGTCTTGCCGGTATGTTTGTGAGTCTGTTCTACTCTCACGACATTCGACTTCACTCCCACGAGAGCGAAAAGATTGTGTAAAAACAGAGGTACGTCTGGATGTTTCATTTGCAACATCAGGCGCGAGCATTTGGCTAATCCATCACTTTTGTGTTTGATAGGCTTGTCTACAGACATATCAGACAAAATCAAACCATCCAAGGTGGCTCTCAAAAATACAGGCATGGCGTCAGAGACAAGTCTATTAACGGGTTTCAAGACATTCCTCCATCTCTTCTCTAGATGGGACGTAGCACCCCTTGTGTTTGATCGTGAACGATGCACCCTTGTTGGCAGCCTTGGTGGCTGATTGAATTCTTGCGCCGCGCATAGTTGCAATCGCGAGTAACGCTGTCACAGTATCACCGCAACCACAGACATCAACAACTTCTTCAGCGACCGTAGGACATCGGTATTGCTCTCCACCGTCATAGTAGACCGCCATACCGTCGCGCCCGAGAGTGTGTATAAGCCAACAGTTGCCCATTTCTGCAGAGCATTCTTGCGGTGACATGTTGGTTGAATTTAGCTCGCGCACATTCGGCTTCACCATACTCAGACCTTTGATTTTGTAGAACGAAGGTCTCTTCGGATCTAAGACAGTTGGGACACCTTGTTCTTTGCACAGACATGCAATGTTGTAGATCATGCCGTCGGTGAGTGCGCCTTTGTCATAGTCAGAAAATGCGACCACTTTGACTGGATGGTCTTTGATGATCTTGCCGATTTCTGATATCCATTGACACTCGAGGTCACCGTTTGGAGGGTCCGCATTCTCGTGATCGATCCGACAAACCTGTTGTCCCTGACTCCATATCCTGGTCTTGACGGTTATCGGACAGTCGTTGTCAAAGAATAGAGGACGGGTCAGAATGTGTTTATCAGCACACATATTGTAGAACCGTTCACTGCCATTTGGAGCGTGTGTCTTGAATGCCAACATGCAGTCCACACCTGCAGACGTAATATGAGCAGCCACATTTGCCGCGGCGCCCAGTACCCATTCTTCACGCTGTTTCGATACCACAGGCACTGGAGCTTCAGGACTTGTTCTGTCTGTACTGCCGTACACATGATGATCCAACATGGCGTCGCCGATCACCAAGATGACTTCTTTACTCATCTGACATCACCGTATTGTTTGATCAGTTTGAACATGTCTTTGACAGACGTTTTGTTTCTTTCGCTCGGAGTGTAAGGAATGAACACGATGTCATCAGCTATCGTCTGACAAGGATATGGTTCAGCTCTGAGCATCAGATCTTGATCATGAAACAAGATCAGCTGAGCATCGTCGCCGAATTCTTGATACAGCCGAGTGTCCTTGAACTTCTGCACCCATATGTCTTCCGTGATATGAGAAAACCAGTCAACTTCGTCAACACACCTTAGCTCCTTGAGTATCTTGATCCTGTCGCGCATAGTGACGGGCACACAGCCTCGTTTTGCGGCCACCCGGTCGTCTGTGTTGGTTAGGACAATCAGGTGGTCACAGCGCTCGCGCGCATAACGTAAAGCAGCTATGTGACCGGTGTGCAGTAATGTAAAACATCCGCTCTTAATTCCCACTCGTTTGGGTACAGTAGACATAGACTTCTAACTTCTCCCTAAGAGCTTCGTCGATCATGTTTTTGGTTCCGCGAGACTCGCCGTCCCAGATCGCGATCAACGCATCAGCGTACTTTGCCATCTCCCGATTACGCAAAGGTCCCGCTCTCCTCCCATATTGATTCCAGTCGGCAGGGAATCTCTTCACCGGAATCCCTTTACGACCAGCCCATTCCTCGCCCAGTTGATCCACTCCTTTGCACGTTCCTGAAACTATCTCCGTAATCTCAAACGGAGCTCTCGTCATCGCTCGACCGACTATCCGTCTGACCGCTATCCCCCTCGATCCTGCTACGATTACCCGCATCTCCACGCTCCATGGCTTGATCTATTGCCTTCCGCACAGAAGTTGTCGGAATGAACCCAAACCTGTGCCCTTCCTTGTCAGACGTCTCGTGTAACCTCCAGCCGCGCCCAGTGGTCGACCACCTGAAGACACACGTGCCTGTGTACGACTCCTTCTCGAGCTGTTTCTGGAGCCAGTCGAGCCGTTCTGAATCTTTCCGCAGCTCATGTGCTGCTACCACGATAGTCATTACAGTTCCTCCACTCTGAAAACCTCTCCCTCGATTGTGTTGACCACGACGTTGAAACAGTGCCCTTGGAATGGCTCGTGACGCACCCAGATCGTTTCACCGGCTTTGGGCATGAAGTCGGCGCCGACCACAGCTAGGTTGCACTCACGTCCGTCGAGCTCTGCTTCGATGATTATCACGGCAACTCCTACAACGGCTTCCTGCAGTGAGACCCTCCTGGTAAATGGCCAGCTGGACCTCCACAATCACATTCACTAGCTTCATCCCACATCTTTTTGGCTTCTTCTTTTGTCAAGAAGTTCTCCCGAGGGGGAAACTCTTCACCCGAGAGCTCTGAGAGCGTGAGCGTGATTTCAGGAAAGCTGTCGTCACACTGAATATCGTTGCCAAGATTTGCGACGAGAGCCTTCTTGAAGTTCTCGCGGCTACCGACGAAGTTGTGTTCTCGCGTGTAGTGACTGCGAGATTTGATGTAATTGCAGACACACTCTCCGTCAGCCCAAGCGCGTATTTTGCGCTCCGGTAAAAATACAGTTTCGACCACGTTGCATTTCTGACATGTTTCTTTGTCAGGACAGTTGCGACCAAGCAGCCGCCCTTCGGGTCGCATGCATTCGACGAATTCGTTTGCGTCCATGTCAGGTGGAGTCGACTCGAGCATCTCTGCACACGGGTTCTTGACACTACCCATGACATCGCTAAACTTCTTCAAAGCACCAGTTGCACGCGCCACAACTTTTGCAAAGGTAACAGGCGGTAAGTCGGCAGTTTCGTCGCGAGCAAACAGTGGATCGGATATCAGCACGCTCTTGACATGCCGACGATACTTGTCGAACGACTTCTTGACATGTTCCATCGACAGTCTTGCGTTTGCAGTTGGAGCACACGCTTCGGGTGTACAGCGCAGCGTGCCATCGGAATGCTCGAACGATCCATGGATCTGAACCGACGGTTCCTGTGGATCACACTGGTCGAAAAAATCAGAGTGGTCTGGGTAGTTTTTCCTGAACCGACGCATCGCATCGTGAGCCAGTCGTAGGATGTCTGGATCACCCTTAAAATGCATTGCGTTACGCGGGTGACACAGCATAGCGAGAAGCATGGTAAAATCTCTGTCCGGCTGCTGCGCTGGCTCAGACTGGCCTACACTGAACGATCCAGCGCCCGAGTTGTAGGCGTGTGAAACAACGTCCTTGAGCTCTTGATCACACTCATCGCTATATGCATGCGGTCGCCAGGTCTCTAGTAGCAGCTCAGCGAATGAGTGATAAAGCTCTTCCTCGAATCTATGCTGAATAAAAACCCCATCACGTTTTTCAGATAGATAGATAGTTTTCGGAAGAGTTTCTGCTGCCGGCAATATACGAGCAACGAAGAAGGGTGTTGGGTGCTGATTGCTCATTGTCCATACTATGTCGCCAATCTTAACAGCTTTAATCATCTCAAGCTCTCCTTGAACTCGTCAATGTTCTTCCATGTCGGACGGACACAGTAGCTGACCGCGGTGTTGTTGTCTTCGATCCACAGTTCGTGCGCCTCGGGCTCACGATACTCTGAGTCCATGACGCTGAACGAACCCTCCAACATCTTGCCCCATTCGCGATTGGTATTCCGACGTACTTCTCTAACCGGACGGCACGTCTTGTTGAAATAGTCCTTGTTCCAGTCATTTGAACAGTCGCGCCACGCTGCAGGGTGCCACAGGTGGATCGCGCAGAACTCCTTACCGGCGCCGTCGTAGAACGACATACCGTTGGCGAGCATTCGTTCACGCCAATCGTCGTCTTCCCTGACATACATGCGGCAGTATTGCTCGTCGTACCCGTTGAGAGTACGGATGTACTCATTTTTGGCCGCCCACACCCAGAGCGTGTTGTTTTTGCCTGGAGGTGGGATTTTCGACTCTCTATATACACTCTCGATGCTACAACGAAGGTTGGCTTGATTCAAAACTGTGCTGTTGAGTTCTCGTAACCACGGCTCGTTCTTGCCCATAGGACCGTGGCCATTGGGCGATTTGCTCGAGTCCACCACATATCCGCGGTTGATGTGTCGGTCAATCTTGCCTTCCACGAACGGTCTCAGCATGCCCTCCACAATGTTCTCAGAGGGATAGTGGTCAATGTCCAGGTGCCCCACCACGTCGCCTTGACACACCCTCAGCCCCACGTTGCGTGGATAGCCTGCGTTGACGAACCCACCGATCGGCAAGTAGATGTATTTCATGATGTGTGCAGGGTTAATCGACATGCACATGTTCTTCGTGACGTCCTTGGACCCACCGTCGACGATCACAAACTCGACGTCTTCGCGCGTCAGTGGCTCGTCTGGATGCTTGTGGTTGTAGAGTTGAATGCTCATCGAACACCGAGAGATCAGCACCTTGAGACGCTGCATGCGGCCGGGAATTGCCGGCACTAGGATCGATAGCTTGGGATTCATTCGAACTCCACTCGTATGGTTACGCTTTTCACTTTCCGCTCCGACTTGCACACGTCAGTCAGTCTGTCGACCAACGACTCAGCCGCTTCTGTGATCGACTTCTCTGGATCACCATCACAAACGCCGGGACAGTGAAGCGTGATCCCTGTGACTTCGGGGCTGCTATACATTCCCATCAATGAACTCCCGGATCGCTTTAATGACGGGCAGATCAGCCACCATGGGAAATTCTGTCTGTCTGATTGACAAGTTGTACATCATGCCTTCTAGACAACCCTCTCCACCTTTGTCAGGTAGACGGGTTAGCTTTTCATGCGGCAAAGCTTTTTTGAATAAGATTTTCGAACAGTCAGCGGGCAAGAAACCATGAATTGCCTTCGTCAAACATAGCCAGTCGAACGGCGCGTCACCGATGTAGAAATATCGTGGAACGTCTGGATCCCCTTCTACTTCTCCGTTCTGCACACGTTCTGCCCAATCGCGCTTGAGTCCATTGTACTTGTCTCCGTCTGCGTGATCAACAAAGCAGAATTCGTGTCCCTTGTAGTCTGCATAATACTTGTTGCGTCGGTCGTTCGATATGAACACGAGATCGTTCTTCATCAACCGCATGACATACGAGTCTCTATCTGAGAACGTTTTATACCATCGGCTGTCAACTGCATTGCTTCTATTCGGTCTGCAGTGAAACAATTTTTGACAAGGGGTCATAACCCCATCGATGTCGCAATACACTAGATAACTACGAGACATGTGACCAAGTTTCCCTTGTGATTATTTTTTGCAAAGTACCGTATGGGATATCATATTTTTTGACAAGTGCATTCAAACCATTTGTTGTACTACGAGGAATATATTCACACCTTACTTGCCTCACAAATGATTCATCAACGGTTGATCGACCGTTATTTGAACCTGTTCTACTGCTCATGCGATTCTTGTTGCTGCAGTCTCGCATATTATCAAGCTGTGTTCCGAGAAACAAATGATTAGGATTAATGCAAGAAGGGTTGTCACACTTATGAAGAACGCGTTTGTTGCCCGGATCACCAAAATGAATGATCCACGAAACTCGACTAGCTTTAGCTTGTCTAACATTTAAATGTGGAGTCGTAACTAATCCATAACCATATGAATCTTTACCTTTTGTCCAAATCCAACATTTACCGAGCTCCAGACAATGTCCGGGCGTAGGTCCATTCTTGTCTACGTTGATCCAGAAGAGTTCTTCAAAAGTAAAATCAGTATATCCGATTCCAAATTCTCTACGTCTATTGTTGACAGTCTCAGCGGTACATCCAACCTCTCGAGCAATGGCTGCACCGGACATGCCTCGCATGACGAGCTCTCGCAAGAATTCCTCAGTTAGTTGAGGACACTTCTTCATTCCCCACCTCGTCCGACGTCATACGACCGCACGTATTCCTCTGCGTCCTGCTTGGAATCAGCGAGAATGGATTTACGAACGTCAACCTTTTCCACCTGCTCGACTTGCTCTTTGACTTCCGT
>SDBT01009736.1_pt1 | contig 15560 bp, 38 predicted proteins | sample 2277101 | NCBI WGS metagenome assembly SDBT01 (sample SAMN10404973, study PRJNA504765) | marine sediment metagenome | isolation source: marine sediment core GS10_PC15, 103 cmbsf | place: Arctic Ocean: Southern Knipovich Ridge | collected 2010 | reverse complement strand
GTGCTACAGCAAACTTCAGGGTACGCATGAAACACAAGAGTCCGATTCCAATCCACAGAGCCAGGAGAGCAGACATCAAGGGGTGACCCGTGCCTCCTCCAAGTGTTCGCCGAAAAGACTCAACCTCACATTCTGGTACGCGTTGAGAAAGCACGCTGCCCTGTCCCTGTCCTTCGGGACGCCAGCACTCTCTCGGTACTTTGTTGCCCAATAGCGCAGGAGGTCATCCAGCTCGATCTTGAACGCCTTGGGGAGCTTCTGGAACTTCGTCTCGGCCTCCGCTGGGGCTTGTGCGGCACTAATGATTGCCGTGCAGAACGCACTGAAGCTTTGGTGAGCATTTCCCTTCACCAACTCCTGAAGAGTCTGGTGTCGAGTGCTGCTCGTCCCCTTCTTGGCGACACGGGCGAGGCGGATCGTGAAGTCCTTGTAGTTCTGCCGGCGGGACTGCGGACTGTTCATGTAGCGCTCCGCGTACCACTGCTCGAACTCCGTCTTCGGGAGAATCGGGGAAGACGGTTGGTTGGTCTCGTCGTTGTACTCGAAGTAGAGACCGCTTACACAGCAAATTTCTCGGCTCAACCTTCTTCTCCTTCTGCAATGAAAATGTCTTGTCCACGGGCTTGACGGTAGTCCTCGTCCACGGTCTTCTCGACTTCACGCTGTAGGTTTGAGCTGAGTACGCAGACGTGCTTACGGGTTTCCAGGAGATCCTGAATGAGTTTGGCTACCGCAGCCTGAAGAGCGGTGGGGGCGTCTCCGTTAATCGTTATCTGAATCAAGCTGTGCCTCCAGTCTGGAGATTCTATATAGGTACCCTCGGATAAGCTTGTGTGCGTGTTTCAGGGAAGCAAGCGGTGTGCCAGGGAAGTCATCCCTCTTACAGCACCCACAACAACCATGGATCATTTGCACACTGGTTTCCTCGTTCACGTTCCGGTCAGGATGCTTATCACAGATTGCCTCCGCGATGAACAGTGCCGATCCCGTGGCGGGATGCCCAGTTCCGTGCTCACAGATGAACTCAACGAGTCCGTCACGATCCTGCCGACGAGTCATCTTCCAGTCCAATGGTCTTCCTGTGCTAAAAGTGTACGGGGCGTCGCCTCGCGTCCCTTCTTTCACGCAAACTCGGGGGTGTGAGGGCGACGCCACCGTATGGTTACTACCTTACCACGTACCCGGTCAAGGCGTCAAGAACAATACCCTTTCTCGATCTCGATTGCCGCGCCGGGTTCCCTGGGACAGGATGCGCGTTTCTGAGCAAGACCGGCGACGCTGGTGTGAACGACCCACCCGGCCGATGAGCAACGAACGACCATGAGGACACCATCCACCTTGATCCGCACAGTGTGTGTCGGTTCGATAACCTCTGCCTCCTCTTCCTCGGGCGTAGCACCCATCGCAGACAGGATCGCCTTGAGGACGCCGGGAATCTCGAACATCGCTTTCTTGAGGTTGTCGAGACCGACGAGGACAGCGATAGCAAAAACCCACCACCCGACCTCCTGTCCGACGAATTTCCAGACAGCGATGATTGTAAGGCAGAGGGAGAGTGTTCGTAAGCTCATCTTCGCAGACTCGCAGTAGGCGTGCTGTGGCCCTTCGAGCACACGTAGTGAGCCTTCCAGCCCTTGGCTTGAACTCGTATGTTCAGCGAGTTCATCTCCTCCTTACAGATCGGGCAGAACTTCGATTTTTCCAGAAACTTTTTCTTGGGTGCTCCCATTACAGGGAAACCTCCTTGGTGAAAATAACGCGGTAAACCTGAAAGCTGCTGTGCCCGTGATGATGCACGGAGCCGGCTTCTCTGGACTTGATGGTCTCCCAGTCGTACAGGGGTTCAGTATCCCAGGAGTCCAACTCCCAACCGTTCTTCGCCGTTCGGTTCAAACCTTTCTCGAAGGACTCCAGGTCGTCGAACTCGCACACCCGGTACTCGGTTCGGTATCCCGGTTCACGCAGAGATCGAAACCTGGTCACGACCCAGATGAAAAACGCGACGATCATAACGGCGACGAAAATTTCTTTCTCAGACATCACGTCTCTCCGTTTCTTCTGTTACCGGTTCCGTTACAATCGAAGCATTCCCATGGTACGTCAGCCAAAGTCATTCCTATCCCCGTTCCCTGACAGTTCGCACAGCGGTTCCGAACCTTCCACATGTGCCACACCTTCTCGTGTACGAGAAAGGCGAACATGCTGACCGGTACGTAGATCGCCAGGTACTTCAAGCTGATCGCGAGATCTTGTGCCGTGGCCCACACAACGAAGAACCCGATGACCGTCGAGAACAACTTCCACGAGAGCATCTTGTAGACCCAGCGCTTCTTGAACTTCATCGTTGCTCCGGGTCATTGTCGAACACGAGGCGCTCGTACCTAGCAGGGGCTTTCAGAATGCCTTCAAGACGAATAGCGGGTCCCAAGTTCGGTAATTCTGGGCAAACAGTAACACTCCAATGCTCGTAGGTCTCTATCACGAGCAGTAAGTGGTCTCGCTCTCCCTGAGACAACTCGAACTGCCACACGGGATCTCGACCGATAATACCGTGATCCAGATCTTCAGCAAGCTTCTCGTCTTCCTTGGACCATAAACAGCACCACTTGAGTAAGCGTCCTAGCATCATCCGAGTTCCTCATCCTCCTCTACTGATGCGTCGAACGCTTCGTCATACGTGTCCGCGCAGGTGTCCGAGCAGAACCCGTCGTCCTTGCCCTTGTACTGGTATTCCTTGAGACACTCGCGGCAAGGCATAGTGGAGTCGATCACACCGTCCTTCCCAACAGCCCGCAAGGGCACGTCGAGGGCGTCCGGCTCGTAGCCAGCGGGGTAGAACGGTAAGCTCATGACATCGAAGTCACGACCGTTGTCCATTGCTGTGTGGGCAGCCTTCCGGCCATTCTCGTAGATCGCTACGCCTTCTTTGTTGTGGCGTAGTAGGTAAAGTCGTGCTTCTTTATCAGCCATTTAGTGTCCTTCGACGGCGGAGCCGTCGCACCACCTCACTTTTCCTTGACGAATGGTTAGGTTTCTGTTCTCGGGGGAGCCAACGCCCCACAGGCCGAACAGTTCCCGAATGCCGCGCTTCTCCTGTCCCCCGGGAAGTCGCACTTACATATCCAGATCTTGTACTTGTCGTCCAACCAGAACCCAGTGTCCTCGTTGTACCCGTCAGCCATCTCTGGACGAGCCAACAGATCCGAGTTCTGTTCCATGACACGCTCGACCACCTTCATCATCTCGTCATCGTCCTCGACATGCTTGCCCGCTATCAGCCGGCGAATCGTGCGCTCCTGCTCACAGTTACGCATGGCAAGGCGGATGAGCGTGCGCGCCATGTCCTCCTTGTTGAAGGGGAAGTCGTCCTTGTCCTCAGTCATCCTCTACCTCCGTTATCGCTCCGCTGTACTCAAACATAACGCACGAGTACCTCTTGGCTTCCTTATCGAAATGACAAGGGTTTCTGTTGAACATCATCGGAAACGTGTATCCCCTGTCAAGGTATTCCTTGCGGAGTTCGTGCATCTCTGCAACCGTATCTCCTGAAAGAACAACGAGGTTGAACTCGGCCACGCGGTTCATAGACTCTCCTCGTAAGATAGCTTGGGTTTCCTGGAGACGACGTATACCCGTTTGCCAGCAGCTCTCAGATCTTTGGCATGATGGAGAGCGTCTTCACGGAACGCATACACGTCCTCGATACCGAGCGGGAGTAAACGCACGATGAAGATCAGGTCTGGGTCGTCCAGTTGCTTCCTACCCTGGCGTAATACCATCCTGGTCCCTCAGCATCTGGTGACAGGTTTCAGTGTTGTACTCCATTCCGTCCCACGCCATGATCGATGCCGTGGTCTCCATCCAGGTTGAATCACCAGTGGAAAGGACACGACTGGGGCCTCTGATCTCCACAGCGTGATGCTGAATAGATCGGTAGCGCCCGCAGCCAGGAGTGTTCTCCGACATGACGAGGATCGTCGGCTTACCCATCGGGCTGGGAATGCCTCTTTTACGATCCATCTTCGCGCGAAGGATGTTCCCTCGGTGGACTTTGACGAGTCGGCGGACGCCGGACGGGTACAGTGTGGAGGACATGGTTCCCTTTATAGCATGGGAAAGGTTAGGTGTCTACTTCGACCTTGCCACGAGGACGATGACCAGAGCCACTCCGAGCACCGCGACTACGCCAACGAGCCCCATGACGGAGTTATTCAAGCCTTCGACGGCTTCACAGAGACGGGAGATTTCGCGCACGGTAATCCTTTCGTAAGTCGCATGGGTTCCTTTCTGTTACTGAAATGTCCCTTTTTGGTTGAATAGCAAAAGGGACAAACGGTTCTGGTTCATGTGTCCTCTCGGAGATTCTGGACTTGCTTGGCCGCCTCGGATAGCAAGTAGTCGCCGTAGCCCACCATGTCGGTTCCCGGGAACGGGGCTGACGATCGAGGTTGCGGGTGAGCCTCCGCGTAAGCCAGCCCGTCTGCGTATCCCCGCTTCACGGTTTCCGGTAAGTCAATGAAAACCCCCAATTTCCGCTCTCCGGCTTTCCAGCCTTCGATGTACTCCTCCACCATCTTCGGGTTCACCGTGCCCTTGCTCATCTTCATGACGTGACGCAGGGCTCCCTTGTGTACGTCGTCCCGTTGGATGATGTACTCCAGATGATGATCGGCGATTCTTTGAATCGGGTTGTCGTTCATTCCTCTTCCTTTCTTGTGTTTCGTAACAGTCATTCCACCACCCGGAGATTTTCCTCCGCCCATCCATGCTCCCACTTCCGGTTCGCGAAACCTTCCCGCTCCGCCACGATGTCGGACTTCTTTGCCGACATGGCATACAGGGGAGTACCGTCACAGTCCCTGTTGTGCTCAACAACGTACAAGCGCACGCCCGCGTGTTCCTCGTCGTCCGCCGGGAGAAGCTCGACCAAGGTACCCACGGGGATCTTGTGCGTCAGCTTCATGTTCCCCTTTTTGTAGGACTCCCCGGTGTCAGGATCAATCAGATGATGAATGACTGTGACGCGAGGATGAAGAAGATCTGAGACCTTCCCGGACCAACCACACTTCGGATCATGGCAGGTAGCCGTGTTGACGTTGTCCTCGAAGTCCCTTCCCGAGGAGGTCAAGACCCCCATGCAAGTTTGGCTCACGTGTTCAGACTTCAGGCACTGAGGACAACGGGTGTGTTCGGCGTAGTAATTTAACGCCTCTCTCCTGTCTTTCAGTGCATCGATCCTCTTCTGAAACGCCTTGTTGCGAAGTAGCCGAGGAATACCGTAGGTACCAGGAGAAGCTGTCCCGTGATGCCGGGGCGACGCTCTGTCATCCGTCACTTTGTCATCTCCTTTTCGATAGCGTGTTCGATGATGAGCTGAAACCAATCCCGGTCGTGGTGCTTCGGGTCGTACTCTGGAAAGTCGTGAATCCACAGTTTGAAAACTTCTCCTGTGCTGTACTCGCGCACATGGTAGATCGGCTGATTCTGTTTGTCCATGTCATCCCATCCACGATGGCCTTTCCCTCCTCGGCAAGCAGCGCGTTCGAATGCGTACTCCACCCGCGCCTCAGCGTCCCCAAGGCATAGAAGGTCCATGTTCCTTGCGTGGCTGTACACCTGCGCGCGGTACGTTTTCCCATTCACCTCGCAAGCACGACAGTGAACGTGCGGAGTAGTAAAATAGAAAGGGTCCACCTTGTAGTAGCGCCAGCCGGGACCGAGCCAGATCACTTCGGGTGCCTGTACTTCGTTACTCACTAGGTTTCTCCAGTTCGTCGAGACGCTCTTCTACGTCCGTGAGGTACTTGTGCAGATTCTCCAGCTCGTCATTGATACCCGAGATCCCGAGCAAACCCTGGAGAGCTTCGAGCGTGCGCTCCTCGCCTACACGGAAGCCTTTATTCCAAGCGATCCTCTTCTCTGCTTCACACTGCTTTCGCGTGATACTCACTTGTCCACTCTCCTCCATACTGTCCACCCGTCTTCGACTCGGAAATCAATCTGGGAACCGGGTGGATCAATGCCAAACTCGGGGTCCAGGTCACGATCGGTCTCGTCGAGCCAGGTTTGCAACTGAGCCATGGCGTCCTTCGGGTTGTCGAAGTCCACCTCTTCCAACTTCCGGTGTAGCGTCATGCGTTGAGGTCTCCGAATTGCTGTACGTGGTGTTCGATCGCTGCATACAGCGTGCCGTTCCCGTACTTGCTCGACTGAAGTGTCTTGGCTATGGCCTGGAGGAGTTCCCGGTCTGCCAGGGTGAACGTGCCATTCGGTACGTGGCTGAACGTCGCCGTACCGATGACATCAGTGGGTTTGTCGCTCACTTCTCCATCTCCGAGGGATTCGACGGAGGGCCGAGCCAGGTTCGGCCTCGAACAATCACATGATCGGTCCCTAACCGGTACCAGGACCAACCTGCGATCACTACACCGAATATCGCGACGCCGGCGACCACACTCCAGTTGGGGTCCGCTTCACAGGGGGCATGGACACTCAGCCCGATCAACAGTGAGCCCAAGTACAGGCCGGTGGAATTGAGGAAGAATCGGATTTCTTGTCTCATGATGCCTTGTAGTCGTAGTCGTAAGTTGCCGTCCCAATCCATTGCCAGATCTGACCGGTATCGTACCGGATCTCACCCCATACGCGAGTGACGTACCCACAGACGACCAGGTTTCCTTCGTTGTCGTCCCGCAACCTCTGCCCGTTGGGTAGGGTGATCCGAACGGTGCCGGGCTTCACCGGTTCGTATCCGAGGCGCGTGTAGAATTGGCGGATACGTTCATCGGAAACGAATGAGGAGATGAATCCTGCCTTGCGAGGCTCGGCGTCAAGCACTTCCTTTCGCAACTGTCTCACGGTCTTATCGCTGTTGCTTTCGTCCCAGAGGGCTTTGGTAACTCGTTCGTTCAGGTTCATTGGGTTTCCTATTTCCACTGCGCGTAGCGCTTCTGAATCCAGCCCCAGCACCGGGGATAGGTGATTGCCGCCCCGGCCACGCCAACCCAGAAGACCCAGAAAGGGTAAACGTCAACAAAGGGATTCCCCAGGCCGATCAGTAAGCCACTGAGGCAAATGAGCCACATGGGTGCAGGTGCATAGTTCATGATTTGTTCTCGGATGACGAGGGATAGGGTATGAAACGTACGGCATTTCTGTCCGGCCCTATGAATCCCCAGACTCCCTTCTCCCACACACCATCGACGATCTTGGGGTACATTTCCACCTCCTCCACTTCCCGTAAATCCAGTCCGCCCCGAGCGAGGTCGAGTACTGCATGGTTCTGGAGTTCATTTCGCACCTGTCTGGCCGGGAACACGGCTCGCCAGTCGTCCCGGCCATACAAGCCGAACGTCACACGGAGAGCCGTCTTCATGCTAAGCGAGTCGTCGAAGTAAACGTAGTAGTAGGTGTTCACAGTCCTCGTCCTTCCGGCATCAAAGGGAATCGGGGGTCACCAGGCACAGTGGGGTTGTATTCGACAGCCACGTTCCACAGTAGCGGCTCGCAGTAGGGTTCCAAGGAAAACACAGGGTCCACTTCTATTGGGGTCCGGTTCGCCAGCTCGCCCAGGAAGGCCAAGGCTTCATTGAGAGTGGGGAAGTCCTGTTGCTCGATTCGTCGGTTTGTCATGCGTAGTACTCCCGAACGCGGTGCTCGGTCTCGGAGTCTCTGATCGGCGTGGGTCTGGTACTCATCGAACCCACCGATAGCCCCACAGTCACGGACTTCCAGGAGTTGGATCAACGCTTCAGCCTTGGCCGAGTACTCAGCGGCTTTGTGATAATAGCGCATGTCTCCCCACTGTCTCACCATGTCCAGGTGGTGAAGGGCAGTCTTGAGGATCGTCTTGCGGTCAATGCCGGTGTCTTTGTTCATGGGTTCCTACTCTGTCTTCTCGAAGCAGGTGACACTAATTAACGGAAGAGTTATTCTTGACGATTCTACTTGGGTGCGTCCCAACAATGCTCCTGTTCCATCTTCTGGAGCCAGTCCATGAGCAACTTCATGCTGCCGAGGTGCGGGTAGTAGTGGTATCCCTGATTCTCCGTATCCTCGTGGCCGAACCAAAGATGACGAACGCCGTCGAACCGAGCCTCGCCGTAGGCGAAGTACTCTACGCTGACCTCGGGTCCCCAGTAATGCCCCGCGACCGGGACCTTGTCAGCCGGGCAGCCACACCACTCATAAGCCGCGAAATTGAAGCCAACCTTCCTCGTGTCTCCCTTGTCGCTCTCGTCGAATGGAGGCGTAACGTGATAAAACACGATGGTGTTGTCGTCGAGGATGTGCCGCTTGATGTCACCATGGAACAGTGGGACTCGGGGAGAACAGGGGAAGTCCAACTCTCCTAATGTGGGTCGAGTGTTCATTTGGGCTCCAGTGTAGCAGATAGCACTAATTAACGGAAGGGTTATTCTTGACGGTTTGTTGGGAGACGAGTTTCAAAAAATAATGAAAAACGGATGAGGGGGTACGGGTCCCTGGTTGGGGGGGACCCAATTCTGGACAGGTAGGCTTTACCTGTCAAGGTTTGGTACAGGGCAGAATGGGTCGACCGTTATCGCCTCGCACCGCTTTCGCCCGCCCCGATCCTACCCGCCCTCTTTCGCCTCGGTCGGTATCGCCTCGGGTAGCAATCGGTGCACCATGTAAGGTACGGTCTATGTTATCCCCGGTCTCGATAGGGCTTCGGGCTTCGTGGTCCGGGCTTCCAGGGGAGGGCTTTCCCGGGCTTGCTACGATCCCCGCTCCCGTCTTCTACGCTAGTCGACCGGGAGCGGGGATCGTGCTACTGGGCTTCGGTGGGTTCAAGGTCCGCGTGGTCTCCTTGGGTTAGGTTGGAATGGGCCGTAACGGAGCGGATAGGCTCCGTGTCTACAGCTTCCTACCATTGCAAAGTTCGGGCCAAGGGGAGAAGCCCAGGTTTCAGGTAATTCCGGGCTTCACGTGGTCCGTGCTACGATCCGATTGTAGCAAGGGAAGACGGAATACGCTACGAGCTTCTGGTTTCCCTTCTACGGGCTTCCAGCTCCCGATGGTCCGTGCTATCGAATAGGATGCAAGAAAGCCCGTAGGATTGATCCTACGGGCTTCCTGGGTTCCGTGGTCTCTGAGGCTATGCTACGCGTTGAATCGTGCTCCCGGGCCTTCTACACTCCCGACATCGCTTCTTCAGAGCATCGCGGAGACAGTCGATGGTTACGCTCGCGATGTCGGGCTCAGCTCCATTCCGGTCCGTTCCAACGAATCCACAAACAGCATCGCCCGTCTCCCAGTCTCCGCCGATAAGGCGATACTGACCAAGAAGACTCCAGACACCATCGCGCTCAATCAGCTCCCAGAGCTTCTTTCTCTCGCATTCGAGCCGATGCGCGGACAAGCCCCACGTCTCCAGGTAGGAATCATCGTAGGCTTCGTCATCGGGCACGAAACGGAGACGGACAAGACCGGCCGATTCAAGCACTTCCCATTGTGCCATCGTCCGGGCTTCCCATAGTGCCGTGCTCGCGCGGGTTCCTTCGCTCCGGGCTTTCCAATACAGCCGGGCGATGACATTAAACGCTTCCGTCTTCCGATTCATCATGCTACTCCGTCTCCCGTGTCAAGGTTTAGAAAAAGAGGTTCGCGAGTCCACAAAGCGCCCATCCGATTGCGAAAACGTCGATAATGGCAAGGTGAGCGAAGATGACGAATTCTTTGTGTTTCATGCTGAAACCAGCTCCCGGGCTTCGCTATGGGTTGACGACCTGAACATCAAATCGTACACAAGCTCCACAATGGTCTTCTCGCAAGCTTTCGACGTGGTCTCTTTGCGGAGAAGGTCCGCCAGGTTTTCCGCGTCCAAACGGCGGAGACCACGGGCGACCACGGCGAAAGCGTAGTCATCGATGCTCATCATCCCATCGTTGACAGCATCGGCCAAAACTTCAGCCGAGAAGAGCAAGTATTCCCTTTTGCTTTCCATCGTGTCGTCTCCCCGTGGTCCGTGTCCGTGGTTTCCGTTTCCCTCATTGAGAAGCTACGATGGTCTCCAGGATACGGCAACATTTTCTTTTCCATCGCTAAAAGCCGGGAGTGCCCATTTCTGGTACACTCCCGGCCTGACACGGAAGAGACGCTATTCTAATCCTCGGCAAGCTCAGCAAGGGTTATCGCGCCCGTGAAGAACAAGCCCGGGCTTTCCCCGTAGGGAAGGGAAAAGGGAAGGTCCGGATGGTAATCAGACCACGCTACTCCGTGACCTTGGAATGTCATCCCGAGGTAATGGCCGAAAGTCTCCAGAGTCTCGTAGTCATCGGCATCGCATCTCTCTTCCCACGAGTTCAATGCGGGTACGTAACAGGCCCTATAGAGCGCTTCGACGATACCGATGCCGATATGGTTCTCGATTGTCCGGATGCTCTGCTCTGCCCATCGTACGTACTCCGCCGGAGTCTCTTCGGGAGCAACGTCCGCGATGTCTTGCCCAGGGAACGTGGTTCCGTTCTCTTCGTTGGCATCAGCCCATTCCGAGAGAAAAGCCGATCGGCCGAAATGTTCGCGAATGATATCGCGGGTATCGTCTCCCGTGCCGCTGAACTGTTTCGGGAATTTCTCCCAGTCTTTCGGCTCGAATTCGATTTTCCGGAGGGTCTCCGTGTCTTCCAGGTAGAGATGGTCCGAGTCCCAAGCAACGCCTTGACCAGTATGATGGCATCGTTCGTCCGTGGTCTCCCCGTTTTCCCATCCGTTCTGGATGACGGCGTCGATGTCCATTTCCGGGAACCGTCTCCGCGCATCGAAAGCGTCCATCTTTTCGCCACCGATGGTTACTTCGATGTAGTCATCCATATCCTCGGCATCGATCCGAAGCCCTTTCCCGTGGTCCGATTCTACGTACTCATCGATGGCAGATTCCAGGCTGTCCGCGATGACAAGCCCGAAAAGCACATCATACCCGCACGATGTTCCGATGAGAAATGGCGCGCCATAAGTCTCATCCGGGTTGACGAAAGGAACGCCATCAATCGACCGTCCATCTTTGCTCGTGATTCTCATCGTCGTCTCCCGTGGTCCGTGGTTTCCGTGTCGTTCGTGTCAAGGAAGAATAGGATGGTCTCCCGGATGCGTCAATCCGGGAGACCAGAGCCGGCTCTAGTCGAACCATCCATTCTTCTTCAGCTCTGCATTGACCTTCTCTCCGATAGCCTCCAAGACCTTTTTTCGCTCTTCCGTTTCGTCGAAGTTTTCGAAGTCCTCGATGATGAATTCGCGCGAACCGACAAAGACCGCGACATCCATCTTCATCTCCGAAAGCAGAGCTTCCATGGTCTCGAAATGTTCCGTCATTTCCTCAGCTTTAGTCTCCGCTTCCAAGACTTCGATGTCGACATCGTCAAAATCGCCGTAGGGAAGCCCATACAATTCCAAGTCTTCCAGCACGTCGGCACGGAAAGCGCAGAAAGCTAACCGTGACCACATGATGCATCCGTCTTCGACCATCCCGTCTCCGCCGAAATCTTCGCCGTATGCGCCATCGTTGTCGGAGTACAAGAGACACTGCTGAGCCTGATATGTGTACATCACGCGCTGCGAGCCATCGATGGTCTCGTGAATCCACGTGTCCGCGTCTTCGGAATCCGTGATGTCATCTCCCAGAGCATCCGCATATGCGGAGACGATGCCGACCACATCGGATCGGTAGTCTTTCCGCAGAATGTTTTCCGCCTCGTCAACCGTCACATTCTGCTCGTCAGTCAGTCCGCGCATCTTTTCGTCTCCCGTGTCAAGGGCTTCCGTGGTCTAAGGTCCGGGTTTCCGCTCCCGGACCTTAGAAGGTATCATACTCCGGTCTACGCGTCAAACGAGTCAAAACAGACCGTCTACATATTGAACGGTCTAGGGCTAGTTGGCATCCTATGCTCACCATCGTATTGTTGAAGTGAAGCGGACGCGGAGCCGCTCACCTGGAGACCACGGGGAGACCACGACGATGAGAAAGCACGTTTTGAACCTGGAGACGCGGGAGCACGGAGACTACAAAAGCAATGCCATCATCTTTCGCATCGCGGGGAGCGAGAATTCCGCGGGCTATGGTTTCGGTGGATGGGATGCGAGCGGGAGCGGACGCATCATTTTCGGTGGCCCGATTGTCCAGGGCCATCACGCGTTCCTTTTCGGGCTCGCGAGCGTCATCGATAACCATGGTGGGACCTGCCGAGAGCATCGGGAAGCGGAAGCGGATGGCCGTCTTTTCAACGCGGAGAGCGGGGATGTCGTTTCCATCAACGGAGCGGAATACGCTCTCTCGCTTTGCTCGCGGGGATACCCGAAACTCTCGCTTATGTGCCGAGTATGCGAGACGGAGCCCGCGGAGCGTGATACCGGAATTTGCCGATGGGAGTCTTGCGAGCGTACAGATGACGAAGCCCGCGAGGATTTTGAGGCGAACGATCGATCGGACGCGGTCTCCCGCGATGCGGTTATAGAGTACGGAGACCCCGATTTTGACCACTACATAGCGGATGGCGATGTCTCGCACGATTAAGCCCGCGAGCGACCACGGATAGCCCTGGAGACGGTCTCCAGGGCTCGCTTCGATGAGAGCGGACGCGGAGCCGCTCACCTGGAGAGACCACGACACGGAGACCACGACGATGGCCACAACCAAAAAAGAGCATCGGATGTTCGCGGATAAGATATCCGAACTTGAAAACCGCGATGACGCAACAAAGATGGCTCTCTTTTGTTGCGAGATGTTCTCTTCTTTCGACGCTCCCGAATACTGGTACGCTTTCATCATCGCTTGCGAGCGTCTCCCGTGACCTTGACATCTCCCGATACCATGATGAGCCCGTGAAAATCGAACATTCCCGATACGGTTAGGTCTCCATCTTTTGTGGCAAGACCTTGACCATCGGCGCGTCTTTCATAGATCGTCCAATCTCCGATGAGAGATGGTCCGGAGTACCCATCCATCATGCTCGCCATCTCATCCGTCTCGACATCATCGGGTTCTCTCCCGTGTTCAGCCTGAAACTCTTCGATGGCTTCTTCCCATCCAAGGTCAATGGCATCGCAGAACCCATCGCCCAAAAACTGAACAATATCATTGTTCGCGATGACTCCCGTGATGGGCTTCTCCGTGTCGACCGTGACACCGTAGATGCTCGCGCGGGTTCCCTCTTCCCATCCGGCCGAGGTATACTCTCGGACCACAACAGCATCCGAGAAAATCTTGTCGAAAACTGAAACTGGTTTCTTGTCTGTCATCGTGTCGTCTCCCGGACCGTAGAAGGTATCACGGTCCTCTTAGTCCGTCGCCCCGTATGCATACTCGCAAACAGCATCGGCCAAGTCTTTACGACGTGTCTCCGCGCATACGGAACATCTGATGAGAAGTTCGGCATCCGTTCCGGTCTCCCGTTCCCCCCAATATTCGCCGAAAAACCCGCAAGCTCCACCGTCCGTCTCGACATCAACGATGGTCGTCTCATCGGAGCTGAAACCCCAGTATGCCATCCATTGGATGGATGCTTCGATAATGATTTCGTGGAGCTTCTCTCTCCCCTTCAATGGGCCGTCCGGACCGTAGCTCAACCGGGAAGACTGGTAGCATCCACGATGCTCCCCTTTCGGGTTCAGAAGGTCCGCGATGTCAACCGTGGTTTCCCGATAGTACCCTTCCCATCGTCCGGTCTCCAAGTTTGCTTCGCATGCTTCCGAATAGTCCGCTATCGTGACCGTGGAACCATCCCAAACAACCGAAAGCCCGTGATCCGGTCCGTGACAATCAATCAATACTGGCATCGTGTCGTCTCCCGTGTCAATGGGTTTTCTTATCCCGCGTGGCGATACACTGCGGACAAGGTCTCCTGCCATTGAACGCAACAGCATCAGCGTTCCATGAAATATCGTAATCCGTGACATTCTCTCCACAATAGGTTGCAGTTTTTCGCTCGGACGTATCGAGATAAAACTGATTTCCCCCTCGGCGTCTTAACCGTCTCCGAATATGGAAAATCGTCATCGTGTCGTCTCCCGTGTCCTTGGTTTCCGTTCGCGTCAAGGAAGAGTAGGATGCTCCCCTGGATACGTCAACCCGTCTCCCCTTGCTCCCGTCCGGGCTTGTAATCCGGTCCGATTCTTGCAAGCCCTTTCCCATACTCCGCCAATCCAGCGGACCATGGCGATATCGGTGTACACCGATATCTCCCCGGGTAGAATCCGACCGAGGCGAAAGCGGACCACACCGATATCGCCTCGGGGATTTTCGCCTCGTGTAGATTTTACCTGTACCAACTCTTGACAGGTAAAAATTCCCTGTCTAAGGTTTGGACAGGTAAAATCTACCCGATCGAGGTTTGGCACGGCGGTTGCACCCGATCGGACGACAGGAGGGCCTTGCCTCACGCCGGGGGTCACCCAGGTGGTTTCCCCGCCCTCACCACCCCAAGTCTATCACGGTGGCCTCGACCCTGTCAATACCCAAACCCCATGCCCGAGCATAAAAAAGGCCCGGCAAGGAACCCCTTCCTACCGGGCTGCCCTTCTCCCGAGAGCCCTGTGTGCTGAGAGTGCGAGGAGATTAGCGTTCCCCGCCCTCACCACCCCTATCATATCATCCCACGCACGCATCCGTCAAGGAAATCGGTGTGCCATTCGGTTTCCCTTAATTGGACCGCTCGGGATGGGGTGGGATGGAGCGGGTTGGGATAGGATGGAGCTGACCGGATGGGACAGAGCGGGTTGGGACAAGATGGAGCTTACTGGGATGGGACAGAGCGGGTTGGGACAAGATGGAGCTTACTGGGATGGGAGGGAGTGGAGAAAGGTCTCACGGGCCTTACGAGCTTCCTCAGCCGTCCCAAACGAACCGATATGCTTGTACCGGAGGCAAACCCTGGAAAACGCCTCGAACCTATTTCCTCGCTTGCGTACACCCGCACCGAATCGAGACTGATTACGCTGATTCTCCGCGTTCCCTCGATGATCGACAAGCTGAAGGTTGCTCTTCCGGTTGTCTAACGTGTCGTGGTTCATGTGATCAACGTCGGGATCGCCCTTTTCCAGCCCGAGCACTTCCCTGTGTAACAGTTGGTGGGGGCGTTTCCCGTTTACCCTTGGCATGGACCTCTCAGCATAGAAAGACTTCGGACCGATCCGCCAAACCGCATACCACTTCCACTGATTGAGGCGATCGAAGTCCTCCTCATCAACAACAGTGAACTGCCCCAACGTTAACGGAATTCTTCGACCGCTTGGGAATACGTGTCCTGTTAGTAGGTTTATTTTCAGCATCGTTTTCAAGGACGGTGGCATAAAGAATCCCTGGTGAGGGGAGGGCTTCCGCCGTTCCTCACCAGGGTTCCAGGAGAATCAAGGGGTAAGGGTTAAGACCCCTTGGAAAGGGTCACCTCACCAGGGACCCTCGTTGCTGAGGTAGGGTAAACCTCAGCGTTGGTTGTAACCGCCATTGTCAGATTGTAAATCTGACTGTACTCTTCCCTGAATATTGTGAGGCCCAAAGTTATCGTATATTTCGATTCTAATTTTCCTTCCAGGAAACTTTCATAGCT
>SDBT01009735.1_pt1 | contig 15562 bp, 12 predicted proteins | sample 2277101 | NCBI WGS metagenome assembly SDBT01 (sample SAMN10404973, study PRJNA504765) | marine sediment metagenome | isolation source: marine sediment core GS10_PC15, 103 cmbsf | place: Arctic Ocean: Southern Knipovich Ridge | collected 2010 | reverse complement strand
TGCTTCCTCTGCCTTCTCCGGTTCCGGTTCGGCTTCCTCAACTGCTTCCTCTGCCTTCTCCGGTTCCGGTTCGGCTTCCTCAACTGCTTCCTCTGCCTTCTCCGGTTCCGGTTCGGCTTCCTCTTCTGCTTCTTCTGCCTTCTCCGGTTCCGGTTCGGCTTCCTCTTCTGCTTCCTCTGCCTTCTCCGGTTCCGGTTCGGCTTCCTCTTCTGCTTCTTCTGCCTTCTCCGGCTTCGGTTCGGCTTCCTCTTCTGCTTCTTCTGCCTTCTCCGGCTCCGGTTCGGTTTCCTCGACTGCTTCCCCTGTCTTTTTCACTACCGTGCCGTTTTCGGCGTATTCAAGCTGTTCCTTCAATCCGGCGAGTCCTTCAGCGCCTTCATGATCGGCAAGCGTGATTTCACGCTTCTCGTGCTTCTTGACGAAGGCATCCTGCTCCTTCTGGTCCTTGCTCTTGAAGTACTCAGTTACCGAAAGCACGATCTTGCGTCCTTCTCGATCGAACTCAATGACCGTCAGGGGAAGCTCATCCCCTTCATCGAACGCTTCCTCAGGCTTCGACAGATCGTCACGACCCAGGTGCTGGATCGGTATGAATCCCTCAACTTCACCATTGAGGTCAACGATCAAGCCCTTGTCGATGAAACGGATGATCTTACCGGTCACCTCGGTGCCCGGTTCGTAGGTCTTCGCGAGATCTTCCCACGGGTTTGGTTGAGCCTGCTTGAAGCCGAGCGATATCCTGCGCTGTTCCCTGTCGATGGCCAGGACCACGACAGAAATCTCCTGGCCCTTCTGCAGTATCTCGGATGGATGACGGATCCTCTTGGTCCATGACATGTCGCTGATATGGACCAGTCCGTCGATACCGGGTTCGATCTCAACAAAGGCGCCGAAGTTCGTGAGGTTTCTGACCTTCCCTTCGAGTCTGGCGCTGATGGGGAAGCGCACTTCGAGTGTTTCCCACGGATCGGGTTCTGTCTGCTTGAGCCCCAGTGAGATCTTCTCATCCTCTGCATTCACCCTGAGAACGACGACTTCGATATCATCACCGATGTTCACGAGTTTCGAGGGGTGCCTGATGTGTTGGGTCCAGGACATCTCGCTGATGTGCACGAGGCCTTCGATACCCTCCTCCAGCTCCACAAAGGCGCCGTAATCAGTGATCGAGACAACCTTCCCCATCACCTTGGCATTCACCGGATACCGGTCCGCCACTCCACGCCACGGGTATGGCTGGAGTTGCTTCAGTCCGAGACTGATCCGGTCCTTCGCCTCGTTGAAATCGAGTATTTTCACCTGAACGACTTCACTGATATTGACCACTTCACTCGGATGCCCGACCCGGCCCCATGACATGTCGGTGATGTGAAGCAGTCCATCAACGCCTCCGAGGTCTATGAAGGCCCCGAAATCGGTGATGTTCTTGACCGTTCCTTCACGGATCTGCCCCTTCACGAGGTTGGAGAGTACTTCGGCGCGCATCCGGGCACGCTCGGCCTCAAGTACCATCCTCCGGCTGACCACGATATTGCGCCGGTTCTTGTTGATCTTGATGATCAGTACGCGGATGTCACGCTCGATGAACTGGTCGAAATCCCGAACCTGCCTCAGCGCGACCTGGGAGCCGGGCAGGAAGGCCGAAACGCCCATGAGGTCTACCATCAGACCACCCTTGATACGCCTGCTCGGCCGTCCGATCACCACTTCACCGTTATCGTACGCGTCTTTGATCTTGTGCCAGACCTTCATGAAGTCGGCCTTTGACTTGCTCAATACGATCTGGCCATCCTGATTCTCGATATTCTCAAGGAAGACTTCGACTTTATCGCCTACCGAAACGGTCGTCTGATCGCCGAATTCGTCGAGGGCGATGATTCCCTCACTCTTGAAGCCGACATCCACGATGACGTCACGATCTTCGATACTCAGCACGACACCTGAGACGATCTGCCCCTCATCGATCAGGGCCAGCGTCTCGTCGTACAGCGCCATCATCTGTTCGTATTCTTCCTCGGTATACTCCGAAGCTTCGAGCTCTTCCTCCGTGAGGTACGTCTGATCCTCGGCGACGTTCTGCTCAGCGGTGGGGTTTGGGGTTATGGTATTCTCGTCCGGCATCAGTTGTGAGCCTCCTCGAACTGTACGTGGCCGCGGTGTGCAGTCTGTCCACCCCGGCCGACCGGTGTTACCGGTCAGGGTTACTGGTTAGTGTCTGCCTCGCTCTCGATCAGCTTTTTCACGAGAGCCTCTACACGATCAACCTGCTGGTCGATCGTAAGATCGCTTGTGTCGGTGATGGTCGCGTCAGGAGCTCTCCTCAACGGGGAGTGCTCTCGTTCTGAATCGTATGCATCACGCTCTTCGAGATCCTTTTCGACCGTCTCCAGCTGGATCTCGATACCTGTCCATATCATTTCCTGGTGACGTCTGAGGGCACGCGTCCGCAGGTCGGCTTCAAGATAGATCTTCACGTCCGCATCGGGGAAAACGACCGTTCCGATATCTCGCCCTTCCAGCACTACCCCCCCCTCACGGCCCATATCCTGCTGGGCCCGAACGAGGATATCCCTGACATGCGGGATTTCGGACACTGATGACGCCCGGGAGGTAACCTCAAGCATACGAATTTCGTCAGAAACATCCTCCCCGTCAAGGAACACACGCACACCGTTGTCCGGTGATGCGAGTCGGATTTCGGTCTCATCTGCCAGGTGGGAGATGCCTTCATGATCCGAGGGATCGATTCCCGCGCGGATTACCTTCAGCGTCATGGCCCGGTACATGGCGCCGGTGTCGATATGGAGGTATCCGAGCCTTCGAGCCAGGAGACGGGCCGTGGTACTCTTCCCCGATCCGGCGGGACCGTCTATCGCCACGATCAGGCCTCTGGAGCCGGCCATTACTTCATCCGCTCGCCTTCATCCTCGCGTATGAAGATCCAGCCAACCGTCTTGCCGATATCGAGCAGGTTATCGAGCTGCCAGTATGTCCTGTCGTTGTGATACCGGCTGCTCGTCTCCTCAGGTGGAATCGATTCAACCTCATCGATGATGGCACCGGCCCTCTGCTGCCAGCGGGCCATATTATCCACCCGCAGATCCACCCAGCCGTCAGAGGCCCATTGTTCAAGGCTCTCATGACTGATCGGTTCCACATCGAGCCCGCGTGGTGGCGGTATCTTGACCTTCGGGCCGCGCAGGAGACGTCCATCGGGCAGCAGGATGGGGATTCCGATCGAGATAATGGCACTTCTGAGCTCACTATCCTCCTCAATCAGGCCCAGACAGGCTGAGGAGAGGTCGCCGGTTGTGGAGGAGACGATATCCCGCAGAGTGCCGGCCGTGAGGCGTAAAAGTTCAGCCTCATAGAGCAGCTTGCTCAGACGGGGCGGGCCCAGCACCTCGAAGGCGACCGAGTGAATGCCGTGTTCATCTTCAAGATTACGGAGCTGCTCCAGCGCTGATTCACGCAGGGAACCGGCACGGTAGGTCGGGCCCATGACAGACATGTCGAGAGCGGTAACGATATCAAATCCGGTATTGCCCCCCATGATCTCACGGATGACGTGTCCGGCGATCTCTTCGGGGGTTATGAACTCCATCTGACCGATTGTCGTGATGACACTGAATTCGCCACGGGAAAAGAAACCGTTCTCGCCGGTATCGATGTAGACGGATTCGAGAACCCTCTCCTCCCCGAGACGCCTGAATGTCTCCTCCGGCAGTGAAAGCGCAAGCTCCCCCACCGGCTCCACTGCCTCATCAGGAGCAACATCGAAGAGAGGGATCGGGCGGTGCTGCTTCAAGATCGGGCCGATACCGATGCCCTTCCAGGCGATCACCGCCGCGGGCTTCACTTCCTTCACGATCGGCCCATCAGGCGTGCGTCCCATCAGGAAGAGGAGCATGCTGTGCGCGCCTGCCATGGCCGATTTGCTCAGCAGAACCCGGGAGGGCCGTTCCTCTGAATGAGTGTAGGGGATATTCAGCCCCATGCCGCCGGTTCCGGTGGTGCCCACCTTGATGTACATCCCTGTCCCAGCTTCACGCATGGCCGCATAGAGCACCTGAACATGGCGAACCAGCTGTGGTGTGTACTGCGTTGCCACCAACCTGACGGTCGCGTCCTCCATGCGATCCTGGTCGCCGTTCTGGATGGCGCTGAGCACTTCTTTGCTTCCGAGGTAGATATCCTGGTAGGCGAGCGCGGTCGCCGTATTGATCGCGTCAATCACCAGATCGGGACAGGTATCAGCGATCAGGCGGTAGAGGGCCTGACCATGAAGTGTATCATCATCTAATTCCCCGAACACATCCTCCAGAAACAGGATCCTGTGATCAGGATCCTGCAGAAGTTCACTGCGTGACAGATCCTTGAATGATTCCCGCACGAAGATATTGCCCCAGACAGCATCGATGGCAGCGTCGGGGAACAAGGCCTTCAGGTCATCCCTGGCCTCTTCTGCCTCGTGCTGGAGGTGGCTCGATACCATGAGATGTGACGGTTCCTGTTCGAGCAGGACACGGCATATGGCCCGCCCAACCATACCGAATCCTCCAAGAACAAGGATGCGACGCCCGCTGATATCCACGTGACAGATCCTTTCAGTCGTCCGATGTCAAACCGACGCTGCTTTTCAGGTCATCCACCTCATCCGGGGCAAGTTCACGCCAGGCGCCGGGTGAGAGGTCATCCGCTGAGAGTCCCGCAAATCTGGCGCGATGCAGTGAGACCACAGTGTACCCCAGAGCATCGAACATCCGCCTTACTATTCTTTTCCGGCCGATGTGAAGCGTCACTTCAACGGAACAGGGATCTATTCTCTGCACACTATCGACCGTGACCGGTCCATCCTCAAGATCGAAGCCTGTTTCAAGCCTTTTCAGGCTGCTGCTGTCCACCACTTCCGCGCAGCGAACATGGTATACCTTGAGGGACTCGAAGCTTGGGTGTGTCAACCGGTATGCGAGTTCACCGTCATTCGACAGCAGGAGCGCGCCGGTCGTATCCGCGTCCAGACGGCCGACAGGACTCAGCCTGCTGCCGGGACAGGAGTCTCCGAGCAGTGATATCACCGTTGGCCTGCCGTGCGGGTCGGAGACGGTTGTAATGACCCCTGTTGGTTTGTGCATGAGAAGATAGATGCGGTCCCGAGGCTGCTCAATCCGTTCTCCATCTACCTCAACCAGATCCCGGCCCGGATGCACGTCGATCCACGGTTCGGCTGCCAATTCGCCGTTTACCGTGACATGACCGCCCCGGATGAGGTCATCCGCCTTTCTCCGGGAAGTGACTCCCGCCGCAGCAAGGTATTTGTTGAGTCTCACATCTCAGGTGTGAACGGCTCAGGATCGGGATCTGAACGATCTTCCGCCTGAGGTTCTGTATCATCGTGATCACCGTTGTTCTCTTCCATAAGCTCAAGCGTGTCAATATCAGGGAGAGGCTCGATAACCTGATGCGGCAGAATGAGTTCAGCCTGCTCACTCTCTGCGGCGTCAGGACCAGGCTCACCCTCCGCCACGGCCTCCGGCCGTACGTTCAGCCCCAGGATCGAGGCCAGTTCATCCGGATCGGGAAGGTCCTCCACTCTGTTCAGTCCGAAATACTTCAAAAAATTCGGGGTCGTTCGATAGAGGAGCGGTCTTCCAGGCCCCTCATCGCGACCGGCGATGGCCACGAGACCTCTCTCAAGCAGTGTCTTGAGAGCGCTATCGGAGTTCACTCCCCGGATCGAGTCAATATCAGGGCGTATGACCGGCTGCTTGTAGGCCACGATCGCCAGTGTCTCGAGAGAAGCTCTCGACAGCCGATGGCTCCGTTTGTCCTCCTGGAGTTTCACGACGAGATCCACCCATTCGGGCCGTGTTGCCATCTGGTATCCGCCAACGATATTCAGAACGGTAAGTGGCCGTCCCTCTGCTTCCCAGCCGTTGACGAGAATCTCGATATATTTCTCGACCTGCCCGGGAGTAATGTTCTCCTGGCCTGAAGCCCATCCACCCTCTTCAAGTATTTTTGCGATCTGGTAGGAGGAAATCGGTTCCGACACCGAGAAGAGGATGACTTCCAGCGCGTTCCTCATGCTGTTGTCGATATGCTCATCCATCAGGCCGTTCCGTGCTGGAAGTTGACTGCAGGAGTTTTTCTGTTAAGCCACAGATCACCATACAGTTCCGACTGCTCCATGGACAACTCTCCGAGTCGGGCGAGTTCCAGTATTGCAACGATTGTGACAACCATGGCAAGGCGATTGTCGAAGCGCATGAGAACATCCATGAGGTTGAGCCTCTCTGAACCGCTCAAAAGCCCACGAAGGTACTCGATCTGGTCGGCCACTTTGACCACAGGGCCATGAATCTGGTACCTGCCCTCCTCCTGAATGCGCTCGAGCGCCGCCTGATACGACTGGAGCAGATCGAAGAGGGTTACATCGAGCAGGATATCATCTGTCTCCGGCAGGTCTATCGGACCGGGGCCGCTCTCACGGAGGTAGTAGTTCGCATAGGTTTCCTCGCGGTCGGCGAGTGTCTCAGCCGCCCTCCGGAACACCTGGTACTCCTCGAGCTGTCGCACGAGTTCCAGACGCGGATCTTCCCCCTCCTCATCGATGATCTGTGACGGCAGGAGCATGCGTGCCTTGATCTGCATCAGCGTCGCGGCCATGACGAGAAAATCGCCGGCCAGCTCCAGATCGAGAAGCTGCATGACATCAATATAATCGAGGTACTGCCGGGTGATGTGAGCGATGGGGATATCGTGGATATCCATCTCGTTCTTGCGAATGAGGAAGAGCATGAGATCGAGGGGACCTTCAAATGCTTCGATGCGGACAGCGTATCCCATTATTTCTCAGGTCCCCGGTCTCAAGAGGCCCATCGAGTCGCGAACCATCTCCATGGTTTCCTTCGCGATCTCTGATGCGTGATTCGTTCCTGTAATGATGATATCCATTACAAGGTCGGGATCGGCTTCCAACCGTTTCCGCTTCTCCCGGAACTCTCCGAAATGGTCACTGATCGCGGCGGCAGCCTCCTGCTTGCATGCCACGCAACCCCTCTCACCCGATCGACATGTTCTGGCGATTGTATCAACCTGATCGGGCGAGAAGATGACATGCCACGCATAGACATTGCATATCTCCGGATTACCGGGATCGTTTTTCCTGATCTTCTCCGGATCGGTGATGGCAGACATGACCTTCTGCATGATCACGTCAGGCTCGTCACTCATCAGGATGTGGTTTCCCAGGCTCTTCGACATCTTCCTGCCATCAGGACCCGGCACGCGCGGGAACGGTGTAAGAAGGGTGTCCGGTTCAGGGAAGACATCCCCATAGGTCGCATTGAATTTGCGCGCCAGCTCCCTGGTGAGTTCCAGGTGCGGGGCCTGATCCTCCCCAACCGGTACGGCGTGAGCGCGATACACCAGGATGTCGGCGGCCTGCAGGACAGGATACCCCAGGTGCCCGTAGGAGACTTCACCCCTGAGATTGAGATCCTTGACACGTTCCTTGAAGGTGGGATTCCGTTCCAGACGGCCAAGGTTGATCAGCATGCTGAGCAACAGGTGAAGCTCGGCGTGTTCGGGGACCATCGACTGCAGGAAAAGTGTGGCCTTCGAAGGATCGAGCCCGATGGCAATCAGGTCAATGAACACCTCGATCGTGTCTTGAGCGATCCGCTCCGTCTGATCATAGGTCACCGTCAGACTGTGCCAGTCCACAACGCAGTGGAACGATTCGTACTGATGCTGGAGTTCAACCCAGTTGGCAAGCGCGCCGACATAGTTGCCTATATGCAGCTTTCCGGTGGGCTGCACTCCACTGAGGATGCGTTTCTTGCTGTTCATGTGACTCAACATAGAATCCTCCTCCGACCTGTCAATGACAGGGACGGGGGAATCCTCCTCCGACCTGTCAATGACGCGGACGCAGAACAAGCGCTCCGGAGAGGTCTGTACGCCAGACTCTCGCGCCCGCGGATTCCAGATCATCGAGTACCCGGAGACCCGGATGTCCGTGCCTGTTTCGTATTCCCACCGATATCACCGCCAGAGAGGGCTGGACCATCTCTATGAAGCGGGGGGAGGTCGAATCACCACTTCCGTGATGGGCAACCTTCAGTACCTGAGAGCGGAGCTGTTCCGTATATGGCTGCAGGTACCGTTCACCGGTGATTTCCAGATCACCGGGAAACAGTACCGACATGCCGTTCAGCTCCAGTCTCAGCACGAGTGACCTGTCGTTCTCTCCCGGTGATATCCACCCCGCGCTTGCGTCGGGGAGACCCCTGATGACATCGAACCAGGCGTTGCGCGCCAGTTCAATCCTCTCACCTGAACGGGGGATGATCGATCGTGTTCGGTTCGCGGAGAGCCGCGCCAGTATGCTCTGGGCGACTCCTTCCTTCTGAATCCTCCATTCTCCTCTCATGAAGCAATCGACCTCGAATTGCTCGATCAGGGCCGTCATGCCCCCGATATGATCGTCGTCGGAGTGTGAAGCGACCAGCAGGTCGATCCTTCTCACTCCGCGTGACCGAAGGTAGGCGGCAACAACTCCCTCACCCGCGTTCCAGTTTTCCCAGGCGGGTCCGGAGTCGATCACGATGACCCGTGAAGGGTGCCGGGTCTCAATGACAATGGCGTCTCCCTGCCCCACGTCGAGGAACGCTATACGGGGCGAGCCAGGGGTAAGAACGGGACTCCAGACGACAAGTGAGAAGAGCGCAAGGGCGGTCAATCTGCCCCTCCTCACCCCTCTTCCCCACGCGATCAGCCCGGCGACGGCGGCCAGTGATGTCCAGGGCTGCGCCGGCTGCATCACGCCCGGTATCTTTCCCCACAGATATATCCACCAGAGCAGAACGCGACCGACACTCTCGCAGAACGCGCCCGCAACCTGTCCGGGAAGACCGCCGGTGACTCCCAGAGTGAGAGCCGCAATCGTTGAAGGAAGCCAGAGGCTCAGGAGCGGCACCGACACAACATTCACCAGCGTCGCGAGTGGAGTCACGGTTCCGAAGACAAGTATCTGTATCGGCAGGACACCGGCCTGTGCCCCCAGTGTGACCCGCATGATGCTCCGGAATCGCTCACGAACACGCTTCCCCTCCGGTACTGCATCCTTCCTCCTGAAAAGGGAGATCCCGGCTACCGCTGCTGCGGAGAGATGGAAACCGGTAGACGCGATGAGTGCCGGACTGATCACCAGCGCGGTAAGGATGGCAGTGGGAAAGAGCCGGCCGTCATCGATACGCCGGAGAGTGTCTTTCAGAATGATCCACGCCGAGATCATGAGACCGGCCCGGACGGCTGACGGGGGGGCTCCGATCGCAAAGACATAGGCCCATATCACCAGGGCGACTGCCACGCCTGAAACCCGTCTGCTGGTTCGAAGGAATCGGAAGAGAAACATGATGGTCATCACGAGGATCGCGATATGCAGGCCGCTCACTGCCAGCAGGTGAGCCGCGCCGGCGCTCCGGAAGGCATTCACCCAGGTACGGTCGAGAGCGTCTCTCCTGTTGAGAAGAATACCCTGGATCAATCCCCAGACCGGCTCGGAGGCCCACTCCGGTCGAGCCGGAGTAGGCCTGATCTCTTCCTCCCATTCATCAATCAGAGTGATGGTAGTCAGCGGTCGGTAGTGGGGGTTCCGCAGTCCTTCATGGGCACGCTTCTGATGTCCGCTTCCGATCCATGGTGATGAAACGTCCAGCCTGCGGGATGCGGGAAGAGCGGCCAGAAAACAGAGAAGGAGCAGGGCGAATCGTTTCCCACGCGCTGGTACGCGCTGCAGAAGCAGAAGCAACGTCGCCGTAAGGAAGATGAGCCAGAGCAGGGAAAGGTTGATCCCGTCTCCAAGAAGCAGACCGGTGGTCCATGCGACGATGATTCCCCAGATGGCGGAAGGAGACACGCCGCCCTCTCCTTACGGGAGGCTCTAATTCACGCGGGGGAGTACAGGGGGGAAATCAGATCCCGGCAAACGCCTGATCGAGATCTTCCACGATATCATCCATGGTTTCCAGCCCTACTGAGATGCGGACCAGGTTCTCGGTGATGCCGAACCGGATGAGTTCCTCTGCCGCATAGGTCGAATGGGTCATGCTGGCCGGGTGCTCAATCAGCGTATCCGCATCGCCGAGGCTCACGGCCAGGGTGCAGAGACGGAGGTTATTGAGGAATCTGGCTCCTTCAGGGCGGCCACCCTTGATGTAGAAGGTTACCATGCCGCCGAATCCGCTCATCTGTCTGGCAGCGATCTCATGCTGGGGATGGTCGGTCCTGCCCGGGTAATCGACCCGTTCGACTTTCGGATGCGCCGCGAGGTAGTCTGCGATCAGGGCCGCATTCTCGGAGTGGTGAAGCATCCGGATCGGCAGGGTCTTGAGACCGCGGATCAGGAGAAAGGCGTCGAAGGGGCTGAGACATCCTCCCATGTCGCGCAGGGATTCCATACGGATCTTCTCTCCGAGCCCGGCGTCGCAGACCACGATACCGGCGACCACATCACCGTGACCGGAGATGTACTTTGTGCAGCTGTGAACGACGATGTGCGCACCGAGTTCGAGCGGTTGCTGGTAACAGGGTGTGGCAAAGGTATTGTCCACCGCCATCGGCACGTTCCGTTCGGCGGCTATCTTCGCGATTGCAGCGATATCGACGATCTTCAGGGTCGGGTTGGCCGGTGTCTCGATCCAGACAAGACCGGTCTTCTCATCGATGGCGTCACGCACCATGTCGAGATCGAGGGCATCAACCATCCGCGGTTCGATCCCAACACGGGGCAGGATCGATTCCGCCAGAGAGTGTGTTCCACCATAGACCGGCTGACAGAGCACGACATTCTGACCCATCTCGCAGAGAGCGAAGATCACTCCGCTCGTGGCGGCCATTCCGCTGGCAAAGGCAATCGCGACCTCCCCACCCTCAAGAAGAGCGACGGTCTGCTCCAGGGCCTTGACCGTGGGATTGCCGATGCGGGTATAGACGTATCCGTCCTCTTCACCGGCGAAGATCCCGGCTCCTGCCTCGGCACTTCTGAACGCGAACGTGCTGGTCTGGTATATCGGCTGACTGACCGCTCCTGTACGTGGGTCGGGGCCTCCCGGCCCATGGATGGCTTTCGTTGCGAATCCCCATCGCTTCATGTCTGCGTCGTGTGCGTCTGACATCTGGATCAGCTCCGATTCTCTTCGTTGTTCAGCCTGTTGCCGGATTCCTCAATGAATTCGGTGAGGACGCCGCCGGTGCTCTTCGGGTGTACGAATGCCACCCGGTACCCCGCAACACCAATGTCGTCACCCCCGCCGAGAATTTCAAATCCTTCCGATGAGAGTTGATCGAGTGTTACTTTCAGATCGTCGACAGCAAAGCAGAGATGATGCAGACCCGGTCCATGCCTCTCGATGAAGCGGGCGATCGTAGTGTCAGGATCAAGCCCTTCCAGCAATTCGATCTTCACCTCACCGAGCCTGAACATTGCCACACGTACCCCGAAATCCCTGTTCGTTTCTATCTGATCGGGAACAGAGCCGAGCAGTCTGGTATAGAGTTCCACTGCCTGATCGAGGTCTTCGACGGCGATCGCCACGTGATCCAGCTTCCTTCCTGCCAGCTCTTGCCCTGTCATGACAGGCCCCCGGGCGGCTGATACGGTCCCCAGACATCCCGGAAGGCGTCACTGATCTCACCAAGCGTGGCATCCGCGTCGACCGCCTCGATCACGACCGGGACCAGGTTCTCATCGGCCTCCGCCCTCTCACGCACGGCATCGAGGACCTCCTCCACCCGTCCATCATCGCGTTGCTCACGGAACCTCTGGAGCGCGGCAATCTGTTCCGCTTCCCGCTCGGGATCAACACGCAGAATCTCACTGGAGGTCAGTTCATTATCATCATCATCATCCTGCTGGAACCGGTTCACACCGACTATCGAGAGCTCATCCGCCTCCACCAATTTCTGGTACTCATACGCCGATCGATGGATCTCACGCTGGAAATATCCTGACTCGATGGCGCCCACGGCTCCGCCGAGTTCGTCCACCTCCGCCAGGTAAGCGTGGGCCCGCTCCTCAAGATCATCGGTGAGGGCTTCGATCGCGTACGAACCCGCCAGGGGATCAACCGTGTCGGCGACGCCACTTTCGTAGGCAATGATCTGCTGTGTCCTGAGAGCGATTGTGACCGATTCTTCGGTAGGCAGGGCGAGCGCTTCATCCATCGAATTGGTGTGGAGACTCTGCGTTCCGCCAAGAATTGCGGCGAGAGCCTGGAGGGTAACCCTGACGACATTGTTCGCGGGTTGCTGTGCGGTGAGTGTTGATCCGGCGGTCTGCGTATGGAAACGGAGCCGCCATCCCTCCTGATCGGAAACACCGAATCGATCGCGGGTAATGGATGTCCACAGCCGCCTTGCTGCCCTGAACTTCGCTACCTCTTCCAGTAGATTGTTATGGGCGTTGAAGAAGAAGGAAACGCGCCGACAGACGACGTTGAGATCGAGATCAGCTTCGCGGGCGGCTTCCAGATAGGCGATCGCGTTGGCGAAGGTGAAGGCGATCTCCTGTGCCGCGGTCGCGCCGGCTTCCCGGATGTGATACCCGGAGATCGAGATCGTATTCCATCGGGGCATTTCACGGGAGCAGAACGCGAATATATCGGTGATCAGACGCATCGAGGGCGCCGGTGGGTATATCCAGGTGCCGCGCGCGATATACTCCTTCAGAATGTCGTTCTGGATGGTGCCCGACAGTGATGCCAGAGGTACGCCCGCTCGTCTGGCCACAACCGCATAGAACGCGAGGAGGATAATCGCGGTCGCATTGATCGTCATGGAGGTTGAGACCTGATCGAGCGGTATCTCCCTGAACAGGTTTTCCATGTCGCTGATCGAATCGATCGCGACTCCCGATTTACCCACTTCACCTCCGGCGAGCGCATGATCTGAGTCGTAACCCATCTGGGTGGGCAGATCAAAGGCTACCGAGAGGCCGGTCGTTCCCTGCTCGAGCAGATACCGGTACCGTCTATTGCTCTCGGCTGCGGTTGAATAACCGGCGTACTGGCGCATCGTCCAGAGTCGGCCGCGATACATATCGGGGTATATACCGCGGGTGTAGGGGGGGGTACCGGGCTCACCGAGTGCGTTCTCATAATCATTCCCGGAGAGATGCTCGGGCCCATACCTCCGTTTGAGCGGTGTGCCGCTCGACGTCTTGAAAAGCCGGCCTTCAGGCCTCTCCGTTGACACTACCTGCCCTTCCAGTCAGCGGTTCGCTTCTCGATGAATGCCGCTATCCCTTCCGTCTTGTCCTCACTCTCCATGATTGCCCCGAACTCTTGCGCTTCCGTCAGGTACCCCTCGGTGTGATCTCCCTGACTCGCGTCCATGGATCGCTTGATAGCGGCGATCGCGAGCGGTGCTTTTCCGGCAATTGCCCGGGCGAGATCGGTCGCCTCCTTTACGGCGGACCCTTCCGGCACGACCCGTTCAACAAGCTTCAGTTCCATCGCCTGCTCCGCACTGATCATGACTCCGGTCATCAGCAGCTCGGCGGCTTTCCCGTAACCAAGGAGACGCGTGAATCTCTGTGTTCCCCCGTAACCGGGTATGATCCCCAGATTGATCTCCGGCTGGCCGAATTTCGCGTTCTCCGACACGACCCTGATATCGCACGCCATTGCGAGTTCGCATCCGCCTCCCAGTGCGAATCCATTCACCGCGGCAATGACGACCTTCGGCATCATCTCGATCTTGCGGAACAGCTCATGTCCCCTGCGCGCGAATGCTTCACCACCCTCTCTGTCCAGATCCCGGATTTCGGTGATATCGGCACCGGCAACGAACGCCTTCTCACCTGATCCGGTGATGACGATAGCCCTGATCTGCTCGTCAGCGGCCAGATCGTCCATTGCCTGTTCCAGTTCGTTGAGCGTGTTCATGCTGAGAGCGTTCATCACTGAAGGCCGGTTGATCGTCACGCGGGCTACGTGCCCGTCACGCTCAACCAGGACTTCGGGGTCAGACATGTTCGGTTCCTCACTCATGGCGTTCCCCCTCCCCGGAGTGTGAAATGATCACTCCGCCATCAGATTCCGCGCTATCACCAGCCGCTGTATTTCACTCGTCCCTTCGTAGATCTCGGTGATCTTGGCGTCCCTCATGTGGCGTTCCACCGGGTACTCCCTGATGTACCCATAGCCGCCGTGGATTTGAACGGCCTGAAGCGCTGCCCGCATGGCCGTCTCGCTGGCGAACAGCTTTCCCATACTCGATTCGATCGTATGACGCATCCCTTCGTCACGCATCCAGGCGGCCCGCTGAACCAGCAGACGGGCGCCCGCGATCTCCATGGCCATATCAGCGATCTTCCACTGGATTGCCTGGAAGGCCGCGATCGGCTTACCGAACTGCACCCGCTCACTCGAGTAGGAAAGGCTCTCCTCGAGGCATGCCTGCGCGATTCCGAGCGCCTGGGCACCTATCCCGATCCTGCCGACATCGAGCGTGGCGAGGGCCACCTTGAACCCCTTTCCCTCTTCTCCGAGGATGTTCTCGGCCGGTACACGGCAGTCCTCGAAGAGGATGCTCACACAGTCGGAACAGCGGATACCCAGTTTGTCTTCGTGTTTCCCCACGTTGAATCCCGGGGTGCCCTTCTCCACGACGAAGGCAGTGATCCCCCTGCCGCTCGGTGCATCAGGCTCTGTCTTGGCGTACGTGACCAGCAGATCGCATGAATCACCATTGGTTATGAATGCCTTGGAGCCATTCAGGACATACTCGTTCCCATCCTTCACCGCGGTTGTGGTCAGGGATCCCGCGTCGCTCCCTGCTTCCGGCTCGGTAAGCGCATATGCCCCGAGCCACTCGCCGGAAGCAATTTTAACGAGGTATTTATCCTTGATGTGGTCGGTTCCGAAATGGTGAAGCGGATCACAGCAGAGACTGTTGTTCACCGACATGATCACGCCAACGCCGGCGTCAGCTTTCGAGATCTCCTCAAGCGCCAGAACATACGACATGTTGCTCGTACCGGCGCCGCCATACTCCTCCGGAATGGCGACCCCCATGAAACCGAGTTCCCCCATTTTCTTGACGATATCGACGGGAAACTCAGCCTTTTCATCTCGTTCGGCCGCCCCGGGCTTGATTTCATTCTGCGCGAAATCGCGGGCAGCCTTCTGGATGAATTCCTGCTCTTCAGTCAGTCGAAAGTCCACGGTGCTCTCCTGGTTCTCGTCCGAAAACGGCTATTTCCCGCGATCTCGGCGTCAATCTGCCGGGTCGCTTGTGCGGCATACCCACTGTACGCCTCCGCGCAACCCGTTGATTTCCTGGACCTCGCGGAAAATCTCTCGTTTGCGCCTCGTGAACTGCGTCAGTGTCCATCCGGAATTATCGGATGGACACTCTCCAAGTGCCCTGTCACGCGACAACCGTCGCATTCGAGCGGCGCCGAATCCCGACCGGCTGCGTTCCGCCTCCTCGCCATAGCCACCGCTATGCCTCGTCGCCGCGCCTTGCAGGCCGGGCCCGGCATCACTCTCGGTGC
>SDBT01009734.1_pt1 | contig 15565 bp, 17 predicted proteins | sample 2277101 | NCBI WGS metagenome assembly SDBT01 (sample SAMN10404973, study PRJNA504765) | marine sediment metagenome | isolation source: marine sediment core GS10_PC15, 103 cmbsf | place: Arctic Ocean: Southern Knipovich Ridge | collected 2010 | reverse complement strand
TTGGTCTAATTCAGTAGCATCGGAGAGAGCATCTAAGGAATCTAGGATATATAAACCACCACTCTTGACTCCATCTATATATTCTAGAATGTCGTCGTGAAACTCTTCTACGGTATTTAGTGGATGTCGTGGTCTTTCTACTCTGTTCATTGGTATGCCTAATGCGTCGGCATATTCATCGTCGAACGCTGCTTCGGTCTCAGCAAACCTCGATTTGCATTTTGGAAATGCCCTTGCAAAGTTAGCCATAGCCTCAATAGCTAAGAGAGTTTTACCAGTAGACCTGTCTCCAATAATATTAGATACTCTTGCGAGAGGCCATCCCCCACCTAGAACACAGTCTAGGATGGTAGCACCGCTGTGAATAAACGTGTATGATTTGCTAGGAGCAATAAAGTATGCCCCTAGCATTTCATCCTGTACGTCGCTAAGGTGACGACGACTTGGCCTGCGTTTTTTAGGCATGCTTACTACCGACGACGCTTAGATGTCTTTTTCTTTGATTTGGTCGTCTTTTTGGCTCTACGCGCGGCGTCTTTCAGGCGGCTCGCGGATGAACCTTTTTTACGATCTTCGTTATCCTCATCGTCTTCGTCGTCATCTTCGTCCTTACCATCCTCATCTTCATCCTCATCGTCTTCGTCGTCATCTTCGTCCTTACCATCCTCATCTTCATCCTCATCATCTTCGTCGTCATCTTCGTCCTTACCATCCTCATCTTCATCCTCATCTTCGTCTTTGTCACGGGAGCTACTCTTTTTACTAGACTTCCTACGACGACGCGGCTTTTTCTCTTCTTCATCCTCATCCTCGTCTTCATCTTCGTCATCACTAGTTGCTACTTGTCCTTCGAGTACGCTTTGGAGATATTCATTTTCATAGAAAACCAGGACATCATTGAGCGGGTTCTCCTGAATAAACTCCAATATTTTGCCCATTTCATCTTCATCGGGTACGATTGGTCGCATCTTTCCAAGTTGGATCCCAGTATATTTGGTTTTCTTTGCGGCGCCCTCTTTGTTGAACGTAATATCGTGACCTTCCTCGGGATGGTCGAGCTCGATTACTTCACCGTCCTCGTCCTTACAAATCAGTATTGTGTCCTTCCAAGTTCCAAATGGCATTGCCCAGAATAGTGGATCTTTATCCTCGCCCTTGCGGTCGATGAGCCACGTGGCTTTACGCTTCTTGTTCTTGAAATCAGACGCATCGTCGCTTTCGCCTTCCTTTATGAGACGACCGTATTCGTCACATATTGCGCATTCTTCGTCATCACCTAGCATCTTACGACATAGGTATGTCTGTCCGAACTCTCCTGGACCAATGCCGTAATGTACCAGCAAGGTAAGGGCAAAGGACTCGGGGTCCTCGAATGTTGGTGGAAGGACACGTATCCGGTTTTTTCCGTCGTGTGGTTTAAATATAGGGATACCGTCCTTAACATAAGCATCGAATTGACCTGAGCTTTCAGAAGTGCTCCGGTCATAATCTTGCTTGGAACGACTCTGGTATTTGAAACCAGTCTTCTTGTTCTTCTTAGAGTGCCGGGTCTTTTTTGCCATCTTATAACTCCTCATCGTTCTGGTGTTTACGTTCTGGATATTCTTCATCCGTGTACGATAGTGTATCGAATTCTCTTTTAGTTCGATAAAAAGCGATTGCGGCTAGTCTAACTAAAGAATACACGACGACGAAGCCTACAAGAATAATGATAATTATCAATATTAGGTTAGTTATTAATTCTACCATGACTAAGATCCTGTTTTTCAAATTGAACACAACCAAAAGTACCTTCAGTTGCCAAATGTTCTGATACTGAACCCTGTGGTACCCAACAACGCCAATACGGGTGATGACATTCACCGAGTGAATAATAATCTACTAATTGCTTTTCGTCTTTAACCCAGTACCGACAGTAATTGCAAATTCCCATTATATTTCCATTCCCTGGTTCTGCATACCGCGTATCTATTCGAGAGGGGGTCATGGGGCCTTCTTAATCGACGTACAGGTTTTCACCACAGCGCTGGCACGTGTAAAGATGGCACGTATAGGCTTTGGATGCGTCTGGCTCATACTCAGGAAACGTTGATGCAGAGAGTATGAAGTGCCAGACATGGCCGCGCAGCTTGCAGATTAATGCCTTAAGCATGTGGGCTCCTAACTAGGACGCTCACGGTGACGCTTAACACGCTTCTCTCGTCGCTCCTTCATCTTACCAGTAAGCCGATCTACTTCAGCTTCCTTTCTTTCCTCACGCATACCTGAGGCTGATCGAGAGGAGTAGTATGAAGCGAGGTAGAGGTCGACCATATCTCTGAGGGCGTAGGAGCGATGGCGAAATGCCGTAGTAAGAGCTTCGAGTAGTCGTTGTTGATGGCGAGCATTCAACAGTTTGATAATCATTTCTTTACGTGATTCGCTGTTGATGATCATCGCCTTGATCTCATTCTCCGTAATGCGTTCCTCTGCAGCGGCGGCTTGTTCTCTTGCTTCGGTATCGATCGAAGCCTCTAGCACCTTAACCTGTTCCTCCCAGGACTCTACTTGAGACTTAGCTATTACAGCAGTTTCAGCTATTTCACCGTATAACTCAGGTTGTTGCTCAACCTCATCGTCGAGAGCGTGTTTGTCGATCCTTAGTTTCTTATGAAAATCTTCCGGATCAAATCGCAGCGTTAATCCGTAACTAGGCCACTCGGTATTTTCCCTAGTCTTTTTAATCTTTTTTCTTGCCATCTTCCTACCTTTCTATCTATTTTAGGACCGCTTTAGAAGCCTGCAGGCGCGGCTTTGACCTTATAAGGGTAAAAACCCTACCCTATTTAGTCTCGCTTACCTGCGGGCTTCCCTAGTTAATACAGCGATGATTATACTAATCGAAGAACAAACGCCCTACAGCCAGTAGAAGTGGAGCTTTTCCTTCACGGTCTAGGAACGGTTGAGAGAATTCATCCATTATTGCTAACATCCGCTGCGGGTCCTTTCCTCTAATCGCAGCTATCGTCATATATCTAAGGACAATAATACGAACGGACTCAGGAGAGCTCTCTATCTTTTCTATACACATGCATAGGTCCCTCCATTTCGCACCTTTTATTAAGAGGCGACAAAGATCGATTGCTTCTTTCGATGTTCCAACTTCTCCGGTACAGAGAGCGCGGACTTCGTCTTCGTCTTTCAAGTGGCCACAGCGAGCGAGCATCGAGAGGGCTAGTCTAGGGCTGCCTTCAGCAGCTTCAGTTATTGTTTGTAGAGCTTCTCCGTTCCTACGTATCGGTAGTCGTTCAGCTTTTGCTATATCTGCTAGCAGATTTTGGATGGAAGTTCTAGGTACTGGTTTTAATACATAGTCAAGACATCTCGTGCGGACTTCTTTGGGAACCTTTGACAATTGGGTTGTGCAGAGAACCCAATAGACGTTTTCTGGGGGCTCTTCTAGGACCTTGAGTAAACTCTTGAAGGCTTGGGCTGATATAGCATGACACTCATCAACTATGATTACTCTTGATGATCCACCAACTGACTTATATAGCAGGTGTGTTGTAATTTCCCGCATAGCGTCTATACCAGTAGTAGAGGCACCATCCACCTCGATCAAGTCGAATGATTTGCACCCAACCTCTTTGGCGATAATTCGTCCGATTGTGGTTTTACCAACACCCGACGGTCCAGAGAGTAGGAAGGACCTACCGCGTTTCTTTCTCAACGCGACTGAGATTGACCTGCAGACTGCTGATTGTCCCAGAACATCTTCAAAAGCGTGCGGCCTGTATTTATTTATGAATTCTGTTGGGTCTGTCATTTCTTACTTCCACCCCTTTTGCGAACCGTGCTCTCTCATCCATTGGTCTGCGGGTGTACGATTTACCACGATGCACAAGTACTCAACGACAGTGTACTCGGACATGTCACGTGATTGGTTGCCGGGTTCGTAACCGTAGTTTTCGCTGTAACTAACGCGCCCTTTACTGAACCATTGCAAAGCCTGCGTTAGTCCAGCTGTGAACATCTTACCCTTACTGGTAAAACGTACTCTCGTACCTCCTGTGTGGAACTTACCGTCCTTGTTGCGTATAAGAGCGTGACACTTACGTTCTGTCATGTTCGTCTCCTCTATTAGAAGCCACATTCTGTACGATCTAAAAGTCCGAGATCATCTGAATAAATAGTAGACACTTCTTCTTGGTCATACCAATTTGGTCCCTTACCTATTTCAAGACATAATGGTACTGTAATCCAAGGAAAATGTTCGCATTGTAACATTTCATATGCGATAAATTCAAGGTCCCTATCAATGGTTTTCTTTGGTATCCAAAGACCTAACTCATCATGTACCATTAGACGTGTTTGAAACTGCCATTCACCTAACTCTTGCGCGGCTTCTGATAATCGATCCATAGCATCTAAAACAATTTCCACCTCTGCATTCTGAATAGGTGTATTGATAATTTCACCATGATCTAGTGGACCGTGTCGTCTCCATCCAGTTGGCCCTTCTACATAACCGTTCTCATCGTAAAATCTTCTCATACGCTTTTGATAGTTTCTAAGTCCTGGCATCTCTCTAAAAAATTGTCTAATGAGTGGTTTTAGATGTTCTACCGGAATATGTAGATATTCGGATACTGAATTTGCAGTAGCTCCAAAAATTAGTGGGAAGGTCCATTGGTTCTTGACATCGGTACGGAACCTTTTAAGTGCGTCTTTATCTTTGAGAAGTTTCTCCCCACCTATTCGACGAGGATACGCACGAGCTAGTTTCTTTGTCCACCGCATGTGAAGATCATTTCTATCCCAGAGATATGTACAGTACATTTTATCATGTGATAGCATGCCCGCTATCCGTGCCTGTATCTGTCCGTAGTCTATCGCCACGAACCAACAATCATCTTCAGTTACGTGGCTTGGTAGGGTATAGTCGAAGTACTTCCTGTCTATAGCACGGGTTGGTGCTATGAACAAGCGACGTAGATCTGCGTAACCTTGATCCCGTTTGGGCCAGAACTGTTCATTTGGAAAAGAACAGGATGTCCTCCGTGTTACGAGAAACTGAGTTTGAAGGACTGCGTGTGTCATTCCATCAGGCCAAATACATAGACCAGTTTCTTTTTTCTTGACTACTATTTTTGGGACATACCCCTTTGGTAGTAGTGGATCAACATACTTCGACTTGTTTCCTCGTACAGCACGATATTCACGTATCTTCGCAGCGATCTTAAGTGGTATCTTCTCTAAAACTGCGTCTTCTGTTGAATATTTTGCTTTCCCCTTTTCATCTTCCCCTACTTTACATTCTTTACGTCCTAGAACATTTCTTAACATCAACAGCACGTCTTGTGGGGATGATGGTTTAAATTTTCTACCCATTCTCTTTTCAAATTTGGATGTTGCTGAACTATTCTGAAACCAGGTCTCTAGCTTGGCTATTTTAGGACCATACTTTTCATCAAATCCAAGTAAGGAGTCGAAATCAATTAGCATCCCAAAGTGAGATTTAAGTGCAACTGTAGGTATGTGCCTCACCTGCTCTCTATATATGTCCAATAATTGTCCATACTTTAGTTTATTCCGTTGTACACCAAACAAAGCGTGTGTCCACTTAGCATCTAATCCATTATAAAGAAGGACTTTAGCTAGAGGTTCGTTATCCAAGTTACTAAGGTTAACTGGCACTACATCCTTGAGCCGGAATCCAAAGTTAGTCAATATCAGTGCATCGAGATTTGTTGTACCACGCTGTCTACCAAGTACATAAGCCTGAGCCATTGTGTCGTGCCAAGTACAACATCTAGCTAAATCTTTTCCGAAGAATTCGATAGTCCATTCTAACTCAAAGAATAGGTGATGTGCTATTTTCTCAGTGTCTGATCGGAGAAATGAAATCCAAGCTTGTTTCACTTTCTCAAATTGACTGTTGCTCCATTTAGCTTCCTTATGTCTTAGAGGAAACGCTATCACGTCTTCTTCTGTTCCAACGGCAACAGTGAGTATTCGAGCATTTCGTCCGTAAGGTCTAACCTGCCTTTCGGTGATATTCTCGTTGCTAGCTGTCTCATAGTCAAATGCAATGTTGTCTAGTCTACTATATTGTTGCAGTTTCTTCTCTATTAACTTGACATCTTTCCATCCCCTTTCACCAGTAACGATTTGAATGTTACTCTTGATTTCGTCTTCGCTGATAACAGTGGCTTCTGGAAGTGATTCGAGTTCATTGATTGCGCGTTCTATGTCCCGCTCGAACATCCGCTCCTGTTCACTAGGCATTTCTCTCCTAGTTTTAGGATTACGTCTACGCATTCGGCTAAGGTATGATGGATGGTAAAATGGATAGTACCAACAACAGTGATTTCCTACTTGTATTGGAATACGAAGACCACGCCAAGAGGTAATTCTTTCTTCGTTTATTGCCCACTTGAGTGAGATACCACCAAAACCAAAGATCGCTTTTGGTTTGGTATTTTCTATATCTGATATTAAACGCGGGCGACAACAAGTTATTTCAATAGGTGTTGGTGTGACATTCTTATCTTTATGACAATTTATAGCATTATTTAAACGAGAAATTTCTAGTAGCTCTTCTGGTATATATTCCCTAAGTAAATGACCGGACTTACCAACAAATTGTATACCAGTTTTATCCTCTTCTGCTCCTGGTCCCTCTCCTAAAATATATACTAGTGGTTTCTCGGAGCCAGTTGCGTTCATCTTAGGATGACGTAGTCCCTTAACACGATCAAGAGGACAAGCTTTGCAGCCCATCTTGAATAATGTATCCATCGAGAATTGTCGTGAACTACCACGTTTCTTAGTACTCTCGTCTTCGCTGAAAAGCCAGCCCCCCACTTTACTGCTCCCTTTGTCGGTAATAGCTGACCATAGTTCTATGCCATCCGAAATCCTCGATACCCACACGCTGGGCAGTGAACGTTCTTCTGTGGTGGGTTGCTCGTCAACGTGATCATGGGGGCACTATCCCACAATTCTTGTTTACACTCTGGGCACTCAATTCCGTTTGGATGGGGGTCGAATGCCTTGTGGGCTTCGACGTGTTTTTCCCACCGTTTACGATTGTGTTCTTCTAGGGTTTTCATAATGCTACCTTTTTCTTATAGAGAGTAATTCTTCGCACGTGGTTATCTGTTAGCGACTACGTAGGTAAAATCACCAGATTTGGATCGCATTACAGTAGCGTTGCTACCAAAGGATATTTCTTCACATTTATCTAGTTGCTTGACTATTAGATCAGCTGCTACCTTGGCGTCTACATTAGAAGGCATATACTCATTCTCTCTGAAATCTACTAGATCTTTTAATGATGCCCCGTCCTTTGACTTGGTGCGAAAGAGTAGTCCTATCTCCTCAGAGGTAATGTGACAAGTACCTTCGTCGCCTATCGTATTGGCTCTTTTTAAGGCAGCAGTAAGGTCTTCGGTTATTGGTGTAAAGTTTAATTCCTCTGATATTATTCCCTTGAACTTGCCAACAACGTCTGGCATCTCTACACTGATTAGCTTACCTGTAATAATGTTTACCCCATCATCCCAATCTAGGACAACGTTATCTTCAGTAATATGAAGTACAGCTGACATTCCAAATTTCTTGGACATCGGTACGGCAGCTTTGCAAAATGACGAAGGTATCGAGATCTGTTTCATCTTCTTCAATTTCTTTGCCTCCTGTACACTGCACTCAGTCGAATCTTTTACGTCGAAATGGGAGATGGTAGATCGTCCTCGTCCTACTCCGTATACACCTAACGATGAACCAAATGTAAGTATGATCCCACCTATCCAACTGCCTAATCCGGTATCAGGAGTCTGACTCGAACACATCTCGATAGCTGTAAAGAAACTCTCACCTATAGTTAGTGATACCGCTTGCTCTATCTCCGGGAACTCGAAAGGCCAATCCTCTTGGGGAAGTGATGATAGAGATAGTTTACTAGATCCACATCTGACAATAAGATTTCCTTTTTTACTGGTAGCGAGTTTTACCCCATTGGTGTTACAGGCTGATAGAAAGTTGATTAATTTCTTACCTGGGACGATTACTTTCTCAGATGCATTTACAGATAAGCAAGTAGCTATCACGTCATTGGATGCAATAACGTGAGTGCTAGTAAACCAGAAGCTTTTGAGTATAGGTAATACTACTTCGCTATCACTCAATAGTGCTGGGGAAGCAAGTTTCAATGTTTCTAGAAGTTCCTGTCTTTTCATGTTCACTACTCCTCTTTTCTTTTATAGCGTGCTCTCTGAGATCGTGACATTTTCTCTAGAGAAGCTTGACTATGTTTGTAACCTAAAAGGTTCTTATTCCCTATTCTGGCAAGGGACATTTTTGACCGTGTTTCTTTGCTAGCCTTTCGACCAAACATGGAATTTTTAGGTCCCGTTTGTGATTTAGACATTTTATCTCTAGTGGTAGAGCTATGTCTTTTACCAATCCAACATTCTCTAGTATTGTCCGAATGCTTTTTTATTTTGATATTCCATACTGCATATGGTCCTTTGTCACCAGGACGGGACATTACATATTGACCTTTCTTTCTACCACGTTCGTACCAATGACCACTTTCTTGCCAAATTTTGTACCAAACAGGATAGCTAAGTTGCCATATTATACCCCGTTGCTTGGCCGCTTTCTTTTGCTCTTTGTATTTTTGTCTGGAGTCTTTAGACATCGTCTTCTGCTTCATCATAGTCAAACGGATGCGGTTGTTCAACCCCCTCTCGTGGCGTATTTATCTCTGGTTTCTTTTCTGGTTTCTTTGTTAATTCTTCCGAATGATCAGATTTACAAAAGGTTGAACCTAAAATGGTTGTTACATGCCCCACTTCCACCATGTGTTCTATTAGCAGCAACATATACCCGGTAATGTCCAAACAATCATCTAAGATACTCTCCTTTCGGTTATCAGTTGCAAAACATTTGAAAACATCAAAATTTTCATTTGAGCAACTCGTTTCGAATCTGTCGAACTTCCGAATAATTGTAAAGAAGGCCCCGGCTCCTCCACGTTTTCTCCACGAGCTTCCGTACTGAATGTCTTTATAATTTACAAACTCTACCAGTTTTCTAGATATGATATTGAGACGGTGAAGTTGGCGGTCATACCGTTCCGCACCTGCTGGAATTATAACCCGTTTATATTCATCATTTTCGGACATTTTTCTTCTCCTTTTTCTTAAGGTTCTATAGTTAGTAATACAGCTAGCACTCAATCACCCACGGTCATTTCCTTTATATAACGTCTATCCATCCAACGCCGAGCTGCATATAACCAATCGCTACGATAGGTGGGTGATGAACTATTTAGTTCCCGGCCAATATCCTCAAATCGGTTGGGATCGTCTTTATGCCTGCGAAATATCATATATGCTTTTACCATGGGGATTGCAACTCTTGAAAAGATAGAGTTTTTCCATGAAGACACATATCGCATATCTATTTTTTGTTCGTCCCCTTTGGTAGCCCCCAACCTTGCATCGTGCCATTGAAAGAAGTGATGTAGTTCTGAATCAAATCCAATTGGGTCGTCGATTAGCTTAGTTGGTGTGACTGTTTTGTCAGTATATTCATCGTAATGGCGCGCATCAGTTGGGGGTCTTAATACTCTGAGTTTCTTAAAAATTTCAGAGTAGGCATGAAAGTTGTTGCTAATTTGGTATAGTGATCCAATACCTACACCAATCTTAGCGGCTAAATACTCTTGTAGAATAGAAAATTGTACCGCATTGGCTCCGGCTGCACCCCAAATTGCATCATTGGACCTGCAGAATACAGTCATATCTAAAAGCTCATTCTGGATCCAAGGTGTGACAATGAGATTACACGGAATATCTTTTATCTGTTCATGCGAGTGTAGATCAGTTTCACAGTCCCAGATCTGAATAACCACGCGACGAGATTGTGGGTGTTGTTTGAAAAGTTCTATGGCTATTTCTAACTGATTAAAAACCCATTTTCGATGCCATCTATGACCATAAGCACCGTGAAAGGTTATTCCGTTGTCAGAGAATTTTGACATACGACGAACGTAATGAGCTAAAGTTGCAACGTCTCGCCTGCCAGCTAGCATCCAAAGTGCTTCTATGAGGTGGAAAAAGGGATTGGCATCTCTAACAGGTGAGAAGAGTACTCTTTCCATAGGTTTTCTATAGACAGTAGTAACCGGAGTTGGTGCTACAATTACCTCACCTGCTCTAGATGAATTGCGTTCTCCTTTTTCCTCAAGATGCTGTAGCATTTTTGGAAGAGCTTCGTTTACGTTTCGGATATCTAGTACGTGCATGTTACTCCCCTTTCTGTTGACTAAATCTTACCAAATCAGCAAATTCGTCAAAGCCAGTTACGTCTTTACTGGATAGGTTGCTTACTGCATAGTTCCTAGTCCTCGTCCTTTGAGTAACGGTGAGATTTAATAGACAAAGTGCGCGATCCTCTGACATATCTATTTGTAGGTATTGGTACAATCGTAGCACACTCTCAAAGACATTAGAAGTTAGGTCGTTATAGTTTAATAATACAGCGCGGCCGTGCTCTCGTAATTTATCGTAGAATATTACAAACTCGGCACATTCCCGCCTACGGAATTCTAGATTTGCTCTATGCCATATTGTAGACGATGACTTATCGACTCCGGTCTTAGCCAACGTACTCTCGCGTGATAGTGTTATGTAGGATGACAACATGTCTTTGTAGTCTCTTACTAGAAACACAAGGGTTGCTCTTGGAAAGATCTTAAGTAGTGCACAATAGAATGGTACACTTTCGTTTTCCTTTGTGAGCCAAATTCTGTTCTCGCTTCGGTAATATGCTACTTTCCTTATTACACGCTCAAAAACTCCTAATAGACGTTCCTGGTCTTTACTATTGAGAGTATCGAAGTGGACTACCTTATCCAAAATTGGTATAAATGGAAATCGTCTGAATACGAAATAATGATGATAGAATTTCTCCTCTAGAAATACACCATATTCCTCATGATCACCGTAAAGATGTGGGTGCATCTGACTGGCTAGAAAACTAGCAGTATTCTTATTAGACCAATAGCTCCAATTGTTGATCCAGTCTCTAAGCTCTAGACGATCCAATAAGTACCATACGCATATGTAAGGCCAACGCCATTCAAGATAGGTAACAGCGAAGAATACATCCTTATCGTCAGCTAACAACCGATGTAGAAAAGTAGATCCACTTCTGGGTTGGCTAACAATAAAGACCGGGGACTTTAGACTTATGCAGTTCAGTTGTTGACTAAATATTATTTCATCCAATAACCATAGGGTGCAACGTAGGGGGCTCAATGCTAGGTCACGAAGCAAGTATGCGAGTAGCTGCATCTTAATACGTTTAGGAAGCTGTTTTTCCATACACGTTGCTCGAAAGACACACCAGTACGAACCCCAATGTGATAGGGGATTAGTAATGCCCAATAGGATCAATACTATACAGGTTAATATAATAGAGACAAACATTAGTCATCTTTTCTTTCTAGTAACTGATGTATATCACGCATAGGTCTACGATAGTTGATAATAATTGTTTCCTCGCCCTCATTCTTGAACTTCTTACGTGTGACTTCGGCTGCAATAAATTTCTTCTCTACGTGTCTAGTTCCAGTACTACCTCTTATTCTACCAGAAGCAGCAGTCTTGTCTTTGTTACGAGCTTCGATCCGCTTGTAGCAGACTTCTAGTGGAGTATCCATGTAGCACCAAGTAATACCCCCAAGCTCCTTAGATAATTCGTAAAACCTACTGAATAGCCCACTAATGATAAAACCTTCAAAGAATACGTGACCTTTACCGGCAAATTCTCTTACTACATCACATACATCATCCAATCCTCCAAAATGCTTCATGACCCAATCTGCACCCCCAGACATGGTCGCGTAGGAGCCTACAAAATATATTGGGTCTCCTTTGTAGTTACCACGATATCCTATTACCTGCCCCATAAGACGACCTGGCTCTGGGTCTGCGTATATGGAGGTAGCATTAGTTTCCTTCATCAGCTTCCTGATGATCCAACTTTTTCCACTTCCATTTGCGCCACGAATGTTGATAATCTTAAATCGTTTCGACGATCTTAACGTCTGAGTAGTCATTTATTATTCGCCTCCTATTTTTGTACACACCGTTCAAGTGGTTCCGAACTTTCCACCATCCCCCCACTATTTCACCAAGCAATCGTTCATCGAAGATGTGATATCGAGCCTCAAACAATATATCAGAAACAGGGTTGCGCCTTCGATCCAGCTCCAATTGCGCCTGATCTCGATCTATGTCGTGGCCGATGTAGTACCTTCCGTTAATTAGTGACTGATAATCACATAGCATACTTTCCAACTGGTCTAATCCGTTGACTGGTGTACCTAGATCAATAACCATCTGTAGTAGGTCGCGGTGCAACTGATTATCATTAGCACACCTATCCCAACCTAGACCTGTTAGTGTGTTAAGACCAGCTATCGGCCCTGCTGTTGCGCCCGGCTTTGTTCCGATATCGGGTGCAGTGATTGGATATCCGTGAACGAACTTCATCATGTCACAAAATTTGTAACTAGACCAAGGACCGTGATAGGGTATCTCCGACACCGCTTCTCTTACTCTAGTCCAACCTTCTTCACCCCCACTCCCAACTAGATTATCTACCCATGTAGCCAGATCTCCGTTTGAGATCTTGGCTATAGTGTTTATCTGATCGCGTGCGTATTCGTTGCCTCGGAAGCAACGACGCTGTTTAAAATAGGGTAGATCATAATTCCACTCTTTCTTTCGTATGATATCTGGTTTGGGATATTGTTTCCAAGCTTGGACAGCACTACCAAGGTGGTAATATAGTAGGTAAATGCACGTCCACCAAAGCGCTGTGTTACGATCTAAGTCTAATGTACGATATAAATGTTTTAGTATTGGAAATTGTGGGTCGATATCACCACTCAAGATCATGGCCTTTCCGAACCTGGCAAAGTCTTTTAGCTCGGTCTTTTTCTCTTTATACCAAACCACAACGTTCTCTTTCACGTCTAGATTGCTGTGACTTGCGCATCTTAGCTCTCAGTCTTCTTGAAGATTGTAAAATCGTCGTATGTCCATTCGTCTTGCCCAGGATTGGCGCTATACTCACGACCTTCGATTAGAATCTCAAAATCATCCATTGTTTCAAAGTGCTCCGCTTCCAGAAAGTCATAGAATGCCTGGAGTAATTCGGGTTCTGGCGGGTTGTACCAACCTGTGCCCATTCGTTTGCCCAAATGCACGATTGTCAAACTTGGCCTGTGGAGCAGCCAAACGCGGTTGTTAGCCATAGTGAATACACCTCACTTTAACTCGCCCTCCAGCTCCACCACGCGCGCCTCTGCCGCTTTTCGCATCTCAGCCTGTTGCTCTGCTGTTTTGCACCAAACGTCCCAACCGTGCTCGAGCTCCACCACGCGCTCCCGCAGCGCCTCAACGGCGGCGATGAGGCCGTTGACTATTACGAGCTTGGATGCGAGATCAGCGATCAAATATCTTTGCCCAATTTCCGTCAAATCAATCGCGCCGGGGTCTGCGGGGATGGGGTCATGATTCATTCTTCCTACCATTCTCCAGGCTCCTTCGGTGTAAATCTTTCTAGTACGCCTTGACCATTTTTTATCCTTTGGTATTTATCTGCCTCGCATAACCAATGTTCGATATCTCGCATTTCCCAAGCAGGCATATTTAGCTTCCATCTTGCCTCCTGAGATCTTGCTAAGAGATTTTGCATTGCTTCCAATGCATTCTTTTTCGGGAAGGCATAGCCAGAAATTTGCCTCGTCTTTGGTTGGTATCCCCAAAGACGGGTCAATCCTCGAAGCGCGCCCGGTCCTGCATTTGCCCAAGTTATTATATCAGGTGCGTCACGCAGGTATTTTGTATGGCGAAGATCTGAAACGATTTCGTAGGCCAAGAAGTCTCCAATACCTCGTTGACTACGGAACCATTCCCATGTAGATTTCAGGGTGGAGTTGCTGTTTAAAGGGGCATAGACCACTTGATGGAGGGGACTAAGCACAGAATTTACGAGATATATAGCACGTTCCTGTCCTTTTGGGCATGAGCCAAGTAGATATGCCCCCGTGTAGATTTTCTTACCTTCGTCCTTGCGGCGATGCAAGACCCCAAGCACCTTGTCCGGGTTCCAGCGTTTTGGAAAGCCTATCTCTTCTAAAGTAGGAGGCCAATTGATTAATCTAGCTAATGCCATTGCGAAAGGTAAGTTGGGATGATCCGCATAAGGCTCACGCCAATTCTCTCTAAGCCAAACTGTTACCTTATCTTGTTCTCTGAATACGTTACAGAATTTGTATCTCTGAAAGATAGGATCTTCTGTCCATGGTGGGGATTTGTTAGAGACTCTACGCAGGTAAATATTATAACGCTCCCTAGCCGTCATGAAATAACGACGTAGCTGTCCGTAACGAGGCCCACGGGCTATCTGATCAGATGTTAATGGAATAGTCATGGTCAGTTGAACCCCTCAATGAAACGCCGGGCGGCACGCCGGTCCTTATTCATCGCGTACATCATTCCTAACTGGCTTAACTTTTCACCAATATCCCTTGTCTCTGCATGCTTGCTTAGATCGGAAAGCATTGAGGTGATAGCATGTACGACATCACCCTTGTCGAGATATTCGAGTGCACGTTCCTTGCAAAACTTAAGGTGCTCTTGTCTATCCGACATATCAATCTCCTATATTCTCCTATATTTTTCTAGAGTAATAACAATACATCTAGAAGACTATTAGGGCGGCGCAATTGCTCTTCGCCGCCCCGTATCAGTCTTCCTTTCCAGTTATACCTAAAAGGTGTCAGACCAACTTGATCCAACCCTTTTCCTCAGCGACACTGAGGAACTTAGATGTACCCCCTGCTTCCGTGTATGCAGCAACCGTCTTGGACGTTTTCATGGCCGCGAACATCTCAGCGCGTTTGGAACCAGCTTTCAATGGTGGCTTCCGTTCGAGAACCTTGATCTTCTTTTTTGCGTTTGCGCTAGGACGGCCACGTCCTTTGCCATTCGACGATGTCTTTTTCGTCTCAGACTTTTCTTTGCCCTTTTTGTCTTTGCCCTTTTTCTTCTTACTGTCTGATGTGCGTTCCTTCTTGTCTTTGGTCTTCTTCGTCTTCTTGACCTTCTTTTCCTCCTCAGTGGTATCGGAACTCTTGCGGCGGGTCTTAGTAGCCTTATCCTTTGTTTTCTTCTTACTCATAGCTTTCTTCTCCTTTTTGTCTTCATCCTCGTCCTCATCCTCATCCTCATCCTCATCCTCATCCTCATCCTCGTCTTCGTCCTCATCCTCGTCTTCATCTTCCCCGTTCTCGTCTTCGTCCTCGTCTTCGTCCTCATCCTCGTCTTTATCTTCCCCGTTCTCGTCTTCGTCCTCGTCGTCATCCTCATCCTCATCCGCGTCAAAGTCGGGGATATCCTTTTTCTCCTCAACAGCGTCGATGGCGTTATCAACCCATTTTTGGGTTTCATCTGAAAGCTCGAAGAATTTTGCATCTTCGGCCTTGTCTATCGCGACC
>SDBT01009733.1_pt1 | contig 15566 bp, 18 predicted proteins | sample 2277101 | NCBI WGS metagenome assembly SDBT01 (sample SAMN10404973, study PRJNA504765) | marine sediment metagenome | isolation source: marine sediment core GS10_PC15, 103 cmbsf | place: Arctic Ocean: Southern Knipovich Ridge | collected 2010 | reverse complement strand
AGGAACTAAATGCAAAGCCAACCTTGTCCCTTTTTTTTCCACTGTATGACCAGCATTATTCCCACCCTGATATCTATCCACATAAACTGTATCTAGCCGGGCTAATAAAAATTGGAGTTTGTTGTCAACAATTCTCCCTTTACCCTCATCACCTAACTCTAGGCCCACAACTATACTTGTATCAGGTCGAGCTACGTCTTCAAATATTCTCCTGGCTCCCATTGGCCAACCCACTTCATAATTCTCCTGTGTATATATTTCATCAATATCTCTTTGTAAATCTAAAACAGGGTTTAAAAATAACTGCTCTTGCCGTTTAAAAAAAAGTACTGCTGGATCTTGTGAACGTGGAGATTTAATGCTTTTCATAAATCATTTATTGTAGGGGCAGACTACGTCTAACAATATACTCCGCGGCTAAAGAAAGATCAAGCTTTTTTTCTGCGACGGAGTTTTTGACCAATCAAGGTTATTGATCCGAGCCAAACTGGTTAACTCTTAATACTCTAGCTTAAATCGAGCCCCCTCCATGGTGACCTCATAACCAGTAGTGCTTCTTAGCTGCACTTGATAAAGATTCTCTCCTTCAAGTAGCTCCAAAGATCCTGAAGATTTTAAACTAACCGCCTCAGTATTAGCCCAGAGCTCACTATTACTAATCACCACCTGATGGGTGGCATCATAAAGCCTGACGTTAGCATCACCGGCTCCATTAATTCTCAAAAAAACCTCTAAAGAAATCTTTTTTAAGCCAGGATAATTTTTCTTGTTAAAATAAGCCTCAGCTCCACCTACGTAAGACCAATCTCTGTTGCTAGTCGAAGTTCCTCCGCCTAGGGTAAAATAGGTAATGGATGTTTGATTAATAAAAGAGGCTGGTTGGTTGACTGTGCTGGCTGCTTGTTGTGGGGCTGGAGAAATTTCTGCTAGAGCTTTACTAATTTCTTCTTGGCAAAACAAACGGTAATCTTCTTTTTCTTCATCTTTAGCAGCTTTAATGGTCACTGGCAGCTGCTCTGGTTGCTCAGCTTCATTGGTTTTTTTGAGTAAAACAATAATGTCTAAGATAATCAGGTTAATAAACAAAACAATACAAACTATGAGTAAGAAATTCTGTTTTAATGTTTGTTTATCTTCGGGCGGCATTTTTTTTGCTTTTTATTTTTGATCCAGCCTGACTATCTTCAACGATAAAACCTTTTTTTTCAATTTGTTTTCTAATCTTATCCGCCTCGTCCCATTTCTTTTCTTTTCTCAATTTTTCTCTTTCTAAAAGCAGTCTTTTAATTTCGTTATCTTTTATATTTTTAATTTTTAACTTTTGACTTTTGACTTTTGACTTTCCTAAATCTAACCCTAATACCTTATCAAAATCCAATAAAAGACTGGTTTTTTCTTTTTGACTCAGGTCGGATTTGGCTGTTTCCCAGACCACGGCCAGCGCCTCAGGCATATTCAAATCATTAGTAATTGCCTTTAAAAATTTCTTTTGCCACGCATTATTTTTTAACACACTCTCGTTCAACCCGCTCCCGGAGCGTGTTGGTCGGACCAAACTTCTCAGTTTATTTAAAGCTTTTTGAGCCCCTTCTAAAGCTTCCCATGTCAGGTTCATTTGTGTCCGATAATGACTGGTTAAATATAAATACCTTAAGGCTAAAGGCTCAAAACCTTTTTCTTTAATATCTTCTATTTTGTAAAAGTTCTTTAAAGATTTGCTCATTTTTTGACCTTCAATCAGAAGAAAAGCGCTGTGAAACCAATACTTAACAAAAGGCTTCCCCGTTACCCCTTCGCTCTGGGCAATTTCATTAGTATGATGTACTGAAACGTGATCCTCTCCTCCAGTATGCATATCAAAGGTTTTACCCAAATATTTCATGCTCATCGCTGAACATTCTATGTGCCAGCCAGGAAAACCTTTACCAAAAGGCGCATCCCATTCCATTTGTCTTCGAGCTTGTCCTGAGCTTGTCGAAGGAGAAAATTTCCATAAAGCAAAGTCTGTTGGGTTTTTCTTTTCCGGATTTTTCTCCACTCTAGCGCCTTCTTTTAGGCCTTCAATGTCTAACTGGGCCAATTTACCGTAATCTTTAAGCTTACTGGTATCAAAATATACCCCATCGCTGGTTTTATAAGTCAGTCCATTTTTCTCTAATCTCTTAACTAAATCGATCATTTCTTCAATATGGTCAGTGGCTTTGCAGACTACGTCAGGCTTATTAATATTCACGGCTTTCATTGTCTGCCAAAAGTGCTGGGTATAAAAATCAGCCACCTGCCAAATGCTTTTTTTCTGTTTTTGGGCCGCTTTTTCCATTTTATCTTCACCCATGTCCCGATCGCCGGTTAAATGACCCACGTCAGTAATATTCATCACCACCAAAGGCTGATAACCCAAATAAGTCAAAGTTCTCACTAAAACATCAGAATTAGTATAGGTACGAACATGGCCAACATGAGTATAGTCGTAGACCGTTGGTCCACAGATATAAACACCCACGCTGGGAGGATTGAGAGGCCTAAATTCCTCAATCTTTCTGGTAAGACTATTATAGATATTTAACTTCATTAAGTTAATTTTCAATTCTCAATTACCAATTTTCAATCAATTCTCAATGATTCAATTTACAAACATTGAAAATTAATAAATTGAAAATTCAATGTAAATTAAAAATTAAAAATTGTAAATTTTATTTTATCCTATCTTGCCCAACTTGGCCTCTACCTGAGTCTGTTTGCGTTTTAACCCAGGCAAACCAGGCATATTGCTGCTGGATTTAGGCATGAGTGGTCCAATTCCCAAGCCTTTCTTTTTTTCCTTTTCTTTTTTTTTCTTCTGTTCCTCTATCCAGACCACTTTTTCTTCTAAAGTTCTATAGCCGGTTCTTCCTGCTTCTTCAGCGCGGATTTCATCCCGTTTTTGTTCTTCCTTGTTGATTTCTCCCTGCAGCTTTTGATAGCGCCGGATCTGCATCGCTTTTAGTTGAGAACGAGTGGCATCCAAACCTTTTTGGCTTTTTAAAACATCTTGTTGCTGCATCTGCTTTAATTTTTCTAGCGGCACTGGTTTGGGTAAAACATCAGTAATATTAGGTTCTGGTCCTAAGTTTTTTCCGCCGGCTTGCTGGTCCTCCACAACAGTTGGTCCTTTTTTACCGCCGATCTGCTGACCAGCAGTTTTAATAATCTGTTTGGGTACTTGGCCAGTTTGCCGTAAAACGCTTTTGCCGGTTTCCAAAATCTCACCAAAAGTATCTCTGACGATTGAGTTTGCCATATTAATTTTTAATCAATTCTTAATGATTTAATATTTAATAAATTAGTAAGTAAAAATTCAATAAGAATTAAGAATCAGAAATTAAAAATTGCTTTCAGAATAATATTATCATCCTAAAAGCAAAATACCAAGAAGTAGTCAAAAGTTTTTAAATTTCAAGCCTTATAGGTTTTATTCTTGGCCATGTGTTCTTCAATGGCGTCTTTTATGTCCCGAGTTAAAACATGTTCATTTAAAAAACTTAATATTCTCTCCTACCTTCAAAAGACTTGGTTAAAGTCACTTCGTCAGCGTATTCCAAATCTGCGCCCGTAGGCAATCCCCTGCCAATCCTAGTAATTTTTATTGGATTTGTTGCTTGGCTACCTGTTTGATTTATCAATTTAGCAATATACATAGCTGTAGCTTCTCCTTCCATCGTAGGGTTAGTGGCAATAATTATTTCTCTCACTTCTTTCTCTTTTAAACGAGGTAAAAGCTCATTAATATGCAGTTCCTCCGGTCCAATATTATCCAAAGGGTTAATGGCTCCATGTAAAGCATGATAAAGACCCTGATAGAACCCGGCTTTTTCAATGGCCAAAATGTCCAAAGGCTGTTCTACCACGCAGATTTTGCTTTTGTCCCTGCCAGGATCAGCGCAAATAGGACAGGGGTCAATTTCCGCCACATTAAAACACAAAGAGCACATCTTGGTGTTTTTTTTCAAGCCTGAGGCAGCCTCAGCCAATTGATCCAATTGTTCTTGAGGCACATGGAGTAAATAAAAAGTCAGCCTCTGGGCGGTTTTGGGTCCAATCCCCGGCAGCTTTTCCAAAGCATCAATTAATTTCTGAATAGCCCTGGCAATTCTCATTATGTTCCTTCTTGCCAAAAAGACAGGTAGTTTTTTTGTTCTTGATTTAGACTATCGATTTTAACCCCCATAACTTTAAGCTTTAATTGAACTACCATCTTCTAGCCCATCATTCCTTTCATCATACCGGTCAGACCGCCGCTCATTTCCTGCAATTTTTTCGCCGCCAGTTTCTGGGATTTCTCAATCGCCTTATTAATCACCTCGACTGTTTTTTTATTAGTCATACCATTAATTTCCAGTTCTTTGACTTTTTGGTCGCCGGAAACCACGATTCTGACGCCGCCTTCCTCTATTTCAATTTCTTCTTTTTTCAGCTTTTTTTGGATTTTGACTGCCTGAGCCCTCATTTTATTTAACTCGCCCAGTTGTTTTAATTTATCAAACACCTATTTTCACCCCCTTTACCCGTCTAAATTTCAGGCGGTATGGCCTGAAATTTTGTCTGGTTTCAATCTATATTCTAATTTCAAACTATCGCCAAAAACTTCTTCCACTCTTTTTGCTACTGCTGACAAATACTCATCGCTTGTCAATTTATTTTGATGAAATTGATAAAAAACTTCAACCACCAAACTATCATCGGCAATTGATTTAAACTCAGTGGCTTTTAACAAGCCTTCAATGGCGGGATTGTCTTTTTTCACCAACGCCAAAACCTCCTGCCATTTATTTTTTAAATCAGTTGATAAAGTTTTTAAGCTTTGAGTTTGGGTTTTGACATTTGGGTTTCCCGTCTGCAACGCTTGATGCGCAGCATCTGCGGGCAGGTGAGTTTTGAGTTTATAACCTGTGATCGCCATTTCCAAAGGCAGTTGGGCTACCACTGCCCCTTTTAGCTGCCTTGAAGCTTGGTCAAAAAGACCAATTAATTCTTTAATTTGCTCCAGGGTCAAATTATAATTTTCCGTCTTCACTTCTGTTACTTGATAGTAGTTAAGTAAAAGTTGGCGCAGTTTTTGCAAGATATTAATGGTCAGGTCTTTTAAATCTGCTCCTTTTTGCACCACCTTATCCAATTCTGTTAAAGCTTTTTTGGTCTCTCCCCGGCTTAAGGCTGACAAAATATTTTCGTCCAGCTGACCGCTTTGCTCAAGCAGCTCGGTCGTTTTCTCCCAGCTAATATTTTTACCGCTAAAAGACAGCTGTTGTAAAGTCTTGGCAGCATCGCGGAAACTGCCTCCGGCTTTTTGGCTAATCAGATCTAAGGCCTTATCTGAAATCTTCAGCTTCTCGCCTTTGACAATCCTTTTTAAACTCCGACCGATTTCTGCTCTACTAGCTAAGGTGAAATTAATCGTCAAACAGCGAGAGATGATCGTTTCCGGCAATTTGTGAATTTCAGTAGTGCATAAAACAAAAAAGGCGTGCTCGGGCGGCTCTTCCAAGGTTTTCAACAAAGCATTAAAGGCTTCGGTGGTTAACATGTGCATTTCGTCAATCACATAAACTTTTTTTTGGGCCAAACTAGGAGTTAATTTAATTTTCTCCCTTAATTCTCGGATGTCATCAATGCCTCTATTGGAAGCAGCGTCAATTTCTATCAGGTCTAAAGCTGTTCCCTGGGTAATACTTTGGCAAAGCTGACACTTGTTGCAGGGTTCAAAAGTCTTGCTTTTCCGGCAGTTGATGGCTTTAGCTACAATCCGAGCAGCACTGGTTTTACCCAATCCTTTAGGCCCGGCAAAAAGCAAAGCATGGGGCATATTTTTGGAAGCCAGCATTTGACCCAATTGTTCCCGCACGCCTTTAAGATCCAGATGCTCTATTTTTTGTGGTCTATACTTCAAATAAAATACAGAATTCATTGTAAATTGAAAATTGTAAATTGAAAATTACTCATGATGGATCCCTAACAAATGAAGTAAACCGTGTTCCACCAGCTTATCTATCTCCTCGTCCAGTAAAACATTGTACTGAGCCGCTTGTTTGCGGACTTGGGGAAAAGAAACAATCACATCGCCCAAAGACAAACTTTTGCTCCGAGGAAAATCTATTTCTCCTTCTTCCTGAACAAAAGATAAAACATCGGTGGTTTCATCTTTACCTCGATATTTTCGGTTTAACTCCTTCATTTTCCGGTCACCCACAAACAGCAAACTCACTTCTGTATCAGAAGTAACCCCTTTAGACTGCAATACCTGTTTAACTTTTTCCTTTATCCTCTTACGATCCACAGGATAACGGGAATCAGTTTGAATAAGAACTTTAATCATGATTTCGATCTTTTTCTGCTTTTTCTCCTTCTTCTTCGTTCTGCTGTTTTCTCACTCTTAAGCACTGAAGGTCTTTTATAAAATTCTCTTTCTTTAATATCGATTAAAATTTGATCCTGCTGCACAACTTTTTTAAATTTTCTAATAACCTGAGTTGTTGTATCTCCTGGATTAGCTTTGACAACAATTACCATTGGCTTCTTAGGCCACCTCCTTCCGAATTTTTCGGCTAATTTTTTTCATTTCTTCTTTGCTAATTTTTTTAATATTACCTGCTTTCACAAATCCACCATGTCCATCATTTTTAAATCTAGGCAAAACATGAATATGGGCATGTTCTACTTTGAAACCAGAGGTTAAAAACGAAACTGTGATAGGATCGTCTAAAACGTGCATCTGGGCATTAGCTACTTTATTAGCTACCTGCCAATAAGCTCCCGCTTTGTCTACCTGCCAGACCCAGCGAAAATGTTTTTTAGGAATAATAAGACTATGGCCAGGATTTAAAACATTAATATCCAAAAATCCCAGAAAATCTTTGTCTTCATAAACCTTATCGCAAGGAATTTTTCCCTCAACTATCTGGCAAAAAATACAATCAGCCATTGGCTAACACCTCGATGATTTTTTTTAAACTTAAGCTACTTGGCTTCATCTTGGGGTTTTTAGTAGAACCATTCAAAAGCATGCGTTTTGAAACGTGCAGGAACCAAGTCGCCTTGGAGTCTAATTTCTGAAGCTTCTTTTTTGCCTCAGTTAAATCTACACCGCTGCCTGGTCTACCCTTAATCCGTACATGCTCTGTTTTGGCGTCTTTTTGTACCACTAAAATAAAACCAAGCTTCTGTCCTAATTTTAACACTTCATTGGCCTGAGTTAAACAACCAATCGCCCGGCCCCACCTGGTATCAAACTCAACTCCTTCTTTCAGTTCTTCTCTAGCTTTATTTTTAATTTTCAGGTTGCTGTAAACACCATCCAAACCCATAAAACCTAAATGAATCAAGTCATAATCATTAGCTCTACCAGCATTTTTCAAACCATCCAGGATTTGATCAAGTAAGAAACCATACTTATCTGCATCAGGTTCAGGCCACAAAGCTTCTTCAAAATGATCCAGTTGCCGCACCACTTCAATTAATTGAATTAAGGCTTTATCGTTTTTCAAATGATCATATTTTAACTTTAAATAATTAAAAACCAGTTTCATGGCGCAGGTGTTTTCCTCTCTTTGGTGGTGATCAAATTTACCCATGCCCGTATCTACATGCACCACTTCTTCTTTGACGTCCGCTTTTTGATTTTGATAAGTTTCCCCAGCGGCTACAAATTTTATTTGAGCTTTTTTAAAATCAGGGTCAAATCTTTGTAAAAGCCAACAAGAACCAATGGCGTCCAAGTCTGGATTAAAATGAGTAATGATTAGTTTTGTCATTGTTGTGATTCAAGTATCTTCAAAATATTATTAAAAATAATTAAAAATAGTATAAGATTTTTAAGCTAATTAAACAAGTAGCGTTTTTACTCATAGTATACTCAGTATACTAAAGGTTAAAGGGAATGAAGTCTTTTGATTATTCCTTGAAAACTAAGCAGTTCTATCTGGTTTTTATCTCTTCTTTTATATTCAATTTTTGCGCCTGATTTCTTGGAAATCACTAATCTTACTGGAATACCAATTAAGTCCGCATCAACAAACTTTTTTCCAGCGCTAACATCTTCCCGATCATCCCAGAAAACTTCAACTCCTTCTTTTTGCAAAGCTTGATAAATTTTTTGCCCATCCGTAGCATCAAGGTTAATTAAATGAACCGCAAATGGCGCCACCGCTTGCGGCCAAAACAAACCTTTGTCATCGTTATATTTTTCCGCAATCACTCCTAGCAACCTGGTCGTGCCAATGCCATAACAACCCATAATCGGATAAACCTTTTTACCCTGATCATTAAGCACATAAAAATTAAAATCTTTAGTATATTTTTGTCCTAGATCAAAAACATTGCCTACTTCAGAGGCTCGGGCTAAATTAAGTTTACCATTTTTGCATTTAGGACAAGCGCTGCCTTGTTTTACTTTGGCAATCTCTAAATTAATACAATATGCGCACCCATCGCAGTAGAGAATATCGTCTTCACCCGCATCTGTTAAAACCATGAATTCGTAAGAAATCTTTTGAGAAAAAGAACCACCGGAAGCCTCAGTAACTTTGGCGGTTAAACCACAGCGTTGAAAAACTTTTAAATAAGCTTTTTTGGCTTGCTCATAAAAGCTCTCAAAGTCTTTTTGATCCAAATGAAAACTATAAAGATCCTTCATGCCAAATTCTCTCCCTCTTAGCACTCCTGATTTAGCCCGCAGTTCATCCCGATATTTTTCTTGAATCTGATAAACAAAAACCGGCAAATCTTTATAGGAACGGACGTATTCTTGAATCAAGGGAGTAATCACTTCCTCATGGCTTTGGCCTAAGGCATAATCTTTTTTGGTCCGGGATTGGATTTTAAATAGCACGTCAATATTATCCCAACCGCCAGTTTGCTTCCAATTCTCTGCCGGATGCAAAGCAGGCAGAAAAACCTCTTGGCCGCCAATAGCATCCATTTCTTCTCTCACCACATTCTCAATCTTACCCAATACTCTTAGACCCAAAGGTAAATAACTATAAACTCCGGCCATGAGTTTATTGACAAAACCAGCTTGGACTAAAAGCTGGGCATTCTTAGTCAACTCGTCTTTAGGGGGCTTTTCTCTAGTTCTGGTAAAAAGTTTTGAATAACGCATGAGGTTATAATATCACTAATTTAATACAACTTTCCACCAATAATGGCTTTGTTTTGATCGGGAATGATTAAATTGTTGAAAATCTTGATAGGTTGCCATATTAATCAAGGCATCAATGATTGCACAAATTCGGCCAAAGGAGAATCTTTAAATAATCTTCCCAAGTCATTAATCGTGACTAAAACCATCAGACTTAAAAGAAAAATAAAACCAACCGTATTGATCACGTGTTCTATTCTGTCCCGTTTTTCTTCTTTAATCAGTTTACCCAAAAAAACAAACATCAAGTGGCCACCATCTAAGGCCGGAAAAGGTAAAAGATTTAAAATACCTAAATTAATCGATAAAATGCCTACAAATTGAATTAAATCTAAAATCCCTTGTTTGGCAACTGCAGTGGTCAGTTGGAAAATCCCCACTGGCCCGGCTACTTCTGGCGCCACTCCTTTGAAAAGTTGAACTATGGTCAATCCAATCCCGCCTAAAATCATCAGACTCCAAACTACTGCTTCTTTGATACCATACCAAGCGCTTAAGAAAGGCATTTGCCACCATGGATAAAAGCGGTTTTCAAAATCAGTAATCATTATTCCCAGCCTGCCTTCTCCTTCTGGCGGATTTTCCCTAGGAATCAAGGCATATTGTAAAGACCGGGTCTTTACACTAATTTCTTGGCCTTGGTTTTCTTCAATGATTTTGATAAAATCCGCTACCTGATCTACTGTTTTCCCTGCGACCTCTATAATCTGGTCGCCTTCTTTGATGCCTGCTTTTTCAGCTGGACTATTGACCACCACTTGTCTTACTTGGATATAGTCCAAAGAAACAGGAATACCCAGTTTGGAGTAAATAATGCTAAAACAAACTACGCCTAAAAAAAGATTGCCTAAAATCCCGGCAATTAAAACCGGCACCTTGGTCTTCTTTGGTTGGCTAAAAAAAGCCTGTTTTTTTTCCGCCGCCGTCCAGGACGTTTGCTCTGCTTTTTCCTGGCCCAGGAGCCTGACAAAACCGCCAAAAGGAATCCAGTTAACAGAGTAAATAGTTTCCCCTACCTTTTTACTCCAAACCCGGGGCGGATAACCAAAACCAAACTCTAAAACTTTAATCCCGGCTTTTTTGGCAACCAAAAAATGACCTAATTCATGCACAAAAACTAAAATAGAAAGAACAATTAAAAATATAATCAGGGGAGACAACATTATATGGTCATTAACTCCTTTTCTTTATTTTTTCCCATTTCTTCCAATTTTTGATTAGCCTCTTCCACCCGGGTTTGCATTTCTTCCAACCAAGACTTAATATCATCTTCAGAAATTCTCGGTTCACCTTTTAAATCTTCTATTTCTTTTTTCACTTCATTCCGGCTTTGACGGATGAGTTTTCTGCCTGACTCAATTTTTTGCATTACTAATTTGACTAGCTCTTTTCTGGTCTCTTCAGTCAGGGGCGGAATATTGATCCGAATCAAATCGTTGTCTATCACTCCATGTAAACCCAAATCGGAAGTATTAATGGCTTTTTCCACCGCCATTAAAATCGTTTTATCCCAAGGAGAGACCAGCAAACTTTGAGAATCAGGAGCACTAATCGAAGCCAGCTCTTTAAGTGTCATGCTGGTGTTGTAAGCTTCCACTTTCAAGCCCTCAATCAAACTAGGTTTGGCCCGGCCGGTTTTAATTCCCTTTAAATCATCTAGCACTAAAGCCAAGATTTGGCCTAACTGTTCTTTGGTTTTAACTTCAATCTCTTCAATCCCTGAATTCATATTTCCAGCCTAGTAAGTGTTGCTATTTTAATGTTTTCCCCTACTTTACCAATGGTCTGTTTGACTAAATCAGCAATTTTAGTGCCTGGTTGGCGAATATTATCTTGCTCCAACAGGCTTTTAATGTTTTTGGGGTCCATGGCGGCTACCTGCATCGCCAGTTCATGAGCTAGTTTTTTAAATTCCTGCGTATTGGCTACAAAATCGGTCTCACAGCAAAGTTTAACCATGGCTCCAATTTGGCCATTATTGTGAATGTAGGTCTCAATTATTCCAGCTACAGTCGCCCGGTCTTTTTTCTTCTCTGCGACAGCGGCGCCTTTTTGTTTTAAAATCTCCGCCGCTTTTTTCAAATTCCCTTTGGCCTCAGTTAAGGCCTTGCGGCAATCCATAATCCCCGCCTTAGTCTTACTTCTTAGTTTTTTTAAATCGTCTAATTTTATTTTCATTTTCCTGCCCGCTTAAATGCTTTAGCTTTTGGCGGTTTATCCTTTTTCTGCAGCTTTTTGCCGGCGGCGGCGGCCTGAGCCATCGTACCAACAATCAACTTAATAGACCGAACCGCATCGTCGTTGGCTGGTATCAAATAGTCTATCAAATCCGGGTCAGCATTAGAATCTACCATAGCAAAAACCTTAATCCCTCTTTGGCGTGCTTCTTTAACCGCAGCAATCTCTTTTTTCACGTCCACCACAAAAATAGCGTCCGGATTTTCTTTTAACTCCAGAATCCCTTCAAAAAATCTGCTTAATCTATTAATCTCCCTTTCAAACAAAACATTTTCTTTTTTGGTGTACTTTTTATATTCACCCTTTTTCTTTTTCTCCCGCATCTCCACTAGCTTATCCCGGCTTTTTTTAATCTGCTGCCAGTTGGTAATCGTACCCCCCAACCAACGTTGGGCCACATAAAACACACCTGCTTTTATTGCTTCCTGCTTGATAATTTCTTGGGCCTGACGTTTAGTGCCTACAAAAATTACTACTTTCCCTGCCGCTACCAATTCTTGTAAGGCCAGACAGGTTTTTTTAAGTTTGGCCGCCGTTTTGACCAAATCAAAAATATGCACCCCTTCTTTGGCTTGCCAAATATATGGCTGCATTTTCGGGTTCCACCTGCGGGACTGATGGCCAAAATGACAACCAGCCTCTAAAAGCTCTTTTAAAGGAACATCATATAAAGATTTACTCATTGTTCTCCTTTTTACCCTCGTCCGCTCTAAACGAAACGGGGACCGCCGCTTAATCAGAAGTTCTCAGGAGAACTGATCAAGCGTGAGTAATTAATTCTAATATTCTTATTTTATCAGAATTTTTCTATCTTGCAAGGCCTGCACCACTAAATCATGAATTTGTTTTTTGCTCATCAACTGGCCTTTTTTATTCACACAATCAATTTTTACCCAATGACGGAATTGCTGACACAGTTTTAAATAAAGTTTGGCCACTTGACGCTGATAGGCCAAACTTTCTTCAATGTCTTTTTTTCTGCCTCGATGCTTTATTAATTTCTCACTGATCTCCGGAGAAACGTATAAATAAATAACAATATTCTCCCTGGGCATGCGGTGCTGTTTGTATTCCATATCATAAATCCAGTTGATGATTTTCTCTCTTTCCTTGCCTTTAAGCTTGACCGCCTGATGAGCCAAAGAAGAGGTCACATACCGATCAGCTACCACCAGGTTGCCGCCCTCCAGCCAGCCCAAAATTTGGTTTTTGGAAGTCAACCGATCCAAAGCATAGGCCAAAGAAGAAAGATAAGGGCTAACGTTATTTAATTTACCAAACTCGCCTTTTAAAAAGCGGGAGACGGTTTTACCATGGAAAGAAGTATAATAGCGAGGATAGGCAATGTGTTTGGCTGGAATTTTATGTTTTTTAAAATACTGCATCAACAAGGCCGTTTGGGTGGCTTTACCTGAACCATTAGTACCATCCATGACAATCAATTTTCCCTGGCAACCCATTTTCAAGGCAAAATGTTTTAAGTTAAAAGCAATCACAGTATTTAAATTATCCTCATCATAGCTTTGCACATACAAATCAGGGTGGCCTTCAATCATAGGCGAAAGCTGAACGTGATTATCCTTGTAGTACAAAGCCAAAACCGGAATTTTGAGTTTGAGCGCATGCTCTAGTAAAAAAGCGGTTCCCCAGGAAGGATAAGTCACTTCTGCCACCATCAAATCTACTTTCTCTACTTTTTTTGCCTCCCGACGGAAAAGTTCTTTGGCCGGCAAACCCTCACCTACTTCCAGTTTATGATCAGCTACGTGTTCGGAAACAACTTGACCCCCCTGTTTTTTAATTTGAGCTACAATTTTTTTGTACAAAGGCAGGAGTTTTCTGGTGGAAGTAACGGCTGCTCCAAAATATATTTTCATCAAAACAATTGTACTACATCGTAAACCTGGGGTAAAGAAATGTCAGCATACTTTGATTTGCCCCAAACAAAACAAGTATGAAAGCCTAATTTGCCTGCCGGGATCATCTCCTTGCCTTCGCTATCTCCAGTCAAAAGATGTTGCCTGGGTTTTAGTTTAGTGAATTGAAGTATCAATCTAAAAGCCGCCGGATGGGGCTTGATTTTTTTGCCCATTTCGTTAGTGGTAAAAATTTTGGCAAAAATACTTTTGTCTAGTCCTAGCTTTTTTAATTTTAGCAAAGTAACTGCCCCAGGTGAATTAGTATGCAAGATGTGCGGATATTGCTTTAATTGATCAAACATCTTTTTTGTTTTTTTATCTTGAGTCAGATACTTTAGCTGTGAGGCGTAAAACCAATGGCCTGCTCTGACTTTCTTTTCATCTACTCCCAGCTTGACCAAACTCAAGGTGCTGCTTTTATATTTAGTATAGGTTTTTTCAAATATTTTTTTAGCCTGGACAAAAGGAATTTTTCTGGCTTGGGCGACCAAATTATATACATTGTCTTTAATCGCTTTTTGCATCTTGGCATTTTCGCGATACAAAGTATTATCCAAACCCCAAACCAAAACTTTAATATCTTTTATCCATTTAGGTTTTTTAAACATTTTTCACCTCCAAAATTTTCACTCCTTCATAGAAAGTTTGCGAATGGAAGGCCCAACGTGACATATCTTTATAAAAACGGGGGAGAAATTGATTTTCGCCGAAATTTTCTGCCCATCAATTCATTTTATAATCTTTTCCCAGGGAAAACCAGGGCGGCCAAAGTGGCCGTAGGCCGCGGTCCGCTCGTAAATAGGCCGGAGTAAATCCAAGTCCTTGATAATGCCGCCCACAGAAAGATCTAGTAATTTCCAAGCAAAATCTTCAATATATTTTGGCGATTTTTTAGCGGTGCCAAAAGTTTCCACTGCTTTACAGATCGGATCTTTTTGGCCAATGACATAGCCTACTTGGACCTCGGCCCGGTCAGCCAAACCAGCGGCCACAATATTTTTGGCAATAAACCTGGCCCCATAGGCTCCAGTCCTATCTACTTTGGTCGGACATTTACCCGAAAAACAACCGCCGCCCACTCGGCCCATACCCCCGTAAGTATCGACTACGATTTTGCGACCGGTCTCGCCCATGTCTGAATCTGGCCCGCCGATTTCCCATTTGCCGGTGCCATTTAAAATCACCTGGCCTAAATCTACTTTTTTTTGTTTAAATCTTCTCAACACGGCCAAAACTACTTTTTGATACAAATCATTTTTAACCTGATTTCTATCAACTTTAGGATCATGAGGCACGGCCAAAACTACTTTTTCTACTAAAACCGGTTTGCCTTTTTGATAACGCACCACTACCTGGCTCTTGCCATCTGGCCGCAAATAAGGCAGGGTTTTCTTTTTCATCTCATCCATCCTCTGAGTTAAACCATGAGCCAACATAATGGGCAAAGGCATCAGTTGCTCAGTTTCATCACAAGCATAACCAAACATCATACCTTGATCGCCGGCGCCCCCAATTTCCACTCCTTGGGCAATATCGCCTGATTGCTGATGAACCAAATTATCAATTTGGACGGTGTGGTAATCAAAATTGTAAATCGGCTTGCTGTAACCCAAGCGCTTAATTACATTTCTGGCTATCTTTGCATAATCCACCTGGGCATTAGTTTTCACTTCACCGGAAACAATAAAGCGATTGCTGGTAGCCAAACATTCAATGCCAGTATGGGCGTATTTATCCCGAGCTAAACAAGCGTCTAAACAAGCATCAGAAACTTGATCGCAAATTTTGTCTGGATGACCAGCACAAACTGATTCAGAAGTAAAATATTTGTAGTTCATTTTTTCCCTTCTGGGACTTGTCTTCTGTCTGGTTATCTAAACCAAACGTCTAAAGCACCTTAAAACTTTAAAGGTTGCTGGTCTGACTTAACGTCGGACCTCTTGACAAGCAGATTTTTAATAATAAAAATCTTAAAAAAAATTAAAGCTATTGTCAACTAGCAAAAAACTATTTTCTGACTAAATCCACAAATTTAAATTGATCTTTCCCCTCTTTTTGCCAACCAGTATCAGCCACTATTTTAAACTGGTCATATTGAGGAAAATAGGCATCGCCTTTAAATCGACCTTTGACTATCGTCAAGTAAAGTTTGTCAGCCAGACCAATTGTTTGTTCATAAATCTGGGCGCCGCCGCTGACAAAGATTTCCCTGTCCCCTGAAGTCTTGGCGAGGTGAG
>SDBT01009732.1_pt1 | contig 15567 bp, 13 predicted proteins | sample 2277101 | NCBI WGS metagenome assembly SDBT01 (sample SAMN10404973, study PRJNA504765) | marine sediment metagenome | isolation source: marine sediment core GS10_PC15, 103 cmbsf | place: Arctic Ocean: Southern Knipovich Ridge | collected 2010 | reverse complement strand
AAATCACACTCAGTGGAGAAAAATGACCATGGCCGAAGCTGAAGAACTAAACAACCTGGAGGAACTGGAAGCCGTAGAAGGAGCGATCAACGGTAAAATGATGGCCCTGCCCTGCATCGGGCAATGTCAACGGACGCTGGTCCGGAGCCCGGCTGCGGCCATACTGCTGGACGAAAGTTTGCGGATCTTCTGGGTAAACTGGACCTTTGAGCAGGTCTACGGAATCTCAGAGGAGGCCGTGGGGAATACCCTCATCTCTTATTTCAAAGAAGACCTCAAAGAGAAAAAGGCTCAATCCCTCTATAAAAGTATCAACTCCGCGGAGCAGGGTCACAACTGGTACGGCCGCCTGGAAAAAAAGGGCAAAGACTCGATGGCCATTATCGCCAACCTGCTCCTGCTCCCACTTTACGACTATAACCAGCAACAGGAGAAACCGATCGGCTATCAGGGAATTTTCGACGACATCAGCGGCGAGTTCCGCCTGATGCTTAAAAATACCTACGAGAGCCTGCTAGGAGCAGCCAGACTCAAAGACAACGACACGGGCAACCACATCCAACGGGTCAATCGTTACAGCCAGAGAATGGCCGAGGTCCTCGAGAGTCAGGAGGAATATCCGCAAGTGGACCGCGAGTTTATCGAAAACATCGGCTTCCTCGCTGCGATGCACGACGTGGGGAAAATTGGGACGCCGGATGACATTCTAAACAAGGCAGGTCCGCTCGAAACCTGGGAATGGGAGATCATGAAGGATCACACCATCAACGGCGCCTATATCCTGGCCAGTTATCCCCACCCCATGGCCAAAGAGATCGGCCTACGGCACCACGAGCACTGGGACGGGAAAGGATACCCCCATGGCGTGAGCGGCGACCTTATCCCCATCAGCGCCCGCATCGTGTCACTGGCCGACGTGTACGACGCGCTGCGAATGAAGAGAGCCTACAAAAAATCGTTTTCCCACGAAAAAGCAGTGCAACTGATCATCGAGAACAGGGGCACCCAGTTCGACCCGGGCCTGGTCAGTCTTTTCGAGCGTATGGAGAAGGATTTTCACAGGATCTATGACGATCTCAAGGATTCCGAAGACCCGTCGCTGCGGAGGCCGGCGCCGCAGGACGATTTAGAGGCGGGTTAAACTACTTATCCTGTTTTTTTTCCGGACTTCGAGGTTTTGATGCTGTGTTCTTCTGACCCAAATATTGATCCAACTGAGGTATACGATCCGGTTTGGCCTTAATGGCTTCAATATTTTCCAGCTGGATGGCCCGATAAACCTCCTGGCGGTAGACCTTGATATGGCTCGGGGCTTGAATGCCAATCTTAACCTGGTCGCCTTTGATATCGACAATGGATATCTCAATCTGATCACCAATAATGATACGTTCGTTGAGCTTTCGGGAAAGGATCAGCATGATTCCTGCCCGACAGGCGAAAGCTCTTTCAAGATCGGATGACGGACGTGCAATTCGGCGTTGGTTGAAATCGACTGCCGGCCCATTTTATTATTACGGTTGATAATAATCGGTCCCTGCAGATTGGCGGTCATTTTAGTCGGGTCGTCGGGAATGGTCACGATTGTAAAGTCCAGAATATCATCTTCCGAGGCTATTTTGATTTCCTCGAGCTCCTCCGGATTGATCTCCAGACGGTAGTCGGGATGGAACAAGCGCGGGTTGATGATAACAAAGGCAATCTCCACCACATCCATGGACTGCAGCCAGTAAAACGGCTGCTGGGCGGCGTCAATTAAAACGTAGTGTTTCAAGTTTTCGAAACCAAGAATTCCGAAAGGAAAATAAATCTTCTGTCGTTCGTCAACATCGATCGGCCCGTAGGCTTTGGTAACAACTCTCATCTGACTACCTCAAAAAATCGAGTAAGGTCGGTGGTAGTATCCTGGCTGCCGTAGCCAGGGCGGCTTTGTGGGTGTACTCCAGCATCTTCAGCTCCGTGATCGCTTTACTTAAATCCAGATCGACCTCTTCCGAGTTAAAACGGATATATTCCGGCAGCTCGTAGTCCAGCTTCTTTCCGGTGATCCGGAGCCGGGCATCCTTGGAGCCTATCTCCGCCAGAGAGGAGGTCAGCGCTTCTATGGAACCATCGATGCCCCGCAAGCCCGACCCTCCGACCAGCTCATGATCTCCCTTGTAGAAACCATCTCTAACATGCATGATCATATCAAAGACAGAACCGCCAAATACATTGGCTGAATCGGACAAATTGAGCGGCGGGGCCTTGTTTCCGTCGGAGATAATGCCCAGATCCTGCAGCACCCTGCCCTCACCCAGGTCTTCCGGCCAAATTTGATGGGCAAAAGTTGTTTCGAGGACAATAGAGTTTTTAACCGGATCGAGGCTCGCTTTAACCGGGGCCCTGGAGTCGTTGATCTTACTGATTATGGCGTAGACATTGTCCCCTGCTTTCAGGTTTATCTCGACTCCATCGATTTGAATCGCAGAATCCTTCTGCACCCGATACTCCGAGGCATCGGCTGTAGAGTAGATCTGCTGATTCTCCGCCCAAAAGGCATAATTGCCGGGAATCTGATAGCCGATGCTCGCTTCTGCGGATATCTCGGCCTGGTTTCTACCGATATCGCCCACGTATTCGATCGAGGCAGCCACCTCTCCATGACTGCCCTCCACCAGACTGGTGCTAACCCTGAAAGGCTCGATCCGCTTTCTGAATCCTGCAAAGAGGTAGTTGCCCAGCCCGTCTTTTGCATTGGCCACGTTGACCAATTCGTTGAGCAGCTCGGTGATTTCAGTACCCATATAGGCCATCTGTTCCCGGGTGTAGATGCCATTGCCTCCCTGAACACCGAGCTCACGAATCCGATGAAGGATATCCAGGGCGGATTGCAGATTCCCCTCTATCAGGGCCATCTCCGAACGGGCAGTGCCGACATTTGTGATATAGCGCTTTATCCTGGCAATGCGTGACTGATACCGTGTCGAGTGACCGGCAGCAAGGGGATCGTCCCGCAGGGATTGAATCCGCGATTGAGAAGCCATCTTGTTCTGCATCTGGTTAAGCTTCCATTCACGGAGCCGCATGTAGTAGCTCATATCCATATTGGGCAGGTTTGTACTGATTCGCTTCATCGTTTACACTAGACTCCCATTCGATTGATTATTGTATCGATCATCCGGTCAAACTCGGTGATAAAACGGGCTGCAGCCGAGTAACCGTGCTGATATTTGATCATATTGGCCATTTCTTCGTCCATATTCACTCCGGAGAGAGACTCGCGCATGTTTTTCAACTCGCGCAGCACAAGCTGTTCTGTTTCCAGGGCCCGCTCGGCAAACTCACCCTTTAAGCCGATTTCGGTTACCAGGACAGAGAAAAACTCGTCAAAACTGGAAGTACGCCCGAGCATAATCGGCTGGGTACGCAGGCGGGCGATCGACAGAGCGGCAGATCCATCGCCTATAGCCCTCTCCGTGGACGCGCTGACAACAGAAGAGGGGTCTTTGATCAGGGCCGGATTCACTTGGATCCACCCGGCCGGGTGTGTTAGTGGAGCAACGGCAAACTGGACCTGTTCGCTTACCGAGAGCACCGCATCGGGGGCGCCCCAGTCAAAGGCGCCCTCTTCACCAACCCCGTCAAGCAATCCCGCGTAGCCAACGAGAAACTGGTTGTTGTCCTCGATATGCCGGATAACGAAATCCGGATTCCGGGGATCTTCGCTGGGAATTCCAATAAGTGTCAGTTTACCCGACTGATTGAGCCGGGCCACCAACTCTGCCCCGGAATGATTGATCCGCTGAATAACATCTTCAACCGTATCGGTAGGGTAATACTCGACCGCAACAGTACCCTCACCGCCCGCCAGGCTTAAGGTGCCCCGCAGTCCAATCTGGTCTTTCGGCTCCAGCACGTTGGCAGCGGTGAACCGGAACAGGTAGCTGGAATCGTACTCACCGTCGCCGTTTCGATCGTAGTTGCCGGCCAGATTGTTGATAAACGGGTATTCCACGAAGAAGTCGAGGCCGCTGCGTTCATTCAAACCAAAGGATTCATGGTGTATTTCATTGACCAGGTCGATAAAATTGACGGTCATGAGATCGATATTCTGGATCTCCTGCCTGGCATCGTAATCACGCAGCTCGAGCAATGCCGCCAATTTCCCCCGGGTCGAACCCAGCTCATCCTTTAAAGTATCCCAGATCACGTTGGAGTAGCTATCGTTATCAGGGTCCGGCACCGTGTCGAGGCGCTCCCAGTGCTTGCCTTGCACCAGGTGCATCCCGCCCGTGTGTATGAGGTACTCATCCGGGTCCTGAGTGCTAATGGTGATTTCTAATATCCCGGAGAGGTTGTTGACCAGAAGGTCACGGCGATCCAGGAGGTCGTTGGGATTATCTCCCATAGCCTTGATCTTGGTAATCTGCTCATTCAAGCCGGAAATCTCGGAACTGTAGCTATTTACCCGGGCAACGGTGGCCAGGATGTCCCCTTCGAGCATATCCCTGATCTCTTTTAGCCTCCCGTAGTGACCGTGTATAGCATCAATAAGGGCTTGTCCCCTCGAAATCACGGCTTTGCGTGCGCCCATTTCGGTGGGACGGAGCGAAAGCTCCTGCCAGGAACTCCAGAACCGGTCTAAAAGCGCGCGTATCGAAAGATCGCCCGGTTCGTTGTAGACCTGCTCCAGGGCCAGTATATATTTGTCCCGGGCAGACCAGTAACCCTCTCCGTTGGCCTCGGAAATAATCCTGCCCTCGAGCAGCATATCCCGGACCCGCTCGATGCGCTGGACATCTACACCCTGGCCGAGCTGCCCGGGCCGTGCCTCGCGGTTGAGCCCGGGCATGTAAATGGGATCCGTTGCCCGCATCTCCACCCGCTGGCGGCTGTATCCCTCGGCCGAAGCATTGCTCATATTGTGACCAATAGTATTTAAACCCAGAGAGTGGGACATAAGACTTCTCTTCCCAATCTCTATTCCAATAAATGTCGACGGCATTAAAAGCTCCTTTTGATCCGGCTATAGTTCCTGATCGAACACGACCGCTTCTTCTCTCAGGGCGTTGCTTCGACCAGACCGCGAGTAGAGATTCCCTTTCCTGTGTGGTAAAAGCTCCTCCACCGACTCTCGTACCGAATCCGACAGGACACGAACAAAGTAGCCCAGCCTGCCGGCGCCAGCCTTGAGCCGTATGGCCTGAACACGGACAGATCGATAAAGCTTTAAAAAATGGGTCTGTTCCTCCTGCGAGAATCGACTGACCAGCTCTAAAAAAGACTCGTTTTCTGCCCCGCCTAAATCGCTCCTGAGCTTGTCTACCTGCCGTTCCCGCTCTGTATCCAGGGTTTCCAGCTGTATCGAAACGTTTTGGAGGCTGTCGAGGGCATGCTCCAAATCGGGCCAGTTCTTCAATTCTACACAACGCAGGGCTTGATCCTGAAGCTTGGCAATATGGGTCATCAAGCCGATCTCTTCCTCCAACACGTTCCGAAGGGTCTCTATCACGGGGCATACTCCTCTAACTCAATTTTCGGACGGGGGGGCGCTTTGAATTAATCTTTTTTGAAGAGCTGCTGCCGCAGAAGCTCCCGGTCGCGTGCCAGAACTGTGCTCGCAGGAAAGGTAGCCAGCGCTTCCTCCACCAACAGCAAAGCCTGCCTGTAGCTGCCGGAATTGGCCAGAAACACAAATTGATTATGGCTGTAGACTTCGAAGCTTTTCAGCAATTTCTCGTTTTTTCCAATTTTTTCCAGGGCTTCCCGGATGGTCAGGGCCGCTGCCTGAAAATCTTCCCGGGAAATAGTTTGAGCCTCTACCTGATATATATAGATCATAAGGCTCTCCCACTCGCCCTGTTCGACCTGGCCCAGCCGGCGCTGTTCCTCGAGCAATGTTTTCGCTTTTTCCAGCTTGTTCTGTTCGATCAGCGCGATGGCCCAATTGTGCAGCAAGTCCTGCCGGAGTTTGATCAACCGTGAATCTTGAGGATGCAGATCAAGGGCCTGGTTCAAGAAAGTAAGCCCTGCCTGGTAATCCGCCTGAAACCCGTACCACGAAGCCAGGTTCAGAATTGAGACGATCATCCGGTCGAAGGATTCCTCATCTCCCAGCAGAGTAAAAGCGTCCACAGCGGGCCCGACAGCGGCTTGATATTCTTTGGTCTCGCTGGAAAAGGCGGAGCGGTTGTAGAGAATGAGAGAGAGCAGCTGTTTCTCGTTGATGATATTTCGGTCCCGATAGTTGCCCGGCGGTACATACGAGTATCCGGTCACTTTCCCAAAGTGATCGGTAAACTCGCGTTTTGTCCCGGGGTCAAAGCCGAAGGGAGAGGTAGTCTCTACATCGAACGAACGCCCATCTGCCCTTACCAGGCAAAAAGCATGATCGGAGGTCCGCACCCCTGCCACTTCCAGGCCGATCGATTTGACCAGCGCGGCATAGAGGACGGCCGAGGAGACACAGTTGTAGTAGCCCGTTTCCAGGAGCACATCGATCCGTGTTTGTCGCTCCCGGTATACTGTCAGGAGGTCCTTATGCATGATCGTCAGGATCAGTTCCGCCTTGTCGCGGGAGCTTGAATCGGCGGGCAGTTTGCCCTGGACCTGTTCGATGAACCTGTTCAAACGGTGCTGCATCTGGCCCAGATCTTCTTCCGCGGTGCCGGAAAAGCGGAAAGCGGCCTGGAGGAATGATGCCAAAGAAAGGTTTCCTTCGTGCTGCTTGATCTTCAAGGCCAGTTCCTGGGGGTAAAGACGCGGCAGAGAGACTCCGGCATTGTCTGCCAAGAGGGGGGTGCAGAGCAGGAGAAAAACAAGGCTGATTCGGGCTAGTTGTTTCATATTCTTGAATTTATTGGTATTTTATGGAGGAATCAATAAAACCTTTAGAAATTCGGGGGTATCTATGGCAATAGACAAAGAGCTCATTATTATCGGCGCGGGTGCGGCCGGACTAACCGCTGCCCAGTACGGTGCCCGGGCCAATCTGCAGGTACTGCTTTTAGAGGAAATGGCCGCCGGCGGACAGGGTCTTATCATCGACAACCTCGAAAACTACCCCGGCTTTCCAGAGGCCATATCCGGTGTCGAGTTCAGCCAGCGTTTTGAAGATCAGGCGCTCAAGTTCGGTGCCGAGATCCGGAACTACAGCGCTTTTTCTGTGCGCAAAGAAGAAAAACTGTTCACTGTCGAGACCGACAACGGACCTTTATCTACCTATGCCGTGATTATCGCTACGGGAGCCAAACACAGGACCCTGGATGTTCCCGGAGAAAAGGAATATACCGGCCGGGGAGTATCCTATTGCGCCACTTGCGATGGTCCCTTCTTCAGAGAAAAGCGGATGCTGGTAGTCGGCGGGGGCGATGCGGCCTGCGACGAGGCCGGTTTTCTGGCCAACCTTACCGAAAAGGTAACTATGATCCACCGCAGGGACCGTTTCCGGGCCCAAAAATCTCTGGCCGAACGGACTCTCAAAAACCCGCACATCGAGGTTCGCTTCAACACCGAGCTCAAAGAGATCAAGGGGGACGATAAGGTCAGCCGGGTGGTGCTCTGGGACAACAAGAATGACCGTGTTTATGAGGAGGATATGGAAGCAGTCTTTGTCTTTGTCGGCTCGATCCCTCAAACCCAGGTTGTCCAGGACATTAAGCTGGACGAGGCCAATTATATCATCACCGACCAGCAGATGCAGACCAATATCAAGGGGATCTATGCGGCGGGTGACGTCCGGGCGACACCGTTTCGACAGCTGGTAGTAGCTGCAGGCGAGGGGGCTGTCGCCGCCCACTCGGCGGCCCAGCATATCGACGAGCTGAAAGGTGAGGCCTATATTTGAGCCTGAAGTATCGAGGCGCCTTCAGACTTATTCTTGATCGTCCGCTGGCTGGAAGAAGGAATATGGCCATCGATGAAGCACTGCTCCAGCAGGTTTCCGAAAAGTCGAGCCCGCCGGTGCTCCGGCTCTACGGCTTCTCCCCCCCCTGCCTGTCGGTGGGGCGATTCCAGCGCATCCGGGATCACCTGCAATTTGAGCAGCTCGAGCAGGACTTGGTTACCCTGGTCCGCCGGCCCACCGGAGGTCAGGCGGTACTCCACGATCATGAACTAACCTATGCCGTGGTTACAGGCAGGGACCACCTGGAGCCCTTCAGCAAGCGGGGAATTTACACCTTTATTGCCGAGCTTCTTCTGGAAGGACTAAAAGTTTTGGGCATTCACGGGATCTCCAGGCGAGAGCGCCTGGGCAGCCCGCACAATCCCGATTGTTTTGCCTCCACCGGTGAGTACGAGATCTCCAATCGAGGGCAGCAAAAATTGATCGGCAGTGCGCAACTGATAACCCGGGCAGCCTCTCTGCAGCATGGTGCCGTTCCGTTGGACCGGACCTATCAGAAAATCGATCGCTACTTCTTATACGAGGGTGCGCCGGACAGACAAACCGACCGGAAAGCAGGCTCTCTCCAGGAGGAGCTGGGGCACAAAGTCTCCTACCAGGAAGCCCAAACAGCCTTTAGAAAAGCCTTCGAATCTCAAATCAATGTGGAAGTGAGCACCTTGACCGGGGCAGAGGAGAAGCTGGTCAATAAACTCCTGCAGGAGAAGTACACGGCAGAGGAATGGAATATAAAATTCTAATCGTCTTTCTACTCCTTATGGGTCTCTGCACCTTCCTGCCGGCCAACCCGGGCTTTTGGGATGATCGGCCCATCGATGAAATGGTGGAAACTATCCTGGGCGAGATGGACGACGAAGAGTTATTAGCCCAGGTGTTTATGCTGGGATACGTCGGCACCAGCCCGTCTGCAGAGATCCGCAAGTGGATCCGGCGGGGTGTGGGTGGTGTCAAGATTTTCAGCCGAAATGTGGCCGGTCTGGAGGCGATCGCCCGGGACGTAAACGAAATGCAGGCTCTGAGCCTGGATACGCGTTTAAAGGTCCCGCTGCTTATTGCCACGGACCAGGAGGGGGGCTGGGTCCGTCACATCAAGGGGGACACCTCGACCAGCCCGGGAAATATCGCCATCGGCGCCTCCGGGCTGCCCAGAGACGCCCTGCTTACCGGGTATTACATTGGGCGGGAGATGAGGGCCTTGGGGATCAACATGAACTTCGCCCCAACCATCGATATCTACTCCAACCCGGCTGCCAGTGTAATCGGTCCCAGGTCCTTCTCCTCTGATTCCGTCTCTACCTCCATCCTGGCCCTCGCCTATCTGAAAGGTATGAGCCGCAGCGGCGTCATCGGTACAGCCAAGCATTATCCGGGACACGGAAATGCGGACAAAGATTCCCACGGCACCCTGCCGGTTATCCACATCTCGTCGGAGCAGATGTGGGAGCGGGAACTCCTTCCCTACAGGGTCCTGATTCGTGAAGGCCTGCCGGCAATCATGAGCGCGCACCTGGCTTACCCCGAAATCCTGGGTGACATGACTCCCGCCTCCCGCTCGCCGTATTTTTTAAAGACGATTCTCCGAGAGCAGCTCAATTTCAACGGTGTCCTGATCACCGATGACATGGAAATGAACGGGGCAATCAGCGGTGTCCGGGATACGGCCCGGGCCAGCCTCGAGGCACTAACGGCGGGCAACGATATGATCCTCATCTCCCACACACCGCGAGTCCAGAATCTTACCTGGCGCAGTCTCTATCGGCATCTACAGGCTGAGCCCTCGTTCAGGGCGCGTATAACGGAAGCTGTCCGCCGTATTCTTACCCTCAAACTAAACACCTTTCGGGGCCGCGACCCCTTTCCCGTCTTTCAGGAAGCAGAGGCGGTTAAAGCGGCGATGGCGACCGCTCAGGCCAGCACGTTTTTCGGAGAACAGGCCCGGCGAAGCGTGACCCTTATCAAAGGAGCCGATATTCCCTACAAACCTGAAGCGGGAGAGAGGATCCTGCTTATCGGGCAATTCGAGAGCTTTCTCGACGCCGGTATGGAACGCTACCCCCAGGCAGACCGTTTTTACTATCCCTTCAGCCCCTTCTATTATGCCAGAGCTGACAATTTGGCGCGTATACCGCGTGCGGCTAAAGCTTACGACACTTTGATCTTCTGTCTCAGCAATTTCAACAGCCTGGAAATACTGCAGGCCCTGCATGGACTTGAAAAACGGATCATCGTTATATCGACCCTGACGCCGGTCTACCTGCGGGACACGCCCTGGATAGAAAACTGTCTCGCCGTTTATGGAACGAACCCGGCTTCTTTCAAAGCCGGCTTTGCCGTGCTCAATGGAGATTACCCCCCCGAGGGTGAGCTTCCTGTAGATTTTCTCGATAGGGGAGATCCATCTTCAAGGCTTCAACATCAGCCGGATAGGACCCCATGACCTGGTCCCGGGCGGGTAAACGCGATCTTCCGGGACTTCTCGAATTCCTCTTAGAAAGAGAGTGGAAGGCTGTGCCTTTTACTTCCCGTCTCTGCCCCCGGGGCGAAGAAAAAGCTCGCCTACAGGGCGCCGTTTTTCTTTACCGAAATCACCGCCGCATTCAAAGCGCACTCCTGCTCAACAGCTCAGGTCTGTTGCTGCCCCTGCTGGATTCGCCCCGGCAAACGCCGCAGCTGCCCTATTTACGCAGGTATACCATGCTGCACTCCGTAATGGGGCTTACAGAAGATGTTGCCTGGACAGATAAGAACCTGGCCTGCTCAAGCATTGCCGGCATCGATTATTACTTGATGCACTTGACCCGTGCCCAGTACAGCTTGAGCCCTTCGTCCAAAGTTGTGCCTCCTGCAGGTTTAACCTGGCGCAAGGCCTGCCCCGAAGATGCGGAATTGCTCTACCCCTTACAAAGGGACTACGAATTGGAAGAGGTGAACCTGGACCATCGACACTTCAACGAACGGTCCTGCCGGGCCCAGCTGAAACGGCTGCTTCGCGACCAGATCGTCTTGATGGCTGAAGACCGCGGACGGGTTGTAGCAAAAGCCAATACCAATGCCCGGGGAATAGCTACCGACCAGATCGGTGGGATCTTTACCATACCCTCACAGCGGAATCGAGGAATTGCCTACTGGCTGCTGTCGGAGCTGCTCGAACAAATCTTTCTGCAAAAAGAGGCTGTTTCCCTGTTCGCAAAATTGGTCAACAAGCCGGCTCTGGCCGTTTACAGGCGCCACGGTTTTACTAACGCCGGGAGCTACTTGATTCGTTACTACAGGGTTTAGTTTGCAGTTTGCGCTCCAGGCGCTGGCGGCGCTTCAACAGTTCCTGCCGGCGACGGGGTTCCAATGGCAGTAAGAGCAGCTGCTGAACAAGCTCGAGTGCCTGGGCCGGTTTGTGTTGTCGATGCTCGTAGTATTTGGCCAGCTCGACTCCGGAAAAGAAGCCCTTTCCCCGCCGGTACATACTACGCCAGAGGCGTATCGCCTCGTCCCAGGTACCCTGGCGTTTGTAATACAGGCTCAACACTCTGCCGGACTCTTGAATACCGGAGGAAAACCCACGCTGCAAGAGCTCCACACCGCGCGGATCGCCACGTTTTAGCAGATAGGCGCCCAAGCCGTAAAGATCGGTTTGTTCGTGATAATCCTCGAGCCTTAGCGTCCTGTCGATAAGAAAAAGAAGATCGGCCAGGGTAATGACGTCATTAAGATTGTGCTCGATGACCTCGGCCATGCCCAGGGTTTCTCCCCTGTGCAAATACCTCAAATAAATACCCGGCACCTCGTAACCGGGAACGTCCGCATCACGTTTCTTCCCCAGAATGCGATGTTCGATATTAGACAGGGAACAGTCGCCCAGGTTTCTTTTCCACAGCCTTCGGGCCCAGAAGAGCAGGTCCAGCTGTTCGCCCAGCTCGATCTGACAACCGTTCATAAGGAATCGGGTCCTTAACAGGTGGCTGTCGAAGCTCTTGCCATTGTAGGAAACCAAGAGCCGGCCGGCGTCCAGGCGGGACCGGATAAGGTCCAAGAATTCCGGCTCTCCCGGAAAATCCGCCAGAAAGAACTGTTCACAAACAATGCCTCCCTCGACAAGTGTGGCCAGTCCGAAGAGAAAAATAATGGTACCGGCACCCGCCGAAAGGCCTGTTGTCTCGGTGTCGTAGAAGAGGAGATCGCCGCGATCGTACGTCCCGGGCACGAGCAAACGGGAAATCGGCAGATCGCTATGGGATTCAAGAGGGATCTCCAGGCGGCGCTGGTATACGGCCTCGCCTGTCCGGACCCAGCCTCCTTTTTCGAGAAACGAGCGACCCTTGACCAGGGGACGCTTTTGGGTTCCGGTCGAGGCCGTCGACCGGCGCTGTTCCAGGTAACCCAGGCGCCGGCGAAGGCCCGCTAGATCGGGCATCAGGAGCTCCGGCACCATTTTGCCAGGAATTCCAGGACCGCAGTCTTGGCGTTTATTCCCGGATGCACATCCCCGGGACCGATGCAGGAAGGACAACCCTGCCGGCAGGCGCACGATGAAAGCAGCTCTACCGCCCCTTGCAGGATCGCCAAGGTATTTTCCAAAAAACCTTCGGACAGGCCGGTTCCCCCCGGATAACCGTCGTAAACATACAGGCTGGGACAATCGAAGACGGGATCTTTCATCCTGGCCGAAACGCCGATGTCACGGGGATCGCAGAGCAGAAAAAAAGGCGCTACGTTTTTTATCAGGTACTCCATACGCTGCAATACGATTGTCTGGATTTCATCACTCATGGCCTGGAATATCCGGCCTGCTTTTGAAACTGGACTGAACAGCAGAATCACCGCACGGGTATGCATCTCTTCCGGGGATAGATCAATGTCCCCGTAGCCCACATTTTCATGGGTTTGGAACTTCAGTTTCTTGTATTTCGTAGCCAGGGTCCGTACCATGATATCTCCGATTACCAGTTCCAGCTCGTGTGCCTCCTCCCGGCGGTCCTGGTGCAGCAGCTTAATGTCGGTTTTAACGACCGAGTCGGTGTAATAGTTGACCGAGTTTTCCTCGACATAGCAGCGTTGTTTCTCCAGGTCGAGACTCTTGACGATAAACTGATTCCCCATGTGCAGGTAGATTGCTTCGTCGTAGAGCAGCAGCTTGGCCGAGGGCTTGTCCATTTCGCCGATCACTGTATCACGGCCGCGGGTGGTATCGACAATTACTATATTCCCCGGCGCCGCGGTCCGCAAAGAGACCTTTTCTGCCGGATAGGACTGATCCGCCCAAAACCACTTCCGCCCCGTATAACGAACTACACCGTTCTCTTCCAGGTAGCCCAGGAGCTCTGATAGGTCCCTTTGCGCGCCGAAAGACTCACCCTCAAGAAAAGGCAGCTCGAAAACAGCGCATTTCATCTGATCGGTAAGGATGAAGACATTGTCCGGATCGACCCACCCGGATTCGGGTGTTTGGGAGAAGAAGTATTCCGGGTGCTTGATAATATACTGATCTATGGGAGACGCGGAAGCGACCAGGATGGAGAGAGAAAGGGAACTACGGCGTCCCGCCCGGCCTGCCTGCTGCCAGGACGAGGAGATTGACCCGGGAAATCCCGCTAGTATGGAGGCGTCCAGACCACCTATATCGATTCCCAACTCCAGGGCATTAGTCGAGACCACTCCCTGTATCGTACCCTGACGCAAGCCCTTCTCTATAGCCCGGCGCTCTCCTGGCAGGTAGCCCCCTCGATAGGAGGCAACCTTGATCCTGGAATTGTCCGTGTAAAAATTCTTCAAACCATCCCGGATGTACGTGGCGATGAGCTCAGCCCTGACCCTGGACCGGGCAAAAACGATGGTTTTAATGCCCGCTTTGAGCAGCCGGGCGGCTATAGCTTGAGACTCCTTTACCACTCCCCGGCGGATTCCCTGGACCGGGTCCACCAGCGGCGGATTGTAGAGCACAAAATGTCTCTCCCCTGCCGGCGCTCCGTTGTCGTCTACCAGCTCGACCGGTTCCTCCAGAATTTTCTCCGCCAGGCTTTTGGGATTTCCGATGGTTGCCGAGCAGCAGATGAAAAGCGGTGTAGCGCCGTAAAAGCGAGCCACCCGTTTCAGCCGGCGGATCAGATTGGTCATATGCGAGCCGAACACCCCGCGGTAGGTGTGGATCTCGTCTATCACCACGAAGCGCAGATGTTTGAAGAATTTGATCCACTTGGGATGGTTGGGCAGGATACCCATATGGAGCATATCCGGATTGGTGATGACCACCCTCCCCTGCTCCCGAGCGGATATTCGTATTGACCGGGGTGTGTCCCCGTCGTAAGTAAAAATATCGACCGGCAGCTTTCCATCGAGAAGGATTTCATTCAACTCAGACTGCTGATCTTGAGAGAGCGCCTTGGTAGGAAAGAGATACATCGCCTTGGCGTCTTTTTCACGCAGCAGAGTCTGCAGTACCGGTAGATTGTAAGCCAGGGTCTTTCCCGAAGCGGTTGGTGTCACCACCACGACGTGTTTTCCGGCCGCCACATTATTGTAAGTGCACAGCTGGTGACTGAACAGCCGCTCGATATTTTTGCTCTTCAGGGAATCGATAATGCGCGAATCGATCTCCTCGGGAAAATCAACAACTTTGGCCTTCCGGGCGGGAATCACCTCCCAATGGCTTACGGCAGACATGAACCCGGGATCGTTTTTTAAAGATCGAATAACCTGAGCAAGCATTTCCCCTCCACTAGCGAATGCCGGCGCGATGGCGGCGTCATTACCATAATACCGTGAAACCCCGTCAAAATAAACAGGATTTCACATTTTGTTTATAACATTTCTTTGGTAAAACGTTGACCGCCGTTTTGTACCCGGAGTACAATGGGGCCGGGAGAAAAAATGGTCCTAGCGATTATCCTCGGCGGGGGAAGGGGTGCACGTCTCTATCCGCTGACCAAGGAACGGGCAAAACCTGCGGTACCATTCGGCGGCAAGTACCGCCTGGTAGATATCCCCCTGTCCAACTGCATACATTCCGGCTTCAAGCAGATCTACATCCTGACTCAGTTCAACTCCGTATCCCTGCACAACCATATCGCCAACACATACATCTTCGATTCCTTCAGCGGAGGTTTCGTGAAAATACTGGCTGCAGAGCAGACCTTCGAGCACAGCAGCTGGTATAAGGGTACCGCCGATGCGGTTCGTCAAAACTTTTCCCACTTTCATCCGCAAGACCCGAGCCACTACCTGATCCTGGCCGGAGACCAGCTCTTCCGCATGGACCTGAGCGATTTCTACCGCCGCCACCGCGACAGCGGGGCCGATATCAGCGTAGCGGCTGCCCCGGTGACCAAGAACAGGGTAGAGTCCTTCGGGATCCTTGAAATCGATAAAAACGGACGCGTTGTGCGCTTTGTCGAGAAACCGGCACCAGAGGCCGATATTTCCGGCTTTAAGATCGCGCCGGGTCTAATTTCCGCCGGAGAAGATCGAGACTACCTGGCATCCATGGGCATCTATATCTTTAACGCCGATATTCTAACGAAAGCTCTGGACAACGATGCCGCCGATTTCGGCCGGGAAGTTATTCCCGACTGCATCGACCGTTTTACGGTTCAATCCTACATCTTCGAAGGGTTTTGGGAGGATATTGGCACAATCCGCACCTTCTATGAAACCAATATCAATTTGACCTCCATTGTACCGAACTTCAATTT
>SDBT01009731.1_pt1 | contig 15567 bp, 13 predicted proteins | sample 2277101 | NCBI WGS metagenome assembly SDBT01 (sample SAMN10404973, study PRJNA504765) | marine sediment metagenome | isolation source: marine sediment core GS10_PC15, 103 cmbsf | place: Arctic Ocean: Southern Knipovich Ridge | collected 2010 | reverse complement strand
ATCTGTGTTGTTATTCGTAGGGGCACAATGCTTGTGCCCTGGGCACGCGCAGCGTGCCCCTACAGGTGTTTTGGCGATACGAACTTACCGATTAAACCACTAAGCAAGCACTTTCTCTCTTCGCAAAGCTCTCAATATGAGATCCTCAAATGGCAAGTTCGTGCTTGTCCGCAAGTACGTGATGTTGTTCTTGGCGCAAAACTGGTTCAGATCCCGGCAGAAGGCTGTCAAGCGTCTTTGATACCTTTCCAGAATACGGTCGGTGATTGTAATCTCTTTGATAGCGCCAGTTTCCGCGTCTCTGAGCTTCAATTCACCAGATAGAGGTGGGTTGATCTCATCCTCGCCCATAACATGGATCACGTTCACGTCGAAATTCCCGTGTATCAGGGCTTTTAGTCCCTCTTCGTAACTGGCTTGCGGTACGAGAAAATCGGATATGACAATTACTACTCCCGGATGTGTCACTGTCAGGGCATATCTTTTGAGGGACACATCCATGTGCGTTTGCTGCGACGGCTGAGTATTTTCCAGGAAATCCAGCAGTGCAAATATTCGGTCTTTTCCCCTCATGGGGCGAAGCTGACCGGTCAGGTTTTCGGCGAATGTCGCCACCATCACCGTGTCCAGATCCACCAGACCTATATAGCCCAATGCCGCCGCTATTCGCTTTCCATACTCCAGTTTGGACGGTGTCCCAAAAGTCATGGAAACACTGACATCCAGGAGGATATGAATGTATATATTTTCCTCCTCAACGAAAGTTTTCAGAAAAAGCTTGTCCAGCCGAGCGTATATGTTCCAGTCGATAAACCTGAAATCATCGCCCATCTGGTAATCGCGGTAGTCGGCAAATTCTACACTGCTGCCGCGCTTCGTGCTTCGTCGCTTGCCCTTCATTGCGCCGGGAAACAGCTTTTTCGCTACGATACTGAGTCTTTCGATCTTCTTCATAAACTCGGCATCAATGAGGTTCTGCGGCATGGTCGGCTTTCACCTCTTCCAGTATGGCGTCGATTATTTCATCCGCATCGATCCCCTCGGCTTCGCCCTCGAAATTCAGTATCATTCTGTGCCTCAGTGCATGGTGTACCACCTGATTTACGTCCTCAAATGCAATGTTATACCTGCCGTCCAGCAGCGCTCTCACTTTAGCCCCCAGTATGATTGCCTGCGCGCCTCTGGGACTTGAGCCATAGCGCACGTATTTTTTCACTATATCCGGCGCCAATTCAGTTTCGGGGCGAGTTGCGAAGACGATCCTCACAGCATAGTCCTGCACGTGCGAGGCTACAGTTGTTTCCCGGATCAGCCATCTCATCTCCATCACCCGTTCGGTATCCAGTATCTTATTTGCCTTCGGTATCTCATTCATAGTAGTTCTATCCAGTATGACCGCCAGTTCATCCTGAGCGGGATACTGAACTTTGAGTTTAAACAGGAATCTATCCAACTGGGCTTCGGGAAGCGGAAAAGTGCCTTCCATCTCAATAGGATTCTGCGTAGCAAGGACGAAGAATGGTTCGTCCAGAACATGGGTTATGCCCGCCACGCTTACAGTATGTTCCTGCATAGCTTCCAGCAGTGCGGATTGCGTTTTTGGCGTTGCTCTGTTTACTTCGTCTGCGAGGATTACGTTGGCAAATATGGAACCTTGCTGAAACTGGAATTCCTTTCTTCCTGATTCGCTCTCCACAACGATATTCGTACCGATAATATCAGCCGGCATGAGATCAGGCGTGAATTGTATCCTTGAGAACGTAAGATTCAGCGCGTCGCTCATCGTGCTTACCGTGAGCGTTTTCCCCAGGCCGGGCAGACCTTCCAGCAGCACGTTGCCGTTAGCGAACAGGCACGAAAGCACACCCTCGATAATGTTCCGCTGCCCCACGATAACCTTACCGATCTCCTCAACGACGCGTTGAAAATCCCCCTTGAATTTTTCTACCTCTTCTCTTATTTCCACTTGGTTATTCCTTGCTGTGGGTATACCGATATCAGGAACAGAATCCAGAGATCATACCTCTATATCATATATATCGTGAACATTGAATAATTATTCGGGTAATACAAATTCACGCTAAAAGGTGTCCCGATCCATGTCATCCTGAGCGAAGCGAAGGATCTCTATGAGGATGGCGTCTTCTTTGAGAGATCCTTCGCTTCGCTCAGGATGACAAGCGTTACCCGTTTATTTCCTCAATATCCATAATATAGAATCAACTGATTTCTCAGGCGCTTTTATTTTTCGGGAATAAACCTGACAATATTTTGGTTAAAAGATACGAACTTAGTATTTTCTTGACAATTGAACCATCATGTGTTATAATGCAAAAGCTCTAAATGTCAATAATCTGAATCGTTGTGTGATCGCGGGTTAGAAAATCAAGCATTTCAGACACAAGATCCAACCAGAAGCAAGATAAAGATTCTTCATCTCCTTCCCTCTTGACAGAAGCCACGGGGTTTTGTCGCTAAATTTGTGAGCAGGTGTTGGGAGATTCTGTAAACCAGAATATGGTGAAATTCGTTTAGATTTTAAATAGGCGAGACTGCCGCATATAAACGACTAACCGTGATCATTGTAACAAGTAACAAGAGTTGACGACAAAAATTTGGGTTAACGTTCTCCACCACAAGCACGTTAACCCTCAACAAAGCGCCTGATTGTCAAAAACAGCATATTTTTACTTTGCTAAACGCCGTTTTTGTTTGCCGTGTCTAGTGTCACGGGCGTTTGAATTTTAAGTATAGCACAAGCGAAATGAATCTGTCAAGTGTAACTTTTCTATTTTTTGCGGCTTATTCGCTTAGTTCTCTTAGGAACGTCAATCGCGCGGAAGCAGAGCATCAAGGTTAAGGGGATAGGAAATCAGATAATGCTTTCCTTCCATTTGGGTAGCAAGTCAGGTAGCAAGAACCTATTAAATGGAGTGAGTAGATTTTGGAAATGCAAAAACTTGGTATAGAGGAATATGAAACTGAAGAGGATGAAACTGAAGAGGAAAAAGAGGCCAAAAGCATACTGGATGTCCTGCATAGCTTAGGGAACGACGAGGAAGGCGAAAATACGAATGACCGTTCTCGCGGATATCAGATGTTGTCAAGCTTAAGCCCGGCTTCTAATCAGTATCAAGAATCGACAGAGTATATCACGCCATACGACAACTATGGATTGGAAAGATGTCTGGCAATTTACCTCCGTGAGATCGGTAGACAGTCTCTGCTTACGAAGGACGACGAGGTATACCTCTTCAGCCATATAGAGGAGGCTCAGGAACTGGCCCTGACAGCTATTTTTGAAACGAGTCTGGAGTCAGATTTATCAAAGAATGATATAGGCGCTGTTGCCGCCAGAATGGAATTGGCGACTGGAAATATGCTTTTTCTCAAGACAATCATCGCTGATATTGACTCTGGCAAGGAACTCACGAAATCGCAGGTCATGCGACTTGAGCGGATGGCTGGTGAGCAATCTCATGATCTGTTGTCAGCCGTCGAACTTCAGGATCAGGAACTTTTGCGCAACCAGGCTGTGAATGTAGCAGCAAGAATATCAGACGAACTACAGAGCGACTTTGGAGTTAATGACGATGACCTCATCGGTATTCTCAGCCGTATACGTTATGAAATGGAATGTATTAACGACGCGAAACAGAAGGTTATCGAGGCCAATCTGCGTCTCGTTGTTAGCATTGCCAAGAAATATGCAGGAGTAAGCCCTGCCCTATCCGCCTCGGATCTTATTCAAGAGGGAAATGTGGGCTTGATGCAGGCGGTGGATAAGTTCGAATACCGAAAGGGATATAAGTTTAGTACCTACGCCGTCTGGTGGATTCGCCAGTCAATAACGCGTGCTATTGCCAACTACGGCGGAGTGATCCGACTGCCTGTCCATATAATCGAGAGTAACAAGGAACTAAGACGCGCCTCAGCGCGCGCAGCGCGGAGATTAAGCCGTGCTCCCACAGTGGACGAGATAGCCAAACAGATGGACGTACGCCCCGAAAAAGTGCAACAGCTCCTCCAGATGCCGCGCCATCCAGTCTCTCTGGAAACACCCATTGGGACAGAGGACAGCTATCTGGCTGATTTCATCAAGGATGAAAAGGCTGCATCACCGGAAAATGAAGCTGCAAAGAGTGAACTTCTGGATAGGATCGATGACGTGTTGGGAAGCCTCTCCGACCGCGAAGCGCAGGTTATTCGCCTCAGGTTCGGTATCGAGGATGGTTACGCCCACACTCTGGATCAGATTGGCCGCACGTTCGGTGTCAGCAGGGAAAGAATCAGGCAGATTGAGGAACGAGCGCTCAATAAGCTGCGGCACCCGGTAAGAGTCCGCAAGCTGAAAGATTTTGTCTAAACCGAAACGGTGGGGCTATACTGCCCGCCGTTTCTATCGCTATATATTTCTACACTAAAAGCCTATTGGGAAACCTAACGATTCGATGCAGGCTACGCCTGCTCAACCGACGGTTTCCGGATAGGCTTTTATCGTATTTTGTATCTTCGTAACTTTGTGGTGTATTAGCTGGATACTGGATGATGGACATAGAATAAATGGGTAACGTTCTGGAGCATCCTGTGGTATCCTAACACAAAGACACGAAGCCACTAAGTGGTTCAATCGACAAATCTGTGTTGTTATTTGTAGGGGCACAATGCTTGTGCCCGGGCACGCGCAGCGTGCCCCTACGGCTATTTTGACGATACGAACTTACTGATTGAACCACTAAGTCACAAAGAAATCCAGAAAACCGGAAAGCCAGCAATATATAGCAATTTTGAGCACAGGGAATACTATGAGGAAAATACGGGAATATATTCGATTAAGACTATCATCTGTTGATCGATGGACTTTAGTTTTCTTATTTATGGTATTGCTGTATATTTTGCCCGTCTGGGTCTTCAAGTATTTTCCCTCGCAGGATGGTCCCTGCCACATCTATAACTCCTTCATACTGAAGCATTACAACGATCCCGACTACAGATTCAACGAATTCTACGAGGTGCGGAAATCGCCGGTTCCTAACTGGGCTTCGCACTTCTCTATGATGCTCTTCATGTATATCGTGCCGCCTCTGATAGCTGAGAAGCTGCTCCTGACCGGCTATATAATTCTCATGGCCGCGTCTATTCTCTATCTGCTGAACGCATCAGGAAAAGGACGAACACCTCTGGCGTTCATTGGGTTTCCGTTCATCTACAATTATCTGCTCCTCATGGGTTTCTATAACTTTTCCTTGAGCGTCGCCTTGCTCATGCTGTCCGTGGGATACTGGTGGAAGCACTTTGATACCTTCGGTTGGAAAAATATGGCTATCCTCGGTCTGCTGCTGGTTGCGCTATACTTCTGTCATCTGGTTCCTCTGGCGCTGGCGGTGTTCTCCATCGCTGCCATCTCTGTTTTGAGTCTCCCTCCCAGATTCAGGAAATGGAAGCAAGTTCTGTTGAGTCTGTTCTGTATGCTGCCCTCTATCGGTCTGTCTATCTACTACCTGGAAACCCGTGGTACAGCACGTAATATCGGCGGATGGACGCCAACTCGCCTCTGGCAGTATTTTATCCGCAACGAGTCGCTGGCATACTATAGTCAAAGCCAGATAATCCTGGGCCAGTTCATCACAGGAGCGTTTTTAGCCCTGTTTTTCTATACTTTCGTTAGAGATCGCTTTTTCACAAGGGAGTGGCGCTTCAAGCTGAGAGTGCAGAGGAAGGATTTTTTTCTGCTCCTGTGCGCTGCATTCTTCATCATATACCTGAAAGGGCCTGATAGTATGTCCGGGGGCGGCTTCATCAAGACGCGGATGGCGTTTATGCCGTTTCTGATAATTATCCCCTGGTTAAGCTGGGATATGCCGAAGATCGCAAAGGGCATCGTGGGCGCGGCGCTTATACTCCTGTCGGCAGCCTATATAACACACGCAAGCTATTATCACAAAATTCTGAGTGACGATGTGAAAATCTATACGTCCGGGTATGATGCCATTGAGAAGAATAAAGTCGTGCTGCCGCTGGCATTCAATCGCGCTGGAAAAGGCTGGCGGATCGGTATGTTCCTCCACTCGGTGGGATATTATGGTTACAATACCGGCTGTATTGAATTGGATAACTACGAGGCAACCACAAGCTATTTCCCCACATACTACAAGCCCGATCTGCATCGACCGCCGCTGTCTACGATTGAAAGCAAACCCGCTGAGGTGAATTTCGCTGAATATGCTGCCGATATAGATTATGTTATCACATGGGCTATGGCTTCCGGGAGCGATGTGGAGGCTAAGATACTGGGGCATTATAAGCTAATCAAACAGAATGGGAATCTGAAAATATACGGTCGAAAAATGGAATAGTGTGCAGATTGCTCATCTGTTCCTGGTTACCTTGCAGCAAGAGTTCCGGGAGGATATGCCAGCTCTGACAGTGCCACAGGCCAGGATGCTGTTGGAATCTGTTCTTTCATGCGGGCTGACGTGCGATGAGATTTTGTGAGAGCGTGGCTGCAAGCAAGAAGACGCGTTTATTCTTTATCAACAGCTTTCCAACATTGGGGATCTGGAGCTAAAAACGCCCCATCATTCGCTCCTGCGGCTACCGCTGGACATCCCCGACAATATTGACGAAGTTCGCAGAGGCGGCATTTTTCGTATAGATTCACATTGCGCAATTGATTGAGCAGGCGGGAGTATAAAAATGTCTGATACAAATCATCTTCTCGCACATTTCCAAGTTTGCTGACAAATCTCCGGCAGGCATATATCGTTCCATCCGCCAGTATCACCAGAAAAATCTGTCCTGCATGGCAGCCATCATATATTATTTCTCCACCGTCATCACTCAAGAGCTTGTAGTCACCAAGCTCGTATCGCAGCAATTTCCACAGGTGATCTTTAAAGCCATAGTTAGTAGTGGCTCCCTGCTCCTTAAGCCTCTTTATCTCTTCATAGACTTCCAGCAGAAATTCCCGGTACTCCAAAGGCTGAAAGCTATCTCCCAAATTCCTGGCATTTCCGTAAGCTGCGACGCGGGCAAAACTGAAGAGTCGGATCTCGTTCTCCGCCATCAGTCGCATGACCGGGATCAGATCGCTGGCGTTCTGCTTTGATAGAGTGAACATCACCCTCTCCATAATGCCGGCATCTTTTAGAACTTCCAGCGCTCGAAGAGAATCTTTGAAACTCCCCTTCTGACGGAGAGAGTCGTGGGTTTCTTCCATGCCGTCTATGGAAATCTGGTATCTTCTAACGCCATACTCCCTGAGCTTCTGGGCTGAGGAAGGGGTGATGTAATTGGGGTTCCCCAATATGCCAATGTTTATGTTCCGCTCTTTGGCGTAATGCAAAAGCTCAAAGAAGTCTGACCGAAGTATGGGATCGCCGCCGGTAAAGTTAATGGCAGGCATTAACTCAATTTCATGTCTGGTTGACAGCTTCCTTAGCATTTCCAGAAAGCTGTCTATAACATGAAAACACTCCCGGGTGGATAATGGATTGCTGATCTCAGAAGCATAAGTGGGTTCACCGTGCATATAGCAATGCCTACACCTCAATTCACACTGAGCGGTAATATGCCATTGCAAAGTGAAATGCCACGATGTTATTTTTGCATCTTTTATGTGCGCAGAATCTACCAATGCTGTCTCCGTGTGCAGAAAATATGAAACATGCACATTCGGAACATATTTATGGCACCATATACGGATGGTTTCATAATCATGAACCGCAGCCGCAGCCGGTGTCAGGGATGCCACCAGAAATGCAATCTCCGGTCGCGTCGGGGCCAGTTTGGCACGCTTCACATCCGCATCCGCATCCGCCGCCGCTTTGGCCGCTAACCTGGATTCCATCGCCCGGTATATACGCGGCGATACGGCTTGTTCCCAATTCCGTTAATACAGGGATATCCCATTCTATTGTCTCTTGTCTCTTTTTCTCGCTGCCTTTCCTGTCCGTTTTTGCCCATCCCGTCTGGAGTTCATATCCGGCTAATCCCCTATCGATCAAATTCTGAATGAAATCCCTGACAGTATACTCGGCTCCCTCAGGCAAACTATCACAACCTGTGCTCAGTTCTGCCATGATGTCCTGTACCGTGTTTCGACCATCAAGGCGTTTCCAGATAAAAGCGCCCACCGAATTGAGGCCAAAACCCGTATCCAGGTCAGGGTCAAAGAGAATTGCCCAGTCATCAAAGTCTTCCCGAAATGTTGCCAGAGGATTGGCTACAGGTTTGCTGTTGTCTTTTAGCATTTTGCTTTCCCCTTGTATATGGGAGCGCAGGCATCTTGCCTGCAATACGCGGACAATGCAGGCAAGATGCCTGCGCTCCCAGGTCTATTACAGCCCCTGGAGTAGTTTGGCTTCTTCGTATCTTCCATCCGGGACGGTTTTGTAGCCGCCGACGGCGTCCTCGAGCTTCACGGCTTTGATCTCGGTTCCCTGAAGGCTGACCATGTGTCCCCACGTTTCTGATTTGACAAGCTCGATCGCCTGTATGCCATATCTGAGTCCCAGATTCCTGTCAAAGGCTGTGGGAGCGCCGCCTCTCTGGACATGACCAAGACGGACTGATCGGGCTTCATATTTGAACTCTGGATATGGCTTTTCCATATTTTCTTCCAGCCATTCCTGAACTCGGTCCTGGAAGGTCTCGCAAACTCCTCCTAGCTTTACGTTGCCGAAGTTATCCACTCCGCTGCTTTCGTCTGTTTCCTCGATCCCTTCCGCAACGGCGATTATGGTGTAGCCTTTGCCGCTTTCGTAACGTTCCTTGATTACTCCACAGACCTCATTGAAATCATACTCAACTTCGGGTATCAGAATCACATGCGCTCCGCCTGCCATGCCAGCTTCCAGAGCCATCCATCCAGCATGTCTGCCCATGATCTCTACGATCATGACGCGGTGATGTGATTTGGTGGTGGTGTGCAGCCGATCTATCGCCTGAGTTGCGATCTCGACGGCTGTGTTGAACCCAAAAGTATAATCGGTAGATTTCAGGTCATTATCTATGGTCTTTGGAACGCCGACGACGTGTGGGAATCGCTTATCCTTGAAGAGTCTATCCGCTTCGCCCTGTGTATCATCGCCGCCCATGACTATCAAGGCGTGTAGGCCAAGTTTTTTCAGGCTTGCTACTGCTTGATCAGATCTGTCCGGGCTACCTTTTTTTGGGAAAATGGGCGTTCTGGAAGTGCCAATGATCGTGCCGCCCGTTCTGTGTATGTCCTCTACGTCGTCGAGGGTGAGCTGCATTGTGTTGCCATTCAGCACACCTGCCCAACCATCCACAAATCCGAGAATTTCATATCCGGATTTGATGCCGTTTACTACAATTCCTCTTATGACTGCGTTTAGTGCTGGGGCGTCACCGCCGCCTGTTAATATACCAATCTTCTTTGCCATTTTTTTCCTCCTTGAGATTCTTGAGTTTTCAGGATAGGCTCTTAGTAGCTGTAAAAGAATAACTTCCCACTTACGAGATAACGCTATTCATCGAGGGCGGGTAAACATTTTCTGATTTCATCAGAAAATGTTTACCCGCCCCTACAACTCTACCCACGTTTTTAAACCAGAAGCCGCAAACCTACCCTGGGCGGGTTTCTATCATCCTGAATAAATGCGGATGTAGTATTAGCCGGCGGGGTCTGCGTTGGTCTCTTCTACGGGTTCAGGTTCGACTACTTCGCGTTTCCAATAGAGTATTCGTCCGCAGCTATTGCATGTGTGAAATCTATCTTTCTTGCGAACTTCGTTGATCAATTGTGGTGGGAGTTTAAGATGACAGCCGCCGCAGGATGGCCCCATTATGACAGCTACCAGAGAACCACCCCTACGCTTCCGCCAGTTGTCATATCGCCTCAACAAAGCGGCGTCGATTTTCTTGATAAAAGTGCCGCGTTCTTCATTTTGTTCAGCGATCTGTCGGTCCAGTTTCCTGACTTCGGAAAGAAGTTTTCTCTTCTTCGATTTGAATATTTTCTCTTGAGCCTTCAGCTTGTCCTTAGCTGACTCAATCTTATCAGCAGATTCGTCAATGGATATCATCACTTCCAGGATTTCATCCTCGACTCCGGAATTGATTATCTCTACATTGGCGATCTCGGATTCCAACGCTGTATATTCTTTGTTAGTTTTGACAGAGAGACGCTGCGACCTATACTTTTCCAGTTGAGCCTGTTGTGTGCTCAACTGTCTATCTTTGCTTCGCCGCTCCTTCTGCAGTTCTTCCAACTTGTCTGTTTGCGCCTGAAATTCTGCTCTGAATTCTTCCAGTTCAGCTTCCAGCGCCTGCAGTTCAACGGGAACTCTTGCTTTCTTCCTTTCCAGCTTACTGATCTCGTTATCTAATTCCTGAAGCTGCAGAAGAATTGGCAATTGTTCATACATAAGTCCCTCCGTAATGGTATGGCAGAGATAGTTCATCAACTGTCAAAGAACAAACGATATTGTAACATGGAGTTGGGGCTGAGTCAAGTAGAATCACGTATTTCTCACACATTTCTCGCTACTGAACTCGCGAGGAAAAAACTGAATGGTGAAGCTGGAATCATCCGCTGAGTGCTCTGGCTTGCTGCTCACCCACCATGATCGCGAACCGAATTCCAAGCTCGTATAGACCCATAAGCGGTATAGCCATAAGGAGCATTGTGAATGGGTCTTGCGGAGTAAACGCCGCCGATGCGATGAAGATGAGCACTATGGCGATCCTTCTTTGTTTTTTGAAATTCTCCGCGCTGAATATGCCGATCCGGGCTACGAACCCCATAACTATGGGCAATTCAAAGGCTAAACCGAATGCTAACATGAGTCCAACCACGAATGAGAAGTATTTCTCAAGACGCCATAGGTTCTCTATGGATGATAGAAATCCAGCGAGGACCGGTATCGCTACAGGAATGACAACAAAGAATGCAAAAAGAGCTCCTGTGGAAAAAAAGAGCAATGTTATAAAGAAAAGAGGTATCAGATAATGCCTTTCGCGCTGCTTTAGAGCAGGCAAAATGAATGCCCACACCTGATATAAAATTATCGGCGAAGCCAGCAGTATACCAACAAAGAAAGCCGCTTTGAACATGACCATGAACTTCTCTGTGGGCGCTGTAGCTATGAGTGAAATAGTCTGCGCCTGGGAAGTTCGGGAACGGAAGAAGAGCTGGAAGAGATTCGAAATGGAACTGCCTATCCCTGCGCGAGAGATGACGCCAAAGAAAACAGCCATAATATCGGAAGTACGGAGGCGTAAGGGAAGCGTCAACAATCCGCGGTCAGCATCGAAAAGCCTGTTTCTAAGAATGAAACTCGCGGCGGTTCCTGCTACGGTGGCAGAGGCTGATATAATAATTCGCATTCGAAGTTCAGCCAGATGCTCAATAAAGGATTTGGGGTTGTCCTCCACTGTGGTCTTTCCCTCAGTACCTGAAAAAAGGCCTCCGTATACACCAACACTGCTATCCCATGCGGCCACGGAGAATACTTAACTCATGCTCCCCACACAGACAGCAAGATCAAAGGGTCTGTTACAGGTCTGATACTGTTGGCGAGTTCGGAATTGCTATTCGGTCGGGGTTAGAAAACCCCGACTATCGGTCAGTGAGAACTTATTGCTACCGATAGATGGGACTTTCCAGTCCCGTTAGATGAATTTGCCAACAGTATCCAGGTCTTTACGCACTTTTGCTCTTGTCCTTATCATCTTCGTCGTCGAGTGAAACATCCGACCTCAACTCTTTGCCAGCCTTTTTAAATTCTTTTATGGCTTTGCCCATGGCCTGTCCCATCTGTGGTAGCTTGGTGGGGCCAAAGATTATAAGGACGATCAAAAGTATTATACCTATTTCCCATCCACCAAAAGGGCCAATCATGTTTTTCTCCTCCGGTATATCCGTTCTGACTAAATCTTATAAAGTGATAGTAAGTTAATAATATTACACCCTTATATTATACTCTAACACATGCCCGTTTGCAACTCATTTTTTTTTGCGGTTGTGATTTGGAAAGGTGTTCAGTTACGCGCTTTATCAGTTCGCTTTAAGCAGCGCCTTGAGTTCTTTAGCCAGATTGCGTCCCATCTGGATCATGCCATTGCTGCCCGGGTGGATCAAATCAAGTGTCAAGCCGCGAATATCGGTCAGGATTTCTGTGCCCTCAATGAGATGCACGTTATCATGCGGATATGCGGCGACAGCATCACGCAGCGCCTGACGGTATTCTTCAGCAGTGCCGTGCCGCCCAGTTGTTTCAATACCTAAATCCCGATAGTATGTATATAGAGTGATACAGGCTACCGGCTTATCCTGATTCTGGCCTGCGACAGTGTTGACCATATACGAAACACGTTCGTAGAACCTATCAAGGGGAAATCCCTGCATATTGACTGAAAGCGCCAGCGTTGCGATGTGCCAATCATCGCGCTGGGCAATATAGTCCGCAACTTCAGGCTCACAATGCGCGCTGCCGCCGAGTCCAAGATTGATTAAATCTGCTCCCAGGTGCCACGCCGTCTGGGCTGCGTAGGTCAGGTGTGGGGCTTCTGCATCAGCGCCATGCGTGATGGAGGTACCATACGCCAGATACCGGAGCGAAGGCACTTCCTCTGGCTTTGGCGGACGCACGTTCTGCCCCTCGATCCCGTGAAACACCAGAGGAGCTTGCCTGCGACGGCCTAAGATGAGGCGGCACACATACGGGGAGAAATTCAGATTGTGCCAGTAGCTTGAGTCTAGCTGCTGTAGACGCTGACCGGGTGGGCTGATCTCAATGGTCGTTGGCTTACTGGTGATGACGAATCGCTGCCGAGCATCGAAATCTCCATAAAACAGCATGGCATTGGTCTCACCCTCAGACGACAGGGTCACACGCGTCGCTGAACCGTCGCTGAGGAAGCGTATTTCTGCGTTGTCAGGATTAAGCGCTCGTCCCTGTCCTGATTCAGTCAGATGAATCCGGACATTTTCCGGAAAGCGCTGTAGACGCACCCCGTCTCCACCAGATGCAGGATGCACCTCAGCCACATTGTGAAGCTCGACGTTTTCATATATCATAAGTGTTTCTCCTGGATTCTTCTTGTATTGCGAGTTTTTCAGTTAGAGAAGCAAAGTCTTGATAAGGGCGGGTAAACGGTCTTTGATTTACCAATCAAAGACCGTATACCCGCCCCTACAATTCTGACAATGCTCGGCTTATTCGCTATGGCTGTCTACAATACGCTTCAGCCTATCTGGCAAGCGTTCAGGCTTGGAAGGTACAGGACATACCCGGACACAGTCCCCGCGTATGGGTGAATGAGGTTTGCCGTCCCTTCTTCGCCTGCATAGTGTTGGGTCTGTTTTGGCAGGAGTGTCTATAAATATTCGGCTTCTATCATCTTTCTCAACCGAGCGATAATCCTTCACATCGGGATCATCTCTCATGGTTATACATTCCATTATGCAGGCCTCCAGGCAGAGCTTGCAGTCATCTCTCAGGCATATAGGCTCGGCAATCAGTGGATCAGGCGCCAGTTCAGCGTCGGTGATAATGGAGTTGAATCTCTGCCTGGGGCCAAATTCTCTGGTGAGAACCAGGTTGTTATAGCCGAATTCGCCCAGCCCAGCCCTCGTGGCTGCGTGACGGTGTGAAAAAGGGCCGAATGTGTACCTGAATTTGGTCTGCTCCTCCCAGATTTGCTTATCCGTAAGACCCGATACTGATGGATGCAGGCCTGTGGTGGGAAATATCATGGCCTGATAGCCGTGACTTAAAAGATGCTGACCTACTATCTGACCGATGAATTCCAGCATATAATCGTGTACAGCGTGACCGACACGGTTATAGAGCATCTCCAGATAGGGGTATTTCGCGTTATCCGGGATCATTTCCATTTCCTTGTCAACCAGGCAGGCCGGGGCGTCCATAACCGGGTTCAGTATAGGCATTGCAATGGAAATGACGGATCTTGCCTCCGGAACGAAATCCCTGGGATGGTGACCTCTGGGTGCAGCATCATTGACTGGAGGCATGGGATCGAAGCGTTCAACAGGAGCCACTCCCACAAGAACAGCGCCTTGATGTCTTGCTACTTGTTTCACGGATTCGGTGAGTTTGTCCATATTCTGTTGAGCACACATTTGCTGTCCCTCCAATTCCAGGAATCCATCGCGTTGCAGACAAGCATCTGATCAGAATTATTTTCATACTATTGATACAGCTTTTTCAAATTTGCCTGTAGCCCAAGATTCTATCTTGGTTCCTAAAACCGGATTTCCGGATTGCCAACTTAGAAAGTTGGGCTACGGCCGGATCGCTATCTAATATGACAAAGTCAAGCTAAGACATCGCCTTCAAAAAATTAGTTTGGCTGAATCTTGATACTGGCCCAGGTGGTAGTAAGTTTGGCCTTTCCACTTACTGCAAAGTCTCCCATCTGAGCTGTAAACACTATCGATTTTGATTCTATGTCTCCGTGACTCCACCTGTTTGGATTGGGCGTGCCTTTCGTTTGCTCCGAGGAACCATGCCCACCGGAAGAAGCATTCCATGGCGGCGGCTCACCTCTTCCATTCATTCCGCCGGAGCGCCATAGCTCAACACCATTCAGATAGGCAACGTAGCCATCATCATAATCTACGTAGAACATCAATGCCTGAATCTTAGAGGCATCCTGAACCTGAAAAGTGTATCGAGTATAGATAGACCAGATGCTGCCCTGTGTAGTAGTATTATCGTCGTTATCGGAAAATCCTACGCCGGAGATGCCATCCTCCCAGCCTGAGTCATCAAATTCTGGCTGGAACCAGTCCTCGATCTCCTCAGTAGGAACAATATACTTGACCTCATGCCCTTCATCGACGATAGCTTCGCCGTCACCTTCCAGCTTCATAATAAGTGTCATATCACTACTACCCAGCCCACTATTATGATTATCTCCAGCGAGGATATTGGTTCCAGAGTACAAGATTATGTCTTCCGCACAAGAATACTGAGCAAATGCAATAAGTGTAAAACTCAGGAAAAACAAGAGAAAGTGTTTCACTTTCATAGCTAACCTCCTACAATGCTAAGATAAAACTCAACTAAGCCCGCGAATATCAAACCTATTCAATTAGACCATTTAACCACCTCGCTTCTTCATCTACGCGTTACAATTACGCTACTTGTCCGCTTTTCTCAAGCAAGTTTAAGTAATGATCTTAAGCTTCTGGTCGGGGTTAGAAAACCTCACCTATCGACGATAGTCGGGACATTCCTGTCCCGAACCGATACTGTTGGCGAATTCGGAATTGCTATTCGGTCGGGGTTGGAAAACCCCGACTATCGGTCAGTGGAGACTTTATTGTTACCGATAGACGGGACTTTCCAGTCCCGAACCCAAGAGAGAAGAACTTGAAAACCTTTTATTAAACTTGCTCAATTACTGAATTTTAAATAATCATTACGACCTTTTCACTTATGCAATGGGTAGAGTAGTAAGTAAGATTGCATAAGTTCTGTGCAGTTTCTATGCTACCAAAGAAGTCAGACGGAGCATGTCGTCAGGAGATGTGTCTGCAAAGAAATCATGACATGCCTGTTTGAGACGCCCCAT
>SDBT01009730.1_pt1 | contig 15567 bp, 13 predicted proteins | sample 2277101 | NCBI WGS metagenome assembly SDBT01 (sample SAMN10404973, study PRJNA504765) | marine sediment metagenome | isolation source: marine sediment core GS10_PC15, 103 cmbsf | place: Arctic Ocean: Southern Knipovich Ridge | collected 2010 | reverse complement strand
GTGGGCAATGATACAGTTGGCCATCCACCAAAAGATGCCTTTGATTACGATAGGGAGTCCTACTGGGAGAATGACGCACCCGCACCGCAATTTGATATAGACCTGGGGGCTGCCTACAGCATAAATTCTTTCTTTATCTGGCACTTTAATATTGATTTGTACACTTTGTATTATTCGTTTAATGGTATAGCATATTTTGGAGTTGCAGACGGAACCGATGAAGATTACCCAGGTATGAAATATAAAATGCAATTTACTCCCCAAGAAGCTAGATACTGGCGGGTAATTGTTACTGCAAAAGCTGGAGTTGGTGACATAAAGTTCTACGAATTGATGCTTATGCACCATGAGCGTGTCTTAGGGGCAGGAGATGCTACTTCAGAATTACCAGCTATGATGGATGTTATACACAGCGACAAGGCGGGAGGCAGTTATGAAATGGCAGACGGTTCTCTTTCTTCCTATTCTGGAGAGAGGGTCTTTGTTAATATAGATATACGATTTGCATACCTCCCCAAAACACAAAGAACCAGCTTACATAGTCTTTTCTTGGGGGCAGAGGGCACCTTTCGTCCTCCATTAGTTATTTACCCCGATGAAACGGAGTTTCCCGACGATCTCTACAGGGTGTTGTGGGTAGACAAGAATTTTCCTCTGAAATATCAAGTTGGCTACAAGCTGTCCGGGTGGAAAGGGACATTGCGATTTCAGGAGTATTAACCATGGCAGAAGAAGAGGAAAGTACATTGGAAGAGTCTTGGGAAAAAGTTTGCAAAGAAAGAACGGAGAATATAACGAACCAGATAAAGGCTTCAACTGAATTACTGGGGGGTAAAATTTCCCAGGTGGATGAGAAAATAGAAACACTAATCCAAAATCACGCGGACATTTTGGAAAGACACGAAGAAGAAATCAAAGATGGACGAGAAGCCGTTGGGGAAATAAATGTTCAAATGGGTGCAATCCTACAGTGGAAGGCCAATGGAGAGGAAAAGAAAGCTGCCTGGTATAGACACCAGGGGTTTGTAATTACTGTGGCGGTATTCATTGTGGGGATACTGAGCAACATCAATAAGATAACGGCGGCTGTGAAAGGTATGCTGACTGTAGTTGGTGGAGGGAAGCCGTGAAGATATGTATTGATCCTGGACACGGAGGAAACGATTCTGGAGCTGTAAATACGCAAGATACTCCTGATGGTGCCAGAGTTGCTATGGAGAAAGATATAAACTTGTCAGCCAGCTTTATGTTGGCTGGAGTGCTGAACTCTTATGGTCACCAGGCTATATTAACAAGGATTGATGATGAAACTATGTCTCTCCAAGGAAGATGTGATCAAGCTAATGATGTAAAAAGTGATTTATTCATCTCTATCCACTGTAACTCATTCGATCAACCGGAGCCGAGAGGATTTGAGATATACCATTATCCTAATTCTTCCAAAGGGGAAGAAGTAGCAGAACACATTCTCCAACAAATGAGTTATATTCCTTGGTTGTGTCAACATGGTGATGGAATCAAACCTGTAAATTTCTATGTTCTTAAACATACGCAAATGCCAGCTGTCTTGGCAGAGCTATCCTTCATGAGCAATCCAGATGATTTGGAGAAACTCCGTCATCCTGATATTCTGTTTACGATAATGAGAAATATGGGAAAGGCAATCCATGAATTACTCACTACGTTTTAGTGAAGCTATCTCGCTTTGTGCTGAAGACAATCCGATTGAGTTTATGGGTAATTTATCATCAGAAGACGAGGAGAAGCCAAAATGGGGTCATTAAGTAATTATTCTGAGAATGCTTTGTTGGATCATGTGCTGAAGGTATCTTCGCTATCTCAGCCAAGTATCATATATATGGCCTTATCCACCGCTGATCCAACAGATGACGGTTCAGGAATAGCAGAGCCTTCGGGGGGTGGGTATGCCCGTGTTAATGTGGACAATTGGACAGATGCAGCAAGTAGGGCTATCCAGAACGAAGATATTATCACATTTGCCGAAGCTGTTTTATCCTGGAGCACTATAACCCACTTCGCTCTCTACGATGCCATTACAGGGGGCAATATGCTTGCTCATGGCTCCTTGAGTGCAAGCAGGGCTGTTGGTAATGGAGACTCAATATATTTTGCAGCTGGAGCTGTAAGCATATTCATGTCAGCAGGGGGTTGGAGCGATGTTTATGCCAACTATGTGTTGGATCATTTATTCAAGAGTACTTCGCTGAGTGTTCCTGCCAATATCTTCGTTGCTCTTGCCACTGCTACTACGCTGGACGCCGATACTGGGGCTACCATTACTGAGCCAGCAGATGGATATGCCAGAAAAGCTCACACCGCTTGGGATGCTGCTTCAGGTGGAGCTACAGAGAATACAGGAGCTATAACATTTGATGCTGCTTCAGGAGTTTGGGATAGCGTGACTCATTTTGCCCTGATTGATGACAGTGGAGATATGATGCTCCATGGTGAGCTGGATGCTGCTATTGCTGTTGGTATTGGCGATATAGCAAATTGGACAGACGGTGCGCTTGATATAACGCTGGGGTAAAGTTATGGCAATGGAAAAAAATGTAGTAAATCAGTTTGCACAATTGTTAGAGCAATCATCTGATCCGATGAATGTTCTTGCAAATGTAGTACAGCAATGGTTGTCAGATGGAACTGGAACCGGGAACGCTGGCGACATGTTTGTTAAGATTCACCAAAACGGCGATCCTGGCGATAATACCACACATAAAATGATGGATTTTGTTTACGCTACTTTCTTTGGTGAAAAGCAAACTGTAGTCGCTGCTGCTGTTGTCAATATAGTCGCTGGAGCTAAGAACTTAATATATTGCGAATTAGACCAAGATGTTACGTTCAATATTACTGGCGGAACAGAAGGGCAAAGATTATACTTTGTTTTAGAACAAGATGGCACAGGGGGCTGGACAACCACATTCGATACCAATTTTGATCCACTTGGAACCAGGACTGCAGCAGCTAATAAGAAAACTGCTGTTGGTTTTGTATATGAAGATGGTATATGGTCTGAGTTTAGCGGAATTGGTGATCAAGGGGATACTGGAGCAGTTGGAGGATGGACTATTCCTTATGATTTTTCAACTGATACTGGCGGCACACCTAGTGTCAATACGCTTGAATATGATAATGCTACTCCCGCTAATGTTACTGAGATATATGCGAGTGATACAGATAGAGATGGTGTGGATCTTGATACGTTATTGGATCTATTCAATATTGGCGATACACTAAAAATATTTGAAGATTTAGTTGATACCAACTGGCATATATTTATTATAACATCTGCTACGGATTCTGGAACTTTTCACACCTTTGGGGTTACGTTTGTAGCTGGTAGTGGCTCATTTGGCAATACAGATGAAATATCACTTGCTTGGTCAGAAAAAGGAAGTCAAGGCGATAGCGGTGCTCCCCAGGGAGATACCGGAGCAGACGGAGACACTGGTGTAGGAGATACCGGTTCTGATGGAGATACCGGTTCTGATGGAGATACCGGTTCTGATGGAGACACTGGTTCTGATGGTGATACCGGAGTTGGAGATACCGGTTCTGATGGAGACACTGGTTCTGATGGAGATACCGGAGTTGGAGATACCGGTTCTGATGGAGACACTGGTTCTGATGGTGATACTGGTGTAGGAGATACCGGTTCAGATGGAGATACCGGTTCAGATGGAGATACTGGTTCTGATGGTGATACCGGAGTTGGAGATACCGGTTCTGATGGAGACACTGGTTCTGATGGAGATACTGGTTCAGATGGAGATACTGGTTCAGATGGAGATACTGGAGTTGGAGATACCGGAGTTGGAGATACCGGTTCTGATGGAGACACTGGTTCTGATGGTGATACCGGAGTTGGAGATACCGGTTCAGATGGAGATACTGGTTCTGATGGTGATACCGGAGTTGGAGATACCGGAGTTGGAGATACCGGTTCTGATGGAGACACTGGTTCTGATGGTGATACTGGAGTTGGAGATACCGGTTCAGATGGAGATACCGGTTCAGATGGTGATACTGGTGTAGGAGATACCGGAGTTGGTCTAGTATATCCACCTGTTTTTGTTGATGTTCCAAACTCACGTTTTGGAGTCAATAGAAATAACCCTGCAACAACGCTAGATGTTGTTGGCACTATGAGGGCAACTGATCTTGAAGCGCCTGCTACTGGTGCAGGATTAGAAATGCTTTACGACACTGGCAATTCTTGGGGTGTTATCTTAGCATATGATCGTAGTGGGAGTGTTTATAAGACCATTACGATAGACGGTTTAACGCTAGTGCTGAACAGGTTTTCTTCTGGTAATGTTGGGATAAACCATAATCTTCCAGATCGCAAGTTGGACATTGTTGATGATACTGATCCACAACTAAGACTTACTCAGTCATATCAGGTAGATTTTACTGATTTCAAGACTGACGGAGATGGCTATCTTACCATAGCGCCATCTGGTGGGATTATTACTCTTTCAGGACAGAGTGCTGTTAGTGTATATCGTTCAGGTACTCAGAATATACTTGCAGGTGTATCAACAAAAATTGAATTCAATTTTGAATTATATGATAAACGTAATGAATTTGATTCTACTACCGACTATGATTTTACGGCAACAGTAGCCGGGATATATCAGATCGAGTGTACAATTAAATTAAGTATTGGAGCAGACCTAGATGAGATTGTAATGAAGATTACCAAGAATGGCGGAAATGCCAATCAAGTAAATTTATACGCCACTACTAATAATAGTCAAAGTTTTCACATTGATGCCAAGTTATCATTGGCTATTGGAGATGTTATTACAATAGAGGTTGAAAACGAAGACAATAACGATACAATTCAGAGTGGCTCTATCCTGACTTGGCTTATGATAACCAAGCTACACTAAGGGAAATATTATGCCTAAAGTAATAACGCTAGACAGAATTGTTGTAGATGATGTAAGATTGTATCGAAGGAACATACTTGTTGATTCTGGTGAGGTCAATCCTGATGATACATCAATTATGGTATCTGCAAAGGAATGGGCACTCACTGTTAGCTATTCTATGTTCGGTACAGACATTGGGCATATTGGCGGCAGTAAGACTTTCCGTCTTGATGGACAGCAACAGAATCAAGTACGAAATTTCATGAGGCCATTTGTTGCAAGCGTGAAAAGCGAAATTGATATTCAGGATGGCGAAGAGTGGGCAGATTGATAACTAACAACACTAAGGGGGCGTTATGGAGACATGGCAAATCGCTCAGAAGAATGAGCGCGAATGGTGGGGCAACTGTTTGAATACCTATCACGAAGAAGAGAAGCAATTAAAATATGCGGAAAAGATGGGCTTGGAAATGGTTCCGAATCCAAAGACGCCTTACGCCTTCGATCTGGGTGGTAAATCGGTCTTAGATATAGGTGGCGGCCCAATATCTATTCTTTTGAAATGCAGTAATGTTCGAGGTATGGTAATTGATCCACTCGAATATCCAGCATGGGTTCAAGCCCGCTATGAGGAAGCGGGTATTGAATACAAACAAGGAAAAGGCGAGGACATTGATGCGACAAACTTTGATGAAGTTTGGATATATAATGTGCTTCAACATGTAGATGATCCTGGGATGATCCTTAATAATGCCAGACGAGCAGGTAAGTTAATTCGTATATTTGAATGGGTGGATACTCCGCCGAATCCAACTCATCCTAATAAGCTGAATGCCAAAGAACTTGATAGATGGCTTGGCGGAAAAGGCACAGTTGAAGAAACTGGCGGTGGGAGAGTACCAGCCAAGATGTACTATGGACAATTTCAAGGGAATATGCTTGAGAGCAATCCTGTAAAGCCCGGCATCAGGCATAAACGTTTCCACTTGCTATCATTGCCACATGTACCTGCAAATCAAAAAGAACTCTGTTGCGCGTTCAGTCAGAAAGTCGTCAAAATGGGCAAGATGCTTAAGAGCATGGGGCACACTGTCTTTTTCTATGGCGTGGAAGGCTCACAGGTCGAATGCGATGAGTTTATCCAGGTATCCACACAAGCCATCATAGATGAATCGTATGGCGTCTATGACACCAGCAAAGAGACGTACAGGCACAATGTCAATAGTAATGCTACCAAAGTATTCAATAGGGCATGTATTAAAGAGATTCGACGGCGTATGTCTTCAGATGATTTTCTTTTGATACCGTTTTCGCCACAAGCATATAAAGCAATAATTGATGAGCTAATGACTAAAAACATTGATCGTAATGATAAGCTCAAACTAATAGTGGAGATGGGAATAGGATACCGGGGGACATACTGCCCCTACAAAGTGTTTGAGTCAATATCTCAGATGCACCTTAATTATGGTCTTGAGAGTGCTGCTGATGGTGGTTCAAGGCTCAATGGCAGCCATTATGATGCTGTGATACCAAACTATTTTGACCCTGTTGATTTCACATATTGTGAAGACAAAGATGATTATATTCTCTTTCTGGGCAGGGTGATAAAACGTAAGGGTATTTACGAAGCTATACAGGCAACAAATGAAGCAGGAATAAAATTGATAGTCGCCGGACAAGATGGCGGACAAGGAATCAATCTTAATCTCCCCGGCGTAGAATACGTGGGATTTGCAGATTATGAGAAACGTCGGGAATTGCTATCGAAAGCAAAGGCGTTGATTCTACCTACTCAGTATATAGAGCCATTCGGTGGTGTGATTATTGAGGCTGCTTTTTCTGGTACACCAGTCATAACATCTAATCATGGAGCGTTCCCTGAGTTGGTAAGGCAAGGCGAGACTGGTTTCAAGTGTCAAACGCTAGACCATTATGTGAAGGCAATTGAACTTGTAAGTAAGTTAGACCCAAAAGTATGCTATGATTATGCAATGAAAAACTTCTCACTAGATCGTGTAAAGCTGATGTATGAAGAATACTGGGATATGCTATTAGACCTAAAAGAAAACGTGGGGGGCAAGGGATGGAGCAGGATACATCCTGAGCGTACAAACCTGGATTGGCTGGTGAAATATTGAAGCGAGAATATCAGACTTCAGGGGTAAAAATAAAAAAACTTTAACCCGACGCCATCAAGCGTAACTATTAGACCTATGAAGATTCAACCCCTATATTCTCACTTTGAAATTTTTTGCTCAATTGTATAGTCTTTAGGGTTGGCAAAATATATATAGGGGTGGCTCAATCAATCAACAGGTAGAGGAGATAAACAAATAATGGGATCATTCAGCAACTACCTTGAATTAGAATTATTGGATCATATTCTAAAAGTGGGAGCATATGGAGTTCCCACTAATATCTATATATCCTTGTCCACAGCAGATCCGTTGGATGATGCTTCGGGGCTTGCTGAACCGGGTGCACCTGAGGCATATGCTAGAGTGGTATGTAATACCTGGGATGTTGCAGCCAATAGAGCCACTGAGAATACCGCTGCTGTTCAGTTCCCTGAAGCTACTGGAGCCTGGGGTACTATAACTCATTTTGGTATTCATGATCACCTTACAGCTGGTAATATGCTTGCCCATGGTTCTTTCACAACTCCCAGGGCTATAGTGAATGGACAAACGCTCACTCTGGCTGCTGGTGAGATAGATGTCTCATTTCTTGCTAATGGAGTTTCCAATTATCTTGCTCACGCTCTCCTGGATCATGTATTCAAGACTGCAGCCTATACTCCCGCTACAAATTTATATATTGCTTTATCTACAGCTGCGATTACTGACGCTATGAGTGGAGCAAGTATATCTGAGCCTATAGCTAACTATGCACGTATAAACCACAATGCTTGGAATATTGCTGCTGCTGGAGCTAGCTCAAATGATGGAGCTGTAACTTTCCCCAAAGCAACAACAATCTGGGGATCGGTTCCCCATGCTGCGATTCTAGACCACCTTACGGTTGGTAATCTACTGATACATGCTGCACTGGATGTTGCTCAGAATCTGGTGGTTGGCGACACTCCCAAATTTCCCGATGAAACTTTAGCTGTAACATTTGATTGATGGAGGTAATATTGTGGTAGTAAGTATGATAGCGCATATGATGAATGGAAGACGTATGTATCATTCAGGATTCAATAGTTTTGTGTCGGAAGATGAGTTGATGGAAGCTCTGCGAAAATCGGAGAGAGATCCCATTATTACAGACACAGGCGTAAGTTGTCAGGTGGATGATGATTTTGAATTGCCTCCATCGTTAGCGGTGTGTGCATCAATGGGGCTACTTCGCTCTTACAAGGACTAATGTGACCAAATACCCACAAAACAGATAGAAGTGGCTTACAGAGCAAATTCACCCCCTTCAAGAAGGTATAACACACATGGTTGATCTCACGTTTGAGGGATACATAACTGGATCAGGAATCCCCAACTATCTTAATGGGGCATATGGCATTGATAAGGCAACAATTGGGCCATATGAGGCAGTTGCGGTTGTATCATTCGATGATGCTTCTCTCAGCATATTCAATGTGATTGACCCAGACGCACCTGTGTTGTTAGACAGCATTCAGGGCACAGGTGGCCCCAACTACTTGGATGGTGTTGCGAATGTAAAGCTGATAGAAATTGGCGGAAACTGGTATGCTATTACAGTTTCTTATTTAGACAATGCCGTGGAAGTCTGGGATGTTAATGATCCCACCAATATCATGAAGGCGGATGAAGCCATTGATGGAGCTGGAGGTTGGACAACGTTGGAGGGGGCTTATGGATTAGATGTTGCCGTAATGGAGGGTACTGAGTATGCTATGGTGACCTCCTTGATAGAGGATGCAATAACTCTTATAGATATATCAACACCTGCTGCTATTGCTCCTTCCGACACCCTTGCTGGAGCAGGTGCTCCGAATTTCTTAGATGGTGCTCATGATGTGAAAATGGCTTCGGTTGGTGGCAACTGGTGGGCTTTTGTTGTGAGCTACCACGATAATGCTCTCAGCGTTATAGACATCAATGCTCCCGGAGCTATTGTTTTGGATAATGTTGTGGAGGGTATAGGAACTCCCGAATTCTTAGGTGGAGCACATTCACTCGCTCTACTTACCATAGACGGAACCGAATATGCCTTTATAGTTAGTTATGATGAAGACCTGATAGTTGTGTATGATATAAGTAACCCCGCTGCTCCTGCCTACGTTAGCAGAATATCCGGTGGACAAGACCCCAATTGGCTGGAAGAACCCACCGGTGTATTTGCTATCACCATAGATTCCAACCCCTTTGTGTTTGCGACTGGCTACCTGGATGATTCCGTGGTTGTCTTCGATGCTTCTGTGCCAACTGCTCTGACGGTGAGTGATGTTTTGCGTGGATTGGGAACTCCGAACTATTTGGGGGGTGCGCACGATCTCTTTGTGGAATCCACTAATGTATATGTGGCGAGTTATATTGATGATGCCCTTTCTGTTTTGAGTATAGATGTTCAGTTGTCAACCTTATCTGCTACTTCAGCTATTATCACCTCAGTTGGAGCTAGTGCAACAGTGGGGGGAGAAGTATGGTTGGCTGCGACTGCTGAAATAACAACCAGTGTTGGAATAGAGGGTGTTCCTCTGGTAGAAGTGGATTGGGATGAATTCTATTCTGAGATAAAGAAACCCCACTGGTATCCCATAGTGCGAGCCTATATGCTGGATGTTGATAATGTTGAGGTTGATATAACGGACAAAGTGAGCAACTTCGATAGGGTTATATGGCAGATTGAGCAGCAGCTGGACATGAATGTATTTACTGCCAATGATTGCAGGTTGAGTCTCAAGAATGAGAGTGAAGAATTTGATATTGATAAAGCCGATAATTTCTTCGTGGATACTTTGGGGAGAGAGCAGGACGGATATAAAACACCCACTATTATAAAAGTTGGATATAAGAAATCAGATGGTACTCTGATTATGATACCCCTTTTCTACGGTCTGGCAATAGACATAGATGTTACCACCCGTGATGATGTTGTATCAATCGAGCTGCAATGTGTATCGAGGATTCTCCGCGATGCTTCCACTAATGACATAGGGGATCTGTGGTCTAGTCAGAAGCTCTATGGCGGATATACCTTCACTCACACTACTGCTCCGATTGGTGCGAATCAGCCCTACATACCAGCGAGCGATGATGGCTTTCTAGATGATTACCCTTCTTATGGATACATACGTATAGGCAGCGAAGTAATATATTATGGAGCCAAGACGACGGCTGGGTTTGCTGATTGTTTGAGAGCAAGATTCGGAACCACACCTGTTGCTCACGATAATAACTCCTACGTGGCACTGGTGATGAACGATGGTAATTATACCGATGAGAGGCTTTTCCAATTTCCCGTATATCCTGTGGCCAAAGATAGTATTTCATCAATCAGCAGTAGTGATGGCGATATTACGCTATATGACAAAGAGGTGGCTCTCAATATTCCTTTCGATGAGAAGAAGCTGACAGGATTCGTTGATTACGAGAATGGGGTTTTGGAGTTGGCAGGAACTCCCACCGACAGCGGCTCAGTTATTGCTACTTACAAGACATCTCCAAGAAGTATTTCCTATTCCAAATTAGCTAAGACAGTTCTTGAATCTCAGTCGTTTACGACGGCTTTGGTTGAGGATGCTGATTTCACAAATTATCTAGGGGTACAGGAACCAGTCACCTATGGTCGGATAACTCATGCTGATTACGGAGGCTCTCAGGTGGCACTGGGGGGGCTTGATGCCTATGCGCTGACTTCTGATGCTGCTGGTAATATCTACATTGGTGTTGGGGGGGCTATCGTTAAGTTTGATGGCGAGGTCTATACGCTTATTGCTGACTTCGGTACAGACAACACTATATTCCGCCTGGAAGTGGCCAGCGATGGTGTGTTCTACGGTATATGTGGTCAAGAGGGATTTGATCTTGATGATGCTGATAAACTCAAGAATGTTTTTATGTATGATGGTGAGGCTCTGACATTTCTTGCTACTGAGGAGGCTGTGTATTTACATTTTGCTGATGAAAGTTATGATGATTATGGAATTGATGGTGCACAGTGGAAGGGATTCTCAGTTGATGAAGATAATAACTGTGTTTGGTATCTTTACAGAACCGGCGGTACTGGTCTTGGCAAGGTAACGTTTGGCGGCGCTATAACTAGATATTCACGAGTGATGACAGACGACTGGAGGGGAACAGACTTTGTTGATGTTGGACTCACCATTGAGTTCTTCTACCGAACGGCTGCAGGGGTGCAGTATGACCGCTTCACGAAGGCGGGAACATCTTGGGCTGGAGTAGGAGTTGTTTATACTGATGCCGATTATGATGAAACAATACCTTTCATTCTGGGATATAATGAGGATGATGGCAAAATTTACTATAGTGTGGTGGTTAGAATTGACTCCGGTTCTGGCGATAATGTCGTAAGTACTTGGCGTGGAGGCTTGTATTCTGTTCCCATCAATACTGCGGTGGAAACTGAATTGGTTGAATATCTGGAAACTGGTTTTACCACAGATAGTCGTTGGGATAGATTCACCGGCGGTATTTACTATGATGGTTACATTTATTGCATAAGGGGAACCACCTTTGCGATGGGGCAGGAAGTTGATCAAGTCACAGGTGGGTTGATAGGGGATTTGGCCACCGGTCACCTGTATAGGATAGCCAATGATGTCATTGAAGACCTTGGAGCAGTTGCCTACCGACCGTTGACGAAAGATATAGTATATGTGCGGGAGAATGTCAAGGGGCACAGTGCAGTGCTCACAGTGAGGCAGACTGATGGCGCCATATTCTTTCTAGCATCGGATGCCACAGTGAGTTACGATGAGAAATATGGTTACAATTTTGGCGTTTACAGTGACTCTTATGCTCCTGTCATTAAAGAGGCAAATCTCAATGATAGAAATGTTTGGGGTGTCCTCAGTGAATTAGCAACTTTGGCAAACTATGAGTTGGGCATAACCCGCGATGGAGATGTCTTCTGGAGAAAGAGAGTATCTACTTTCACGCAGTTAGCTACGACTGTCAATAATGCAGTGACCACCCTGGTTTCCGATGGCGTCAATTTGACGGAGTTTGATAGTGATGGTGGACTAATACAGATAGGACAAGAGGTTATAGCCTATACAGCGATTGCTGGTAATAACTTCACAGGTTGCACAAGAGGACATGCAGCTTCTACAGCGGCTGGTCATGATGCTCCTGCTACCATATGGGAAGTTGAGACAGTCTTAACGAATGAGATAGCAAATGAAGCAACACTGAAGTTTGGCAAGAAGACTCCCAACTGGGATGAGATATATAATTATATAGAAGTTCCGTTTGGGGAGCTGGTTGCCACATTCAACTGGGAGAAAGCAAATGAAGCCTGGTTGGAATCTTCTGAATATCTTTATGGCAAAAGACCCTTTACAGTGAGCAATAGTTTTTTGAGTAATGATGATAGTGCTTTTGCAGAGGCTATAGCATGGCGGTATTATAATAGGCTTCATCTGATGATGGAACTGGTTGAGCTGGAGACGAAATGGCAACCGCAGCTCAATCTGGGGAATATGGTATCAGTACGACAAGATACCAGAACTTTGTTTTCCTATACCCTGAGTAGAATCAAGCGCCTGGAAATACTGATGGGTAGCACAGGGGAAAGTTTCTTTGTCAGAATGCTTGCTAATGCTTTACCGACCAGGTATAGGAGCAGCATTCATGACTATGACTATGAGGACTACGAATTCTAGCGTGTTGTTTGTAAGAGAATCATCCAAAATAGGGGATTTGGCAGCAGCATTAAGAGCTATTGAACTCACCCGAATTGCAAATCCAGATTTATTTATAGCAGTCAAGTGCAGCAACCCAGATTTATTGATAAACCATCCCGCCATAGATGTGGTGAATTCCTTTGATTATCCATCCCCTGAATGCGATGCTACCATAATACTGCAAGCAGCACAACGTTACGATGAACCCAAACATAAGACTTTTTGCGATATTACCGCTCGGTCGTTGAGGGGGGCTGGCTTGAATCCAATTGAATGGGATGGCCTTCCTCAGAAGTTGTGGACTTCAGCGGAAGATGTGGCTTGGGCTAAGAATCTTTTAGTAGGGAGAGTTTCTCCTGGTAAAATACCCATAGGTATATTCTGGCGTTCTGATCAGAGCTTTCGCACATGGAATGGAATGGAGGCTCTCGCTTCTTCTCTTGCAAGCTGCGGTAAATACCACGTATTTTGTTTTGATGGCTCTGAATGGCTCATGGAGCCTTCTAAATGCCTCACCAATGTAGTTGGTTATCCCCTTAATAGAGTGTGTGCAATTATAGAACAGCTTAAACTTGTCATTACCCCGGATACTGGCGGATTACATTTGGCTGGAGGATTGGGGATTCCCTTCATAGGATTGTTCGGAGCCACTGATCCTGATATAATTGCAGGTATGTATGCGGAGGGTGCGCATTTTGAGATAAACTGTCGCTACCACCCTTGTTGGTTTAAGCAAAAGCGCACATGTATCAGGAAGCGGTGTTTGAAAGCTATAAAGCCCAAAGAAGTCATGAAGCTGGTTGCGCAGAAGATACCCTATGAATCTGGCTTGCCCACACTCTGGGGTTTGCCCAATAAGGAGCCAGAGCCAGCTTTCCGATTGTTTCAAACATTACAACGGCAGTTTTCCATATTAGTGGTGCGCTTTCGAGGTATTGGCGATGTTGGAATGCTCTGGTTTGCCCTGGCTGAGTTGAGAAAGAAACATCTGCAAGCTCATATTACTTTTCTCACCAGTCCAGCAGGCGCAGCCCTATTTTGCGGTCAAGAGGGGCTTGTGGATAAAGTGATTGCAATTGATTATAAGCACCCCACTACTCCCGGAGAGATACCAATACCAATAGATACTTCCCCATATGATCTGGTGTTTAATACCATCAACGCTGTAGACTTTGGCGATATAGCTTACAAGAAGTCCAGAGCTGATAATTTTGCTGATTTGTTAGAGGTTGCTATTGAGCAAAGCCCCCGCATTCAGCCATTGGTTATTTCTGAAGCCGAGGAAGCTTGGGCAAGGGAGAGAATAAACTATGAACCCAACGATAAAATAATCACCTGCCAGCTTGATTCTATGGGGTTAAGCAGATTTTGGTCTGATCATCATTGGTTGAAATTTTCCCGTCAATTGTATAATTATTATGGGAGGTCTGTCAAAGTAGTTTTTATTTCGGTCAAGGATCATCACAGAAGGCTCAAGATACCCCCCAATGTTTTCAATCTGGCATGTGAGACTAGCGTAAGAGAATATATTGCTATGGTGTCTATCTCAGATGTATTGGTCTGTACTGACTCAGCAGGGCTGCATATAGGTGGAAGGTTGCCAAACGTGAAAGTGGTGGGGTTGTTCGGGAGCACTGGAATATGCGATAACGGTCAATTGCCTCACACCAATTATTACAATAATATATATTCCATTCGGTCAAATATGAGATGCAGCCCCTGCTGGGATTGGCAATACCGTAGTTGCAGAAACAAACGTCATGCTCCAAAGTGTTTGTGGAAGATAAAGCCACAGGAGGTGTTTGAGAAAGTGAGAGATTTATTTGCATCAACGACTGATGCGTTGAATACGATGGGGATATGAAAGTTTGTCTGCTGCCACTATGAGTGAAATGGAAACGCACATGGCCTGGTTGGAATAGTAGGGTGTTATTATGGATATGAATGCTATAGTAGAAGAATATCTCCCCAAGATACGCCATCATGTTGGTGCGATGGTGCCACCTGATGATGCTGACGATGTAACTCAGGAGATATTCTTAAAGCTGATTTGCTCTCTCCATTCTTTTAAGGGGAAATCTTCTTTCGCTACTTGGTTTAACACCATTAAGAGGCATACGGTGGCTGATCATTATAGGAAGAAATATCGCCATGAAGCACATATGGCGAAACTACCCCTTCCATCTGAAGCTATTGTGTACCCCACCACTGTTGTGGAAGATAACCAGTTGGTGGAAATAATACTAGGGGAATTGCCAGAGCATTATAGGGAGGTTTTGATGCTCAGATTCTTCAAGGATTTGTCTTTTGCTGAGATCGCCAAGAGGCTAGGGGTTTCCTATGAGCCTGCACGATCACGGTGCAGGAGAGCCATCAAAATGGCAAGGAAGATTGCAGAAGAGCGAAGTAGTATTCATTCAAGCGTGTTGGAGGAGGAACAAGATGGCAACTATAAAGCGGATGAAACAGCGACAAAGAAAGCGCAATAGTGAGTTGCGAAGATCGGGTTTGCCAATACACCGTGTAGCCAGAGACATTCAGCGTGATGAAGGGGGGAACAAGAAAAAATGAGACTGGTAATGCACGTGATAACTCAAAACAATCAGGATAAGATATTGAAACTTCTCGATGAAACTCAGGGGTATTTTGATGTCACGAGGGTGTGCGATGGTGGTTCAACTGATCACACCGTTGATATTTGCAAGATGTATGGTTGCAAGGTGATCGAGAAGCCTTTTATGGATGATATGTCAGCCCAACACAATGCTCTGTTGAAGATGTCTAAGAAAGGCGAAATGATATTCGTTATGGATGATG
>SDBT01009729.1_pt1 | contig 15568 bp, 10 predicted proteins | sample 2277101 | NCBI WGS metagenome assembly SDBT01 (sample SAMN10404973, study PRJNA504765) | marine sediment metagenome | isolation source: marine sediment core GS10_PC15, 103 cmbsf | place: Arctic Ocean: Southern Knipovich Ridge | collected 2010 | reverse complement strand
GTTTGGCATAAGGCCTTAGAACTTTTTTGATAGAACGTCCTGGAGCATTTGTTTATCCAGACTAAGATCTGCCACCAATTTCTTTAACTGGCAGTTCTCTTCTTCAAGCTGCTTTAACTTCCTCAGGTCGCTAGGCAGCATTCCTGCGTATTTTTTCTTCCACCTGTAGAAAGTCTGTTCGGTGATTCCGAGCTTTCTAATTACCTCTTTTACCGGTGTTCCTTTTTCGGCCCGCTTAAGCGCAAAGACTATTTGCTTTTTAAGTGAATTGACGGCTTCTCATCTTCTTTGATCCTTTCTTGTCAGTTTTATTATACGAAAAAAACTAACATTATGTTTGGATCAGTTTTTGGGGGGAAGGTCAAAATGCAGGACGCAAGGGACCAGGGCAAGTACCTTAAGTTCATGTATAGTCTTTCAAAGATAAAAATTCTTATTCTCGATGACATAGATCTTAAAACTTATACGGCTCAAGAAAGCAGAGATATACTAGAGATTGCTGAATCCAAATACAACAGGAGCTCGACTATACTGTCAGCTCAGATGGAGCACTCCAAATGGTATGAGCTATTTGCTGATCCTACATACAATAGCAGATGCTATCATGGATAGAATAATACATAATGCATATATCCTTCCCCTGGATTCTAAAAGATCTATGCGCCAGGTAATGGCAGAAGATACTAAAAAAGATTTATTATTTAATGAAAAAGAACAATAAACTAATTGAAATACATTATTTGTTACTGTAGAATTTTACGAGTCTGACAGGTGTCCGGATGTTGCCGGAACGCTGTCCGGATAATTTCGGAACCACTGTCCGGATACGCCGGAATACGCACTTATAATACTTATCCTTTCAAACCCCCTGCAGTCAAACCCTTTATTATATGGCGTGAAAAAATTAAATAGAAAATAACTACAGGTATCGATGAAACGGATAATACTGTAAAAACAAATCCATAATCAATTTGATATTGTCCAAATAATTGCGAAACTGCCAAAGGAATAGTCTTCATTCTATCAGATGAAATTAATATTAATGGAAACCAGAAGTCATTCCATATCGGTATAAAATTAATAATAGCTACAACAGCAATAGCTGGGCGAAGTAAAGGAATTATTATATTAAGAAATATTTTGGGTTCACTACAACCATCTATTCTTGCTGATTGACTAAATTCTTCAGGAATAAGCCTAATAAAATCAGTAAGTACCAATACTCCAAATGGTATTCCCATAGCTATATAAATTATTATCAAAGCTATTATATTGTCATACAAATGTAATCTTATCATAATATTTAGTATACCTATGGTACCTAACCTTATAGGAACTACTAAACCAGCAATAAGATAAAAATAAATAAATCTGCTTCCGATGAATTTATATTTAGCTAGAACATATGAAATGAGGGATGATAAAATTACAATAATAAAAATTGACACAACCGAAACTATAATACTATTTTTAAAATAAAGTCCATAATTAGCTACCTTAAAAAGCTTTATAAATGGGTCTAAATTAAAATCTCGAGGTATGCCATATGGATTTGCAAAGATTTCTTTAGAGTTCTTAAACGGTGTTATAAACAAAATATAAATTGGAAAAATTACAGTTACAGCATAAACTCCCAAAATTATATATAAACTTGTTTTTGATGTTATTTTTCTAAAAATTTTACTCACCCACTCTTACAAATATGTTAATCTTAAAATATAAGTTAAGCAAAGCACTTTTTTTATTTTCTTTCTGAACCTCTCATTCTAAAGATAATTAACCAAATAAAAACCCCTATAAAAACTATCATTGATACCACACTAGCAACAGTAGCACCCATACCAACACCCCAACCTCCTTTTTCTGGAATTTGGAATGTTGTCCTGTAGAATAAAGATCCTAATAGATCTGTAGCAAAAGCTGGATCACCTCTTGTAGTTGCCATCGCATATACTATGTCAAACTGCGTGAAATCACCTATAAAGATAAGTATTGTTACTATTCCAATAATAGGTAGTATTAATGGAAATATAATATACCTTATCTCAGCAAAAGGGCTCACTCCATCTATAGTAGCTGCTTCCAAAATTTCATTATCTATATTATAAATACCAGCTGTATAAAATAATATTGATTCACCCATGAATTGCCAACTAACAACAATAGCTAACACTGGTAATGCTGTTGTTGGATTACCCAACCAAGATCTTATTAAAAATTCCAATCCTAATCCTTCGAGTATTCTATCAAAAATACCCCAAATTGGATTTAACATCATCCTAAACATGAATCCAATTACTAATACTGATAATGCAGCTGGTAAAAAACTTATTTTTCTGAAAAATTTATTTCCAGGAAATTTTCTTGTTATTAAGACTGCAACAAAGAATCCAAGAATATTTTGAAATAACATTACTATAACGAAAAAAATCGCAGTATTCCCTAAAGCATTAAAAAACCTTTCATTATAAGGATACTGCGTAAAAAGCTTTACATAATTTTCTAAACCCACAAATTGTGTGGGAGTCTCCATACCTTCGGCAGTAAAAAAACTTAGGGATATAGAATAAAATATGGGTGCAGTTAAAAATAATGTGTATAAAACAATCCCTGGTAGTAAAAAAAGAAAAATAAAATATCTTTTTTTCCTTCTTCTTTCAGATATTAACACAACTCTCCAATTTCCACATCTATTTATAAATAATACCAGCAGCAGACATTAACAAACGCTTATCCGTAATATCAACATAAACTGCCCTACTATCAAATTTCTAAGTAGGACAGTTTATGTTTACAAATATTATAGTCCCTATTCTATTCCATAAAAGGCTCATACCATGTTTCTAAACCCTCTTGAACATGTGCTGCTGCCTCTTCAGGAGTGAATTCACCGGTTACCATTTTTACCAATGCTTCCTCAGCCAAAATAGTACCACTTGGGTCCTGCATTGATATTTTCTCATAAAAAAGTCTTTTATGTAATTTCACATTATCTGCACGACTTAAATCGAATTGTTCTTGTTGCATTGCGTTTTCAAAAGTAAAGTCGGCATCAAAAAAAGACCAGAAACCTGGTAATTCATCCATGAATAATTTAGCTAATTCTTCTGTTGCTAGCCATTGCATATACTCTAAAGCTGCTGCATGATTTTTTGAATCTTTATTTAATGCCATTCCCATATCGGGATGCCAAACATACTGTATAGGGTCACCTTCTTTTGCAACTGGGAATGGGAACCAACCATAGTCAGTAAGTCCATACTCTTCTTCCCATATACTTATTTCCCATGATCCACCACCAATCATAGCAGCTTCTTTGTTTCCAAATAAAAATAGCATATCGTAATAAGTAAAAGATTCAAACCCTTTTGGGAGAAACGGCACAAGTTCATTTACTTTTCTAAAAGCTTCTACAAATGGCTCATCTGTCATCTTCATTTCACCTGCCATCAAAGCTTGCCTACTTTCTTCTCCACCATAAAAATTACCACCAAATCCAACATATAGAATCTCTTGTATATTCCAAGTATGAGCAATACCATTAGCTAATACTGTTTCTCCACCATCTTTTAAAATCTGACAAATTTCCATAAATTCTGCCCATGTTTCTGGTTCTTCTAAACCATATTTATCGAATACATCCTTATGGTAATATACACCCTGGGATATACCTACAATTGGAATACCATAGATTTCACCATCATCAGACCTCCAAGCATCTGCAGCTTCACTTGGAAAATTTTCTTCTAATCCGTCTATAACATCATTTAAAACAGTTAGAAATCCACCCTTAAATACGTATGCTCCTAAATCATATGGTCTTAATGTTATTATATCGTGTCCAACACCACCTTCAAGTGCAGTATATACCTGAGCATCATATTCCACATCTGCTATAGGTTTGAATTCAACAATTATATTTGGATTTTTTTCCATAAAAACTGCATTTATTCTTTCCACTCTCGGAATATCTTCTACTCTCCAGCTAGTAGTAGTAATTGTCACAGCTCCCTCTGCTACCTCTTCTTCGACAGCTCCCTCTGATACCTCTTCTTCTGCAGCTGCTCCTGCTACCTCTTCTTCTGCAGCTGCTCCTTTACAACCAATTCCCACAAAAACTATAGAAACAGTTAGCGTAATTACAATTAAATAAATTAATAGTTTTTTCATTTTTTTGCACCTTCCCTCTTTTAAAATATTTGTTTTCTGAGTAAATTTTAATAAAATATTTTCCGAGATTTGCTTTGATGCAAGCTTAATACCCTTACCTAAAACCTAAACAAATCCCATTTTATTTCCATATAAATCCCCTCTTTCTTATTGCTAAAACTGTCCTAATAAATTCAAAATCCAAACATTCTTATTTTTTACAACCACCCCTCTTTCTTATTGCTAAAACTGTCCTAATAAATTCAAAATCCAAACATTCTTATTTTTTACAACCACCCCTCTTTCTTATTTAAATTTAGCAAAAAAAGCAACTAAACTAATTAATTTCTATAACCATTCATTAAAACTAAAAAAATATTTATTATCAGAGTACATAGTTTTCTAAAATATTATTAGAGACAGTGATACTACTATTTTCATAATCCTTTAAAAAGATACTGGAATGGAAACAATTCTATTATAAAATTCTACATTATATTTACCTAAGTAAATGTTTGCGCGAACGTTTATATTTAGTGTATACAAATATTTTTATTATTTACAGGTATTTTTATTATTTACAAGTATTTTTATTATATACAGATATTTTTATTATTGTCAAGAGAGCGAATTGCTTTGTCATATATAATGTCTTAGTAGGTCTTTGACTTCAGAATCGGTAAATCCTTTATGCACTTGGACCATAATCGTAAACCTTTTTTTAGCTTTTTATTATAATCCCAGGGGTATGCACTTTTAAATATTAGATGACAAAGCAATTCGACATATTGACAAGAATTTTCTTTTACTATAGCATCAATTAGACTTAACAGTATGCTAGGAAAATAAAGTCTTGGAGTACCGTTGAAGAAAATATAGCAATCAGAAGATCGTATTTTAATTTCTGTGAATTATTATAACAAGTATATCACGTGCCAATATTAGGTATTTCAGTAAATGACCGGTTTGGAACATAAGACTCATCAGAAGAGCTTTTAAAACATTATCATTTGACAGAAACAGATGTTTTAAATAAATTTTTCGAGTTGATAAAAATAAAAAAGAAATTATATAGTTGATAGTTATATAAAACGATTAAATAAAATATGTGAATAATAGGAGGAGACTAAATTGGGGACAAAACGTATTCTACCTATATATAAAATATTATCGGATCAAGCAATAAATAAAATCAGTGATGCTTCTTTTGATATCCTTGAAAATACAGGAGTAAAAATTCCAAATAAGAGGGTCTGGGATAATTTAAAAGAGTTTGGTGCTAATATAGATGAGAATAATTCAATCGTTAGAATGCCTTATGAAATAACCATGAAAGCAATTAAATTGGCTGGCAAGAAACATATTTTATATGGAAGGAATAAAGAAAATACTGCAGAATTTGGTTATGATATGTTCAATTTTAACAGTAGTGGTGGGCAATATAAGCTTGTAGACCAGCGGGAAGTAAAGAGGATAGATCCAAAAATTGTTGATTTAAGAAAAGCCATTAAAATAGGTGATTATCTTAAGAATATAGATATTGTTGGTGCAATGGTTTTGCCTTTGGATATTCACCCTGATTTAAGAGATATATATACTTACTTTGAACTTATTAACGGAACAACTAAACCTTTTACGGGATTTATTTTTAATGGGAAGTCTGCAAAAGTAATAATTGAAATGATGAAGATTGTTAGCGGCTCTTCCGAAAACTTGAAAAAATATCCTCCACATGAATTTTTATTGGAAGCAATAAGTCCTCTTTCGTATAGACCTGAAAGTATAGACATTTTAATCGACTTTGCAAAAGAAGATATGCCTGTATGTTTTAGCCCGATGGTACAAGTTGGTGCGACGGGTCCGATTAACCTTGCGGGAACTATTGCGCAGGAAAACGCAGAAGTACTTTCAGGTATTGTTATATCACAAGCAATAAAGCCAGGACTTGCAGTGACATATGGCGGGGGACCGCACATAATGGATATGAGGACTGCAATGATATCATTTGGTTCTCCTGAACAGGGATTAATGGCAGCTGCAATAACCCAGCTTGCGAGAAGTTATGGATTTCCTGTTTATAATAATACCGGTATGACAGATTCAAAGATTCCTGATGCACAATCTGGTGTTGAAAAAGCCGCAACATTGATGTTCGGTATATTATCAGGGGGTGATATTTTTGGGCATCTCGGGATTTGCGGTGCTGATAATGCGGCAAGTTTAACCCAGTTGATTATTGATGATGAGATGGCAGGTTATATAAAAAGAATGACGAGATCATTTGAAGTAAATGATGAAACAGTATCACTTGCTGATATAAAAGAAACCGGCATAGGCGGAAATTTTTTAATGAACGATAAAACGCTTAGAGATTTCAAAAAAGAGATATGGTATCCGAATATTTTTGATAGATTTGTCTGGGATAGATGGGAAGAAAAAGGGAAAAAATCCACAATTGACCTAGCACTTGAGATAGAGGAGGATATATCTTTAAACCATAAGCAATGTTTTCTAGAGGATAGCATGAGAAAAGAGTGTGAAAAAGTTATAGAATCCTTTAAAAAAGAAGGCTCATTTTAATAATATTATTTTAATAATTTCTCGCTCAATCACTCATCTCCTGTTGCATTAATATTTTTTCCATTTAATTACTTCAATTAATTTCCCAATTAATGTCTATCCATTTTTTTTCTAACATGCTTTGCCATATTGATTCTATGATAACCATGCTATTATAACCGTCTTTAAAAGTTGGAAAATCTGGCTTTAATCCTTTCAAATTGCCCTCTTCTAAAATATATTGATATATTTTACTGAATAAATTTTTCCAGGAATCACCATAACCTTCTGCAAGCCCTCCAGGATAATGAGCAAACTGTCTGACATTATCACTTAATAGTCCTGAGTCTTTTAATAATAATTCATTTGCCCTATTTCTGTTTCCAATCCACAACTGGTTCGGATCTTCTTGCTGCCAGGCTAAACTTTTTAAACTTCCACTAATCTCCCATTCTAGTCTATTCTTCCTGCCTGGGCTTATCTGCGATCCAACAAATACTCCCTTCGCACCATTTTCAAATTTCAATAAAACAGTTGCAATATCCTCTGTATCAACTTTAATCTCTTTAAATTCTCCTGGTTTTAATTCTATCTCCGAAAAGGTCGGAATCTCAATTAAAGGTTTCTTTCTCATAGGAATAGAAATGGTTCTGTCCCCATAAACTGAAATGATTCTTTTATTAAGTATTTTTTGAATCATGCTAAACCAGTGAGATCCTAAATCTGCAACCACTCTTGTTTTGCCTTGATATTTTGATTCGATTCTCCAATTGTAGTCTGAGTCTTTTGATAGCCAATCTTGGAATAACCTACCAAAAACAAAATGTGTTTTTCCCAAATCTCCATCTGATACAATTTCTTCCGCCTCTTTTATCATTGGATAAAATAACATATTAAATGTAGTAGCATTTACCACATTCCTTTCTTTAGCTAATAGAACAAGTTCTTTTGCCTCTTCTATTTTCATACTTAAAGGCTTTTCACATATAACACTTTTCCCTTCTTCAATACATAATTTTGCAACAGGAAAGTGCAAATCGTTTGAACATGTAACATGAACCACTTCAACTTCCTTATCCAATATCAAGTCTTCCCAATTACCATACGCTTTTGGTATTTTTAATTTGCTTGCTGCTTCTTCTGCCTTATCTTTATTTATTTCAGCTATTGCGATTACTTCAGCTATACCAAGTCTTCTTAAGTTTTCAATGTGAATAGGTCCCACAAACCCAGCACCTACAAAACCTACTTTAATTTTTTTCATCTATATCTGCCACCTCCAAAGTAAAAGATAATTAATAAATAAAAGAAATTAAATAATACAAATACCCCCATCTAAAACTACTGATTGACCAGTCATAAAGTCTGCATCGGAGGAAGCTAAAAATGAGACTAAACCAGCTATTTCTTCAGGTCTAGTAAGTCTTTTTAAAAGAGTCCCCTCTATATAATCTTGAGTTACTTCTTTCGGTTTAATTCCACGAATTTCTGCTACACCTTTTTCACCAGTAACCCACATCGGGGTATCAACTATTCCTGGACAATAAGCGTTAACTGTTATATTATCTTCTGCAAATTCCTTAGCCAAAGCTTGAGTCAAACCAATTACTCCAAATTTTGCAGAACTATAATGTGAGAACCATTTTGCGCCTTGTCTTCCCACAATACTCGCTGCATTAATAATTTTTCCTCCACCTTGTTTTTGCATATGCGGTATAACAGCTTTATTGGTTAAGAATACGCTGGTTAAGTTCGTTGCAATTATCTTATTCCATTCTTCTTCTGTAATATCAAGGAACTTTCTTACTTGTGAAATAGCTGCATTTGCAACAAAAATATCAATTTTTGCAAATTTATCAATGATTGTATCTACCATTTTTTTTACCATAGTACTATTAGTTACATCTACTTTAACAAATATACTCTCTTTACCTTTTTTCCTAACCTTTTCAGCAACTTCCTGACCATTTTTTTCATTGATATCACATACAGCTATTATTGCACCATCTTCAGCAAGTCTTAAAGCAATGGCTTCACCTATACCTTGACCTGCTCCCGTCACAGCAGTAACCTTTCCTTTTAAATTTCCCATCTACCCTCCTTTAATACTTTTAGTATAAATCTTAGATATACCACCTTCTATATTAATCATTATATTAATTCTTTCTATCCTGTGTGTTCTGTTCTTGCAATAATTTCTTCTTGTATTTCTTTAGATAATTCAATAAAGAAAGCACTATAACCAGCCACTCTTACTAATAAATTTTTATAACTTTGCGGTTCCTTTTGAGCCTTTCTTAAAGTCTCGGAGGATACAACATTAAATTGGATATGTGGAATCTTTAAATCCACAAAAGTTCGTAAAATTGCAGAAAACTTATTTAATGCTTCCCCGTTTTCAAAAAAAGTAGGAAGAAATTTTAAATTTAGAAGAGTTCCATTGGAAGCCAATAAAAAATCAATCTTTGAGACTGACTTTAATATGGCTGTCGGACCATTAATATCCGATCCGCTTGAGGGAGAAAGCCCGCCATCAGCAAGGGGGCTAAAAGCTTTTCTTCCATCAGGAGTTGCTCCTACAACTTTACCCATAGGAATATAGGCAGAAACAGTATAAAATCCAGGTTGAAATTTACCACTCCTATAATTTTTATATACTTCAATAAACTTACAGTATTTTTTTGCCCATTTGCTGGCTAATTCATCTACTTCGTCTAAATCATTGCCATATTTTGGGATTTGATTTAATAGTAATTGACGGGTCTCCTCATAATTTTCAAAATTATTATCCAATATTTTATTTAATTTTAATGGTTCTATAATTTTATCTTCAAATATAGCTTTTTTTATAGCAATTAAAGAATTTGCTACATTCGCAATTTGAACACCCTGGACACCAGAGAAATTATATTTTGCTCCTCCAATGGTTACGTCCTTCCCCTTTTCCATGCAATTTTCAATTACTATTGATAGAAATGGAGTAGGTACTAAGCTGGCATGAATCTTCTCTATTGCCCTGGAACCCTTGACCATTAAATTTATAAAATATTCTAATTGGTTTTCAAAAGCTTTTTCAAAATCTATAAAATTTTTAAAAGAATCCAATTTACCCGTTTGTAACCCAATTTTTCTTCTGGTAGTTCTAGAAATCCCATTATTCATAGTTAATTCTAATATTTTAACCATATTCACCATAGCAGCATTTGTTAATCCCATTGTATTTCCAGGAACAGATATTTCTACACACCCCACAATAGCGTAATTTCTAGCATCTTTATATTGGTATCCACGATTTAATAATGCCGGAATTATTATTTCGTCATTAAATAACTGTGGTTGACCATCACCATAACTTATTACTTTTGATGTCTCTAATAAGAAAAAATTAGGTGTAGTACTATGTATTCTTACTGATAAATTTGGCTGTGGCAATCCAAGATCTTCTTGTGCTTTTAAGCACATAAAAGTTAACTCATTTGTTGCGTTCTTACCATCCAGATCTTGCCCCCCAATCGTGACATTAAATCCCATTGGAAAACCAGCAAAATATTTGGCACTCTCCGAACTTCGGAGAAATACAATTTTATTAAAGTTGACCCATAAATTTTCTAAAATTTCTTGGGCATTAATTTTTGAAATAATTCCAGAATCAATATCTCTTTGATAATATTTAAAAAGAAATTGATCTAATCTTCCAGGAGAAATTGAAGTAACATTTGATTCTATTTGTAATATTACAAATAGAAACCATACACTTTGGACAGCTTCTCTAAAAGTTACAGAAGGCTTATTAGCTAAGCTAGTACAAATTTCGGATATTTTATACAAATTTTCTTTGTGTGCAGCACTAGAATTGGAAGCCATTCTTTTGGACAATATAGCATATCGCCCTATAAAAACCTCTGATGCTTCTAGCGTTATAAGTGCTGCCCTATAAAAATTAAGCTTGTCATGATCTTTGCTGCTACTATTTAAAAAATTATTTACATATTCTGCAGCATCTCTTTTTAGACCACAAATTCCTTTCTTTAACCACTTTTCAACATTAGGTATTATATGTCCTTGCCCATGATTTGTCTGATTTAATATAAATACCCCTTCTTCTATCGCTTTTCTAGTTTTACCTTTAATAGCATTATTGGTAGTTTTCTCTAACGTTTTTCCTTCCCAATAGGGAAAAATTTCTTCGCGTAACTCCAAAATATCTTTATTTGTAACTTCAAATTGATCCTGAGGTCTAGTGGGCAAATTTTCCAGTTCTTCATTAATCCATTTTACTGCCATGTCAGGTGAAACATCGCCACTTCTTGGGTTGATTGTCTTATCTCCTACTATAAGTGCATCAGGATCTATAGCTATTGTCATATTTTCTAAAACATAAGCTAAAGCAAGGGCTCTTTTCAATATTAGAGGTTTATCATAATTCCTTTTATATGATTCGGTAAACAACCTGGCTCTCTCTATATTCAACTTGCGATTATTGCTAAAATTTTTATTTTTAAGTTTTACTATTCTCTCAGTAATAGGTTTTCTAAATTTTTTACTTGCCATCTACTTCACCTCTTAGTGTTTTTAACGGTTTAGTGCTTATAAAGTTATAGATATCTCCTATATTGGGATAAAGTAGAATATTTGAAGAAATAATAAAACAAGCTGTTCCATTTGCTAACATTAATCGTTCAAGTGGTTTTAACTTTAGAAGATACCCTAGAATATTTCCGCAGTTGAACATATCCCCAGCTCCAGTAGTTCTTTCTACACTTACTTTAAATGATGGCATAACACATACTTCTCCATTATCTACTGAAATTGAATACGATGAGGTATGAATATCTAGCCTTGCTGAAATATTCTTTTCTAACAGAATGCTTTTTTCATAAATATTAAGACTGTTAGCTTTATTGGTAATAAAATTTGAATAATGATTCAGCTCATTCTCATTAATACTTAATATATCCAGATTATTATTTGTTATTGCTAAATTAAATAAATCTTCCATTTCTTTTAACCTACAACTAGGGTCAGCCGTATCAAAATAAGTCAAAGTACCCATTTTTTTAGCATAATTAAAAGCATTCTTTGCTAAATCAGTTCCTGTTTTGTTCATTGCCCAACCAAATATTCCAACTAACTCACATGAACCCAGAAGTTTTTTATCTTCAGAATTAAGATCTATATATCTAAGAGGAGCCCATGAATCTTGATCCCCAATCATTATATTAATTCTTTTCTCACCAATCTCAAAAATCGTCGTAAGACCTAAAGTTCCATCGATTTTTAAATTTTTTATATTTACATTTTTCTCACTAAGAAAATATTCTAAAAGCCTTTTACCTAAATGATTAGTTCGTCCAATAAAATATGTTTCTAAACCTAAGCTGCCAAGACAAATTGCAGTATTCGCACTGCAACCACCACTCTGGATGGTTTGTTTTATTGCTAGTAATTCTCCTCCACCTCGTTTGTAAACTTTTTTAATTTCTTTAAAAAATAAATCAAGATCATCTATATAAAGAGTATGATCTAATATAAAATCAGACATTGATAAAACTTTGAAATTATTTAAATCCGTTCTGGATAGAGTTTCCATTTTTTCTAATAAATTCTTTCTTATCTCATTATACTCAATCATTATTCAGAAGTAGTGATTTTTAAAACTTTGGAAAAACTTTCAGTATTAAAACCTTTTATTGCTGCAAAATTAAATATAGTCAGTTCAATAGGTATTATTTCCATTAAAGGAGTCAAATCTTCTTTCACTTTAGGTAATGTAATTGTATTTAGATTTTTAATAGATTCATCAACTTTATCTGTTACATATATAACATTTGAACCATAATTTTTCATTTCAATTGCTAAATTTTTATTAAAATCGTATGTCTTTCCTGAAGGGGCAAAAACTATAGCAAAATGTCCTTTCCCTGTTATCTCAAGAGGACCATGCCTGAACTGCCCGCCACTTACTCCTTCTGCATATTTTCTTATAGTTTCACTAATTATTAAAGCTCCTTGATATGCTGTACTTAGGGATGGACCTCTACCAATTAAACTCAAAAAATTGCTACTAATTAGATCTCTAGCTATATCAAGTGTTTTTTCTTTAATCTCCTTAAATGAGCTATTTATTAAGTCACTAGCTTCATAGCAATCTTCAAAAATATTTTCTCCTAGATTGCCTGAAATTGAATAAACAGCAAAAAATAGTGATAGAACTGTGTTGGTATAAGTCTTTATTGAAGTATTTTCCTCATGTCCAGCATGAATGTTAAACAATATACTAACTTGATTTACTATTTCACAATTTTCATTGTTGGTAAATAGCCATGTCTCTAGATTCATTCCTTCTACCTTTTTTAATAAGTTGACTACTTCAACTGTCTTCCCGGATTGAGAAACAACAATTAATAATGTTTTTTCATCCAAAATCTTTAATCTATAATGTAATAGCTCTGAAGTATCAATACAATATGCATGAATTCCATTATTAATTAAATAAATTGATGCAGGTATCGAAGCAAACAGGGAGCTCCCCATACCAGTGAAAACTACTTTATTAAATTTCCCTTTGCTATAAGATTCCCTTATCTTTTGATTGAATTCTTTAGAAGAATTTGATGTATGGTCTATTAAAGTTTTAAGTGCTTTGGGTTGGTTTAATATTTCTTTAAGCAATGATGAAAACAATGCATACCCCCTTAAAATTAAATATATTTTATATTAGTATAGCAAAAGAAAATATTTTTTAAATACCGAGCTACCTTTGAATATTTAAAGAATGAAAGTGGACTAAATCTTTTAACAAGATGCTGAAGATGTTTGGATCCTCATATTCTCATCAGTACTTAATCTATTAATTATTTTCACTCTGATAGCAGCTTTCATATCCATCTCAGACAAAGCCGATCCTTACTAATAAGAAAATGGAATAGTTTTTTAGAATATTTAAGGTTGAAGAAGTATATAAGATTAAATATAAACATTTGAAGATGCCTTAAATTCAATTCTATATTTTATTGAAGGGTTATATAAAAGGCAAAGACCACACTCTTCTCTGGGGTATATCTTCCGAAAAATTTAATATGTAATCGGTGCATATGCACCATTAGTTATTTAATAAAAAAATTTTCTCCCAGTTTGCACCTGAAATAATTTTTTCATGGAAGCGATTATCTCCATAAAAATTATTTAGTGCCCATACAATAGCGCCACAAACAGGCCGGAGGTTTAAAACTGAAATTTCAATTTGTTTACCAGTATTTGCATTTTTAACAATTCTAGTTAATTCTTCTATGGCAAATTTATTGCTGCCTTTGGTAAATAGTGATCCTGCAAGTACAATAGGGATCTCATGGCAATTTTTATAATCTAATTCACGTATAATTGCATTAATTGCATACCCATAGTCCCGCCCCATACCTGAAAGTATTTCTAAAGCCAGGTCATCACCATGGTCTGCGGCACTAAAAACAAGTTTAACTAAATCTTTTATCAATATCTCACCATTTTCAGTTTTTTTTATCAAAGCATCCAAATAATCACATTTATCACTTATTTCAAGTAAATCGAACATCATTTTTTGTAAAATCGTTTCACGTTCAATCTTATATAGGGACTCATATGTTTTTGCAGCTACAACTTTTCCCATTACTCTGCCACCTCCAAAATCACCTGATAACTCATAACTTCCCCCAATTTGAAATGTGTTTTCTCCGGGATCTATGCCTACAACAGAGTACCCTGTCCCATTAACTGCGCATATGCCAAACCCTTTACTGTACATTGCTTTTATACCTAAATAAGCATCATTGCATAATATATATATCGTAAAACCTATTCGGTCTATGATTTTAGCTATACATTTTTTTTGATAATTTGTATCAATACCTGAAAGTCCTATAGCGCATGAAACTATGTTTTTTTTGGAAATAGAATTTCTTTCAAGCATTTTATCAATAATCTCATTCATCTTTACTTCTAAAGATAAATATCCCTGGCTAAGGTATTCATAACCAAATGTTCCCCTTTTAAGAAAATCAACAAATTTGCCCTCAATATCGAAAAGCATACAATGTGTCTTTGTGCCGCCACCATCAATACCCATGACATACTTTTTCATATCTCTGCGCCTTAACTCTTTTTAAGTATTAATCAGTCTTTGTTAAAACTTATAAAAAAATAAATATTACTAAAATAACTGTATTGAAATTATTTAAAATACTTATATTTTTAATTAACTGCCTATTGTAGTTTTTAATCCCTTTGATTCCGAATATTTTTTTAATTGCATCATTTCTTTTTTAAAATTATCCTTGTCTGCATTTTTATCCACTTGTATCATTCTGTAATCTCTGTCCAGCTGCAGGTATTTGCCCTTACCCAGCCAGTGATACTTCAGTAAATCTACCTGTATGACATTCTTTAAGGAACGGGCAAACTCAATACGTTTCCGAGCCTCTCCATTATTATTTATTCCAGGGATAATCAATAATCTAATAATGACCGGTATTCCACTTTCTGATACTTTTATAATGTTTTTGAGTATTTTTTTATTTGATTCACCTGTCTGCTCTTTATGCTTATTGGAATCTAATATTTTGATATCATATAGAAACAGATCCACGACTTTAAGTGCTTTATCAATAGCCGCGCCTTCAACATTTCCAGAAGTTTCAACAGCAATCCTTACACCTTTCTGGCGAAGTTTCAATGAAGTCTTGTATAAAAAATCGACATAAAGTAGCGGTTCTCCTCCGGAAAATGTTACTCCTCCACCAGATGTCTCATAAAATATTTTATCTCTTAGCAGAACACTGACTAATTTATCTACGGAATATCTTTTGCTGACTAATTCATAAACATT
>SDBT01009728.1_pt1 | contig 15570 bp, 31 predicted proteins | sample 2277101 | NCBI WGS metagenome assembly SDBT01 (sample SAMN10404973, study PRJNA504765) | marine sediment metagenome | isolation source: marine sediment core GS10_PC15, 103 cmbsf | place: Arctic Ocean: Southern Knipovich Ridge | collected 2010 | reverse complement strand
GATGCCAAAAGGCTGAAAGCCCCACGGGGCTATTGGGATAGGGGAATTCTCCCCACCTATTGAAGAGAAAATTATGTTTGCAATTTACGGCCCGATACTTTCGGGTCCGCTCACATACCGAACCCTGCGGGCAGCTCAAACTGCTTTGCAGGAAATGTCAACCTTTGAAAATTTGAAAATTTACCGAATTCGGCACTTCGAGGCCAAAACGTGTGAAATTGTCGATTCTGCCCCCGCAGGAATTGGGGGCATTTTCAAAGATCTTGAAGGTACGATGTTTGTTCTGACTGCAATTTGAACCATAACCGAGGGTCTTAACCCTCAGAAGGGCAATACATGCTTAGCATGAAACTGCACGACCACTCCTTCCTCCTGTCCAAAGGTGCGAAGGTAGAATTTTTCGGGGGAAATGTCCTTCGAATCACCGGGATTAAGGTGAAGGGGGTAGAATCCCTCATGAGCTATCGGGTCGAATTCGAAAATGATCTCGCGATTCAAAAACTGCTTGGTTGCGGGTTGGACCGGATCGTCATGGACAAGCTCAACGCGATGGATAAGGACGATCCCGCGAAAATGCAGGAAGCCCTGCACCGACACGCGGAGGGCATCGCAACGGGCCGCGCCGTCGCGGGGCGAACGTCGGACCCCTTGGTCCAGGAAATGAAACACGTCGCCCTGCTCGCGGCGAAGGCGCACAAGGCCAAAGTCCCGGGGGACGATCGGAAACTCGCGACCATTCGGGACGAAATTCTCACAAAGCACTCCAAGAAGATTCAAGAACGCGCGCAGGCGAATCTGGATGCGCAGGACGAGGCCGAATTCACACTGTAGCCAGACCGCCACACGAGAACCCTGGGGGGACTTCACATCCCCCTGGGGCTCCGAGAAAGATCCCCATGTCCACCGCACGATTCTACCGCAAGCTGGTTGAGCTTTGTAAGCCTGGTCTTATTCTCACGCGCCTGCATCGGGACGGCAGCATTAGTGCGCCAATGTGCATTTCGTATCTCGACACAGAAACTGACGACACAATTACGTTTTGCGTTACCAGCTCGAATGCCCCATTCGGGGAGAAAGTTACTTTTGATCTCGGTGAAATTGTCGAAGTCCAGCGACATATGAGTTATTGGGAGAACATCTGATGAAAATTGAATTGACCACAGTCGAACGCGAACGACTGCTATCCGGTCTCGGCCAAGAAGAAAACTGGTGGCAGGATCAGATGCACGATTCATCGCGAAGTAATTCTGTATTCAGTAAGAATCGACATGCGTCTGCTAAAATCGAACTTGAAAAGACTCAAGCACTAATTCAGAAACTAAACGAAGCGGGCTGACGCGGGCGCGAGTGCGGGTATGGTCTACGCAAAATTGTCATAGACCATACCCCGCGCTGCTCCCATTCTCGCTCCCAATCGTGCTCAATATTCCTCGAATCTTGCTCAAATCGCTGAGATTGGCCGACCCACCCCCTCCCCCCAGGAAAATTTGTTGAATATGATTTTCATTTTCTTTTTTTTTTTTCAGAGTGAGTCCAAAAGCACCCGGGGGAACTGGCCCACCCCCGCCCAAAACAGCGATTTGAGCAATCCGCGAGAAAAATCGAGCACGACAGGGAGCAATACCCCGAGCAACACGCCACCCATACAGTTCAAAAATAGGGGTTGAAACTAGGGATGGAATGCGGTATCATGGAAATTCCATGTGGGAAAGGAAACTGCAAAGCCCAACCAGTTCTTAGCTGACATGATATCTGCTGGACCCGGATTCTTGGAAGGGCAACGAGAACCGGGGAAAATAAACTGCCCAAGGAGAATCAACTCAATGGAAACGAACAAGCCGCAAAATCCCGCAGTCCAAGACGTGTCGAAGCAGCAAATACAAGCCGCTGTCCTGGGCTTCACGTATTGTAGCGATGATGATGAAGTCTGGATTCTCCAAGTGCAGGTGGGGGAGAAGCAGCACACTGTGTATGTGGACACAGCCCGCATCGAGGTGTCCAACTCCCATTCCGATATCCTGCGAACATACTATAACTGGAACGATCACATGCTGGAGAATTGTCGCGGCCAAGTTGCAACAGCCGCGCTGCTCTGTGCCATCGCAACTTCCGTAGCGGAAATCGACCAGAACTAGAAAGCACCAGGCCAAGGGGACTGTACATCCCAGGCTAGGCTGTCATGTAACTGCTCTTCACTACAAGGAACTCAATGCCTTTCACAGAGCACTTCAGAGCACTTCCGCTCCATGCTCTTCAACCAACCAGCTCTTAAGAATCGGAGAACCAATGCCTCAAGCACTCTCTCCTCTCACCCGAGCGGAGCAGCACCAGATAGATTACATGAATGCGCTGGACCGTCCCATGGAACTACGCAACGAGAACCCCGAGGAGCCTGAACCCACCGAGCCTGAGATCCTAGAGAAACTCCTCGGTCTCACCGAGAAGGGCCTGGCGGTGGAAGTCATCGAGGAATACCACGCAGCCCTGAAACGCGGCGTTCCCATGGAGACATGTGGTTTCTGCTATGGCCTGGAGACCGTCTGCGGTTCCTGCGGTGGTGTTGGAGAAGTCCCCGCGATGAGCTGGGACCCTGAACAGTGTAATGGCGCGGAGGACTTCTAGCTATGCTCGGACCTCTTGAACTCGCCCTTTGGCTTTCCGCCCTTGCTCTTTCCTGGATCTTTTGCTGGCGGCTGGGTTACAAAGCCTCCGAATCCGATGCCAGGAGAAACTGGAGCAGTAATGCAGAAATCAGAAACCTTGCGAAAGCAGACCAAGCCCGCAGCTGTCATGTCACCGCTAGCCGAAGACTTTAAGACTGCAATCCAAAAGATAAACGAGGTGGATAAGCTTCTCTACCTTACGCGGGATCTCCTGGAGGAGCTATTGAGCTCGGAGGCGGTCACTCTCTCCACGCTCCAGATCCGTACAGTTCTCCTTAACGAACGCCTCAACAAATTCCTCAACGAAAGGATACCATTCTGATGTCCTCAGACCATGTTCGCCCTATGTCTCACGCTTCCGATCTCTCAGCAGCTTCTGGCCTTCCCCCGGTGGAAGTTCCCACCATCAAGAGCCTCCAGGCCAAGATCACTCAGCTCCAAGCTAAGATCAAGGAACACGAAGAACTGTTCTTCCTCATCTCCACGGACTTCCTGTCCCTTACAGACAACGTTATCCGAACAGTCATGGCAGCAACAAAAGAACCGCTGAACGAAAAACAAAGTTTAGTAATTCTTGCCTTCCTTGGCCTAAAGGTCCTAGCAGAACAAGACAAGTGCAAGAAAGCCTGCATCATCTCCAACACTCACATGCTGCCGCAGCACATCCAGATCAAGCTCGAAGCACTTAAGCTCGCCGAGAAGAACGAGGCTCTCTAGCACATCGGAGAGACAGGGCGGGGCTGCTGTCATGTCACCGCTGGAGCATCGAGCATCCCTCTCCTGTCTCTCTCATTGTACCAGAGAGCCACAGGCACTTCACTTAACCCCGAACACCCTTGGAGACCCAACATTATGTACGGCCTGACCGCAAGTCCTGAGCAAGAAGCCGCGATCAACTCCTTCCTGTCTGAAGCCTCGCCCAACCTCGCAATCAACGCAGTGGCCGGAAGCGGGAAAACTCACACCCTGGTGATTCTCAACCGAGGACTGATCGAGCAAGGAGAAATTCCGGAGCAGATTCTCAATCTCTCCTTCGCCAAGCGAGACGCTCTGGCCTTCCAGGCTCGAATGCCCCAAGGCACTGTCAACAAAACCGCCCATGCCCTGGGTCTTGCAGCTTGGGCAAAAGCCCAAGACGCTCGGCCTCTGGTCTCCGGTCTCAAGCCCTGGAAGATTGCGGATAAGCTGAAGCTCAAGATCAACAAGGACTTTCCTGATTTCTCTCGTCTGCTCTCCTTGCTCAAGGCCTCTGCTGTAGTTCCTGCCACCATTCCATATAATTTCTCCCCCGTTGCACAGGAGCTTACTCTGGAAACCATTGAGGGAATCATCAACGCGAATGCCCTAGACTGTGGAGACTTCACCTCCCACCAAGTCTGCGACTACATGCACGATGCTCTCACCATGAGCATTGAGCTAGCTATGGGAAAGGCTCCCACTGACTTGAGTGGAGGCAAACCCTTCATCGACTTCGATGACATGATCTACATGCCTGTGCTCTTTGGAGGAATCTTCCCAACCTACAACTACATCATCTGTGATGAGATCCAGGATTTCTCCCCACTCCAACGTGAGATGATTGTCTGCATGTGTGGGGAAGAGACTCGATTTGTTGGAGTCGGAGACCCTCACCAAGCCATCTATGGATTCCGAGGAGCTACTGCGGCAGGCTTTCTTGCATTTGTTGAGCTGTTCTCTTGTAAGGTCTTCCCTCTCTCGGTGAGTTTCCGTTCCGACCGCGACATTATCACTCAAGCGCAGACACTCGTCCCACACATCCAAGCCAGGGAAGATGCAGATCGCGGGGTTCTGTGCCTTGCCTACGGCGCTTGGAACTCCGAAGAGATCGAGACCGGGGATGTAATTCTCTGTCGTAACAACAAGCCCTTGGTCTCCATCTTCTACTCCTTGGTGACACAGGGAATCCCCGCGAAGATCTTGGGTAAGGACATCGGCAAGGTCCTAATCTCCAGGGTAAAGAAGTTCCCCAAGGGCCTGACCCAATCCAAGTTCCTCGCCTTCTGCAACGCCTGGGGTCAGGACGAGTACAACAAGGCTTCGGCGAAGAACCAGGGAGCCAAGGCTGCAGCCGTCCTAGAGCAAGCAGGCATCTTCCGTACCATCGCGGAGAACCTCGCTGGTGACTACTCCATCCAAGAGCGTGTGATCTCTCAACTCTCCTCCATGTTCTCAGATGATATCGCCCCGGTTACACTCTCCTCCATCCATAAGGCCAAGGGGAATGAGTGGAACCGCGTTTGGCTCCTGGACCCGCATCTCATCCCGAGCAAGTATGCCATCAAATCTGGCCACACCGAGCAGGAGTACAACCTCCTCTACGTTGCTTACACCCGGGCGAAGCACGCCTTCTACCAGATCAACTCAACCGACAACACTGACCTGAACTAAGCATAGAAAGGAACCACCACATGAAATCTCTCCGAATCACCCTCGACAAGTACGAAGAGCTAATGGCCCGAGACAAGATCCTCACTGCACTGGAGGCCGGAGGCGTGGATAACTGGGAGGGCTATGAGGCCAGTCTGGAGGAGCTGCGGGAAGAAGAAGGAAAGGACTCATGAAATTCAAGTATCGAATCACCGCAAAGGTCACCGTTTCCAGAGCTATTGAGATCGAAGTCACATCTCTCAAAACCTTAGCCCAGGCGCAACGAGATTCAATGACTGGGCTTGAAAGTGAGATACGTCTTAAGCTTGCCCTTGATACCCGAGACCCCAGGGTCAAAGTCGAACAGATCTCTCTCCGCCCGACAGACAAAAGGTACGCATAGCTCATGTCTGCGAAGAGAAAGACCCCCACACCAGACACATATGCCCCTGAATATCGCTTGCTGCACAAGGCATTGCAGTCAGAGCAGGGGCTGAAGCTAGAGTTCCTCACCCACGGAAAGGCGGCAAACTATCGTCAACGTCTGCATACCGCTCGTGCTGTCTGGAGACAACACCAGATCCACTTGGCGGATAGCACACCTGATGCTGAAGTACTCTTTGATGAGATTGGAGGAATCGAGTGTCCTTTTGATGTGCTTGTAATCACGCTTCGGCAGGAGCCAGAGTATGCAGGTAAATGTGGGATAGATAAAGACTCCCCTGCAGAACTCTACATCACCAAGGAGCCCTTGGGAGTCCTAGGCCTGGTCTCAGTTACCCTCAGAGATACTGGGGAGAAACTCGACCTTACACCGAAGCTTCCAAAAAAGGTAGAGTATGAATCCGACGAAGCCGTTGCCCTGCGGACAGAGACTGAACCGTAGGCTGTATGGGCACTGCCATTATTGCATAGCCCATACCGGCATTAATTAATTTACCCAACTGTTGAAATAACACCCGCAGCGACTTGCGGAACGATCAAAAGTGCGCTACACTGTCCAATGAAGCGAAGAACTCCACTGCGGCCAACGGCCCAAAGCCTCGGCCATTATACTCTCAACGAAAGGAACCACTCATGGACGTTACTGCAGAAACCCCCATTCGGGAGATCACCATCAACAAGGTCACGGGCTTTCCTTGTCCCGAGCCTTTCACCACGGGCCACGTCTGCAAGCCGAACGAGGCCTCCGCTCTCAATCAGCTCCTCGCGGAGAACAGCCGGAACAACTATGCAAGCATAGTCAACCAGGCCAAGGAGACCTGGGAGAAGGACGAGAACGACGAGCCGATTATGCCTGACGATCTCTCGGAGCTCTACGCGGGCTATTCCGCCCATGTCCTGGGCTACGAGTTCGGTCTCCGAACCGGAGGTGGCCGTACCGGCGATCCTGTCAAGACTCTGGCACGCCAGATCTGTCGTCAGAAGCTCCTGAAGAAGCTGAAGGCACAAGGCACCAAGGCTTCGGATGTGCCCAAGGAGGCCATGAGCGACCTGATCGACAAGGCTATGGTACGCAACCCGCACCTCATGGATCTGGCACGCGAGCAGATTGCGGCGGCCGCGAACACCGAGTTCGACCTGGACTGAGCAAAACAGTCATGTCCCCCAAAGTCCTGGAGGAGTCCCCCCAATCCTCCAGGGCCAACCCTTTATCCTTCTGTGGAGATGGAATGTTGCGTGAGCGCATTTGCGAAGGGCTCCGGCCCTGAAAGCTTTACCTCTCCGCAGAAGGCAACAACCCCATGCCTCCAAAGCAAGTGCTCTACCATTGAGCTACGGCCGCCACGCATTGGCAAGAGGAGAGAGGTTCAATGGTCACCCTGTCCGGTCCCACCATTGAAGCTCTTAGTGAGCAGGTTTCCCTGGCCCCTGTTCCTCGAAATGCCAGGAGCTTTTACGAGTCTGGGAGATCTGCCTGTGTGCAGTCATTGTTACTGGAGTAATTACCCAGGAATCAATGGGTCGTGAATCTGATCATATCACGCCTCTCCTCGACTCGTTGCTTTAACTTTAACCAAGGAACCTAATGCCTGCACCCCAGACCTATCCGATTAAAGTAGACCTAGAGGACATCATCTCCTGCAACGAATGCGGTGATCTGCATGCGGATGGGGATGAAGAAGTCTGGTTCATCGGACCAGCCACCACCCAGTGCACCAGCTGCTACGCTGATGAATACGAAGAGCCTGATACATCCTGCCCCACCTGCCTTGGCACAGGCATAGGGCAGCATGGAGATCCCAATACTTCAAAGTGTCAGATGTGCAAAGGCACAGGGGAGCAAAAGCATGAGGATAGTTGATCCTGCAAGGGACCGGGAGCTTGATTCGTTCGCTGGGCGTGCTGCCGAGGCGTTTAAAGGGAACCATAAGCTTCAGGTCTATACAGACGAGGCTGAAATTGAGGCTGACCAGCTCGTCGGGCTTCGCTGGAATCCTTTCACTGTTCTTGTATTGGAGACGGCAGACTGCAATGAGGTCCTGCTCTTCGAGAAGGATACAGTAAGCAGTGAGGAATTGGAACTTGGAACTATCGACTCCTTAGAGAGACAGCTCGCTCTTACCCGAGAAATCATCGCCAAGTGGGAGATCTTCACCCCCACCCCTGAGTATATAAATCGCCTGCCCGGAGGTCTCCGGCAGTATATCCATGATCTGGAGAACGAAGCAGCTGCATGTCAGGGGTCTCGTGACTCCTGATACTCAAGCCCGTTGCGAAGAGCTCTGCCTTCTCGCAGCTAAGTACATCACCGAAGGCCTCGGGTATGCTTTTGCGAGTTCCAACCCGGACAAGGCCAGGAGGATTCTCTACGAGTTCCTGGCCCAGGACGAGCGGGACGGAGAGACCAGGTTCTTCCCAATCATGATTACCAAGTCTCCCCATGGAAACAACGAGCTCTGGCTCATCGCCAAGCAGGATACGAAGCTCGGCGCACCAGGCCTGCACTCCAACCGGCAGAGGAAGCTATCCCCATGAAGGTTAAATTCACAATTACCTTCGAGCGGGAAATAAACATCGACCACTATCCTGAAATCAGGGGAACGCTTGAATTGGAAACTCGTTTAGTGGAAGAGCTACGAGAAAGTCCAGAACTAATGGAATATTATCTCGAAGATCCTTTCGAAGTAGAAGTGAAAGAAGTTCCTCCCCATGCCTAAGCCCGCTCTTCATGGTAAGCTTCTCAAAGTAACCCTTAATCTCTACGCAGAGGACGTGGAACTTGCTCGTGCTCTCTTCCCCCGGAACTCCCTTGGTGGTTGGAGTCTTATCTTTCGTGAAGTCCTCCATGCTTTTATGAACTCCAAACGCAAAGCCTTTAACATCCAGCTAGGAGACGTTGAAACCAATGCCCGAATCTCAGACCCCTCCCTCCCCGGAGAATCTCCCGAAGACTCTAGGTGAACTCACCACAACACTCGATGAGCTCTTTGATCGAGATCCCAACCAGCACACCCCAGAGGAGCGAGAGCTAATCCTCCTCGCTCTCCGAGGTGCCAAGGAAACTTGGTTCACCGAGGAGAAAGCTGCCCATGCTGCTGGAAAGAAACCTGCATGGGCCAAGAAGGGCACGTCAAATCCCAAGACCCTAGCCGCCCGAGCCAAGCTCATCTCAGAGACTACCGAGATAGATCTCGACGGCCTCCTGGGGGATCTCTAATCATGAGTGCGACTATCCCCGGAGACTGGTGGGTACAGGAAGTAAAGCCCCTGGTCAAGTCCGATATGTTCTCAGAGCAACTCCCCGGACTTCAGCTAGTATGGGATGCCACAAGCTTCAAACAATTCCAATTCTGCCCGCGCTCCTACGAGTATGCAATTATCCTCGGCAGACGCCCTTATGTCAAGAGCAAGCACCTTACCTTTGGTCAGCATTTCCACACTGCACTAGAAACCTTTGATGGAGCTATGGCCCTGGGCATTGGCTGGGAGGACGCCCGTGCCCTAGCCCTAGACGTGGCTCTCAAGGTCACCTGGGGTTGGGAGAGTGACCCCAAGGACACAGACAAGAACCGCTTCACTCTCATCCGAACCGTAGACTGGTACTGCCAACACTACGGGCCGAATAATCCCGTAAAGGTCCTGCTCCTCCCCTCCGGTAAGCCTGCAATTGAAGTCTCCTTCCGTATCATGTCCATGCTTACAGCAACCACAGGAGAAGACTTCACTCTTGCAGGTCACATCGACGCCCTGGCCTCCTTTCAGGAAAGTAATTATGCCCTGGAACGTAAGACCACAGGCAAGGCCATCAACACCACCTGGTTTGGAACCTTCGATCCTGATATCCAAATCGAACTCTACAACTGGGCAGGAAAAATCCTCCTAGAGGATGAAGTCGCAGGTGTACTTATCGACGGTGCACAGGTTCTGGTGAACTCTAATTCCTTCGGACGCCATATCATCAGGAAATCCAAGGGCCAGATCAACGAAACCTTTAGGGATATTGAGAGCATCCTTGTCACTGCTTGTCACTACGCGGATGAGGACTACTGGCCCAAGTACACCCGCAATTGTTGGAACTGTGCATACCGCGCTGTCTGCTCCAATCAACCTTCAATTCGAGCCCAGCAACTTGAGGAAGATTATATCTTCGATCGCTGGGACCCGACGATTCCGAGGTAACTCATGGCCAATCCCTGCACTGGAGGTTGTGGCAGGATCTTGCTAGAGAAGATCATGTGCTATGACTGCATTCAGAAACAACTAGAAAACAATAAAGAGAACGAAGGTGATCTTGAGGATACCCTTAAGCAACGGGGTCTCAAGAAAGGAGAGGGTGCGCATGGCTAAGCTCTGGGAGATGGGCTGGATCATGCTTATTGCAGCCGCTATTCTTTTCACTTTTCAAACCCTCTGTATGGAGACCTCAAATGCCGACCCTCGAACAACGATCAGGATCAACGCTAGTCAAAGTCATTAACATTGGGGACTCCGGTTCTGGTAAGACCGCTGCCCTAGCGAGCCTCGCCCGAGCTGGATACGAGATCTTCATCCTTGACTTTGATAACGGCACCGATATTCTCCTGGACCCAAAGGTTCTTGCTGAGGAATTTCGTAACAAGATTATTGTAGAAACCCTTACTGACAAGGTTACAAAGGGAAGTAGGGGTCCAGTTGTCAAAGATCCTACTGCAGCGAAGCGAGCCATGGAGCTTCTCAACAAGTGGAAAGACTACGGCCCTGTGGAAGACTGGGGACCGGACCGAGTCTTGGTAATTGACTCCATCACTATGCTGGGCAATGCTTGCATGAACTGGGTTCGGAAACTTAACTCGCGAGTGGGAGAAAAACTCCGTATCAATGATTGGGGAGACGCCATCGCCATGCAGGAGAGTTTACTTCAGCTCCTGTACTCGGATGAGGTGCACTGCCACGTTATTGTGAATGCCCATATCACCTACCAAGGTGGAGAAGAGGGGGCTATTGACATGGGAGTTAAAGGCTGGCCGTCGGCCCTCGGCTCAAAGCTTCCTACTAAAGTCGGCCGGTACTTCAACATGGTAGTACGGACCTCCAGCTTGGGCTCCGGTGCGAATGAGCGGCGCTTCATCCAGACGCAGAGCTCCCCGGTGATTGAGCTCAAGAACCCCATGCCGAGCCTCATCCAGGCCAAGTACCCTATCGAAGAAGGCTGGGGTAAGATCTTCGTAGCAGTGACAGGGAGTGCGCGAGCTCCAAAGGTGGTGGAATGATTACGACAATTCGACAGTGTGATAGATGCGCTAAGGAAAAAACTAATGATAAGGATTTTTTATGGACTGTTGCAATTGCAACAGGTCTAGGTCTTTTGCCCCAAGTTAGTTTTGCAGAAACTTCTTGGTTGCATTTTTGTCGTTCCTGCATGGTTACTCTTGGACTACTTCCAAGCTGCCAAGATGACCCCCCTGCACCTGACCCCAAACCTACAGCCTTAGAGATCGTTGAACTCTTGGCAGAGAAACTAAGGGAGCTAGAGCAATGAGCATCAACGGCATCGACGAGTGTCACGAGTGTGACATCAAAACCTTGCGTATTGCGGAGCTTGAAGCCCAGGCTATTGAGACCAAGAACCTTCTCGAGGCTGCCTTCTCCACCAAGGCCAGTCTCTTCACAGGAGTCCAGGCAATCCAAGCAGTACTACGAGTGCTCCGGTTGAAATAAAACCGGGCAATACAAGACAACTAACAACTAAAGGATAAAGAAAACTCATGGTAGATTTTGCATCAGTACTCTCCAAGCCGTCAGGTGAACACGACGCACCTGCTTCCCTCCCCGCTGGTCTCTATCTTGTCGTCTGGCTAAATCAGATGCTCAAGGAACGGAAGACCCAGAACAACCCGGAAGGTGTAGCCCTCTGTGAAGTGCAGTTCGGTGTGCGTGAGCCTCTCGATGGTGTCGATCAGGAGGAACTCAACAAGCGCGAGATTGACTTCAGCAAGAAGAAGGTCAAGCATACCTTCTGGCTGATGGACAATTCCCTCTGGGTCCTGGACGACAACAAGACGGGGATCTTCGTCAAGGCTGGACTAGATAAGACTGGCAAGAGCCTGGGCGATCTCCTTCAGGAGATGGTGGGGATGGAGCTCAAGGCACAGATCTCCGAGCAGCCCACGCAGGATGGAGAGCGCACCTGGAATGGCATCGAGCGGTTCTTCTCGCTGGATGGTTAAGCAGTAGTTCAAGAAGGCCGGGGCGTGAAACTTTTCAACGGGGTTTCGGGAGGCGCCCTGGCCTTTGTGCGGCAGAAATGATTAGATTTAATTTTCAACGAAAATGGGTTAGTAAAAGAGAACTGGAGAACACGATGATGGAAGGTGAGGATAGTTGTGCCCAAGAGGGGCCGATAGCAGTAGCTACTGACGACTTCGCATATGAGGAAGAAGCAGCTCCTCCGAGTCGAGGACCGGGACAAATGATCAAGTCGAACCACGCCAACCCAATTTCCCTGCGCATTACAATCGAGGAAGTAAACAACGGTTGCCTCGTTCGCCATAGTAACTACCATAGTGTTACTCAATTCGAAGATGAGACTATTACAGTTTTCACCGAGCCCCGAAAGCTGACTGAATTCCTCTTCGAACTCCTCACCGAGAAGCACATGCCTAATGGAAGTTAGACTCCTCACTCCTGCCTCAATCATCGTAAGCTCCCACCGTCAACGGCGAACCTGGGGAGACCTGCAAGCCCTCGCAGCCTCCATTAAACGTCACGACCACGGACTCATCCACCCCATCGCAGTGAATAAGCTAGGGGAAGAGTACCACCTAGTAGCCGGGGGCCGCAGGCTCGAAGCCTACATTCGCTACATCTCTGGGGAGCTTATCCCTGCCCATATCTACGAGAACCTTTCCCCTGAAGCATGTAGGATCGCAGAGTTCCAAGAGAACTTTGATCGAGAAGACCTTACCTGGCAGGATTCATGCTTAGCAGTACTAGACCTTCATACTCTCGGCGAGGAGATTTATCCCAATGGCTGGAATATTGAACAGACAGCAGGAAAACTCGGACTCAAAGACCGAACAGCTGCTAGGAAAATCCGAATTGCCCGAGCTCTTCGAAGCTCTAATGAGCGAGTTACCTGCGCGCCAACGGAAGCAACAGCCCACAATATTCTCGAACGTGCAACTGCGCGGGCGTTGGATACCGAACTTGCGTCGCTCGTCAATCTGGACTTCAACGATGCACAGATTCCAACTGAATCAGTATTGGAACCAGGGAGGAAAGACAGCGGACACGAAGATCTCGATGCGGGTGACTCTCTCAGATCTTCTAAGACTAACGGAGGAAGCCCTGGAGCAAAGAGCATCCATTGTCCAGGTACTAGAGACTGGCACTTGGAGAGGGCTAATCGCCCTGCCGCCTTGGATCTGCGGGGAACCGATTTTCTCGAGTTCGCTCACGACTATACTGGCGACCCTTTCAATCTCATCTGCATCGACCCGCCTTATGGAATCGGACATAGTACCTCCGCCCAAGGAGCGGCAAGTTCTCATGGAGCATACGACGATAGTGAAGATGTGTTCTGGGAATTCATGGATGCATTGTTTGACAATAGTGACAAACTACTAGCAAGGAGTTCTCATCTTCTTATCTGGTACTCCATGAAGTATTATTCCCAGCTCCGGGCTCAGTTCCACCTAGCCTTTCGTGAGAGTGGCATCCCTCATCAGCGCTTCGACTTCCCTTTCATCTGGGCCAAGTCAGACAACACGGGAATTATTCCCGACGCTCAACGAGGGCCGCGCCAGATCTATGAGACCTGTATGCTCTTCAGTTTCGGGGACCGGAAGATCGTTAAGCCTATCTCCAATCTAATCTCCCATCCTGCAAACAAGGCTCATGCGAGACACTTAAGCGAAAAACCCCTAGTGGTCATGCAATACCTGCTCTCTATGTACACTGATGAGCATACGGACTTTGCAGACTTCTGTTGCGGTGCCGGCTCCTCGGTAGTTGCGGCAGAGAACTTGGGAGCCCGCTCAGTCCTCGGGCTGGAGAAAGACCCAACCCATCTGCAAACCGCACAAGAAGCTCTCACTTCAGCTCGGAGTCACAATGTCCACAAAGAGCTCGACCTCGACCTCGACTTCGATCTGGGGTGAGGAAGAACCCAAAAGAGTTCAGCCTTTTATTCCTCTCGTTCCTGCTAAAATCGCCATCGTAACAGACGCGCCATCTATGGAGGACCTTAACTGGGGGAAACCTCTCTCAGATCAGAAAGGCCATTTCTTAAACTCCATGCTTCGGGATGCAGGAATCAAGAAGCATGAGTGCTACATCACCTCCGTGCTTAAGCATCGTCCACTTAAGGGTGATGTGCTTAAGCTTTGTGATAAGAAGAAGGAGACCACGAATGAGGCTAAGGAACTTTTTGGCTGGAAAGTTTACCCATTTCCTGCCCTTGCGTCAGGCAAGTACCTACCAGCGGCCCACTGTGTGGAACTATTCGAACTCCAGCGGGAGCTTAAAGATCTCAATCCGAATCTCATCATCGCCCTGGGGAATGTCGCAGTATGGGCTGTCTGTGGGGTATCCGGCATCACCAAGCATCGAGGTACTGCGATTGTATCTCGAATTATCCCTGGGTGCAAAGTCATACCTACTTTCAATCCGGGTGCGGTCCAAGCGGATTATTCTAAGAAGGTTGTGGTGGTGGCTGACCTCCTCAAAGCGGAAAGGGAATCCCACTTCCCAGAACTCATCCGACCAGAGCGTAAAATCTACATTGCAGAAAGCATTGAAGATATCGAGTGGTACTGGGGAATGTTCCTGGCTGATGTACCCCTTGCCGGTTGCGATATCGAAACTCTCAGGAATAGATTCATCTCCTGTATCTCGTTCTCGGACGACCCCTCCCGCGCACTCGTCATTCCCTTTATTACATACGACGGAACCTATCACTCCCACTCCTGGGCCACTCCCGAAGAGGAACTAGCCGCATGGGATTGGGTGACGAAGATTCTCGAGAACTCCACAATGGGGATAGTTGGGCAAAATTTCCTCTACGATATTCAGTACTTGCTGAAGTGCGCAATCCGGCCGAGGAATGTCCAGCACGACACAATGCTTGCGCACCATGCCTTGTATCCAGAATTGCCAAAGAGTTTGGGTTTTCTGGGGTCTGTGTATACCAACGAAGCAAGTTGGAAAAACATGCGCCCACGAGGGAAACAGAAGACCAAGCAGAAAAAGGATGAGTGATGGAATATCTGCGTGTGTTCCATCCGATGTACCACCTACCCCCAAGGAGAAATCAAGTGAGTGAGATTCAGAGATACACCATGCTTTCAGGCAAGCTGACACCCGACGAATTAGGGAGCCTCGCGTTCTACAGCGAATACGCCGCCGCGCTAGCAAAGCAGGCTGAGGAAAGCAGGAGACATCACGACAGTATGGTAGGCCAATGCAGTGTCGAGATTACACGCCTTCACGCTGAATGTACCAAGCACGAGGTTGAACTCGCAGGGAAGGTTGCGAGGCACGCAAAGACGTTCAGGCGTCTCGTCAAAGAACGCAGTGACGCAGACCAGCGTGCTGATCGCTTCGCGAAGGAGCTAGCCGAAGCCAAGCTCGCGGAGCGGGACGCGGAGGTGAGGAGGCTGAGGGGGGCGGCAGAAGAGTTGATAGAAGTGGCAGAGCTGCGAGGGGACAACGTATTGGAACATCCTGCGAATGATCCGTTGCTGTGGACAGCACGAATGCAAACAGCTTGGGTTGAGCTTGAAGAGGCCCTCACCCCCATCCTCGAGGAGAAGCCCAATGGAGATTAGAGTCCGCACCTCCCCACGCAAATTCGAGATCGTGCATGTGGTGCACTGGGCTTGCCCGCGCCGCCTATGCTTCTGGTATCGCGATAATCATATCCGAAGTCCTGCGGGCTACTCCGGCTGCTCATCGCGCCCCAGCGGCAGGCTCGCTTGCGCGGTACGTGAGGGGAGGGGCTGTCCCGTTCCACGGCCGAAGCCTCTTAATGAGCCGCAATACCGCAAGCTGCGCTCTGGTGCGTGGGAGCGGATTTCCGAGGAGAAATCAAGTGAAT
>SDBT01009727.1_pt1 | contig 15572 bp, 14 predicted proteins | sample 2277101 | NCBI WGS metagenome assembly SDBT01 (sample SAMN10404973, study PRJNA504765) | marine sediment metagenome | isolation source: marine sediment core GS10_PC15, 103 cmbsf | place: Arctic Ocean: Southern Knipovich Ridge | collected 2010 | reverse complement strand
GAGCATACCTATTTGTTTGCGAATTTTGCCAACGAATACCCCGTTTGAAATCCGGTTTAGTATATCTAGCTTAGCAACTCAAATTCGTGATTTAAAACCTTTTGCGCCTTACTATTATTCATTGCCCGTTTTGCATCACGTCCCGCCTTATCAAGTCGCTGGAGATTTGCTCCAGCCCCTTGGAACTCGAGCTGAAACCAAAGGGTGTGAAATAACACTAGCACGTGACGTATTTGGCAGCTTGATCCTCTATTGTGAATTACAAGCCATTGCCTTTGGCTTACCGATCCCATGGCAGCAATATTTATGGCAGATGGTTTTACCTGTACGCACGCATGGGTTAGTTCGCAGGATGTTGGTCGGCAGTACGCTTATTGCGAGTGCGATGTGGCACAGTTGGCAACAACAGAGTGACTTTCATTTGTTTTCAGCCTTGAGTGTTAATGCCGGTGCCGTTTTATTTGCATTGAGCCTTCAAGTGTTGCTGCCTTTTTTAGTCTCAAAATGGGTTAGTCCTAGACTCAACCGCCATCCACGCGTTCAATCTGTTTTTGATGTTGCCAATCACTATTTCCTGGGCTTGCTAAGTTATATGCTGGCGATGGTTATGTGGCGCTATTGTGCGACGCCTGCAATCGAGCGTTTTTGGCAGCCAATACAACAAGGAGATTGTGTCGGTGAACGCGATTATTGTTTGGCTGGTCTGTTAGCCAAACATGGTCTTAAATCTGAAAACGCTAAGGCTCACTGTCGACAAGTCGTCCTTCAACACCATCCCGATAAGAATCCTACGCGAACAGACGTCCAGCGACAACTGTTTGAAGGTTGCGTCTTGATCCGAAAATTAATATAGCCTGTGTTCTCTAGAACTTCGGCATATAAAGAAAATATCCGACGAAAATGGCGGCGAGCACAATCAACAAGGGGTTTAACGCCCTAATTTCACCGGTCAAGGCTTTTAGCATGACATACATGATCATACCCATCCCCAAACCGTCTGCAATAGAAGACGTTAATGGGATCATCACCAAGGTGATCACACAGGGAATTGCATCTGTAAAACTATCCCATTCGATATAGCGCACGTTTTGAAAAATTAAAATAGACACAAACATTAACGCCGGCGCGGTCGCGTACGCAGGAATCGTTTCCGCTAGGGGTGAAAAGAATAATGCGGCTAAAAAGCAAACCGCAACGACCATCGAGGTTAAGCCGGTGCGACCCCCAGCGCGGATCCCCGCGGCGCTTTCAATGAATACGCTAATGCTAGAACAACCCGCGACGGCAGAACCCATGGTCGCGATGCTATCTCCGAGTAGTGCACCGCCAATGCGTTTTTCGCGCTGATCTTCGCGGTCGAATTTAATGTGATGTAAAATTCCGACGATACTGCCGGTACTATCGAACAAGGAAACCAATAAAAACGTTAACACAATGCTTAAGCCATGATGCGTGAACATGGGTTTAAATTGTAAATGTGCAAACGTAGGTGCCATGCTGGGCGGCAATGAAAAGATGCCGTGAAATTGACTCACGCCTGCTAACACACCAATCAGCGTTGTTAAAAAAATACCGAGCAAAATCCCGCCGTATACTTTGAAATGATCAAACACTGTGATCAGCAAAAATCCTAATAAAAATAAGCCCACACCACTGCTTTTAATGTTGCCTAAGCCGATTAAAGTTGAGTCACTGCCGACAATCACGCCAGCCGAGCGCAATGCAATCAACGCGATGAATAAACCAATACCGCAGGACGTTCCTAAAATTAAACTTTGTGGAATAGCGCGTAAGATATGTTTGCGTACATGGGTTACCGTCAATAAGAAGAATGCAAAGCCGGACAAAAACACCGCGCCGAGTGCCGATTGCCAAGGATACCCCATTTTAAGCACCACGCCGTAAGTGAAATACACACTCAAGGTGAGCCCGGTCGCCGCGCCGATGGGGTAATTTGAGAGTAAGCCAATTAAGATACTGGCAATCGCGCTGATCACACACGTGGCCACGAACACCGAGCTGGTCGGCATACCGGCTTGTCCTAAAATATGTGGATTGACAAAAATGATATACGCCATGGTGAGAAAGGTCGTTAACCCGGCGATGGTTTCTTGGCGTATGGACGTATTATTTTCCCGCAAACGAAAGGTTTTTTCTATCATTGTTATGCTCATTGTTTTTGGTATTGGATAAGCTGCGGCAAAAAGCGGGCAGCTGACTCGGATATTTAAAGGGCGCGAGTATAGCAATTAAATTCGCAATTCGCTATGGCTTCGGGTAGTCGATTTAGGTCTTGTTGAAGTTGTGTTGATATTGTTATTATTGTTATCCTGACTTCGGAGTTCAACACCAAGGATGGCAATATGAAATTCTGGCTCTGCTTCATTTTCAGCTTTGTGTGGCTTATGTCCAGCGCGCAAGCGATTAATCTCAGTAAAGTGCGTTGGCAACCGTTGCCGGGTACCGTGGCGTTAACTTTTGATGATGGGCCATCACCTGTGCACACGCCCAAGGTGTTGGCGATCTTAAAACGCAATCATGTCAAGGCGACTTTTTTCGTGATGGGTTGGCTCGCGAAAAAATATCCCAAATTGATCAAACAAATGGTCGCCGAAGGTCATGCCGTGGCCATCCATACCAATAGCCACCCGAAGTTGACCCGATTATCCACTAAAGGTTTGTATGCCGAAGTGGTTGTGCCCAGGCAAATGGTAGCCGCCGTGCTCGGCAAGCCACCCGTGTGCCTGCGCCCGCCCTTCGGTTTAACCAATAAACGTGTCAATGCCTATGTGCGCGCGCAGGGGATGATACCCGTGCCAATGGGGTTTAACTCTTTTGATTACAAACGCCCCGGCGTGGCAAAACTCACTGACTGGGTTGTCAAAAACGCCATCCCCGGTCGTGTATTTCTATTGCATGATGGTTATAAACACCGCGAACAAACCGTCAAAGCCTTGCCGGGGATCATTAAGGGTATCCGCAAAAAAGGTTTAGGCTTTAGCGCGATTTGTTATTCGTGATGATGGGTATATAATCCCGCTATGAGCTCAATCGCCATCATGCAACCGTATTGGTTTCCCTATCTGGGTTATTTTCAGCTGCTCCAGAATGTGGATCGGTTTATGTTATTGGATACGATGAACCATAAGCCGCGGGGGTGGGTGAATCGCAATCGCATTTTGAATGGACATCGACCCACGTGGTTGAGTTTGACTTTAGCCAATTCAAGTCAAAATGTGTTGCTCAAAGATCTGCAGTGTTTTGAGAAGGAAAAAGGCGCGCTCATGTTGTTAAAGCGGCTGCAAAGTGCGTATGAAAAAGCGCCGTATTATCAGTTTGCAATGCCAGTGTTAGAAACCATTATCAATGATCCGAATTCCCACTTCGTATCGACGGTTGAGTACATGTTCAACCACATTTGTGAGTATTTAGCGATTGATACACCAAGGGTGTTGGCGTCAGATCAAAACCTGCTTGTTCGTAAAGGTGAGAATCGGATCGTCGCTTTGTGCCGACAACAACAAGCAACGCAATATATTAATTTGTCTGGCGGCGACACAGTTTATTCCAGGCAAGATTTTGCGAAAAAAAACATTGAATTGATGTTCATGAAAATGAAACCGATCCGCTACGATCAATTCAAAGAGCCGTTTGCGCCAAGCCTATCCATTATCGATGTCATGATGTTCAATTCCCCCCGTAAGATCCGCGATCTTCTTAACCGTTACGACATATGTTAAAAAATTAGTCTATACTTAATGTGAATGGTAACCAGAGGAGAACTATCATGAATAGTACTATCTTTCTAGCCCAGTTTTTTGGGTGTTATTTGGTGATCATGAGCGTAGTGATGCTGATCAGGCATGATACCCTGTTGGCAATGGCTAAAGCGATGATCGACAACCCTGGTTTGTCCGGGATGATTGCGGTTATGCGGGTGATGATCGGCCTATTAATCCTGTTAACTCATTGGGTTTGGGTACAAGCATGGCCCGTGTTAATAACCTTGTTAGGCGTGTTGATCTTGGGCATCGGTTTAATGGGTTTTCTGTCCGACAATCTCGATAAGAAATGGATGAAGTACTTCAAAAACAAAAACACTTGGGCTATCACCGCAGTGGTTAGCTTAGCCTTAGGCTTATTCCTGTTATACCAGGGCTTTATGGTGGGTGCTTAACCAAAACAAGGAGAACATGGAATGTATAAGCATATACTCTATGCCGCGGATCTGCATGAAGAGAAATCTGCGGCGCAGCAACAAGCCGCACAATTAGCTGCAGCCTTAGGTGCAAAATTGTCTTTGGTTCATGTAATTGAACCGATACCGGCTTATGGTTATCCGGGCATGGGTGATTTGCAAAGTCCGCTGATTGACCATGCCCGCAAAGCCATGGCAGAAGTGGGTGATGAGCTCAATGTGGCTCCCGCTGATCAACACATTGAATTTGGCTCAGTCAAGGCTAAAGTGTTGGCGATTGCGGAAACGCTCAACGCTGATTTGATCATCATCGGCAGCCATGATCGACATGGATTGGGGCGACTGCTCAGCTCAGGCGCGCATGCCATCGCGAGTCATGCGAAATGTGGTGTGTTAATTGTGCCTTGTTAAATGCGATTGAGAATCATTCTTAATTGGCTTTCTTTTAGCGTGTAACTCTATTATACTCCTGACTTGTCTAGGTTTTTATCTTAAGGTATTCGAGTCTTATGCCACATGGAATAAATGGTGCCGTTTCGCGTGGTCGACCTGTGCAAGGTCGCAGGCGTTCGTGTGCGGCTACGGGGTTAAGAGGTTTTTCATTTACTCTATTTTACCTGTCGTATATCTTTTTAGTGCGCATATTTACGGATACATTTGTGTATAGCCAAGCATGGCATTTTATCACCCATGGGACAGATGCCCAATTTAAACGGATCAGTGCTGATCCTGAATTTTTAGCGCCTGTTCTGATCAGTGCCGCATTGAGTGTAGTGGGCGGCGTTCGAGAATGCATGGTATTACACCAAAATCTACGTTTGCGCGCAGCACACACGCATCATCATCACGGATGGTGGGAAGTGCCCATCATCGCCGGCCCGCCAGCCGTGTTTGTAGTGGGTGCTTCGCTACTGTGGCAAAGGCTGTTATATGATACTTACCAGGTGGGTGCAGCGCATTGGGGCGGACGCTTAATTTCGTCGATACCGCAAGTTGTGTTGGCGGCCTTAGGCGCGTATGGGTTTCATATGCGCGCATATGAAGCGACGCGTTCAGACGAAGATGGGAGTTTCCTCAGTCACTATAATCCTTGTGCTCACAAACCCAGTCGACTTTACTACACGTGGACTATTTTGCTGGCGCATCTGTTAAGCGGTGGCGGAGCCGTGTATTTTTTATCTGTTTTGTTAACCCAATCGATTGACCCGAGTGCGCTCTTTTCATTTGTCTGGTGGGCAGCGGCAGGTATTGGGATGGGCGTTTTAGCCCTTGCTAATGGGCTCGTTGAAGGTAATACAGAAGCGCTTAGTCTGTCTAAGGTCAAATTTGACCGAGATCCTTTGGAAGGGAAATATGTTGGGAATGTTTTCACGGCTTCGGTTGATAATGTTGCTGGTGTAAATCATTCAATGGCTAATGCTGTGATCTTGCCGGCATTACTGGGCTCTACACTGAATAAGCTGTTACACTATCTGCCGGGTGCAGAAATGGGTTGGGCCGCGATTGCGGTGCGTGCGTTTTTGTTTTTTCTGCAAGCGGTCCCGATTATTTGGGCTAACGCGCAAGGTTTTAGTTATTCGATTCGGTATGCTTTATATTTTCGTACCGATGCGGAGAAAGTGTACGAGGGCGAGCAGCGCTTCTTAGTCAGCAATTCAACTGCATTTGATGCGAGTCGCGCAGTGAATTTGGGAGATCCTGTTGGAAATGAATCAGATGCCAGACCAAGAACATGCGGATGCTTTAACTGCTGACACCGTTCCGAAAACGTCGCGTCAATTAATCTTGTTCACCGGCGGCGGATCGGCCGGCCATGTCACACCAAACTTAGCGTTGATCCCACATTGTCAACAACACGGTTGGAGTGCGGTTTACGTAGGTTCACATCATGGCATTGAAAAAGAGTTAGTAACGGCTGCGAACATTTCCTATTACGGGATCAGCAGCGGCAAGTTGCGACGCTATTTGAGTTGGAAAAATGTTATCGATCCGATCAAAATCGCTTGGGGAACGTGCCAAGCCATTTATTTATGTCGACGTTTGAAGCCTAATATTATTTTTTCCAAAGGGGGATTTGTGAGTTTCCCCGTGGTTGTTGCCGGTTGGCTAAGCCGCATTCCCGTGGTAGCGCATGAAGCGGATTTAACGCCGGGGCTTGCCAATCGTTTAAGTTTCCCCTTCATTAAAAAGCTGTGTATTAGTTTGAACGCCGCTAAACAGTATTACCGCACACCACAAAAATGTTTAGTGACCGGCACACCGCTGCGCGAGCAATTGTTTGCAGGTGATAAACAGCGTGGTAAACAATTTTGTGGTTTTACAAATGACAAACCCACTTTATTAATTACCGGTGGCGGTTTAGGGGCTGAAAAAATTAATGTAACGCTACGCGACAGCCTGCCGCGTTTATTACCGGAATTGAACATTATTCATTTGTGCGGCCGAGGAAAAGTGGATCCAGACATCCAACTACCGGGATATCAGCAATTTGAATACGTACAACAGGAAATGGCCGATCTGTATGCTTGTGCGGATTGCGTGGTTTCGCGAGCTGGGGCGAACAGTTTGTATGAGTTGATTGCGCTACAAAAACCGCATATTGTCATTCCGCTAGGCACAGCAGGCAGCCGAGGTGATCAAATCGAAAATGCCAACTATTTTCAACAATTAGGGTTGAGCCGGGTATTGTGGGAGTCAGATTTATCCGCTGAAAGCCTAGTCAATGAAATCAAGCAAACGCTGCTTGACCAAACCGCCATCCAAGCAAAATTAGCCGCATTCGCGTTGCCAGCCAGTCGCGATCTCATATATGATGTGATCCGCCAATTTGCCAAACCTTAGAGGATTGTTATGCCTGCATCATATCGCCAATTTATCGAAAAAACGTGGGACGATGAAATTGTTCCGACCCTAGTTGACTACATTAAAATCCCCAACAAATCACCTGCGTTCGATGCTGATTGGCAAGAACATGGTTACATGGATCAAGCAGTAGAGTTAATTCAAGGCTGGTGTGAGCAACGCGCTGCCAAAGGCATGCAGATGGAAGTGGTGCGTTTAGAAGGACGTACGCCGTTACTGTTTATGGAGATCCCAGGCGACAGCGATCATACGGTTTTATTATATGGTCACTTAGATAAGCAACCTGAAATGACGGGTTGGGATGAAGACTTAGGTCCTTGGAAACCGGTGTTGCGCGATGATAAATTGTATGGCCGAGGCGGCGCCGATGATGGTTATGCCGCGTTTGCTTCGCTTACCGCCATTAACGCTTTGCAACAAGCTGGCGTGCCGCATGCACGCTGTGTGGTATTGATTGAAGCCTGCGAAGAAAGTGGTAGCGACGATTTGCCGCATTACGTTGATGCCTTAAAAGATCGAATTGGCTCTCCCGAATTGGTAATTTGTTTGGACTCCGGCTGCGGCAACTACGATCAACTCTGGATGACGACTTCCTTGCGCGGCATGATTGGCGGTGTGTTAAGTGTCGAAGTGATTTCTGAAGGCGTACACTCAGGCGATGCGACGGGCGTTGTACCCTCCACGTTTCGTATATTACGGCATTTGTTAGATCGGGTTGAAGATCCTGCCACGGGCGAAATCTTAGTGAAAGAATGCCAAGTCGATATTCCCGCGCGCCGCGTGGAACAAGCCGAACTTGCCGCGCAGGTATTAGGTGATCAAGTCGTGGATCATTTCCCATTTCACCCAGGCGTGAAACCCGTAGCAGGTGATTTGCCAACCTTAGTCTTAAATAGAACGTGGCGTCCCGCATTAGCCGTAACAGGTGCCAGTGGTTTACCGGCTTTAAGTGATGCCGGCAATGTGCTGCGCCCAATCACCGAAGTGAAATTATCGATGCGGATCCCACCGGTATGCGATCCGGTCAAAGCCGGTGCCGCGGTGAAACAATTACTCGAGACTGATCCACCCTACGATGCTAAAGTCAGTTTTACTGTCAGTGAATTCGCAGCAGGCTGGAATGCACCGCAAATGTCAGACTGGTTAACGGATGCAGCAGAGCAGGCTTCACAAAATTATTTTAATAAACCTTTTGTCTGTATGGGTGAGGGCGGTACGATTCCGTTTATGGGTATGCTCGGTGAGAAATTCCCGCAAGCCGAATTTTTAATTACCGGCGTGTTAGGCCCGCAGTCGAACGCGCATGGTCCGAATGAATTTTTGCATATCCCTATGGGTAAAAAAGTTACGTGCTGCGTGGCAGATATCTTGGCGGCACATTATAAGACCTTATAGCAAAACCCTGTCGACATACTTTTTCACTAACAAATTCGACTCGGGAGTTTCATGTGTCGAATCCTCGATGATTTGTTGTAATTGTGATGGGCCATCGAGGTAACGGTCCGAATAACGTTGCAATCTGTCATGTAGGACTTTGCATGAAATTTCCGGGTGGAATTGAAACGCATAAAATGGTTTGTCCGGAAACTTAAAGGCGTGATAAGGACATAGTTCGCTATGTGTTAATAACAATGCTCCCTCGGGCAGGCGCTCGGCGCGTTCCTTGTGGCCGCTGACCGCCCAAAAAGGCGAGGGTGTATCGTGGAATAGAATATCCTCTTTGCCTGCCGCCGTTAATTCCAGCTCAAACAACCCCACTTCCGAATTGGCACGATCTAAAATCACTTTACCCCCAAAAGCTTCGACGGCAATTTGAAAACCAAAGCATGATGCAAACACGGGAATGCATTGATCATAACAATAGCGCATCAAGCGTTTGCAGTCTTTGATAAATGGAAAATGTTTTAGGTTAAGCACTGTCGCGTCGCTTGATCCGCCAACAAATAGCGCATCGAATTGATCAACGATGTCGGGATGAAAATGGGATTGTAAAAATGGATTAAATAACCTGATTTGTTCGGGCGCAATATCAGCAAATTTAGCAAATGAAAAATGCTCTTCTTCACACGTTGGCAGATCTTGGCGAATTTGCAGTAACAGTATTTTTAAGTCTTCTCGTTTCATTTACCTAACACTCCGGTACATTGACCGCTAAGCCGCCTAGCGAAGTTTCTTTATAAATTGACATCATGTCATGCCCGGTTTGCTTCATGGTGGCAATGACTTTATCCAGTGATACTTTGTGCCGACCGGTACCCATGAGCGCTAAGCGTGCCGCATTAACCGCTTTAACGGCACCCATAGCGTTACGTTCAATACACGGGATCTGCACTAAGCCATTGATGGGGTCGCACGTCATGCCAAGGTGATGTTCCATGGCAATTTCAGCTGCATTTTCTACTTGTGCGATAGTGCCGCCTAAGGCGGCTGTCAAACCTGCCGCTGCCATTGAAGAGGCCACGCCCACTTCACCTTGGCAACCTACTTCTGCGCCAGAAATTGATGCGCCTTTTTTATAGAGGATGGCAACCGCGCTGGCTGTTAAAAAGTAATCGATCAGGCCGGCTTCAGTGGCATTGGCGTGAAACGATTTGTAATATTGCATAACGGCAGGGATGATCCCGGCCGCACCATTGGTTGGCGCCGTGACAATACGCCCGCCGGCCGCATTTTCTTCATTCACCGCTAAGGCATAAACGTTTAGCCAATTCATAATATCAGCATCTTCGTGGATCGATTGAATACCATTGCGTTGCTGCAATTTTTGAAATAACTCAGGCGCACGGCGTTTGACATTAAGGCCACCTGGCAATATCCCCGGTGTTTGGCAACCTTTATCAATGCATTGTTCCATGATGTTGGCAATGTGGGTAATGCCTTGTTGAATGTCCGCATGACTACGCCACGTTTTTTCGTTAGCCAACATAATCTCAGCAATACTCAATTGTTGCTGATCACAGTGCTGTAATAATTCCGCGGCGGTGTTAAAGGGGTAGGGTACTGTGTGCTGATCACCCGCCTGATCTTGCCCGTAATTTTCTTCAGTGACGATAAAGCCCCCCCCTACGGAATAATAGACTTGCTGGGCGAGCACTGCGTTACTGTTGTCCAATGCGCTAAAACACATACCATTACTGTGTTGAGGTAAAAATTCATCTTTATGCACACAGTAATCCTGTAAAAAATCAAAATCAATTTCGTTCGAACCCGCTAGCTTGAGTTTGTGGTCGCGAATGATAGCGTCCATGCGTGGGATCATCAGATCCGGATCGACAGCATCCGGCAGCTGCCCCTCTAAGCCATTTAGAATGGCTTTATCGGTACCGTGACCTTGGCCGGTTAATGCCAGTGATCCGTACAAATCAATTTGCAGTCGGGCCACGTGGGCTAATTGCTCTGCTGGGATGACAGTCGTTGCAAATTCACTTGCAGCTGACATCGGGCCGACGGTATGCGAACTTGACGGGCCGATACCAACTGAAAATAAGTCAAATAAGCTAATGCTGAAACTCACGCGATCATCCTGTTAATTTACTAGCCTTACATGCTAGCAAAATCGCTAGTAATTTTCAGTAAAATTCGGCACAATTGAGTTGTTATTCATGTAGTGTTGCTGAGTAGCAACTAGTCACACAATTAAAAGGAAACCATTATGAAACATGTTCGCTTTGCCGCACTGTCACTGAGCTTAGTTGCTTGTACAGCCATGGCAACCCCGGCGCCAACCACTAACTTGACTTCTCAAACCGATAAATTGAGTTACACCATTGGTGTAGATTTAGGAATGAACTTCAAACAACAAGGTACTCAAATCAACCCGACGTTGATCAGCAAAGGTATAGCCGATGCCACCGTGGGCAATAAATTAATGCTCACGAAAGAAGAAATGGAGCAAACCTTAAAATCTTTTCAAAAAGAGATCATGGCAAAACGCGAATCACAGTTTTCAAAAATGGCTGAAAAAAACAAAAAAACCGGCGCTGAATTTTTAGAAAAAAATAAAAAGCAACAAGGCGTTGTGGTGTTGCCTAGTGGTTTGCAATATAAAATCTTAACGCCAGGCAAAGGGCCACATCCGTCTGATAAAGATCGCGTTAAAGTGGAATACACCGGTAAACTGCTTGATGGAACTGTATTCGACAGCACCGACAAAATTGGTAAGCCTGTTGAATTTTCAGTGATGCACGTGATCCCAGGCTGGACCGAAGCTTTAAAACGCATGCGCCCAGGCGCAACGTGGGAAGTGTTTGTTCCTGCTAAACTTGCATATGGCGAACGTGGTGTGGGTGGTCCTATTGGTCCTAACGCAACGCTGATTTTCAAAATCCGCTTGATTGCGATTGTTAAACCCACAGCGAAAAATAAGAAAAACTCGTAATTTGAATGGGGGTCAAGTCTTCACTTCACTCAAGCTATTGAGGGCAAGTCAGGCATCAGTGTTGCTTGAGTGAAGTGAAGACTTGACCCCTTCCCGATTATGCTAACTCGCTATTTCAATTCTCGTTTAATCACAACTTTGTTGCTAGGCTTTGCCTCCGGGCTGCCGTTGGCGTTGGTGTCTGGCACCTTGCAGGCTTGGTTTACAGATGCGGGGATTGATATTACGACCATTGGTTTGCTGGGATTGGTGGGGCAGCCGTATCTTTATAAGTTTTTGTGGGCACCGTTAATGGATCGGTACATTCCGCCGTTGGCGGGGCGTAGACGGGGTTGGATTTTGTTGGCGCAGTTGGGCTTGATCCTTGGCTTGGTGGCGGTGGCGCAGTTTGATCCCATCAAACATGATGGCATGATAGCGGTGTTGGCATTTGGTTTAGCGTTTTTGTCGGCATCGCAAGATATTGCCATTGATGCCTATCGCACGGAGTTATTACTGCCTGAAGAACGGGGTTTGGGTGCGGCCATGGGTGTGGCGGGTTATCGTATTGCGATGATTGTTTCGGGAAGTCTAGCGTTAATCATCGCGCAATATTGGGGGTGGCGCGACACCTATCTGATCATGGCAGCCTGTATGTTGATAGGCGTGATTGCTGCTTGGTTTGGCCCAGAGGTTGAGGCCAGCGAGACACCAAAGGTGCTGGCTGCGGCATGGACAGAACCCTTAAAAGAATTTTTTGGCCGGCCTCATGCTTGGGCATTTGTGATCTTTATTATCTTATTTAAATTTGGTGAAGCGTTTACGAGTTCAACCGGAGCATTAATTAACGTGTTCTTATTGCGCCATTTGCATTTTAGTTTAGTCACCGTGGGCACTGTCAATAAAGGTGTGGGTTTAGTCGCTTCATTGGCTGGGGTCTTCGCCGGCGGGGTTATGATGACACGGATGCGTTTATATCATGCCTTAATGCTATTTGGTTTATTACAAGCAATATCCAACTTAGCGTATATGGGTTTGGCGATGGCGGGGCATCAGTTATCGTTTTTTGTGATGGCTGTCTCCATCGATAACTTTTGTGCGGGCCTGGGCATGGCCGCAGTCGTGGCGCTATTCATGGCTTTGTGTGATCATCGCTACACCGCGACACAATTTGCATTATTCACCGCCCTGGCTGCTGTGCCACGCGTTTATGCGGGGCCGCTAGCGGCAGAAGCGATCAAATACATCGGTTGGGTATCCTTTTATTTCTGGACGTTTGTAATGGCTTTGCCCGGGCTGTATTTATTGTGGTGGTTGCAAAAGTCTGAGAGTACTCGGATTGTGCACTTGGGCGAGGAGGCAAAGATCTTGACTGCTTAAGCAGTTAAGTTATAGTGACTGTAGCCGTTATGATGAGTAAGAGAATCTAACAAAACGGATTTGGATAGCATGGACATGTCAGGAAGACACAGACCTTCGCAGCCAGGGAAGCTGAACGTTGCTTCGCAACTGAAGCAAGCGGCCTTACATGACTTATTGCAAGAGGGTTACTTATTTTTAGATCCACACTGGCGCATTGAAGTCGTCAACCCGATTGCAGCACGGTTATTAGAGATCGATGCTGAAGTAGCCGTAGGCCAAGACTTTTTTTCTCTAGTAAAAATGTATCCAAACTTAGAAGCACGCGATGCATTTGATAAATCCTACTTCACTGCATTGCGAGAGCAAGGTCGCGTGTATCGTTCAGATCAAGTCATTGTAGGGCACAAATCCAATGCGTCGCTTAATGTCTCGATGGCATTTCAGCCGCTTTATCAAGAACGTGAATACTGCGGAGCTATTATGACTCTGCATTCGCATCAAGCTATAACGCAAGCACAGCCAGCGATGATTTACGATAGTTTAACGGGCTTGCTTACACGTAAAGAATTTCAAAGACAGACTCAAGAATTGCTGAATGCCAACGTGTCAAAACAGCATGCTCTGTTATATATGGATTTAGATCATTTTAAAGTTATCAATGATAGCTGTGGTCATCTCGCTGGAGACGAATTATTGGGACAAGTCGCGAAAGCCATTAAATCCGTCATGCGTAAAACGGATATTTGTGGTCGTTTAGGCGACGATGAATTTGCGATTTTGCTAAAACATTGTAATTCAAAGCAAGCGATCGGTATTGCAGAAAATCTCCGTGAAGTGATGCGGCGAGATCGCTTTATGTGGGAAGGGCAACCCTTTCTATTAACAGCAAGTATTGGCATAGTCCCCATTGATCATCAAATTCAAGACACCGATGTTTTGTTAAATAAAGCTGATAGTACCTGTCAACTGGCTAAGGACTCCGGCCGCGATAGAATTTATGCGTATCGCGATCAAGACGAAGCTCTGGCAATCCGCGAAGGCGAAATCACCACGATTGGGCCGATCCATAAGGCCTTAGCCGAGGATAGGTTTTGTCTCTATTTTCAAGCGATCCAGGCATTAGGTGTTGATAAGAAACCCACGTTATTTTACGAAGTCTTGGTCCGCATGATCGGCGATGAACAAGAAGTACTGTTGCCCGGACGTTTTCTGCCAGCAGCCGAGCGCTATAATGTGATTTCTGCAATTGACCGCTGGGTGATCCGCCGCACGTGTGAAGTTCTCGCCGAGCAAGATAAAACCCGTGAAACGCAGATGTTTTGCTCGATTAACCTGTCCGGCCAATCCTTAAATGACGTTAGGATGTGTGATGACATCATTCAAATTATCACTGAAACGCAAGCGCCACCTGACAATATTTGTTTTGAAATCACTGAAACCGGCGCCATTGCCAATTTGTCGAATGCGGTTGCCTTCATCGACAAGATGAAACGCTTAGGGATCAGTTTCGCCTTAGATGATTTCGGCAGTGGTCTATGTTCGTTTGCGTATTTGAAAAACCTCGATGTAGATTTTATTAAAATCGACGGGCAATTTGTTCGTGATATTGCTACTAATGAAATTAATACCGCCTTAGTTAAATCGATCAATGAAATCGGCCATCTTATGGGTAAGCGTACCGTGGCTGAATTTGTAGAAGATCAGGATTGTGCTGATAAATTGAAATCTTTGGGCGTTGATTACGCGCAAGGGTTTGGAATTGCTAAACCCTTGCCGTTAGATCAGCTTTAAACACTTTGTTTTGAGTTTATATCGCTTCGTCGACACGCTGTTTTTTTTGATGCATTTCCATTAACGCTGCATAAGCATTCGAACCGGTAATGCTTTTATAACGCATTTGTGTTTCGGCATCGAATTCATCCTCGGTTTGGGGATGCCCGCACACCAATTGGTAGTGTTGGGTATATGCGTTAGCGGCTTCACGTGCTATAGGTCGAATGATGTCAGACCAGGCTTCACCGTAGCTGGTACATAAATCAAAAGACTTTAAGCGGATCAAGGTATTATATAAGTGTTGAAACTTCACGTTGGCATTTACCCAGTAATGCGTATTCTTATTTAATAGGGTATTTTCTTGCGCTAAAGTGCGCGCTAAGCTAATCGCTTTACGCTGTAGCTCTTCGCAACGATTTGCCAGCGTGCGGCACGTGCCAGAATTCTGTAAGTAGCTCTCGCTATCGATAAAGTGCGCTTCAACCAGATCCGCCAACAAATGTAATTTTTCCGTGGCATATTCAAGCGCAGACTCCGGTGAGCCAGGCGCCCGAGCCTTAGACGCAGGGAGCTTGGTGCCGCGACGTTGATGGCGTTGTTGTTTCTGGGCTAAAAGATCGCGATAGATGTCGATCTTCTTTCGTGTGGCGGCAAAACTAGATAAGCCGTTATGTTGCTTAGGCCTGTGCATTGTATCCTCCTTGATACTAAATTTAATTCTGGCTGACTCCGAGTTAGCGCAGTATAGTTCACAGAAAATCTACAGCTTATCCACATCTTGTTATACTGTTTTCCTTAACTCACAAGATGTAGTGTTTTTACAGACTAAAAAAGTCGTTAAATAACAACGACTTAAATTCATTCTACCCCTTGGAAGATTTCCCTGTCAAGGCTTGTCTAAAGAAAAATTTTTAGACCTGTGCATAAGCGACCAATGTGAATGGATCTGTGGACGACTTGTGGATTAAGAAAAATAACTTTTTGTGGTAAGTGATCTTCAAAAACTTTTTTAGTCTTCAC
>SDBT01009726.1_pt1 | contig 15573 bp, 16 predicted proteins | sample 2277101 | NCBI WGS metagenome assembly SDBT01 (sample SAMN10404973, study PRJNA504765) | marine sediment metagenome | isolation source: marine sediment core GS10_PC15, 103 cmbsf | place: Arctic Ocean: Southern Knipovich Ridge | collected 2010 | reverse complement strand
TTGCTTTATATGATCTACCTTCAAATCAAGGGATCCAGCAGTAAAGATATTGCCGGTTGAAGTTTCAGTGTCGTTAAAGTAAGCAATGGTACCGCCAACAGTAATAGCTGCCACAGCGGCAATTACGCTTAAACTAATTATAATTTTTTTACTCATTGTTTTGTTTCATTCACTATTTATTTTCGCGACCTTTCCCCTCCTATTGGTTTTATATTAAAACCTTTACAGATTGCCCCAGTTTGCCACAAGGAAAGCTTGAGGCAATCAAAAAAGCTTTAAGCTTTATTTACCACCAGTCGCTTAGTTGTTCGTATCGTTGTAGTTAATCAGATCTGTCTCAAATAGATAAGTTGACGGGTTCCATGAAACCAACGGCAGATTGCTTCCGCCTGTCAGGTCGCTTGTTGGAACTAACCATATCTTTGCTCCTGCGCAGGTGTTGTAGTCGTCTTTTCCGTTATTACCATCGCAATAATTCGGGCTTGGATTGATATTCCAGTCAGGAGAAGACGGTAAATCCATATTAAGGTCTGTATTTATCGCCGCATTAATGCTTCCACTTCCGTTGCTTAGAAGTATAGCGATTACTGCTCCTGGATTGGCTCCTCCCCATTCTTGGAATCTGGGATCTTTGTCTGCATAGTAAATCAGAGCATAATCTGTGATCACGGCCAAACCATCTGCTTCAAACGTGCCAGTGAAACTTTGGCCAGTTGTGTTATAAGTCAAAGTTCCTTGCATCATGTCAGGTATAACATTCCAATTTGAATCCTTGTCTTCCAAAACTAAAGTTCTGGTTCCCAGATATGATGGTGTGTAGTTCTCAGCACAAGTGAAGTCAGAATTATTCCTTGCCTGTTCTGCGTAAAACTGAATGTCACCCATTACCCTGTCGGTTTGAGGCGCGTTGTTTACAGTAGCGCCATTGCAACTTGCAAAACCTGGTCTATCTAAAGGACCCTCTGTGCCAGCTACTAATGGAGTCATTGTCAAAGTTCCAAAACACCATGCCTTTCCGATATATTGTGTTTGGCCTGCGCCTAAAGGACCGGGCACTTCTGACCAAACATTATATTCCGAATCAGCTAACGCAATCTTGCCTTCATCTCCTTGGAGACTGCTTAGTTTCCCTTCTAGCAAAAGAGTTTCGTCTATTTCGTAAACATTGTCTCCGTCGTCTGCCCAGAAAGCAAACTCAATGTTTTCAGCTAATTCCCCGCCGTCCGGGCAATCTGCGTCGTCCTGAAGTTCTGGCTCTGTACAGGACTGGTCTGAATTCTCAGTGATTTGAACTGCTGCGCAAAGCCAGGCGTCATTACTATTCACGTGGAGAGAAATTGTGTCTTCGCCGATATCACCGGGCTTTAAATCATAAAAATTGAAGAAAAGCTGTCCAGTTAAATCGTCCAATTCCCAAGTTGTTCCCTGGCTAACTGCACCATTGTAATAACTCTCGTTGTCAATCTTCAAGTCAATGGCTCCAGCAGTGAAAGTATTGCCAGTTGAAGTTTCTGTGTCGCTGAAAAAAGCAACAGTTCCTCCAACAGCAATAGCTGCCACAGCGGCAATCACGCTTAAACTAATTACAATTTTTTTGTTCATTGTTTTGTTTCATTAATTAATTTGAAAGTGGCTCGCCTTAGGCCCTCCTGCCTATAAGCTACCCCCTTGCTCCTCCTAGCTAGGACAGGAGGACATAGGGTAAGCCACTTCTTGGTCGACCTTTGCTCCTTTGTCCGACAGGACAAAACAAAAATGGAGCCCAAACTCTAACTCCTTAATAAGATAAGGGGTTAGAGCCTGCGCTCCAGTACTTGGGCTAAAGAGTTTTGAGACAAAAAATCCAAGATTTAACATAATCTAATAAAAAATTCAATCCCATCCCTCCTTGAGACTCTTTAAATTTCTTTTCTATCTTATACCTGTCAAGTAAATTTGTCAAGGTTGACAAATAATTTTTGTTTGGTATTCTAAAATCAATGGATATTAAGAATTTTATCTCAGCCATTGCCCTCAATAGCTTTCCACCAGATGTCAAGACAAAGTAGAAATTTCCTAACAGCTTGCTGCGACAGATTAGGTGGGGGGAGTTGACAAGCATTTTTGATTAGTGTAAGTTAGGATATAAATTGAAATAAACAAGGATAATAGCTTTTAGCCCATTAGCAAAAGTTAATGTTCTGAAAGGTGTTATTCTCTGAATAGTGCCATTTCGCAATTTTTTGCAGCGGCACCTTCAAAACTTAATAAAGGAAAGATTGATAAGAGGAAGGTTTTTTTTATTCTGCTTTCCATCACTGATAAAGAGGTGATTAAAAACCCTGAACCAATGTTCCTGTTGGCCGGTAAGATTTTTTTACCATAGCGTCAGATTGTCTGGCAAGACATTAACCTTAAACTTGTTCGAAGAATTCTAAATTGAAGTATCAAAATTCCTGAAAAGGAAAAATTCCCATTAAGGGAAGGAGAAACGTAAATGTTTAAGAAATTGTTTGCCACGGTTTTGACCTTAACCCTCGTATTTGGTCTGAGTGTAGTGGCAATGGCGCAGGCTCAGCAGGTCGTCGGTATCCAGGTCTCACCAATCAATCAGATAGCAGTGTCTGGTAACCCGGCACAGTTGGTAGTTTCTACGGCTGTAGCAGGGCAGCAGCCTGATCCGGTTATCGACAATAGCACTACCTATGCTATTACCACAAATGATAACAGACCCGATGGTACTGGAGGTGCCACAACGCAGAAAATAACCGCAGTGCTTAGTGCGCCTCTGCCGCCCAATACGGCGCTTCTGATAAATTTGGTAGCTCCTATAGATGTTGGCCTTACTGCAATTTCTGCTGGGAATGTACCATTAGCAGTGGTTGCAGCAGATGTAGTCACCTTGATAGACCGAAGCGCTGATCCTGCTAAAGGAATAACCTACACATTCTCAGCTTCTGTGGCTGCTGGAGTGGTGGGTGCTGTGAATGCAACGGTTACATTGACCATTGCCAGCGACTAATCTCTGATAACCTGATGCAGAACCTTCGGGTTCTGCATCACCTCATTCTATTGAAGGGATGTGGTAAGATGTGAGACTACGGTTTGCAGGAGCGATAGTAATCTTGCTTTTGCTTGTTGGGTTGAACAATTCTGTTCTGGGTTCTAATACGGCTACGCAGACAGTGACTATTCAAGTTCAAGCAATCAATGAGATTGCGGTTAGTGGTACTGTCTCAATAGTTTATGACCAGGCACATTTCGAGTTGACTCGGGAAGCAGGTCAAGACCTGAATGGGAAAACTGATAATAGTTCTTCTTTGAGTTGGACTACCAACGGGACAAATAAAAAAATCACTGTCCACATAGATGGCTCTGATTTTACTCCCACCGTTAAAGTGACAGTTGATGACACAAACTCAAGTGGAACCGCTTATGTAAAGAATGTAGACCCCACTCCTCGTACCATCATTGATGGGATTGGCAACGAAGCAGTGAGTAATGCTACTTTAACTTACTCACTTAATCCTACTGTGACTGATGGCGTGCTAAGCGAAACCAGAACTGTTGTTTATACTCTGACTGAGTAATAGTGAACCAAACAAGGGAGCTGATTAAAAGCACCCAAAACATAGGTAGAGGAAATCCTCTACCTATTTCTTTTTGGGTAAAATCAGCGAAATTACTTGACAAAAAACGAAAAAGATAGTATGTTATATCCGCTTAATCAGTTCGTTTACAAGTTGGTTTCTGATTTATGAAAGGATGTGGATTGTCAAGATGTTTAAGGAAATGCAGTGGTTAGCAGTTGTTGTAATGGCAGGACTAATAAGCGCAGTTAGTTCAGTAAAAGCTACGCAGGGCGAAAATACTTTAACCAGAATTATCAGTGAAGGAGGCGCTGGGTCTTTTGTTGCTCCTTTGGACATTGCCAAAGGAATGGAATTGAGAGTTGGGTTTGGGCTCAAGATCAATCTGGATATCCAGATTGATGGACCGGTTAGTAGATTTTCCCAGTTAACAAGTTCTGCGGGACGGCTGACTGGAAATGAGAAAATGACTCTTGAAGCCGGGGAATACAGATTAATAGAAAGCTATGAGGTTATTGCTTTTTCTCAAATTTCCTACTTTAAAGGGTACGACCTCCGAGCAAGAGAAGAAATAGAAAGAGAAGTTACTATTTCTGCCAAAGGCGCATACGAGCTTAGGGTTGACGTTCGGCTCATTGACGCAGCCGCTACCATATCAGGTGGATTTGAGGGAGAGCTAACCAGTTTTTCAGAACCATTGGAGCTTACCCTTACTGCTGTTGAAGATTTTGACCAAGGAGACGTTATTGAGTTTAAGGGAGAATATAAAGTTGTTCTCCAAAGCAAAACGGCTCTGGCGTGGTTAGAACCTCCTAAACCCCCTGAACCCGAGCTTGCTGTGGAAGTTGATGGAGATTGGGACCTTGTTATTAACCGCACTGATTTAAAAGGAGGACCAGGAAGCGATTTAAACAATGTCTATAAAAGCGACCCGAAGCAAGTATTGATGCATATCACCGGCGCTAAGGGCTGTAGATGGGAAGTTGATGTTTGGAAGGAAGATAATGAGTGGCTTCCTCAACTTGCTCTGTATGTGAGGACTACCTCTAAGGAGCTAAAGATAGCAAACAATGCTCAGAGGTTCTTTTCAGGCAAGGCAACCAAGAAAAATATTGAGCTGCAATTTAAGCTCAAGGGAGTTTCGGTTGAGATTCCGCCTGGAGTTTATAGCACAACGATATACTACACAGTAAAGGAGGAATAGGTAATGTTTAGAAAGATTGTTTTGACCTCAACCCTTTTGATTAGTTTAGTTTTGATTCATGGTTTAGCCGAAGCAAAGGTTTTTCTTGTTGGTGGTTTAACCAGGGAAAAAGTAGTAGAACCAGGTGAAACCCATCAAGGGGCTATTCTTATTAGGAACACAGAAGAGGAAATGCGGGTGGTCAGGGTTTATCAAACTGACTACTTGTTTTTCTCAGATGGAACTAATCAATACGGACAGCCGGCAGGGAAACTGGAGCGGTCTAATGCTCAATGGATTACTTTTAGCCCGGCCCGGGTAGAAGTTCCACCCCAAGGAACCGCTACTATCAGCTATATAGTAAAGGTTCCCCAAATTGTAACCGTGAATGAAAAAAATGAGGAAAGTCAGAAGGAAAAGAAGGTGGTTCAGCTAATAGGCACCTTTTGGAGTATGCTGATGGTAGAACCCTTAGCTAAGAGCAGTCCAGAGTTGGTTAAGCCCGAGAAAGGCAAGGTCCAAATCGGTATCACTCAAGTGTTTAGATATGGGATACAGTTTGTAACCCATATTGGTGATACGGGCGAAAGGAAGCTCAAGTTTGCTAAAATAGAACTGAAAGCTGAAGAAGCTCCTGAAAATCCTGAAAAATCCGAAGGCCATGAAGAGAAACAGCCAAAGAGAATTCTTTTGGTTGTAGATTTGGAGAACGTTGGAGAGCGTTGGTTGAGGCCTGTTGTTTGGGTAAAGCTTTTTACTGGAGACGGCGTTTTTATTGGTCAGTTTGAAAGTGGGGGCAAGAAGCGGATATACTCTGGCACTTCAGTTAGACATCAAATTGACTTAACTGATGTGCCTGCGGGTGAATATGAAGCTTTGATTGTGGCTGACAATGGCGACCAGTATATCTTTGGTTCCCAGGTTAAGTTAAACTTGCAACCAAAGAAAGCTTCAACAGAGAAGAAAGAAAGGAGTAAACAATGAGAAAAGGACGAGGCCGAAGATGGCTCCCTGCTGTTTGGCTGTTAGTTTTGGCGGTTATGACTGCTAATGCTAATGGTGAAGAACAAAGGGTGGAGGTCCAATCTTTGGGTCCCGCCCTTATTGAAACCAAACCTCGGGAAGTGGATACTGTTTTTGTCCGAATTACCAACTCCGGTCCTGCCCGCGAATTTGACGCTAAGGTCAATATGCCCCAAGGGTGGAAGCTGGTTACTCCAAGTTTTCCTTTTCAACTTGAAAAAGGGAAAGCAATCAATCGGATGCTTAGCTTTGTTGTATCCCAGGAGACCCTGGCTGGAATGTATGAGATTGAGTACATTGTTACATCTGAAGATAGACCTATTGCTGGTACTACTTTTGATGTAAGGGTTTTGCCTGTAGTAGGATTGCAAGTAAGATTGGCCAGAGCTCCCCAGTTTGTAGTAGCAGGGGAAAAGTATGAGGCAGAGTTCCTGGTAACCAATCAAGGCAATGCTGTTGCTCGGGTTGATTTGGAAGTTAAAAGTGGGCGGGACTATCCAGCTAAGATGGAACTGAAACAGCTTTCTCTTGAGCCAGGAGAGTCAAGAAAAGTTGCGGTATTGGTGAAAACAGATAAAGAAATTAGAGATAAGGTAAGTCATAATCTCAACCTAACTGCTAAGATTGAGGGAGAAATTAGCCAGACCGCTAACAGCCATATGACAGTTTTTCCAAGGCAATCTGGCGTTGAGGAACATTTCTTCAAGATTCCTGCTCAAATTGTGCTGCTCGGGGCCGTAAACGAGGCAGAGCTAAAACCCGAAACACTGTTTGGTCAGGTAGAATTTTCAGGTGTGGGCTTTTTGAGCGAGAGGGAGGCAAGGAAAGTTGACTTCTTGTTTAGATGGCCTGACCGAGAGCAGGGATTTGCTTTTGGTTGGCGAGAAGAATATCGTTTCTCTTACGAAACCAAAGACCTGTTTGTAGGATTGGGTGACAGGACCTATAAACTTTCTCCTCTAACAGAGCCCTACGGTTATGGCAGAGGAGGAGAGGTAGATGTTGCGCTGGCTGGCCTTAGATGGCGCGCCTTTTACAGGAAAAGCTGGTGGCAAAAGGAAGACCACCTCGGCGTTAGCGTTAGCTATCCTGTTATCAAAGGAGCGGGAAGGATATCTCTAAATGGACTCTACCCAGGAGATAGAGAAAAGAGTTCCTGCAGTATCTATGTGCTTCTGCCTTGGGAACATTTGAATGTTGAAACAGAATATGCTTTGGGTCGTTATGGGGACGGGGCTTTCTATCTGAAAGCCCTTGGAGTGTACAAGGGTATCACCACCAGGGTAGGAATTACCGAGGCAACTGCTGAATTTCCTGGTTACTACCGGGATAGATATAGCAAAACTGCAAGTTTGACTTTGCCTTTGGTTTATGGCTTGAGAGCTAATGCCAGCTATAATGACCAAAAGCAGAAACGGCTGGATTCCTGGAATCAATATTTTCAGACCGGCCTGAACTACAGAGTGCCTTTTGTAGGCACCAGTTTGTCCTTTAATTACAATGAAAGACATAGAGAAGATTTTCTGGTTAAGGGCAGAACCGAGGAACAAGGGCTTAGAGCCACCTTATCCCAGAGCTTCAGATACGGCAGTTGCTATCTGTCTGCTGACTTTAGCAAGGCAGACCACCAAAGCCAGGACATTCAAAGATATAGGGCTTCAATATATTTAAGACCTATTCAGAGTGTGGGATGTAGCGGATGGTTTCAAACGGACAATGGTTATGCCTATTATACTGACGTCTCTGAACGTAGAGATAGCGCGGGTTTGAATGTTTGGTTGAGGCTCTTTGACAAGACCTTTTTTGATGTCAATTTGCAGAGGAGTAAATCCTCTGGTCTTCTCAAGAGAGAACTGGTAAATGCTCGGCTAAAACAGGTACTACCTTACGGGAATATTATCTTGGAAGGACGAGCCATCAGAAGAGAAAATGAGTTTTTCAACCAGGAACAGGAAGTAGAAGTTGATGGCTTAGTCCGGTATACAGTTCCTTTTGGTATACCTGTCAGCCGCAAGAATACAGCCGTGTTGAAAGGAAGGATATTAGATTTTAGAAGCGGCCAAGGAATTCCTAACGTGATTGTGAGAGTAAGTCAGGCTACTGTTGTCACGGATGAGAAAGGAGGATTTACCTTCCATCTAAGTCCGGATAAATATTATCTGACCTTAGGGGGCTTAGTAAACAAAGTAGCCATCCAAGATGTTCCTATGGCGGTTGTTCTCAAAGCCGAAGAGGAGATTGAAATTGACATTGAGGTTACTGATAGCGCTAAATTAGAAGGGGAAGTCAGAATTTACGCTCCTAAAGAAGAAGGTAACCCGAGTGTTATTGCAGCAGACGGAAAAGTAAAAGAAAGAGGGCTGCCCAATCTCTTGATAGAAATTACTTCAGGGAAGCGCGTTTATAGACGGTTGACCGATAGTAACGGGCAATTCGTTTTTCAAGACCTGCTACCTGGGAAATGGCTTCTGAAGGTTTACGAAGGCAACCTGCCCCGACTTTACTATCTGGAGAAGAAACTGTTTGCGCTTGAAGTAGAAAGCGCCCAGGAGAACAGAATTTCTGTAAGGGTGATGCCTCAGCTTCGGAAGATTCAGTTCATTGATAAAGGCCAAGAAATCGCAATCGAGTGAGGATGGGACGAATAATCCCTTCCACTGAAAAGACGCGATATCTTGTCCATATAATGCCCACACCCCCTGCATGGTGTGGGCAATTTTATTGTGTCAACCCCGTTAGAGGTTTGATTGTTTTGGATTGACAATCTACTTAAATTTGATAAACTTAAAAAACATGGATATAAAAAACTTTATCTCAGCCATTGGGCAGATTGCTGAAGAGAAAGGCATCCCCAAAGAAAAGGTGATTGAAATCATTGAACGCGCCTATGCCGCCGCTTACAAAAAGGATTTTGGCAAAAAAGGCCAAATTATTAAAGCCAAACTTGAGCCAGAAACCGGCAAGGTTAAGTTTTGGCAAATTAAAATAGTGGTAGATGAGAAAATGATTTATTCTGAAGGAGAATTGGAGGAATTGAAGGATAGAAAGAAGCGAGACGAATCCGCCTCCGTCCCGACTTTGTCGGGGACTACAGCGGACAAGGAAAAAATTCGCTTCTCTCCTGAAAAACACATTATGCTAAAAGAGGCCAGGAAAACCAAGCCCAAGATTAAATTAGAAGATGAATTGGAAATTCCCTTGAAAACGCAAGCGGACTATGGCCGCATTGCCGCGCAAACTGCCAAGCAGGTAATCCTGCAGCGATTAAGAGAAGCGGAAAGAGAAGTTGTTTTAAGCGAGTACAAAGAGAAAGAAGGAGAAATAATATCTGGCATTGTCCAGCGTATTGAAGGAAACAATGTCTATGTTGACATTGGCAAAACATTGGGTATGCTGCCCAGAGAAGAACAAATTCCCGGAGAATTTTACAAACCAGGCCAACGGCTTAAGTTTTACACCCTAAAAGTAGAAGAAGGGCACAAAGGACCAATTGTGTTTCTCTCGCGCGTCTATCCAAAAATCATCTCCAAACTCTTTGAAATAGAAGTTCCGGAAATTTCACAAGGAGCAGTTGTTATTCGAGCCATTGCTCGGGAGCCCGGCTCGCGCTCAAAAATTGCAGTAGAATCCAAACAAGAAGGAGTTGACCCGATTGGTTCGACGGTAGGACAACGAGGCATTAGAGTAAGCGCGGTGATTAACGAATTGAACGGAGAAAAAATTGACATCATTGAGTATGCTGAGGAATCAGAAGAATTTATTGCTAATGCTCTTTCTCCAGCCAAGGTTTTGGACGTAAAGATTATGCCCAAAAACAAAGCTCTTTGCCTGGTGCCTGAAGACCAGCTCTCTCTGGCCATTGGCAAAGACGGACAGAATGTCCGTCTGGCCGCTAAACTAACTGGCTGGAAAATAGACGTGCGAAGCCCGGAAGCGGCAAAAAAAGAAGCCAAGGAAGCAAAGAAACCCGCCAAAAGCCCTTCGGGCATTCAGGCGGGCAAGGAAGCAAAGAAAGAAGTAAAGAAGGAATCAAAGAAACCCGCCTCCGCTAAAAAAGCTACGGCGGGCAAGAAAGCGGCTCCAAAAAAGACAAAAACTGCTAAAAAGACAAAATGACAATAATCATTGGCCATAAAAACCCGGACACTGATTCTATTGTTTCTGCCTTGGTTTACGCACAAGTTAAGAAAAAAATGGGAGAAGAGGCCGAAGCCGGAAGATTAGGCGTTGTCAATAAAGAAACAGAGTTTGTGCTTGCCCATTTCGAACAAGAGGCGCCTGCTTTGATAGAAAATGTAGAAGGCAAACAAGTGATTTTAGTTGACCATAACGATAGCCCCCAATCTGCCCCCGGCCTAAATAAAGCTGAAGTGTTGGAAGTGATTGACCATCATTGTATCGGCGACATTCAGACAACAGAGCCCATTCTTTTCCGCGCAGAACCAATCGGTTCAACCAGTACTATTATTGCCAAAATCGCCAAGGAAAAGAATATAGAATTGGACAAAAAACAGGCTGGTCTGCTCTTAGCCGGAGTAATCTCTGATACTATTTGTTTTGAGGGACCAACGACCACCGAAGAGGATAAAAAAATTGGCAAAGAACTTGCTGAAATTTCTGGTATTGATTCCAAAGAACTTGCTGAAAAAATGTTTGAGGCGAGGTCGTCAATACAAGGAATGAGCGCCAAAGACATTGTTGCAGGGGACTACAAAGAGTATAAGTTTGCCGGAAAAAAATTGGATGTTTCGGTTTTTGAAACACTTGCTCCGGAAAAACTTGAGCCGTTGAAAGCAGAGATATTTGACGAATTAAGAAAACTGAAAAAAGAAAAAGGGTCTGACCTTCTATTTTTCCTAATTATAGACATATCAAAGAAAAACTCTCTTTTGTATCTTATTGAGCCAAAAGAAAAAGAGGTTGCTGAAAAAGTGTTTGGTGGCGAAATAGAAGAAGACATAATGCTTTTGCCTGGCATAGTTTCCCGCAAAAAGCAAATTATTCCTCCTTTAGCCCAATATCTGGAAAAACATGGACTCTAAAACTAAAATCGAATTGCCTGATTATAAAAAGATTGCTTCGCAATGCAAAAGAAGAAAAGTTTCTGTGGAGGCAAAAGAAATAGAGGAGGCGCTTGTTTGGCTACAAAGATCCCGAGCCAAGTTTACTCTGAAAAATCAACCAGCAGAAAAAGGCGATTTTATTGAAATTGAATATACCTATGAAGGCGAAGGCGGCTTTAAACCAATTAAAGATGGTTTTGTCTTAGGACAAGGGCATTTTGTTCCTGGATTTGAGGAAAAACTTATGGGAACGAAAGACGGGCAGGACAAAGAGTTTTCTTTATCCTGGAAAGACAACCAAACAACTTTCAAAGTAAAAGTAAAGTCAATTCAAAAAATGGATTTGCCAGAAGTTAATGACCAATTTGCCAAAAACTTAGGCAAGTTTGATAATCTGGCTACCCTAAAAGACAACGTCAAGAAAGGCCTAAACGCAGAAAAAAAAATGGTTGAATCACAACGTCTGCGCCAGGAAATTTTAGAGAAAATTAAACAACAATGCAAATTAGAACCTCCTGTTATCCTAAAAGCAATCTCTGAAAAAGAAAATATTGAGATGTCTGAGGCAGAAGCGAAAGAAATGGTTGATAAACTCTTAAAACACTATCCTGACATAGAAAAAGCGCAGAAACTTGACTTAGAACAGCTTAAAAGGTATAGTAGGGAAGCAATAAAAAATGAGAAAGTGTTCGCATTGCTTGAGAGTTTTATAAAAGCATAAAAAAATAATATGAACTTAATTCCAACTGTTGTTGAGAAAACTAAATACGGAGAAAGGGCTTATGATATTTATTCCCGGCTTCTGAAAGAACGGATTGTTTTTCTGGCTGGGCCGATTATTGATCCTGTGGCTAATTCAGTCATTGCCCAAATGCTGTTTTTAGCCAGCCAAGACCCCAAAAAAGCAATCCAGCTCTATATCAACACTCCGGGCGGCTCAGTCACGGCCGGCTTGGCTATTTATGACACTATGCAGTATGTGAAATGTCCTATCTCCACGGTCTGTATTGGTATGGCTGCTTCTATGGGCGCAACTCTGTTGGCTGCTGGCGCTAAAGGCCAGAGATTTGCTTTGCCTAATTCCGAGGTTTTGCTTCACCAGGTAGCAGGCGGTGTCACTGGTCAAGCAGTAGAGATTGAGATAACTGCCAAGCAGATTGTTAAAATCAAAGACAGGTTGAACAAAATTTTAGCGAAGCACACAGGCAGACCTCTCAAAAAAATAGAATTAGACACTGACCGCGACTTTTACCTCTCGGCCGACGAAGCCAAAGATTACGGCATCGTTGACAAGGTGATTAAGACAAAGAAGTAAAGGTGGGTTGAAGCCGAATGGAAAGGCCCTGGTTTCGAAAACCAGTGGGTTTTATTACCCGTGCAGGTTCGAGTCCTGCACCCACCGCACGAAAATTTTGGGTGCTGAAAGCGCCCATAAATTTACGTTCTGTAGGGAGTGTATGGCGAGAATCTGCCCCCCGAATTCCGACTGAAAGGAGGGAATGCCTTCGGGCAACTCTTCGAGTCCTGCACCCACCGCACGAAAATTTGTCTGTTGACATCGGATGTGAATATCGAATGTTGACCAAAGTTGAACAAACACTAACAGCTCTTTGAAAGGAGGGAGCAAAATGGCAGAGATTTTTCAGACCTTCAATCTGGACACAAAAATGATTGATAGAATAGGATATCCAGGAAAATTCCATGAAGGATCAGGGGAGAAATTGATTAAAAATTTGGAGGTCGAAGGATACAATGTTTTCGTAAGTCGAGCTACTTACGATGGCCTCTATAGAAGTATCCTGGTGGTTGGGGAAAATAAACCAATCAACCAGGACTTCCAAAGATTTGCCAGGGACTCAGGTCTATTCCTTCCTACATATGGAGGAACACGCGAAACCCCTGCAGGCATAGACCTGTATCAACCAGGCGAGATATATTTTGAAGCCAAAATAGGGGCTGAGGCCTTGGTCTAAACCGAGCCTTTGTGGTAGCAAGCGATGCGGTGAAGCCATCACCCCATCGCTTTTGTATTACCTTTGCTCGACCGGGCCATCCTTGAAAAAAAAGTGCTTTTGGGATAGGATAGAATTATGTTGGAAATATTAACTTTGGCGATTTTAGGTGGATTGGGGATATTGTTCTTGCTTGTTGTTCTTTTAGGGGTTTGGAGCTTCAAATTGAAAAAACGACTGGATGTTTTTGTCAAAAGCGGCAGTAAGAATTTAGAGGAATTTCTGGCAAAACAACTTGCAAAATCAGAAAAACAGAGCAAAGACATTGAAAATATTTTCAAAGAAATCTCAAAATTAAGCGCCATTTCAAAAAGGTCTTTTCAGAAAATCGGCATAGTCAGGTTCAATCCTTTCAAAGAAGTGGGCGGAGACCAAAGTTTTTCCATTGCCCTGCTTGACTCCCAGAACAACGGCTTTGTCATTACCGGACTTTACGAAAGAGAAACAAATAGGACTTATGCGAAACCCATTGAAAAAGGGAATTCAAAATACCCGTTATCCGAAGAAGAAAAACAAGCCATAGAAAAAGCGATAACTTAGGAGCGCAGGATACAAAACATGACAGACAAAAAAGAACAAAAAAACAATCTTCAAACAAGGCCGCCTGTGGTGGTCGTTTTAGGCCATATTGACCATGGTAAAACAACCTTGCTTGACCAGATAAGAAAAAGTCAGGTGGTTGAAAAAGAATCAGGTGGCATTACCCAGCATATTGCTGCTTATGAAATTGAAGAAAAAGGCAAGAAGATTACTTTTATTGACACCCCAGGTCATGAGGCATTTTTTGATATGCGCTCTAGGGGGGCCAAAGTGGCAGACATTGCTGTTTTAGTTGTGGCTGCTGATGATGGGGTGAAAACCCAAACCAAAGAAGCCATTGAGCATATCAAAAAATCAGGGATTCCAATGTTAGTAGCTATTAATAAGATGGATAAACCTGTTGCTGACCCGGAAAAAGTTAAAAGAGAACTTTCCCAACAAAAGATTTTAGTAGAATCAATGGCTGGCAAAGTGCCTTGCGTTGAACTCTCAGCCAAAACCGGCAAAGGCATTCCTGAACTTCTGGAAGTAATCCTGTTGCTGGCTGAGATGGAAAATATAAAAACAGACCCTTCAAAACCAGCTCAGGGTGTAGTCATTGAAGCCCATTTAGATCCTTTGCGGGGCTCAACTGCTATTCTACTGCTCACAGATGGTATTTTAAAAAAAGAGGACGTTATTGCTACAGCATCTACTGCCGGCAAAATCAAAATCTTGGAAAACTTTCAAGGAAAAGACATCAATGAAGCCAAACCGTCTATGCCGGTTATTACGCTTGGCCTTGAAACACTTCCCCAGACCGGAGAAGAGTTTAAGGTCTTTGAAACAATGGAACGCGCCAGGGCATCTATTCAAAAACCCGAACAAAGGCCTGAAACAACTGTTGCCTCTTCCGAAAAACAAGTTGTTAATTTAATCCTCAAGGTGGATGTGGCTGGCTCCTTAGAGGCAATCAAAGAAATACTTAATAAACTAACCCAAGAAGGTGTTTCTCTAAAAATCATTAAAGCAGAAGTTGGAGAAGTAAATGAATCAGACGTTAAACTGGCCATAGGATTTAGAGCAAGAATTTTGGCCTTCCACGTTAAAACCGACCCTATTGCTCAACAATTTTCTCAAAGAGCAAAAATATCAATCAAGCGATTTGATATTATTTATGAACTAATTGACTATGTTAAAGAACGGATGCAAAAAGCTGTTAAAAAAGAAATGGTCAGAGTTGATTTGGGAAAAATGAAGACCTTAGTTCTTTTCAGAACTGATAAAAAACAACAGATTGTGGGAGGCAAGATGATTGAAGGGGAAGCAAAAAAAGGGCTTAAGATTGAGGTTGTCAGAGATGAAGAAGTTGTTGGCAAAGGCAAATTGGTTGGCCTTCAGAAGAATAAAAAAGACATTGACAAGGCCAAGAAAGGAGATGAAATAGGCATACTATTTCAGGGCGATACAAAAATTGAGGAAGACGATGTCTTGATTTTCTATAACAAAGAACGACAATGAGCCAACGAATTCAGCGAGTCAACAAATTGATAAAAGAGGAATTGGGTAAAATTCTATTACAGGAAAGCGAGTTTCCCAAAGATATTTTAACAACCTTAACAAGGGTGGAATCTTCGGCTAATTTGAGAGAGTCCAGAGTATATGTGAGCGTTATACCCGAGGAGAAAATGGAACAGGTTTTGGAATCTCTGAATAAAAACATTTACGATTTTCAGCAAACTTTAAACAAACGCTTGCATATGCGCCCGGTGCCTAAAATAATATTTATAGAGGAAAAACAAACCCAGGAAGCCGGACGAATTGACGAAATCCTCTCAAAAATCAAAACTATCGAGGAACGAAGTCGATAGTTTCTCAAAAACATTGAAAAAAGTGCCGAAAAGTGGTAGAATAAGGACGATGGCACGGTAGCCAAGTAGCAAGGCGGCTCTCTGCAAAAGAGTCATACGTGGGTGCAATTCCCGCCCGTGCCTCCAGATTTTGCCCGGGTGGTGGAACGGGATACACGCAACACTTAAAATGTTGTGAGCGCAAGCTCGTGTGGGTTCGACTCCCACCCCGGGCACATTGAAATTTAGAGGTAGGCGAAGCCTGCCTATAAATTTTAATTGATGACGGGATGTGTCGAGAAGCCACCCCCCGAATTGCGGCCCGCCAAAGGCGGGACGGCAATGCCTTCGGGC
>SDBT01009725.1_pt1 | contig 15573 bp, 18 predicted proteins | sample 2277101 | NCBI WGS metagenome assembly SDBT01 (sample SAMN10404973, study PRJNA504765) | marine sediment metagenome | isolation source: marine sediment core GS10_PC15, 103 cmbsf | place: Arctic Ocean: Southern Knipovich Ridge | collected 2010 | reverse complement strand
CTGGACGAATGTCCGCCCGCCAAGGCCGACCATCAACACGTAGCCGCCGCCGTCGATCGCAGCGCCAAGTGGGCGGGCGAATGCAAAACCGCCTGGATGCAAGCCGACCGCAAGGCAACTCGCGGCCACGCCCAGGCACTGTTCGGCATCCAGCAGGGAGGCGTTTACGCCGACCTTCGCGGCGAGTCGGCCCGGCGACTGGTGGAATTGGACCTGCCCGGCTACGCAATCGGCGGGCTGAGCGTGGGCGAAGGCCATCAGGCCATGTGCGACGTGCTCGACCATATAGACGAGCAGTTGCCCACCGACCGGCCGCGATACCTGATGGGCGTCGGCGAGCCTAAAGACATCCTCGCCGCTGTCGCTCGCGGAGTCGATATGTTCGACTGCGTGCTGCCGACCCGTAACGGCCGAAACGGCCAGGCGTTCACATGGGACGGCAGGCTGCGACTGCGGAACGCTCAATGGACGACCGACGATCGCCCGCTGGACGAAAGCTGCAACTGCTATACCTGCCGCAACTATTCGCGCGGCGTGCTGCGACACTTGTTCATGGCCAAGGAAATGCTCGGACCCACGCTGGTGACGATTCACAACCTGCATTTCTTCGCCGAATTTCTCGCCGCCATTCGCCAGGCGATCGGCCAGGGAGACTTCGTCGCTCGGTCCGCCCAGTGGATTGAGCGAATGTACAATGACGATAGGCTTGACAAGCCGGGCGGATGAGGCAAAGATGGTCGCCGCGTGATGTATGCGCTCCAACCAACTAGAAAGGATTTTTCATGCGAAATCGTAAAAGTGTTCTATGGATTCTGGCGCTGGCTGTGCTGGCCATGCCCGCAGGCTGGGCGATTGCCCAAGCCGAGGAATATACCGAAGCGATAATCGAAGAAGCACCCGCCAGCGAAGCCGATGAATTCACCGAAGCGCCAACCGAAGAGGCCGTAGAATCCACCGACGCCAATGCACCAGCCCAAGGCGCCGCCACCAGTCAGCCAACGCGCCCCAAAACGTTCTTCGATCAATATGGATTATATGTGATGCTTGGCGGCGTGGTTTTGATGTACGTCTGGATGGGACGAGGCCGGCGTAAAAAAGAAGGCCAGCGTCGCAACATGCTCAGCGAGCTGAAAAAGGGCGATAAAATCTCAACGATCGGCGGAATCGTCGGCACGGTGATCGAAGTCCGCGACGATGAAGTCACCGTCAAGGTCGACGAGACCAACAACATCCGCATGAAATTCCTCCGCCGCGCCATTCACGGCGTTGGTGATGAGCAGCAGGAACGAAAGTAACGCACTGTCCCCATAGCATTAATTATACACGGGCTCACGCCCCGTATGATTTCAGCGGAACATTACCATTACCATTATAAAAGCCGCCCGTCGGACGCGATCCGGCGAGCGGTTTTTCTAATATCCGTCTATGCGCTCATACCAAGCGCGGTTTTTCTAATGAGTGACTGATCGCACCGTCGCTGTTAAAAAGCCGGTTGATGAGTCCCGGTTTTGGGGGACGAATCGGCCGGAAATGTTTTTCGCGAGCGCCCAATCCGAGCGGTTTTTCTAATATCTGATATTATGCACGTTGAGCGAGGCGGCGGTCAGGCGGAGACGGCCTTCCAGCCTTCGTTCAGGTCGGACAGGCAGGCGATCACGTCGCGGATTCGCTGCGGATCGCGCCGCAGGTTGGCCTCGTCGAGATGCTTGCACATGAAGTTGTACAGCTGGCGTAGATTCTGCGATATCTCGCCGCCGACTTCCATGTCCAGGCAGGAATTCAACTCGGCGATGATGGCCTGCGCCTTGGAAATATAGCGGCCCTTCTCCAGAAAATGGTCGGCCTCCAACTCACGCTCAGCCTGGCGAAGGAACTTGATCGCTCCCTCGTACAGCAGCACGACCAGCCGACCTCGCGGCTGGGTAGTTACGGCGTTCTCTTTGTAAGCTGTAATTCCGTTCATAACCTCACCTTACTTATTCTTTTGCGCCTGGATATTACTTAATGCCTGGAACATCGCCTCGAAGGCCCCGCGCTGCGAGTCCAACTGCGCCAACCTGGCTTCCAACCGGGCATACTTGGCTCGGAGCCAATCCTCTTTCTGCTCCAGCCGCGCTTCTTGCGATTGGATCTGCTTGTCGATCCGTTTGATGCCGGCGGTATACTCATCGTTTTTCGTCGTAAACGCGCCGTCGATCGGATCGAGAAATTGTTTCGTCAGGTCGTGCAGCAAACCGGCCAGGCCCTTCTGCACGCGAACGTCAGCATAGATCGTGTCCCCTGGGCTTCCAGCCGCCGCCGTCACAGACAGCATATACTCCGGATTGCCATCATCGCCGGTAATTTTATTTCCGTTGATAACAGCGGGACGCCAATCGGATTCTTCCGTTTCTCCTTCGCTCCTGAACCAGGCGTTGGCAACGTTGTTGCCGGTTTCGTCGTATGTGATTTTGACTTCATATACGCCTGACTTCGTCGACGCAGCTGCGCTGTTGAACTGCACGTTAGCGTTGTTGGAACCGCCCTTGCCGATCGCCCCGAGCAGATTCAACACACCAGAAAAATTCTCTTTCAACGCATCAGAAAGGCCTATGCGAACATGGCCGGTCAGATCGCCATCATCGTTGATCTGCGAGGAGGTATCAGAGTTTTGATGCAGGACCATCGTCCCGTCGCGGTCGAACTCGATACCGATCTGCGATGCCAGCGAAAGTTCCCCCTCGCTGCCGTCGAAGCCGGGGACCGAAACAGTGAATATATTGCGAATCTGGCGAAGCACGCTGTGCAGCACCGCGTCACCCTGAAAAACGCCACCCTGCTTGGTGGTTTCGTCGTAGCCGGTGTGCTCATCCATTTTTAAGACGATGCCATTGTAGATATTGACCAGATTACCAAGGTCTTCTTCGAGTTGACCGGTGCTGCGGGTCAAATTGGCGGTGGCCGTGCCAGTCGCCGCAAGAGTAATCGTCACACCTTCGATCACGTCGGTCAGCGTGTTGCCCGACCGGGTCATATATGTTGCGGACGGATAGCCGTCCACGCGAAATTGAGAATCATTAGCGAGTTGTGTCTCTTCCCACTCGGACGTTTCGAAGCCGGCCAGGCCCGTGCCATCAATCGTAATCGAGTAGTCGCTCCCCGTCTGGTCGCCGCTGAGTACTAGATGGAACTTATGAGTCGCGTCCACCTCATGTTCCAGAATGCTGGCCGTGATGCCGGGATTGTCGGAATCGTTGTTGATTCGATCCCGCAATTGTCCCAGAGTGGAATCAGCGTCCAGTGTGATCGTTCTGGTCACGCCGTCATATGTGTAGACAAAGTCCCCGGCGCCAATAATCGTATCGGCACCTGTGTCACCATCGGCGGTCTCGGTGAGGCGGTTAGTCCCATCGAATAGTTCAATGAGATTGTCGCCGCTGATGACCAGGTCTTTGCCTTCGCCGACGACCTGTGCCTGGATTTTCAGGCTCGATTGGTTGTTGTCCACGGCCACCGATGCGGCTTGGTAACCGGCGACCGTGTTGATCTCGGTGATAAGCTCGTTGAGCGTGATCCCCATCGCGTCGTAGGCCGAGAGGTTCACAACCACCTGCGCGTCATCGCCGAATTGGAATGCTACCTCATACTTAGTGGCCGTGATATCCGTATCGCTGAAGTATATATCGTTCGCGTTGGAGACTGTCTTGGCATGCGTCCAGGCTTCGGTCGGCGTCACGCCGGCATGCACGAACTTGTTCGACGTCGCCAACTGGTTCACGATGATCTCGTGGCTGCCTTCTGTCGCGCCGCCGGTGGCGCTCACGTCGAAAACATCGGTATCGGAGCTCTTTGCAATTACCTGCCGCAAGGTGGACGAGTCGTCCAGCTTGGCCACGAGCGCCTGAAGATCTCTGATGCGGGTCTCGATCTCAGCGGTGGCGCTGATCTTGGTTTCCCACTCGGCCTTGCGATCCATGAGCCGATAGAGCGGAGCACTGGCGGCTTGGATCTCGTAGGCGATGATCGAATCGGTATCGATCCCAGAGAAAACTCCTGATAGTGCGAATCCCATGACCAGCTCCATTCCGAACGGGCGAGCCTCTCTGGCCGCCCTCATTATCTATTAACGACCGCTGATGAGGAGACTTGAGCATTATTTTGAATTCCCGGCAGAGGAAAACGGGCAAAAAAACGGACCCGTCGGTAGGCGGGCCCGTGAATTAACTTGTCGGAAAGCAGCCCCGTGGGTCGGGGCGTGGGTGCGGTCATTATTTCGGAGCCGCTTTCCGTTGTGCGTTATTACTCACTGTTTATGAACTACTTAACTGAGGAGGCTCAGTGCCATCTGCGGCATTGAGTTGGCCTGGGCCAACATCGAAATGCCGGCCTGCGCCAACACCTGCGTTCGGGTCATGGCGGCCATTTCGGTCGCAACGTCCACGTCAGAAATACGGCTTTCGGCAGCCATAAGGTTCTCAGTCTGAATGTCCAGAATACTGGTTGCCGCCTCGAAACGGTTCATCAGGTAACCGAGCTTCGCACGGTATTCGTCCTTCATCTTGATCGCGTCGTCGATTTTCGTCAAGGCAGCTTCAGCATTAGCACCGTTAATACCGGCAATGGACACGCCATCGGCGGCGCCATCGGTATTGACGAAATTAGCGGCGGCCAGGCTCGTACCGACGGAATCGGCGCTAACGCTCAGTGTGCTGGTGCCGGAGGCTTCAGCCGTCAGTTTCAGTGTGTAGAAGCCCGTCGAAGAGTCATATTGGACCGAAGCGGCGTTGTACTCAGCCGTTATCTGACTTTGGAGGTTGATATGAGCAGCAACCTGATTGATCGTCCAGTTGTCATCGCCGCCGGGGCTGTCTCCGTCGGCAAAGGTGACATCAATCTCACCATCCGGGTCGTTAAGGAAGGTAAACTTGAAGGACACGCCGGTATCCGAGTTGAACCAAGCGGCCGCCTGGTTGGCCGTCACCTGGTTGTTCGAAGCAAAGCTGGTCGAGTTAGTCAGACCCAGTGACGCACCATCCATCTTCTCTGTGGTGATGTCGATCGTGGTGGGCGTGCCGATATGGATCTTCTTTGTCGCGACGGTGTTCAGTAGATCGATATTGTTAAACTTGGTCGAACCGGCGATACGTGTGATTTCAGCACCCAGTTGGCTGAATTCAGCATCCATAATCGAACGTTGATCTTCTGAATACGTTTCGGTGGCAGCCTGCTCGGCCAGTTCCTTCATACGGATCAGGAGGTCATCGATGACGGCCATGGCACCTTCACCAGTCTGCAACATGCTGATTGCATCGCGGGCGTTGCGGGCACCCTGTCGGAGCGTAGCTACTTCAGCACGCATCAATTCGCGGACGGCCAGGCCGGCCGCATCGTCCTTCGCACTGTTAATGCGCAGGCCGGACGAGAGCCTTTCAACAGACTTGGCCAGCGAGTCGTAGCTGCGGCCAAGGAGACGAGCCGCATTGGTCGCCATAAGATTGTTCTTGATTGAAAGCATGCTTCATCTCCCTATAAAATGTTATCCACTGCAGGCCTCACGCGGTCCGCAGCCTCGACCGTTACGGTCTCTTCGGCAAGTCTCCGTGCCCACGCGGCAAGAGGGCGTAGCTGCCTAGAGGTTCTTATCGGACAATTGGCCTGTAACTTGAGAATGAAGATTTAAAAAAGTCCAAATATGACAGATAATGGAAGTACTTTGCCCCGCCGGTTATTCCAAGAACCATGAATATGCGACTTTCAATGTGCCCTCCGACTGTGTAACACTAGGAGCTTGGCAAGGCGATTCGCGCAGTGATTGCAGGTGTGCAGAGCGATCTGAGAGCTCCAATCCAAGGCCGAAAATTCCATGAAAAAACCGGTCAGACCGAATGTAAAAGATTCAGAACGGCCTGTCCGGAGACAAATTCACAATATTGGGCTGGGATTAACTCACTTTAACGCCCCCGCCGACCATGCTGGCAACCTTGCTGGGCATTCCAACTGTGGCGACTGGCTGGCTATTTCGCAGGATCTCCAGGAAACGCTTGACCACAGCCGGGGCGGACCAGGCCTGGCTGTCCGCCCTCGCACTCGAACCGCCATTCATGAATGTTCTCCAAAATACTCCAATTATTTTTCAAACTTTTCCAAATAACTTCAAATCCGGACATGGCGTCCGTATGTATCCCGTTGCATCCTTATATAGTCTTCAATCTTGATTCGCCATCTCACGGCCCGTGGCTGAACATGGCCTCGGCGGCTCGGATGATCGCGTCGGGCCTGTCCAACTGGCCAGCCGAAAGCAATTCTCGCGCTCGCTTGACGGCCTGGCTGTCGATTTCATCGGCCGCGGCGGCTGCCTGCACGTGTTTGTCCCAGAGAACCTGAACCTCCGGGTCGTCCGGCAGAATGAGGCCTTCCAGGCCGGCCTGTTCCTGCCGCTTTAGCCCGCCGGCGTTACTTCCGCCCGGGCGGATCTGGTTGGCTCCGATTCCAAATGCTCCGTCGATACGCACTATTATTAGCTCCTGCTTTAAGTTGGCCGGCGTCAGACAACTGCGATGGCCCGGCTGTCATTCCGCCGTTTTCGTATTCGCAATCCGCTTGAACGGGATGTCGCTCAACACCGGAATCCGGAAAGGTTTTTCCGCTGGCGGCGTCCGGGTCGGCAGCGTGTTGGCCGTCTCATATGCGACAAACTTCTGAAAGACCTTCGGGCTCATCATCGCCAGTCGCCACTGGATCGGGTCATATCCGCTGCGCATTTCCTGCGTGAAGAAATTCTTGATGCGTTTTTCGGTCTGACTGTCGGTCGAATCCCAGGTGTGGTCCACCACCCAGACGGGCAGGCCGTTCTTGAGATCGATCAGCTTGAGATAGATCCCGATTTTCATCCGTGGGTAGGTCTGCCATCGCGTCACTCGACCGAAGATCACGGCGTCGCATTTCAGTGCGTCGCGAATTTCGGACAGGTCCTGCATCGACATCGCTTCCCGCTGGTCGAGGGGCAGATCCCGGCAGGCCGGGTCAATGGCCGAGACAACGTCAATGTGAAATAGCTTGCGCTGCTGGATCGCGTCGACCAGCGCCTCTGTCATGCCTTCGGCCGTCTTAGGCGAACCCTGCTGGTTGTCCATCGATATGAACACCGTGCGATGCAGCCGCAGCACGCTCTGATCCGACCGCAGATATGGCTGGATTGGCGCGACTAGCTCTTCGTCGCACCCGGTGGTGGCAAGCAGCACGCAAGCGCCGACAAGCACGGCCATCAATATGGATAGAGTTTTCATCGGCTCGATCCTTCGACAGCGGTCACGGTGGGCGCCTCAGCTTCCTCGGCCGGCATTTCCGAACCGAGCAGTTTGAGAATTCTCCGCAGTGCGACCAGTTCGGTTTCCTGGGCTTTTCGCATTTCCTTGCGGAAACCCAGAACGTTCGTCTGCCACTTGTCCAGCGCCGCCTGCATCTCCAACAACATGCCGTTGGCCTCGCCGAGTTCTTTCTGACACTGCTTCAATTCGCCATGGAGGCCGGATATTTGATGCGTCTGCTGGCGGGACTTCTCGGTCAGCTTGCGGTTTTCCTGTTGCACGAAAACCAGCTTTTCCATGGTCTGCGAGTATTTCTCCGACCATATAAGAGCGCTTTCGACGGCCGTGTCGCCTTCGCCCTCGTTCACGGCCTTGACCGTCGCCGCGCCAAGATAATCCGCCCGCGGCTGATGGGCAACTTGAGCGGGCGGGCCGCCATCGCCACCGAAACATCCGGCCATGGAAAGTCCAAGCATTATCATGCATGCTGTCGTTACTGTCTGTCTCATGAGATCACTCCTCGCTGCCAAAAGTTTCCTTTTGTCCGCCGGCTGTCATCCAGCCGTCGGCGCGTAGTTACATTGAATCTGAATTGTCTTGCCGCACGTACAAACCACTTCAATCACCGCGTGAGTCTCGTCCTGCTGAATAAGCTTCGCGGTCGGCCCGTTTGCACCCGCCGTCGGCGTGGCTACGGCTACGCCTAAGGCTGAAGACGAACCGATCGAACAGGGCTCGCCCAACTGGAACGAGTCATTTTTAAGAATGCCCTTTGCAAATTCCGCCATAACTACACCTCTACGCCAAATAGTCCACTTCGTGCTGCTCGCCGTCAGAGGACGGCGGCAGTTTTTCTACCGTCTGGTCAACACCGTCTTTTACTACGGATTCCTGTTTCGGTCGCCGGCGTTTGGGTTTCCGTTTCCGGCCGCCCGATGGACGCTGCTTGGCCAGGTCATCGCGAGTCGAAATCTGAATTAGCCCGGTAATTTCTTGTGGGCTATTAACAGTATAATCCGCATCGCTGTTCATTTCTCCGTCCTCATCCGCATGGATAGCTTGAAAAGCGCACTTGCGTGAAGCTGGCTGATGCGGGATTCGGTCACCCCAAGCACCACCGCAGCTTCTTTCATAGTCAGATCACGTTCGTAGTACAGCAGCAGTACGATCCGGTCACGCTCGGGCAGTTCGCCGAGCGCTTTGGCGAGATCTTCGAGCGTCTCTTTTCGCTCGGCCTGCTCGGACGGCGACGGACCGTTGTGAGCGGGAACAAACGTACCCAGCACTGATTGCTCATCGTGGAGTCCGTGAATCGAAAGGAAATTCTGCTTGCGGGCTTCTTCCAGTGTGCGATAAAGCTGAGTTTGCGAAACACCCAACTCCGCGGCCAGTTGAGCGTCGCTCGGCGGTGCGCCGTTTCGGCCAAGTAGTTTCTGATAAGCCTGGCGAACCCGGCGTATCTGCGTCCGCACCGACTGGGGCACGAAACATCGCCCGCGAAGCTCGTCCAACACCGACCCGCGAATGCGAATGTATGCGTAGGTTCCGAACTCCGCCTCACCCGTCGGATCAAATGCCCGGGCGGCTTTGACCAATCCAAGAGTTCCAGCGGCAATTAAATCCTCGACGTCAGCAGACAGCTTGATATTGGCAACGATCTTCTGGACGATGTGCCGCACGAGCGCAAGATTCTCGAGGATCCATTTCTCCTCGATGGAATCCCGCGAATGCAGGGCGTAGGCCTTGCTGGCCTTGGCTCGCATTACCTGCGAAGTCGAACTATTGCCCACTTGTGGATTCACACTCAGATATCCTTGGTTTTTGCGTCATTTTGTGCGCTTTGGACCATGGCGTCAGCGATGATTCTCGCTGCGATTCCGCCGGCGATTCGCGCCACGATATAAATGACCACAGCAGCAGCCACCGCCTTCATGCTGCAGGAAAACGGCGTCGCCCCGCCGGCCAGGCCTAATCCAGCCGAAGCAAAAAACGTCATCACCGCTATTGTCACTGCCAGTCGTTTCATTCCATTCCTAATGGTGCATCATGCGCTCATTGTCATGTCGTCGAACTCAGCACTTCCGTTTCGAACTGCTCCAGCGACACCGTGGCGACAGATTGAATTTCGGTGCCGATGGAAATTTCGTCGTAAGCCAGGATCGGCAACTGGGGAATCTGTCGAGACAGCATTGCCGCCAGATGCGGGCGAAGACGGAAATCGCAAAGCAGTACCGCCTTGTCCAGCCCCTTATCCATAACTGTCTGCCACGCGTCGGTGATCCGTCGGCTCAGTTCCATTGCCCGGTCAGGCGCAATGGCCAGCGCCTCTGAATCGCCGTCTTTGGCCATGCTGTTACGCAACTCGAATTCCAGCGTCGGCGAAAACACGATCGCACAAATCGCTCCCGCTTCGTCTGCGTGCTGCTCCGTAATCGTCCGCACCAGCGCCTTTCGCGTCAGTTCGGTCAGGGCGGACGGGTCGCGCGTCCGCCCAACATTGTCACCCAGTGTTTCAATGATTTGCGCCAGATCCCGCACCGCAATGCCGTCTCGCAGCAAACCCTGAAGCACGCGCTGGAGCAGCCCGATCGATACCGCATCGCCAATCACGCCGTTTACCAGCGTCGGCTGCCTGTCCCGAAGTCGGTCCACCAACGCCTGAACGTCATCGCGAGTCAGCAATTCATCGGCGTGTTTTCGCAACGTTTCCGACAGGTGCGTCACGAGCACGCTTTCCGGATCAACCACGGTATAGCCGTTAACTTCGGCTTGGTCTTTCTGGGCGCCGTCCACCCAAAGAGCCGGCAGATTAAACACCGGCTCGCGTGCGGGCTGGCCCTCGATGGGCGTCTGAACCGTTCCCGGATCCATGGCGAGAAATTTGTCCGGCTCTAGTTGCCCGGTCGCTGCCACGTGGTTGTTCAGGCGGATTTCGTATGAGCTGGCCGGCAACGAAACATTGTCTCGCAGCCGAATCAGCGGCAAAATAATTCCGTACTGCTGGGCGAACTTTCGCCGCAACGGGCCGATGCGATTCGACAGACTGCTCTTTCGTCGCGGGTCCACCACTTTGATCAGCCGGGGTCCGACCTGAATCGAAATTCGATCCACGTCCAGCAATTCTTCGACCGGGGCTTCATCGGTCTCAGATGAAGCCTGGGCCTGCTGAGCCGGCTGGGCCTGCGATTCTTGTTCCCGTTTGTAGAGCTTGCGCGCCAGCATCCCGGTCCCCAGCGCCAAAACGATAAATGTCAAGCTCGGGAAACCAGGCACGAAAGCCATCCCCCCAAGCAGAACCGCCGCTATGCCGATGGGCCTGCTGCGAGCGAGCATCTGCTTGGTGAGATCCTGGCTGAGGTTCCGCTTGCTCGATGTTTTGGTGATCAGGAAACCCGCGGCCGTGGAGATGATGATCGCTGGAATCTGGCTGACCAGGCCATCGCCGATCGCCAGGATCGAATACGTTTCGACCGAATCGCTTGGGGTCATGTTCTTGGTGATGCCTACGATGAAGCCGCCAACCAGGTTGATTGCCGTAATGATCAGGCCCGCCACCGCGTCACCGCGAACGAACTTACTGGCACCGTCCATGGCCCCGTAAAATTCGCTTTCCTTGACGATTTTCTCTCGTCGATCACGGGCTTCTTCTTCGCCTATCAAGCCGGCGTTCAGGTCGGCGTCTATGGCCATCTGCTTACCGGGCATCGCGTCGAGATTGAACCGCGCAGCCACTTCACTGATGCGATCAGAGCCCTTGGTGATCACGATAAACTGGATCACCACGAGAATCAGGAACACCACTATGCCGATTGGCAGGCTGCCGCCCACGACGAAGTGCCCGAACGTCTGGATGATCTGTCCGGCATCGCCGTCCAGCAGGATCAATCGCGTCGTCGCCACGTTCAGCGACAGGCGGAATAAGGTCACCAGCAGCAGCAGCGACGGGAAGGTGGAAAGCTCGATCGATTCGCGAGCCGACAGTACGATGACCAGCGTTGCAATCGCAAGGCCAATGCTGCACGTGAGCAGCAAATCCATCACAAAAGTCGGCAGCGGGATCAACAGCGTCGTCAACACCAATGCCACGCCCAGGGCGAACAACATTTCGTTGTTCGCCAGCATGTCTTTCAACCCTCCGCCGGGTTTACCCAGCTTGGTCGGGTTCAACGCCTTGTCGCCTTTCGGACTCATCCGCTAATCGGTTCTCCCGCATTGAATGCTTTTTTCTTCTGCGCCCGATAGACCATCGCAAGAATCTCGGCCACCGCGACGAAGAGGGTTTCGGGTATTGCTTCGCCAATGTTCGTGACACGGAAGATGGCCCTTGCCAACTCCGGCCGTTGCACGATCGGAATTTTGTTCGCGCGAGCGATTTCCTTGATCTTCAGACAAAGCAGGTCGGGGCCCTTGGCGACAACGATTGGCGCGCCCATTTCGCCGAGATCGTATCGCAGAGCGACTGCCACGTGGGTCGGGTTGGTGATGACCACGTCGGCTTTGGGCACATCTTGCAGCATTCGCCGACGAGACATTTCCATCTGCAGGCCACGAATCCGCCGCTTGACCATCGCGGGCACTTCCTTGTCCTTCATCTCCTGCTTGACTTCCTGCTTGGTCATTTTCAATTTGCGTTTGTAGTTCCATCGCTGATACAGCCAGTCCGCCATGGCGATGATCAAGATGCCCACCGTCACGCGAGCCACCAGGCCGAATATCAGCTTGGCGATATTGCCGAGCGTCGCCTCCGGGCTCTGCCAGCGAAGGGCCAAACAATACTCCAGCTTGTCGTCCAGATAAGTCCATGCGATCACACCCAGCACGATCATCTTGACGATGGAAATCAGCAGGATGAACAATGATCGAAGAGAAATCAGATTTTTCATCCCGCTGATCGGATTGATCTTGTCGAATTGAAGCCGGAGCGCCTTTGGCGAAAAGCTCCAACCGCTTCCTATCACGCCTGCAAACGCCGAAACGGCGCCTGTGGCCAACAGGAACGGCATAATAACGATGGCGCACTGAATCGTTATGGATTTGATGAACGCCGAGTAGCTTTGAATATCTGACGCGTCGCCAACCCCTGCAGTCAATCCTTGCCTGGCCTGGCTGGTGAAAAAGTCGAACAGATTGCCCGCGCCGAACGCTAGAGTCACCAACAGCGAAATCAGCACAAATGCTGAGGCTACTTCCCGGGCTTCCGGGATGTTGCCCTTTTCGCGCGACTTTCGCAGCCGCTCCGGCGTAGCTTGTTCCGTTTTTTCCTGTGATGGTTTCTCCGGCATCTTCAGCCTCTACTTACGCCATCATCCACTCGCGAATCCAATCGCCCATTTCGACCGTGAAACTATTCAGCATGGGCAGTATGGAAATCGCCATAAACAATCCGACAGCCACTCGAAGGGGCAGGCTAGCGGTTAGAATATTCATTTCCGGCAGCACGCGGGCCAACACCGCCAGCATCACGCCCAACACCAAATACGCCGCCAGAATCGGTGCGGCCATCTTCAGCGCGAACAAAAGCATCGTCGAACCAGCCACCACGATCCCCTCCAACATCGCCCCGACGTCCGGGGTAGTTGCGGCCGGGAAAATCCGGTAACTGTCCGCCAGCAGCCTAAGCACCATGTGATGCCCGCCCGCCGCCAGGAACAGTACCGTGAACGCCATGTCAAACAGAACACCCATCGGCTGACTTCGGTCGCCTGTGGTGGGGTCCAAAACGCTGGCCATCATCATTCCCATCTGCCGGCCGGCGATGCGACCGCCCTGCTGCACGCCGATAAACACCAGCCGAACCGCCAGGCCAACGGCGGCACCGCAGAGGATTTCCTGTAATATCAACACGACGACCCACAAGATTTTCGTCTGGCTGACAGCCAGGGCAGACCTCGGCGTAATCAGTGCGAAGAAAATCGTGACCATGAGGGTAAGGGCCGCTCGAATCCGCACCGGCACGTGCGCCCAACTTAGCACGGGCGCCACGGCGAAGAATCCGGAGACTCTCGCCAGAATCAAGGCGAACGGCAGCAAAATGGGAATCCAGTCTTCCATTAACTTATGGTCCCAGCGACTCTAAACCGTTGAATATCTCTTTGGTGAAACTCACGGCCATTTCCATCATCCATCCGCCGAACAGCAGCACCGAGACGGTCAGGCATCCAAGCTTAATTACAACGCCCATGGTCTGGTCCCGAATCGACGTCACCGCCTGGAGGATCGACACGATAATGCTCACCGCGAGCATCACACCCAGAATCGGCGCGGACACCAGCAGGGCCGTCTCTAACGCGCTACGCATGATGTACAAAACCATTTCACTTTCCATGACAAGCTCCTGCGGTTTTCATAACTACTTCGCGACTAGATGGCTGCCTGCGGTAGTATGTAAAAACCATTTCATTTTCCATGGTCAGCCTCATGCAAAGCTCATCACCAGAGACCTGGCCAGCAATTGCCAGCCATCCACCAGAACGAACAGAATAATTTTGAACGGCAGCGATATAATCACTGGAGGAAGCATCATCATCCCTGCACTAAGCAGAATGCCCGCGATCACCAGATCGATCAACAGGAACGGCACGAACAGCCGGAATCCCATCTCGAAGGCAGTACGAAATTCGCTGATCGCAAAAGATGGAATCGCCACGTATGTGGGCACGTCTGCGGCTGTAGCGGGCGAGGCAATGCCCGCCAACTCCACAAACAGCGCCACGTCTTCCGGCCGCGTCTGAGCGAGCATGAACTCTTTAAGTATGTCATTGCTCTTTGAGACGATTTCCGGGAACGTGCCTTGATCGTTGAGATAGGGTTGAATGGCTTCGGCGTTGATTCGCCCGAATGTCGGCGACATGGTGAATATGGTCAGAAACAGAGCCAGCCCCACCAGCGCGACGTTGGGCGGTATCGACTGGGTGCTGAGAGCTCGTCTTACAAATGACAAGACGATGATGATCCGCGTGAACGACGTCATCAGCACCAGCAGGCTTGGCAGGAGTGCAAGAATGGCGAAAACGATTGCCAGTTTAACCGGCGCGGACCAGCCGGGCTGGCCGGGTTGGCCATCTTCGCTGAGGGCTGGTGCGGTTGCCTTCTCGGCGAGTTTCAGCAGATCGTTAACGCCGGGCATGGAGTTGGCGCCTTGCGCGCCGACGGTGGGGGTACTGGAATCAGCTTGTTGAGCCCACGCCGGCGCAGCTGCGAGGATGACGGTCACTATCGCAGTCGTCAGGGCAATCTTTCCGGCATGGATCTCGCGTGTGAACATGGTTATTCGTCTTTGTCTTCCGGCTGGGAGGATTGCTCAAAAGCGTCGGTCACGTCGCCCAGCATCGACAGTTTCTCTCGCGTGGCGCCGACGAGAATTCGTCTCGTTCCTACTTGCAGCAGATGCACCGACTTTCGCGGGCCTAGATAGGCCGTCTCGATCGTCGAAATTCGTTTGCCGCCAGCCACAGACACGCCCAGTCGCGGCAGCACCTTGCGAATGAAAATGACTGCTGCAATGCCCAGCAACATGAATACGAAGATATATGCCAGCATCTCGTACATCAGATCGCCGGTGGAGGTGCCGTTATTCGGCGTCGTTTTGTCGGCCTGTTTCGCCTTGGGCGACCAGATCGATCCTGGAGGGACGGACTGCACATCGGGCTGGGCTGCAGCAGCGGGCTGGGTGGCAGCAGCGGCTTGGGTGGTAGCAGCAGGTTGGGTGGAAGCAGCAGGTTGGGTGGAAGCAGCGGGCTGGGTGGAAGCAGCGGGCTGGGCCGAGGTCGTATCGATCTCATCGGCCGAGCAGTGGTCAGCGCCGATCAGGGCGAAACCCGCCGCCAGACAAGCGACCCACAGCATATTTCGAAGAATAGTACGGTTCACACGCGCATCCTTGCAAGGAACGTACGGATTGCCTGCAAAGACATGTATGCATATGGCGTGCCAAATCTAATTATTGTATCTATAGGGTATTACAGAAGGGGCGACTCTTGTTCAAGAGACGAAAACCTTACGGTGCGTCGAAAAAATTGACAATCAGGGCTGTCGGCCTGCTCTATTCCTCACTGTTGCTCTGGTCGGTGATGGCCGACGCGGAGGGGAGAATCTCTCGAATCCGCACGCCCAGCTGATCGCCGACCACCACAAGCGTCGCCGTAGCGAAACGAATTCCACGCATGTACAGGTCCACCGGCTCGCCAGCCTTCTTGTCCAGTTCCAGCACCGATCCGGGGCCAGACTGGAGCAGTTTGCGAACCTCCACTTCGGCTTGGCCCAACTGAACCGAGACGGTCACCGTAGC
>SDBT01009724.1_pt1 | contig 15575 bp, 16 predicted proteins | sample 2277101 | NCBI WGS metagenome assembly SDBT01 (sample SAMN10404973, study PRJNA504765) | marine sediment metagenome | isolation source: marine sediment core GS10_PC15, 103 cmbsf | place: Arctic Ocean: Southern Knipovich Ridge | collected 2010 | reverse complement strand
CCGTGGATGCCCAGTGAGAGAAAATGCGATTATCCTCATGCCCTTCCTGTATCTGAGTACCATTGGCTACTACACGGTAGTGTCCTGGCGCATGAACAAGGAATTCGACCAGGGCTTTGTCAGAAGGATGATCCACCACGGGTAGCCAGTGGTGGGCCCGATTGGGCCAATTGTCTCCAAAAAATGTACGATCTCCAAATTTATTCTCAGAGATGATTAATCCATCTCGGGGTATACCCTTGTATTTAATCGTGTATACCCTGGAACCTTGATGGTCTGTTTTAGGGGCGGTGAAATTTATTCTGTCATTCAGGTGACAAAATTTTATTTTGATTCCATCCTCCAGCACCATCTCGATAACCATCCCAATCCCATCGCTGTTTCTATTCTTTAGATCCAGATAGAATTGGGGCACATCTCTCTTGAATAATATTTCAATCTGCGCAGTGCCCTGTATGATATCAGTTGTATCATTCAGATCAACCTCGAAGCGGTAACTCAAGACATCTATCGCTTCATATCTTTGCTGGTGGTCCTGTCCTGCACCGGTTTGAGAAAAGATAAATGCAATAATCAGCAGGGATAATATGGATCGATTCATGGATGGGCACATAAAACTTTCAATGGAGCTGCAATTTATAAATTATCCCAACATGCTGAATGTTTTGTGTTTTGATGGTTATTTCAAAGGAAAACAGTAAATTGTTTTTGATGAGTCGACTCCAGGATTATCCATTCGAATCACATTATCTGTATATCTCAGGTTTTAAAATACATTATCTTGATGAAGGTAAAAAACAGGCGCCGGGTTTGATTTTTCTTCATGGTGTACCCACCTGGTCTTATACTTTCAGGCGAATTATTCCAGTCTGTGTAGATGCCGGATATCGGGTTGTTGTTACCGATTTGCCCGGCTTTGGATTGTCTGAAAAGCCTACCATAAAGCGAGACTTTACCTTATACTGGTTATTGGATCTCATGAAGAAATTTATGGGACTATTGGATTTTAAACAACCGGTGTTGTTTGCCCAGGACTGGGGAGCAGTACTTGGAATGTTGCTGGCTGCCGGAAACGAATATCTTTTTTCGGGAATGATTCTTTGCAATGGCCTACTTCCTGTACCGGGAATGAAAACACCGCAAATCTTCCGCTTATGGAGGCTCTTTGCCAGGTTTTCACCTCTCCTGCCAGTGGGAAAGATTGTTGATATTGGAAGTAAAAGGCGATTATCCACTTTGGAAAGTTTTGGATATAATTTTCCGTATGGTTCAAACAGGCAGAAAAATGCAATCAGGTGGATGCCTCAGCTTCTCCCCATAGGGATGCGACACTCAAAAAGCCGGTGGTTAAGTGATGCATGGAGCAATCTGGATAGATGGAAAAATCCGGTGCTGACCATCTTCAGTGATGGAGATCCCATCACACAGGGAGGTGAAAAAATTATTCAAAAAAGGATTCCCGGAGCAAAGGATCAGGATCATATTGTTCTTAAGGGTGGGCATTTTTTGCAGGAAGATGCACCTGAGGAGATTAGCAGGAGGATCATCGGCTTTATGAAAAAGATCGGATGAAAGCAGGGAGCCAAATAGAAAGCATCGGGGTTTATTTGCCGGAAAGGATCATGACCACCTCTTCAATTGTAGATCGGTTGAATCTTTCGAAGTCGCTCAAGCTCGAGTTAATGACCGGGATTAGTGAGAGAAGGATTTGTTCAGAGTTTGAAGACTCCTATGTGCTGGCGCTCAATGCTGCTACAGACTGTCTGAGGCACTCTTCCATCCACTCAGGAGAAGTCGAAATGGTAATTTACTGTGCTATTTCAAAGTATGTAAATGGTTTAAGGCATGTTTATGAACCAGCCATCTCTTCTTTGCTGAAAGATACACTCGGGATGTCCGCGTCAATTGGTTTTGATATTACCAATGCTTGTGCAGGGATGCTCACCGGGATGCATATTGGAAATGATTTCATAGAAAGGGGAGAAGTCAATAATTGTCTGGTGGTTAGTGGAGAATATATAACCAGTCTGAGTGAAAATGCCATACAAAATATTCGAACCATTACGAGTTCAGAAATTGCTTCCCTGACTGTAGGTGATGCAGGGGGAGCAGTGTTGTTGAGTAAGGCTGATTCAGAGAAAGACAAGATCTGGGTCTCAAAATTCGTAACCCTAGGTGACTATAGCGAACTGTGTATTGGATATCAAAGCCACCATCTGGCGGGAGGTATTATGAAAACGCGAATGAAACAGATCCATGAAGCTTCCATCATACATGCACCAGCCATTATTGAGGAGGCCTTATCTGAAGCTGGTCTTTCAATGGGTCAGATTGATTGGCTCATTCCGCATCAAACCTCGAAACAAGCCATTAAAGCAGGGCGTAAACACATTGGAGCATATTTTGGAGAAATGGCACACCAGGTCATCGTTAACCTTCGAAAGGTTGGAAATACCGCGTCAACTTCTCATGCACTGGCCATGTACAAACTATTAAAGGAGAAGCGTTTGAATAGGGGTGATAGGGTCATGTGGTTGAGTTTTGCATCGGGATTGGTCATCGGTGTAGTCATATTTACCATTCATAATCTGGTAGATCGTTATGGGATCGATCATTCATAGGGTTGCCACTGCCGGGAATCAAGCCGGTCGCAGTTACTTGCTTGCTGGATCAAAAGCCATTGAGAAGTGTTTAAGCGAGTCAGGATTCGGCCAGTGCCAGATAGGGATGCTTATAAACACAGGGGTGTATTCAGATAACAATGTCCAGGAACCAGCATTTGCAGCATTGTTGCAGGGTAATGTAAAAAAGAGACTTTTTCCTGGACAGGAAAACATGTTCTCGTATGACCTCAATGACGGAGGTGGAGGAATGATCATGGCCTTCAGGATCCTTGATGGATTTCTTGAATCAGAAAAGATAGAATTGGGGTTGGTGGTGGCAGGTGATGCACCTCAGGTGGGAGATCAACCAGCGGGAACTAACTATTCGGTACAGGCAGGCGCTATTTTGCTTGGAAGAGGCAAGCCGGAGATTGGGTTTACAAGATTTGTCCAGGACAGCTATCCAGAATACTTAGAAGAGTTCAGTAGTTATACGGAACATTTAAATGGTGAGTTGAAATCAGTTATTAATCAGTCTGATAAATATCTTGACTATTGTCTTGGATGTGCTCAGAAATCTATTACCCGGTTTTTGGTTAGGGAGCAGTTGGGGATGAGTGATATTGGGTTAGTGATCCCCTCCCAAAGTCCCGCTGGATTCGCAGAACAACTCTGCAAAATAGCAGGGGGAGACAATATTTTCGTTTTAGAAGGGGATCACAACCTCTATTCTGCTGGCCTGGCTTTTGCCCTCGAAGCGGCCATGGAAAGCCGTAAATTAGCAAATTCCAGAAAAACTCTGTTTGTAACTGTTGGACCGGGCATTAGTGTGAACCTTGCTTTATACCGGAGCTAATGAATATCACTAATCATTTGTATGAGTTTGCAGAAGCAAATCCAGACAAACCTGCTTTTTTACATCCGGTGCGGCTAACATTTGGAGAACTGATTAAAGAAATTGACAGGGTTGCGGCAGGATTGCGGGATTGTGGAATTACGGTTGGTACCAGAACTGTGGTGCTTATAAAGCCTGGGATTGATCTGTTTGCTGTCACTTTTGCGCTCTTTCGAATTGGGGCTGTACCGGTAATGATTGATCCCGGTATGGGACGAAGGAGAATGACTGAAGCATTGGCGGATATGCAGGTCGATGCATTAGCCGGGATTCCCAGGGCTCACCTTTTACGGTACCTGTCACCTTCTGCCTTCAAACATGTCAGAATTTGGATCAGTACAGGATTCAAATGGTTCGGAAGAGGTTTTAGTCTTAAAAATATGACGTTTCCTGTGCAACGGAATGAGGCCCAAGAGGTAGATCCTGAAGATCTTGCAGCTGTTTTTTTCACAAGTGGAAGCACGGGTACTCCCAAAGGGGTCCTTTACAAAACCCGGATGCTTCAGGCTTAAATCGATTATTTGAAATTTCACTTCAATTATAGATCTGATGAAATTGACCTATGCACCTTTCCACTCATAGGACTGATGATTATTTGTCATGGGATTTCTATTGTGCTTGCAGATATGGACATGGTACATCCGGGCAGACTTAATCCATGCAGGGTTATTAAGAATATCAATGATTACGGGTGTTCACATATGTTCTGTTCGCCTATGGTATTGAACCGGTTGTCTGCCTATGGAATTAAAAACAATATAATGCTTGGGTCCTTGAAAAAGATTATGACAGCCGGGGCCCCTGTTTCAGAGTCCATTTTGAGGAATTTCAGAAAATTGTTACCTTCTGATGCCGAAATTCATACTCCTTTCGGGGCTACGGAGGCGTTACCGGTAACGGATATTTTGGATAGTGAGTTGTTGGAGCTTTATGATATTTCGGGAAGTTGTATTGATGGATTATGTATTGGATACCCCCTTGTCGGGATCGAACTAAAGATTATTTCGATTTCTGATCATGCAGTTTTATGGACTGAGGAGATGGTCATCCAATCAGAAAATGAGGTTGGAGAGATAATCATCTGCGGGCCCAATGTTACGGAGGCATATTGGAACAATGAACAGGCCAACAAGTTGGCGAAAATTGTGAATACTCAGACAAATACTGTTTGGCACAGGACTGGTGATTTAGGAAGGATTGACAGGGCAGGCAGGGTTTGGTTCTATGGCAGGAAGAATCAAAGAGTTGTAACCAATGGGATCACCTATTTTACAATTCCGGTGGAGGCAGTGTTCAATCAGCATCCGGAAGTTAAACGTACTGCTCTGGTGGGTGTGAAAAGGCGAGGAGATTCAACAATTATACCAGTTATCTGCATTGAACGTATAGAAAGTAAAAAAAGGAAGATATATTTGCAGGAAGAGTTAAAGTCTATGGCGGGTAAATATGACTTCACTGGAGAGATCAAGGATTTTCTTTTTCACAGGAAATTTCCGGTTGACCCCAGGCATAATGCAAAAATATACAGAGAAAAGCTGGCCGTTTGGGCCAATAATAAGTTGTTGTTATGAATGTATTAGTTACTGGTGGTGGCGGATTTATGGGTATGGCACTGATCAAGCGATTGATCAATGAGGGCCATAAAGTAACCAGCTTTTCCAGAAGGGAATATCCATTGCACTGGGCTCTAGGTATAAACAGTATTCAGGCCGATATTAGGGACCAAATGGCCATTGAGAAGGCTTGTAAGGGGCGGGATGTAGTATTTCACCTGGCGGCCAAGGTCGGGATCTGGGGCCCCTACGATTCTTATTACTCCACCAATGTGACCGGAACATTAAATGTGATCAAGGCTTGTCGGAAACAGGGGGTATCCCGGATAGTTTTTACGAGTTCATCCAGTGTTGTATTTGATGGTTTGGACCTTGACGGGGTTGATGAATCCTGTCCATATCCTGAAAAACATGGTTCATCCTACGCTGCCACCAAAGCTATGGCAGAACGATTGATTATTGAGGCAAATTGTGAGACGCTGAAAACCATCTCACTTCGACCACATCTTGTATGGGGTCCTTACGATGCCCATCTTATTCCTGGAATACTTAAACGCGCATCTTCCGGCAGACTGAGACGGATTGGAGATAAGGAGCACTTTATCGACACTACCTATATCGATAATATGACGGATGCTCTTCTTTTGGCTGTTGATGCACTTAATTCTAAACCGGAAGCTGCCGGCAGGAATTTCTTCATCACTAATGGAGAACCTGCGCGGGTGTGGGATTTTGTGAATTCAATCATTCAGATAGCCGGGCATGAACCGGTTCAGAGGAAAATTCCGGAAAAAATCGCCTTGTTTGCAGCCGGAATTGCCGAGCGGTTACACAAAATATTCAACGTGAGTACCGAGCCCTTTATGACCCGTTTTGCCATAAAGGAACTCTGCACAAACCACTGGTTTGACATTACCAGTGCCAAAGAGATTCTAGGATACAATCCCCGGATTAGTTACGCAGAAGGACTCAAGCACCTCAAGGATTATCTGAAGATCGGACAAAGGTAAATAGGGACCTGCTTAGTTTTCCGGAGAATCAGAAAGGCCTTGCCGGGGAATTATCATGGCTGCCATGATCAGGATAATTGAGAGAGAGAACCATACCACCCCTTCTTTCAACTCCATGTTGATGATCCTTGAATCGAACTTCATATTCAAAAGCAGTAACGCAACGATGTAAACATCCAACATGGACCATTTACTGATTACCGACATCCATCTGTTCAGACGGGAGATGGTTTCTATTTGATTAAGAAGCAGGGAAAAAAGGAGGAGGATATACTTGAAAATGGGAAATACAATGGTAAAGGTGAAAATGATGGTCCCCAGAAAGTTCTCGTCATTTTCGAAAAGCATGCGGATGGAATTTAACAGGGTCACCTCCCTTTCGGCAAAGAGTTGCAGGGAGGATACGAAAAGTTCTTTCGTTAGTCCCATAATATAGAAATAGCCTGAGGTCAATGTAAGGGCTAAAATAAACCAGGGACTTTGGAATATGCGTTTTGCAAGCCAATCTGAAAAGGATTTTACTGGTTTAATTAATCGGAGCGCCAACCCTGCCATAAGGGCACCCAGCGAAATAGAGACACACAGATAGAATAGGGTGTGATTGAAGCTGTAATGTTTAATCACTTTTAGTCCAAATAGCTTTTTTTCTATCTCAACTTCCGGATAAATATATTTAGCCAGGAGAAATGAGGCCAAAAGGCTGACCACAATCCAGGCGATTGGAATGATCCATTTTCGGAAATTTTGTCTGAATTTCATGGTGGATTCTGCTACTTTTCAGATTTCTTGAAACTAATAGCCATGCCGCCACCCTTGTTGTTTACAGTGGTTTCATAATGATCCAGATTCAACAGGAACTCCAGATAATCCCTGTTCCAGCGCACACCCGGCCGGTCTGAAACATTGTGGGTGGTAAAGCAACCACCAACTCTTAACTTGGGATCGATGGTCAGAAAATATCTCTGATACCACGATTTGTCCGCATCACTGAATACAAAATCAATAGGACCTTTTAGCTGAGGGACTATTTCATGGGCATTGGTCAGACGTGCATCAATGATATGATCCACTCCGGCTTCTCTGAAATTTTCCACCGCCTCCCTGTACCTGGTTTCATCAATTTCGAGGGTGATTAATGTCCCACCGGTTTTGCTCAAAGCCCAGGCCATCCAAATGCCTGAGTGGCCGGTTGAGGTTCCAATTTCAACGGCGTGCCGGTAATTATTTTCAAGGATCAGGTCAAACAACAGTTTCCCGTCGCTGGCCGGTACATTCATATCATACCATTGTCTGGAATGTTTGTCAAGAAAAGCCTCCACCTTTTTGTCAACGGATTCCTGGTTATTCTGCTGAGCGTAACAGCTTATTGATTGCCACACAAAAAGCAGAACAAGTACCAGAGTTGTACTGATTTTGAGTTTCTTCATATATCAAATTTACACCATTAGTCGATTACTGGCCGATAAATAGCAAGGAATCTCCAATCAGACCGCTCTTTTATCTGGTTTAATCATAAAAAAATGAGCACTAAAAAGCATAGCGAGCAATTGATCCTGCAGCGTTTTAACTTTTGAAAGCATATTTAAACAGATTGGCTATGGTGGGCTTTTGTCCCTGGAGTAATATGGCTGTTCTGAAAACACGCGCCCCAATCCAGACAGAGAAAATGGTAAAAACGATCACTCCCACAAGCCCTGCAATAGGCTGCCAGAGCGGAACGGTTACCTCAGTGGCCAGCCTGATCATCATGATGGTGGGAGTAAAGGGCGGAATCAGAGACATTGTGGTAGCCAGAGTTCCTGAAGGATCCTGAATGACCGGAACCATGACAAACATGGGGAGAATCACCGGTATGATTCCAGGAAAGGTGAGTGATTGTGCATCCTTATTGTCATTGGCGGTGGCACCCAGAGCAGCCATACCCGATCCAACCATGATGATAAAGAGGATGGTGTAAATGAAGAACCAGGGCAGGATATCATAAGGGATGAGTGATGCGTTTCCCATGTAGTTCAAAGTAAATACCCCGGCACTTACATAAATTGCTGCAGTGGTCAGCGATACACCGATTCCTCCCATTACTTTGCCCATCATGAACTGGAATGGTGTGATTGAACCCAGAAGAACCTCTGCAATTTTTTCAGACTTCTCCTCCATCACTGAGCTTAACAATGGAATGGCGCTCATCATGACCAGCATGACCATCAAGAGTGTAATCACATATGGAACCAGGAATGATTGCAATTCATTGGACTTTTCGGCAGCTTGTTGTTCTCCGGTTCTCTTGTTAACGGTGACTAAACCCATTCCTTCAACGTTGAGAGAATTGAAAAGGTCTGCTGTCTGATCGGCCTCCAGGTTCAGCTCGGTAACTCTTAACATGCGAAGCTGGTCATTTACAATGTTTCTGAACCAATATCGAATGTCATCTCCAAAGGAGTGTTCGGAATAATACCTCAGGTAAGATTCCGATTCTTCAGTGGGATGAAGGATATCTGGCCCTATTTCAATAAAAGCGTGTAACTCTGCACTCTTAATCCGTTCTGACAGCTCTTGTTGCTGAACCATCTGGTCTGCTGATGGATCAACAAATTCCACATGATAGGCAGACAGAACTTGTTCCCCGGTTTCCGGATCTAAGATCTCCTTTTGGTTCCTGAGGTTCAAGGCCTTTTTTAACGGTTCTGTCATTAGTCCTGAATGATCAATCACCACAAAGTTTTTATCTACAGTATCCTGCTTATTCTCCATGATGATCACAGCCAGGAAACCCCCTCCCATCATGATTGGCACCAATAACAAGCTGATAAGAAAACTTTTAGTTCTAACCGCAGCGCGGTATTCACGTTTAAACAGGGTTAGTATTTTATCCATGGTTGTTCTCCTTTCTTTTCGGAGCTGCGATCCTGATGAAAATGTCGTTTAATGAGGGTTTGGTTAATTCATAGAGGGTAATTCGGGTTTTCTTTAACAGTTCTACAAGGATTTTTTGAGGATCAAATCCTGAAGTAACCCGAACCTCTTGAAGCTTTCCAAAATCATTGACCTTTTCGATTCCGGTCATTCCTTTAAGGGCGCTTGCCCCCATTTCGGTTTGGATACGAAGGGTATCATTTCCATATTGATCCTGAATATGGGATAGTGTCCCATCAAGTACCTTTTTACCCTGGTAGATCATAAAGATATAATCACACATTTTTTCGGCCATGGCCATATCATGCGTGCTGAAAATGATGGTAGCACCTTTTTTCTGCAAATCCAGAATCACATCCTTCATGATGTCGGCGTTGACAGGATCGAGACCACTAAAAGGTTCATCCAGGATAATTAGCTCGGGTTGGTGAAGGATGGTGGCAATGAATTGTAATTTCTGTCTCATCCCTTTGCTGAGGGTTTCCACCTTCTTATCCTTGTATTCTGTAAGGTCCAGTAATTTTAACCAGTAATTGATCTTGTCTTTAAGTTCCTTACCATTGTTTAGCTCACCGTGAAACTGGAGAAGTTCTCCAATTTTCATCTTCTTATACAAACCCCGGTCTTCGGGCAGGTAACCCACATTTTTAAGTCGTTTAGAATTATGTTCGCGACCGTTAATCCGCAGGGATCCCTCGTCGGGGTACATGATCTTCATGATCATACGAATGGTGGTGGTTTTTCCCGAACCATTGGGCCCAATGAAACCATAAATACTTCCCTTAGGGACTTCCAGGGAGAGGTTATCTACGGCCATCACCGAACCGAATGTTTTGGTAACACCGGAAAGTTCAATGATATTCATAACGGAAAATAAAATTAGTTTACTCCTCCAGAGTACTCACATCTCCCTCTTCCTGCCCCAGGACCCTGGCCTTTAATACACGCCGCATGATTTTTCCACTCCTTGTTTTAGGGAGTTTGTCGGCGAATACAATATGTGCTGGCCGGGCGATGGGCCCGATTTCACTGGCCACATGATTTTTGAGTTCCTCAGCAAGGGTATCAGAGGCTTTAATTCCATCCCTCAGTATAATTGTTGCATGGATAATGTTACCCTTGAGGCTATCTGGCAATCCAATGGCTGCTGCTTCGGTTACAGCCGGGTGGCTCACCAGTGCGCTTTCGATCTCAGCCGAACCCAACCGGTATCCACTCACCTTAAGGACATCATCGTTGCGTCCAATGATCCAGACATAACCATCCTCGTCCAGTTTGGCAGAGTCTCCGGTAAGGTACCATCCCTGTTTTTCATACTGCTTCCAGTATTTTTCAATGAACCGGTCCGGGTCCCCCAGGATGGTGCGTGCCATACCTGGCCAGGGATTTTTAATGATCAGGTTCCCTTCGGTTCCATGATCTACTGCCTTGCCCTTTTCATCTACCACAGCAATTTCATTGCCGAAAAATGGTTTGGTGGCAGAACCCGGTTTTAAAGGAGTGATAGGCAGGGGTGTAATCATAAATCCACCGGTTTCGGTTTGCCACCATGTGTCCATGATGGGACATTTATTTTTTCCAATGACTTCGTAATACCATTTCCATGCTTCCGGATTGATAGGTTCTCCCACCGAGCCGAGTAACCTGAGGGAACTAAGATCGTGCTTGTCGGCCCAGGATGCTCCATAACGCATCAATCCCCTGATAGCGGTTGGGGAGGTGTAGAAGATGTTCACCCCGTATTTCTCAATCATTTGCCACCACCGGTTTGGATATGGATGGTTCGGAGCTCCTTCATACAGCAGGATGGTAGCTCCATTGATCAATGGACCATATACGATGTAAGAATGACCTGTGATCCAACCCGGATCTGCAGCACACCACCATCGGTCAGATGGCTGTATATCAAATACATATTTAAAGGTACTTGCAACATAAACTGAATAACCACCATGGGTATGAATGAGTCCTTTGGGTTTACCGGTTGTTCCGCTGGTATATAGGATAAAAAGAGGATCTTCAGCATCGGTTTGTTCGGTCTCGCATTTCGGACTGGCAATGGGCATTCCCATAAGGTCGTGCCACCAAAAATCCCTGTCATTTTCCATGTAGCACTCCTCGCCGGTACGTTTGACAGTAATGCATACGTCAATGGTGGGGGAGCGGCGCATGGCTTCATCGGCAATGGTTTTAAGTTGGGTGGGCTTTCCACGACGGTATCCACCATCGGCAGTGATCAGGATGCGACTATGGGCGTCGGCTATTCTCTCTGCCAGTGCTTCCACACTGAATCCACCATAGACCACACTGTGGGCCGCTCCGATCTTGGCGCAGGCAAGCATGGCGATAATAATCTCCGGTATCTGTGGCATATATATGGTGATAATATCCCCTTTATGAGCTCCCATGGCTTTCAATACGTTGGCAAATTTGGATACCTCCCGGTTAAGAGCAAAATAGGAATAGGTGCGCATATCACCAGGCTCTCCCTCCCATATCAGTGCAAGTTTGTTCTTTGTCTCTGAGCAAAGGTGCCTGTCAATGGCGCTGGCCACCACATTGGTTTTACCTCCTGTGAACCATTTGTAAAAGGGTTTATTGGAATCATCAAGAACTGTGTCCCACTTTTTATACCAATGAAGCGCATGGGCTTCCTTATTCCAGAATCCCTCCCTGTCAGTAATGGATTTAACATACAGGTTATCGTAATCTTTGATCCGTGCACGTCTCACCACTGATTTGTGTGGATGAAACATCCCATTGGTTGATTTTGAATCAGACGTTTTGCTCATAGTGAATTATTTAGTACAGGTAAAAATAATATCTTATTGCTGAAATGCAAATTTTAATAATCTTTCTGCTTTGCATAGAGTGTTCCGTTCAACAGATATTCCCTGTAATATTTTTCCCCCCTTTCGACGAAAACATTGTATTCATACCTGTTCTGGCTACCATCAGTATTAATCACAGTAATGACTCCTGAATCCCTGTTTCCCTGAATACTCCAGCGTCCCCTGTTGCTGTTTTGACCTGCCGTTCCCCAGTTCCCGGTTACATTCCCTGAGCCATCCGACATATTCCCTGAGTATGAAGCTTCGCTCTGATCAGAGTAAGAGCCATCAGGAAAAAATGTTTTCCATTTTGTTCTGTAGGCATTTGTCCACATCCATTCACCTGAGAAGTGTCTTACCAGGTCGGTGTCACCAATCTCTCTTTTGCTAAAATGAGTGTTCCTGGCCAGATAATCTGCAGCCACGATAATATCCTGACCCAGTTTTTGAGGAGTACTAACAGCCAGAATAAAGATCCCGCCTCTATGCTGACTAAGGATTCCAATACCATAACCACGGGCTTGCTCACCCTGGACGGACCCGTTATAATATCCGGTGGCCATATTGGACCCCAGTTGTTGAATCACTCTGTCCAATGAGAGAAAAACACCTTCCTCCTGGATTCCCTCACGCATGAGTCCCTGTAATTCCTGCATATTCCCGGCCTGGTGAGGAAAGACAGAGATCAAACCCGGAATGGTATTGGAGCCTAACAGGATCTGTCCGTCTCCCTGCTGGTGTATCCATCCTGCGGGTTTGGTAAAGCTGTACCCGTTCACATTATCTTTTACCAGTACCGTTCCTGGTTTAACATTTGAAGATTGCTTTTCATGTTGATTGGTGGTGAGTTGATCAATAGAGGAATATTGCTCCGGGGATGGAGGTTGTGACGCCGAAGGTTGTTGAGCGGTGCGATTCAATACCAGGGTTCTGGCAGAATCATAATCTGGCATATTGAACTGGTCCGGTTCGATGAGGGAGAGGGTCAGATCATTCCCCTCCATATACGCTTCAAAATAAAGAGATCCCTCATTCCCGGAAAACACCCCGGCAGCGATTCCCTCATTCACCATACCTTCCATCGCGAACTGAGTTCCAATGCTGCTTTTCAGGGAGGAGTGGTGTGAATGGTAATGCAGTACTCAACCAGCATATGAAGAACAAGGGGTGGAAGAGATGGTACTTTTGAGAATTCTTTTTACTTATCCAGTACAAGGATGGACCAGTTTCTCGCGGTGGCAACTTTCAAGAGTCTTTTATCCGGTGAGACAGTCACTGGATTTCCTACGGATTCCATCACATAACGATCTGTATGAGAATCACCATAATAGTAGGCGTCCTTCGGGTCATATCCGTGTTCCTTACAATAGGAAAGTAACCGGTGCTTTTTCTCCTTTCCATAGACCAGCTTTCCTTTGGTGGTGCCGTTGAGAATCCCTTTATCAGAGCCCAATTGAGTACAAATCACATCGTTCAATCCAAGGTACTTCGATACCGGTTCGCAAATGGGCGCGGAGGCTGATGAGAGTAACACCACAGCTCCGTTCTGTTTTCTGTGTTCCTCCATGGTGGCCAGGATTTCGGGCCGGATAGTTTCCACCAGGGAATCATGAAATACCTCCCGGCACATATTTTTTAGCAAATCTTCCTGGAGTCCTTTCAACCAGAAGAGCATCCGGTTAATCATTCTGGTGGGATATCCAAGGTTAAATTTGTAGATGATTAAGAGATACACAGCATGCCTGTATTGTTTTTGGCTCATGACTCCTCTTTGCCGAGCCTCTTCAACCAGACAGGTTGCACTGTTACCTTTGAATATGGTGTGATCCAGGTCATAAAACGCGATGTATCCGTATGATCTGTTTAGGGTCATGTGTTAAATTCATCGCGGGTAAAAAAATGGCCTCCCGCAGGATTATAGATGATGTTCAATGCCGAAGGCAACAATGAGACTTCAAAGGTAATATCAAAATAGAGTTCTCCATCCACATGAAAAGGTACTTTTTTACCAAAATCGATGCTAAGTTTTTCTGTCTGGTAATAGTCTACTTTTTCATCCCTGATATGGGTTCCTTTGGGTAACATGGTGAGGATCTTTAAGCGTTGCAGAAGATTCAGCTTTTTGATCATGCAAACATCGAGCAATCCATCGTCGGCAATGGCTTTGGGGGTAAGATAAAAGCTTCCGGCAAAACGCCTTCCTATGGAAATGGTATTGATAAAACAATCTGTCTTATTCTCTTCTCCACGGGAAGTGATGGTCACCCGGACCTCTTTAAAGAAAAGCAGGGTCTTTAAAATATGCCAGATGTACTTACCTTTTCCGCTTCCCCGGGCTACTTCCCCGGGTTCTACATAATTTTCAGCAGCAACCTGGGCATCGAATCCCAGGCCCATTCCATTGAGGAAATGCATTCCATTTACAAGACCTACATCCATTCCAATGGTGTGTTGTTGAAAAAAGGTCTCCCATTGCTTATCAGTAAACCTGTCGGGGAATCCCAGAATCTGGATGAAATCATTCCCCGTCCCGGCTGGAATAATACCGGTGGTAATACCCGGTTTATTGAGGAGTGGTTTTGAGACCTCATTGATGGTACCATCACCTCCTACGGCTATAAAATGGGTGAAACCGCGCTCTAAAAATTGTGCTGACAATTTGCTGGCGTGTCCATGCTTTGCTGTGAGAACAATTTCACTCATCAGTGCCCTCTTGGAGAGTTGCTGTTCAAGTTCAGGGATGATCTCCTTTCCAAATCCGCCTCCGGAGACCGGATTAACAATAAAAATCCATTTCTCTTTATTTGTCATGGTGTGGGTTGTCAAATGATGCAGATTCGATAACCGTGCTGATCCTGTCCATAATTTCATTGTCTGAAACAGAGACCAGCTCCGCACCATCAATAGGAGGATGAATAACCACACTCAGTTTAGAGCCAAATTTGATATGGAATCTGTTTTTTGGTTTCAATTCGTAGAAGCCATTCAGGGTTACTGGTAATATGTCATTCCCGGTGGCTCTGAGTAGGTGGATAAATCCCCTGTAGAAGGCGTTGAGTTTACCGTCAAGAGTCCGGGTCCCTTCTGGAAAAATAGCCACTGTTCGATGTTTGGCCGTTTCCTTAAGATTCTCAAGCATTCTTCGCGTATCTGTTAATGTGCTTATCCTCATAGGGATATAATTGGTTATTAGAAGCATTTGGTTAAAAAGGGGAATCCGCAATAGTCTTTCATGACCAAACCAGGAAACGTTCGGATAGAAGGCCATAATCGCTATAATATCAAACAAGCTGGAATGATTGGCCAGGAGAATGTATTTCTCACCTTTTTGGATGTGTTGCTTTCCTTCAATATGGAGTCGTTTCCCCATCAGCGGAAAAACAGATTTCGCCCAGAATCCCATCAGATGCCTGATGCCTTTTGTCCAGTGCAGGTATACTTGTATCAGAATAAGAAATACAATAACCGCTGTATAGGAATAAAGGACGAGAAAAACTGGTACTGAAAGAATTGTATGGAACCGCCGGTAGTGCATCAGGAAATATACGATATTAATACCATCTATCAAGAGCAAGATGCTTTTCCAGCCAATCGATCCCCACCTGGTCCGGAGCTGACGCAAAAAAGTCGTAGCCTGTAATTACTTCCAGGGAGTCTATGGTGATTGCATAGTCATACAGGTCGTCAGCTGATCCGGTATTTGGTAATAAAAAAGCGATAAAATCGTGGTCGGGTGGCGAAAGATCTACAAGCACTTTAAAGTATAATCC
>SDBT01009723.1_pt1 | contig 15575 bp, 11 predicted proteins | sample 2277101 | NCBI WGS metagenome assembly SDBT01 (sample SAMN10404973, study PRJNA504765) | marine sediment metagenome | isolation source: marine sediment core GS10_PC15, 103 cmbsf | place: Arctic Ocean: Southern Knipovich Ridge | collected 2010 | reverse complement strand
TATTATACTCATTGATATTTGCGCTGATTTTTTTCGGCATATAACCTTGTTTTTCAAAATCAATTTTATACTCACAACCCCTGATTTATAATGCTCTCCACTTTCCGTCTTCATCCGTGACTCTTTCAAACCCTGACAGGGGTTTGACGTAAAAGAAACTGATCTTGACGCCCGCTAATTGTTTTCTTTACTTATCATAGACAATCCCTTTAATCCTCCCTTTCCCTCGATATCCCTGGGCAGATAAAAAGGAAAAGGCCAACAGGATAATAAGAAAAAATACAATGCCATTCCTTTTCATTCTATCACCTCACTTTTCATTATATCATTCGCTATGAGCAAAAAAAAGCCCCTCCCATCCTGGGATGGAAGGGGCTTTGTGCAAGTCGCAAGAACTAGAAGTCGAATCTGATTCCGAATCTGAATACGCGAGGATTGAGGATCTTTCTGGTTTTCTCGAAAGTAGAAGTCGTCGTGATTTTGTTGTACATCTCTAGGGTGTGGTGGTTGTTAAATGCATTAAATGCGTCGAAGCCGAGGGTGACTTTGGATGTGTCTGAGATCATGAAAGTTTTTTCCAGCCTGAAGTCGAGTTCATAGAAGCTAGGTAGCCTTTGGTCTCCATAAGTTCCTCCGCTTCCGTCTTCGTTACCGTAGACATTACGCCAACTGGTTCCTGGTGCCCACTCTTCAACATAGGGGCTGAAGACGTAGCCGTCTCGGGCACGGAAGATCCAGCTGACATTGAATCCACCAAAAGGGATTCGATACAAGCCGGAGAATTTAAACTGCCACCGTGAATTCATAAAGGAATTGGCACCGCCCTCATAGTACGCGATGTTTTGAGGATTAATATATTCCCCTTCGTAATTGATTATCCAGTCTGACAGCGTAAAAGACGCATCCATCATCCAGCCGTTGGAAAGGCGTTTATTGAGTACGATCTGTGCGGCTTTGTACACTGAATTACGTTTGTCGTAGTTGGTGAGGTATGAATAGGCGTGGTATTTGGTGCGGCCGTAAACAGGCTGATTGACGATATCCGCAGTTGAGTCTACGTAGTAGTTGGCTGAGGTTTCCAAAACACTTGGATCCGCTGAATTCAGCATTCCCTTATACCAGGTGCCCTTGTGACTTTTTTTGTAAAAAATCTCAAGACGGGCGGCAAAGTCATCCATGATTTCCTTTTCAAAGGAAAAAGTGAATTCATCGAGCAGGGGCGAACTGAAATTTGGATCAATAAGGTCGCGTGCCGCGATGTCTGTTGGATTATAGGGATTGAGTCCACCATACCACAGCCAGTTGTCGGGATTGTTGACATCATTAACTCCTCCGGTATCCCAGTCATATCCATAAAGTTCGTCTGAAGTCACGCGTTCGTCGCCGTTCATATCCTGCTATATGACATCGATTTCTGTATAGCCGATCGGATTTACATGCCATGCCATATTGTATCCATCCTGAGTTCCGTAACGGGCCAGACTGAGTTTGACAACATTTTTTCCGGTACCACCGATATCGTAGATTAGGCTGAGTCTGGGTGAAAATGTTTTCCATGCTGCACCGGGATCCAACTCATCAATGCTTATATCGGGCATATATTGGGGCAGCCACGGTGATGCGGGTTGAAATTCATTCTTGATCAAAGATCTTTCATCATCGTACCTGATTCCAATGTTTACAGCCAAGTTTCCAAAAGTCATTGTATCCTGGATGAAAAAGCCAATCCTTTTCTCACTTAAGTTGATGTTCATATCTCTCATAAGCCAAGCTTCCCACCATTCTCCCGTGGGAAGATAATCATCGGCTCCCCAATAGGCAAGGACAAGATTCCCTTCATAATAATCATAAGAGGTGACCGATGATGTCAGATAATCCACTCCGAATTTAATATCATGATCGCCACCCAGGATGCCTTCTGCAAAATAGTTACCTGTAATGTTCAGGTTGTAGGAGTCTCTGTTTGTCCCATAATCATCAGTGTTACCGTAGTGAAAGGGCCGTGTGTAATCCCGAATGTAGTAAGGTCCTGATCCATCCGAGGTGTGTTCCACGACAGGGCGAAGAAAGAATCCGCCATCCATAAAGATGAATTTTGCGTTTAAATACAGGTTTCCAGCCAACTGTTCCAATTCAACTTTGCCCATCCAGCCGGGGCCGTCCTGGTTCCAAACATGATTTGGACCGGATTCGGCGGCAGAATGCCAGAGCCTGTTCCATTTGTTTTTGTTGTCCCATTCAAGAAAGCCTTCAATTCTGGTGCTGGGTGTAACCTGAAAGTTGAGTTTCCCATAACCGGAGACCAACCACGTTTTGTCAGTGCTTCCATTGATATTCCTGCCAGCTATATCCTGGACACCCCATGAACCGTAGAACCAAGCTTTATCTTGGACAATGGGGCCACCGAAGTTGGCTCCATAGAGATAGATCTTATCCACTCCTGGATTATATGTGTCGTAAAGATCCAGCACTTCCTGAGTTGCATTTGAGGACTGCCACGCATCTCTAGATACATCCATGTAAAAGGTTCCAGAAAATGCATTTCCGCCGCTTTTGCTTATGATATTGAGCTGAACTCCACCCGTCATCGATTTGATGTCATTATTGCCATAATTGATCTGAATTTCTTCGTAACCGGCAAGATTGACATAGGCAGGAGCCGAACCCAGTGCCGAATTATCCGTGATGTTGGCACCGTCAATGCTCCAGGTATTATCCGAATCAGAGCTTCCATGTCCGGAATAAGAGGACTGCTGACCCCCCTCATTTCCACCGACGTCTTCTTTATTGATCAGCATTCCAGGGACCATCGCCATGATGACCCAGGGATTTCGTGCGGTCGGCATGCTCATGATCATGTCTGCTGTGATATTAACTCCAACCTGGGTTTTTTTAACATCAATGGTAGGAGTCATTCCCACGACTGTGATGGACTCTTCCAGTGTTGATTGTTCGAGCACGAGCGTTAAACTGATATCTCTACCAAAAGAGATCTCCAATTTTTCGCGTGTGATCGTTTTGAAGCCGGGCAGTTTAATAACGAGTGTATAGTCCGCTCCCCCGGGAAGGTTTAAAAATCTGAAATTTCCTTGATCGGATGTGACCTCATTTCTGAGCGCGATTTTGGGACCCGTTAGGCTCACGCCAACTCCGGGAAGAGGCGTCCCATCTTGATCGACCACTTTTCCTTTGATAGCCCCCCGTTCCTGAGCATCGGATAGTCCTGCTACCAGAAAAAGCATACAAAAAAGTATTACTATTTTTTTCAATTTATTCTCCATCTTAGTAAATTTTAATCATCCCCTAGAGTGAAATATTTCACTCCACCTTTGCCCTTTTATTTTATTGTTTTCTGTCGGATTAGCACCTCCTATCCTGCAAAATTCATTTTTCATTAATTTCATTTTAATTTAATAAATCCTACTTAATTTGACAATTCCCCTCAAAAATCTTTTTTCTAACATATATATTAAATGCAATATTTATGCCAAATGGCATCATTTTTTAAATATCTTATAAATCAATACTTTAGGCTATTGTTATCAACCCCCCCCCTAAGAACAAATCCATATAATTGGATTTATCCATGGATTTATCCAATATTTTGTTCTTATTTACCGTTGAAGTGCGATCTTGAGGTTCCTTTGTGCTTCGGTAAAGTCAGGTTTGATGCGAATGGCCTCCTGAAAGTGCTTGATGGCTTCATCCCATTTTCCCAATCTTGAAAGAATGACACCCAGATCATTGTGAAGAGTATGATTTTCAGGAAGCAGATGTATGGCTCTTTGATATTCTTCAGAGGCTTCTTGGTATTTTCCCTGCTGTGAAAAGGTAAAACCTCTATTTCTATAGGCTTCCGGAAAGTCGTGTTTTAAGTCTATGGCCTGCGTAAAATGTGAAATGGCTCTATCGAATTTTCCATCCAGAATCAGAATGTATCCAAGATTGTTGTGGGCATATGCATTATTTGGCCATAATTGCAGTGATAGGGAATAGTTGTTGAAGGCTTCATCCTGACGGCCCAATTCAAAATAAAGATTAGCCAAATAAAAGGCGGAACCTGCTTTATCAGGCATCGAATCGATCCTGTTTTCTATGGCTTCGATCTGGAGTAAACGGCATTTGTTTTGGAGTTCTGAATCCATCAGGATGGAATAATCTATTATATTATTGGAACAATATGTCTCCATGAGTTTGAAAAAAAGTTTTTTCTGCGATGGTGTTGCATTGGGTAAATCAACCATGTTGGGAAAGGGCATAAACAGGGATAAAGCATATCGCGCAAAATCTATTTGTGCATCAATATCATTGAGGACATGCGACACGATTTGACTTGTTTCAGGTCGAAGCACTCTTTTTGAAAATAGTTTTTGAGTGATTTCATTGTTGGAGAGATGCATCAGTTTTGGTGCCGAAAATTCAAGCCGAGGTCGATTGTCTGTATTTATGGGTCCTTTGCCAAAGAGATCTTGAAGGTCCTCGGATACAATAAACCGGAACAGCAATTTAGGATCACTGAGACTGACATTTTTTGATTTCTGCAGATAGACAAGGTTCTTATCGGCAATATCAAGATCCAGCCTTATTTTTTCTTTGAATCCAATCAAGAGGTAATCTTGTCCAAAAGAAAAAGGGCTTGTGGAAATTAATATACTGTGGGGAAAGACTTGGGCAAAGGTTCGGCCGATAAGCGCTAATGTGTCCCAATCCATATTATAGGAGTGGAGCCACTGGACAAAAATTCCAGTATTGTTCAGCTTTTTTTTCGCCAAGTCAAACATATTTCTGGTGAAAAGCGTCGCGAGTCCTGCCATCCAAGGATTGGAAGGTTCTGATACGATAACATCATATTTCTTATGGGTAAGTTGAAGATGTGCTCGTGCATCCTGGATTATAAGGTTTGTCTTTGAATTGGAAAGAACATCACTATTCCAGGGTAAGAAAAATTGACTGGCTTCAACGACTTGATGATTGATCTCAAGGACATCGCAGTTATCTATGGGATAATAAAGCGCCTCTCCGGCTGTTATTCCGCTTGCCAAGCCAAGGATCATAACTGATTTGGGAGCGGGATGAAAAAGCAGAGGAAAATGGATGAGGAGTGTCTGAGTCTTCATGTCTCCTCTAGAGGAAGCGTCCATTTTCCCGCTGTTTATCATGGAATATTCCATGTTGCCAAACGCGTCGGGAGTTTCTATCACGGAAGTAAAACCTCCAATTCCCTCACCATTGTAGATAACTTTTCCTCTGTCATACTTTCCCAGTATTTTGGGACCATGCAGTAGGGATTGGATCCAGCCGCTGTCCTTTATTGCAGTCTCGAAATAAGAGAAACGAAAATATTTTCCGCTCGAAAGCAGACTGTGGTTCCAATCAGGGAAATTTAAACAGAAAATGAGTCCCGTTATGGCTAACACAGCCGCAAGGCCAAATGTAAATCTGCTTTTCTTTACGAACCAAATCCCGGCTACAATCAATGTTGTGAAAATCTGAAATGCGACGACATAACTCAAGCCGTTTTCTTTTCCTAAAAGCGGAATAATTATAAATCCTGCACAGAATGATCCGAGTACCGCGCCAATAGTGTTTATGGAATAAGCGACTCCGATAGACTTCCCGACTTTCTGGATGGATTGTGTATAAATTTTTATGACAAGAGGAAACGCGGCTCCAAGACACAGTGTGGGAAGGATCATGAAGGCAAATAAAAGGACGGCTTTAGACAAAGTCAGTAAGACAAACTGATCTTTTAAGTTAAAAATCAGCTTTGCGAAAAAGAGTTGGCTGTTCCCCAAAAGCTGACTGACACCTAGAACGAGTAAAGCGGCGCAAATCTGTGTAAACACTAACAGTTTTACAGGTTCTTTAGTTTTATCGGCAAGCCATCCAAAAAGCATACTCCCTAAAGCGAGTCCGGTTATAAAAGTGACAAGGACAATGGTGAAAGAGTAGGTGGTGGGCCCCACTATTAAACTCAGCAATTTTGTCCAAATGACCTCATAGGCCATAGCACAAAATCCTGTAACCATAAAGATAACAAGGGCACCTGTATAAGAGATTTTTGAAGCAGGAAGACGCGTTCCTGAAATGATCTCTTCTGTCGGACTTTTATTATTTTTAATAGACCGGAAATCTTTTTTTCCTGCCTTGGAATATAAAAAAAGACAGGAGAAACCAATAATGCTATTGATCAAAACCGCAAAGATCAGGGTGCCTGTGATACCCAAAAGGTTGATGAGCCAGAATCCGCAGGCTAAGGCACCTGCCGCTGCGCCAAAAGTATTTAGGCCGTAAAGCCTTCCCATTCGAGTACCCAGGTGCGAGAGTCCAGTGGCGTAGAATCGGCACAATATGGGAAGTGTGGCTCCCATGCAGATAACCGGAATGGCTAAAAGGATAAAACTTAAAATAAAGGTTAAGATATTATAGAGTAAAAAATTATTGAAAAACTGGTTATAGAGGATTGTCTGAAGAGGTTTGAAGACCGAGATTAACAGAGGAAGTGCAAGTCCATATGCGCCGATGATCAGTTCCAATTTCCCGTAAATCTGAAGCAGCTTGAGGGGGCTTTTAATAGAATCAATTTTTAAACTTGCTAAGTAACTGCCCAGGCCTAATCCCCCCATGAAAATAGTCAGAATGATAGATATGGCAAAAGGGGCTCCTCCCATGATTTTCACGAGCATCCTTGTCCATAAGATTTCGTAAATCAATCCACTTAGGCCGGAGAAAAAAAAGAATATCAATACAAAGAATTTAATTTTTTTATTCATTAATAATGCGATCACCTGTCATTGCAAGTCATTGCATGATCAGCGCGGCCATCTTATGTCTCTGCGGTCCGTTATGAGATCGCCACGCTCACTGCGATAGTTTGTGATGACTACAGCGTCCAGGATAATTAAAGTTTATTTTCCGATCACAATATTCTTTGAAACAACACCACCTCGAGTAGACGTGTACTTAATTGTGCATTCCGTGCTGTCTATGCCGTTGAGCCGGAGTTTGAATGTCACTTTAACGGTGTCGTTTCCTTGTATTCGGTCGATATCTGCATAATTTAGAATTCTTGAAGGCTTGAGCATTTCAACTTTTGATTTTTCCTGAGGTTCCTGCGGCTCAGCCAGCGGCTGTCCTCTTGTGCCCATGCCCCCGAATCGACCTCTCTGTGAGCTGCGAACGGGCAGCATTCCTTCCGGAAATTCGAGTGTAATCCTATCCGGACGGACAATTTTAACAAGCTGGGCCTGCCTGAGAGCCGTGGGGAGAAAACCTTTATTTTCCACTTCGATGTCTATGGTGAATTCACCGTCTTTGGCTTTGATTTTAGGCTCATGTATTACAATCTCGGGAAGACTAGAGGCAAGCATCAGGTTGAATCGGGCCTCTTTTTCAATCCATATTTCAAGCAGTTCAGGGGGTGGATTATGACGAATAAATTTAGAATCCCAACCTCCCACTTCCACCTCACCATATTCAGGATGAATCACCTTGGTCCATTCCCTGAACCGACTTACGGATAACTCTTTATCATTGTGTTGGAGTCTATCCCAGTCATCTGTTGTGCCGTTTTCATCATAATCGCCGACCCTTCCACCATTCCAGAGTTCATCACCATACCAGATAGAACCATAATACCAGTATCCAAAATCCGGGCTGTGTCCGAATAGGGGGCGTCCTCTTCCGTAGTCCTGATACACATCTCCGGCTCTTTCGTATCCTGATATCTTGCGGCCCTTATCATCAAAGTGCTTATACAGTGCAAGATCTTCAGGATACATGCGCTCCTCACTGGGAGATGTCGAAGGAGGCCTGAGGTGCATGGGCACGGTGGTGTCCATTGTATTCATGATAGAAATATTTGGGTGTTCGAGCAAGAACACAACAAGAGATCGTGTTTCCGGTTCAGAGAGAGGGTAGGCTCCCGCACCCCGCTGAGTCCATCCGCGGCCTGTGGCTTCCTCCATGGGGCGCCAATTTTCAGGGTAATTTCTGTGAAGGTCAAGCCCTCCCACTCCATCTTCATTGACTCGTCCGTCGCCGTCATTGTCTATACCCTCAGACATCACGTTATAGTCGCCTTCTCCATCTCTTGCTCGAGTCATCAGCCGGCCCTTGTGATCTCGGGGATCTATTATATAAGCTCCTTCTCCTTTAGGCACCTTGACACGCATCTGTGTGCTTCGTCCATCTCCATCTAAATCTTCGGACGGATCCTCATCCAGGAGTCCGTCTCCATCATTGTCATATGGGCGGATGGTACTGCGGAGGATTTGAGCCGTTTGTAAATAGAGCAGGCTTCCATCCGGATTGTTTTTCGGCCGGAAATAGAAGGCAAATTTATCCAAAAGCCGTGTTATTTCGGGATCGCTTCCGTAATTCTTCAGCATATAATTGAGCATCCAGAATGCGGATTCAGCGGCAGTGACTTCGGCTGAGTGGCGGTTTCCGTCAATGAACATTGCGGGTTTGTCGGTGTCTTTTCCTGTCTTTTTATTTGTCACAGTGAGCTGGTAGATATCCCGTCCACCAAAACTTTTTGCGGCGACATACAGATCGACAAGATTGGGATAGTCTTTGGCCCACTTTTTAAACCACCAGACCATCTCGGTGTAGGTATGGTAGTGTTTAAAGTCCAAAACTCCCTCTTGAAGCGGTTTTATTTCGTCATAAAAACTTTTTGGAAAAAAACTCGGTCCATGGCGGAATCCTTCGACGGTCCAATATTTTGTTTCTTTTTGTCCTTCAGATTGATCTTGTGCGTGGATCAAACAGAAAGAAAAGACAACACAGCAGAGTGAGGCCGTGATCAAAAGAATTCTTTTTTTTGTTTTGCTCATTTTGTTCTCCTTATTTTGTAAAAGTTGAGATATACCTAAGCTGTAACGATGCCTAGGGGTTTGCGCATTTTCCATTTGCCTCGTGTGAAATCAGGGAATTCGATGGACGTGCTGTTTGCGGCTATGGATTTTTCACTCAGAGCGACAACGGCGCTGATTGTGGCCCCATCATACACGTCTGAATCTGTGGGTTTGCCTTCTCTGAGACACTGAATAAGGCGGTAGTCCTCGACAAAATCCATCCCTCCGTGTCCGGCACCCTCAGCCTTTTCCTCCAGAGATGTGAGAAGAGGATGTTTATACTGTTCGGCGTATTCGGAAAGATCTACCCACCTGGGGCGTCTCGAGGTCCCCTCGATAAAGATTTTCTCTTCGGGATATTTCCGTGCCAGACCCCGAGTCCCCTGAATCAAAATTTTACGGCTGTAAGAACGTGGAGAATTTGTATCGTGGGTGATTAAAATGGATTGACCTTTGTTCGTTTTGATCAGAGTATTGATGACATCTCCTAAGGCATAATCCGTTTTGGACAAAGGATGGTCTTTTCCATGTCGTTTGATGGCCTCCAGTTTCAAGCTGGGTGAAGGACTGGGACTGCTCATCGAGACAAGGTATTCGAATTTGTTTCCGCGTGTGATATTCATCCACTGGGAGACCGGGCCGAGACCATGAGTGGGGTAGAGGTCGGCATTGCGTTTGATGGAATACTGAAGACGCCAGTCGGGAGGATAATAGGCCTCTCCGAACTTCCATCCCCTCAGGTCGTGCAGATAACCACATTCTGCATGAAGCAGCTCACCGAACAGGCCTTGACGCACCATATTAAGAAGCATTAGCTCTGTTCTGTCATAATTGCAGTTTTCCATTGTGCAGCAGTGTTTATTATATTTTTCAGAGGTCTCAACCAATTCCCAGCACCCTTCAATCGTAATGGCACCGGGAACTTCTGAGGCGGCATGGGAGCCTGTCTGCATGGCTTTAACGGAGATGGGGACATGCCATTCCCACGGGGTGGCATTATAGACCAGATCCAATTCTTCGGTATCACACATGCGTTTGAAATCTTCCGTACCTTTTGTATAGGCGGTCGGCTTTGGTTTTTCGGCCTTTTCACATTGTTCTTGAGCCCAGAGAGTCCGCTCTTCCCTGATGTCACAGACGGCTTTAATTTCGACTCCATCGATGCGGAGCAGGTTTCGGAAATGGCCGCTTCCCTGGTTGCCGATGCCGACATAAGCCACCCGGACTCTTTCCATGGGAGGGGATACCAGATGTTCTATAGGAGCTGTTTTGATTTGAGGCTGAGGGAAACTTCCTTTGTCGCCGAGGGCCATATTGCCTAAAGCTATTCCCAAACCGGCCGAACTGCTTTTTTTAAGAAAATCCCTACGATTTAACTTATCTTTCATAATGATACCTCCTCTCTCCAATTTAATAAATGTTTTAACAATTCTCTTCTAAAATTTCAATTCTTAATAATTGTTAAGCGGATCACTCGACCCCTTGAATCCTTGAATCCTAGAATCCTTTCTTTATAATTCTTAAACACATTCTACTCTCCGATTCCCTCTAGGCTTTCCCCCTCCAGTCGAGCCACAATCACGGCTCCACAGCTGTCGCTCAGGATATTGACGGTCGTTCGAAACATGTCTAAAATCCGGTCCACTGCGAGAATAATAGCCACGCCTTCAAGTGGCAGGCCTACGGCACCAAGGATGATAGACATCATGACCATTCCGCTCATGGGTACACTGGCGGCACCGATGGATGCCAGAAGTGCTGTAATGACGATGATGATCTGTGCACTGAATGTCAGCTCAAAGCCGTAGACTTGTGCGATAAAAATTGTAGCCACGCACTCATACAGGGCGGTGCCGTCCATATTGACTGTAGCCCCGATGGGGAGGGTGAAGCCGGCGATTTTTTTTGACACTTTAGAATTGCCGGTCACGGCCTTCATTGTCAACGGTAGTGTCACCATTGTGGAACAGGTGGAAAAACCAAATATTAAGGCTTGAGTCATTCCCTTATAGTGTTTGATGGGATTAATTCTCCCGACGAGTGCCAGTAAAAGAGGAAGGTTAACGAATACATGGATCGCCAGGCCCATAATAACCACAATAAAATAGAAACCCAAAGAGCGGAATGATTCAAAGCCTGTTTTAGCGACAATTCTTGCGATGATTCCGAACACGCCCAACGGAGCACTCCAGACAACAAATAGTGTGAGTTTCAACATCGCTTCAAATGCGGCCTGAAAAAAATCAGTCAGTTGAGCTCTGGGCTTTTCATTCAGTTTAGTAATAAAAAAAGCGAAAAGAATTGAAAAGAATATAACCGGCAGGACCTCGCCTTGAGCCATAGAGGCGATAGGATTTTCAGGAATGATGTTGAGCAGTAGATCTTGCAGGCTCTGCTGAGAGGCCGCGATTTGAGCAGGGGCCTCTTCAAGACCGATGTTTGCCCCCACTCCGGGCTTTAAAATATTGACCAGAATTTGTCCGGTTAAAATCGCCATGAGACTGCTGACGATGTAATAGCCGAATGTTTTTAGCCCTAAACGACCCAGATGACCGACACCGACGACCGCGGATATGATCGATGTGATAATTAAGGGCATGATGGCCATGCGCAAGAGCCTTAGAAAAAGTTCAGCAAGCGGTTCAGCAAGCGGTAAAATTCCTTCACCAAAAATCCATCCCGCAGAGATACCCAAGAAAAATCCGATAAAAATGTAATGAGTCAGAGTGATCTTTTTAATTTTTATTTTCATCCGCCGCCATTAAATCAAAAGAAACCATATCATACCCAAAACAGTCAGGTCAATTCACATAACATGAAGGTAGACATTCCAATTTCCGTGATTTGAAGAACGGATTTCTCCATCATGCCTTTCCAGTTGCCAAAACTCTAAATAGAATTACGGAAATGGGGATGTTTACCCCCATAAAATAATGGATCTTTTTTATTAAAAATTTAAAATATCAAAGACATTAGAAAACTTTATGTGTATGATGAGGTGAAGAAAAAAGTGAAAAAAGCATTTATCAAGGGCACCCTTCTACAGTTTCTTATTCTATTAGGATTGTGGCTTATTTTGAGTGGAAAATATGACTGGCTTCACATAAGTTTTGGAGTGTTCTCTGCTTTTCTTGTTACCTTGATCCAGCTGCGGATAAACAGATATCTATACTATCAAAAAAAGATAGCCAGTGAGCATTCTTTGAGTTGGAGCCGTCTAATTCTCTATGTCCCTTGGCTGATCTGGCAGATTATTCTGTCCAGCCTTCAGGTTGCATATGTAGTCCTGCATCCCCGGATGCCCATCAATCCCAGTCTTTTAAAATTCAAGACCAAACTCCCGAATATTGCCGCTAGAGTGATTCTAGGTAATTCCATCACTTTAACTCCCGGTACTCTGACTATCAATATAGATGATGATGAATTTCTGGTCCATACATTAACCGATGCATCTCATTCCGGGATTGTGGATGGTTCATTGCCCAAACAAGTCGCAAAACTCTTTCATCGCCGGCCGACAACGGTCATCGATGACATTCGAATAGAAAAGAGGGTCAAGTGGAAATAATGCACGATTTTTTCACCTACCTCGCCGTTGTTCTGGCTGTTATTATCTTTATCCCCATGTATCGGGTTTTGAGAGGTCCCCGGCTGATTGACCGCATGTTGGGGGCCGGAGCCATCGCCACTAAGACGATGGTCATCATTCTTCTCATGGGATTTATATTTGATCGTGAAGATATGTTTATTGATATCACCTTGGCCTATGCGTGCTTAAATTTTATTACGGTGATCGCCGTGGCCAAGTATATCGAAACAAGGACGAGGACCCGTAAAAGACAATGAGTTTTTTTGATCTGCTGTCCATCCCGTTGATCAGTGCGGGTGTTTTTTTTCTTCTCGTTGGAAGTGTAGGCCTAATCAGGCTTCCGGATTTTTATTCACGGAGCCATGCCACAGGGAAGGCCGATACATTGGGCATTCTTCTGATTTTGAGTGGTTTCATTATGTTTGAGGGATTGACTCTAAACAGCGCAAAAATGCTGATCATATTGTCCTTTGTGGCATTGACCAACCCTACGGCCACACATGCCCTGGCCCGGGCGGCCTTTTTCTTTGGCGTTAAACCAAGGTTTAACGAAGATTCCACAAAAAAAACGGAAAAATAGATGCACTGGGAAATTGAAATCACGCTCCTTATTGTCCTGATCCTTGCAGCCCTGATTTCTCTCACGGTACGCAATCTGCTTACGGCTGTCGTGACTCTTACCGTTTTCAGCTTTGCTGCCGCGCTGCTTTATATCGTCATGGGGGCTATAGATGTGGGATTTACGGAAGCCGTAGTCGGAGGGGGAATAACCGGTGTATTATTCGTGGTGCTCATATTTAAAACATCCCGCAGGAGTTCTGATTGAAAACCATCAACATCTTCATTTTAATCGTCTTTCTTTCTCTGTTGATCTATGCCTCAACCGGACTTCCAAATAGAGGAGACACCGACGCTGCCGTCAACCGGGATTTGAGTCCCTCCGGCACTCAGAATGCTTCTTCTTATTACATCCGTAATGCCTATAAAGATACACATACGCCAAACCTGGTCACAGCCATTTTGGCCGATTACCGAGGCTACGATACACTTGGAGAAGTAACGGTGATATTTACAGCAGGACTCATCTGTTTTTTACTTTTGCGGAAGAGGCGAAAAGACGATGAAGAGTAATGAAGATAATCCGATCACCACTTTGATCAGTTCGATTGTTGCTCCATTCATCCTTCTCTTTGGGATGTATATCATTGTCCATGGCCACTACAGTCCCGGAGGCGGATTTCAGGGAGGATCAATGCTGGCTGCAAGTGTTATTCTATTACGCTTGGTGCTTGGGAGTGAGATCGGCCAGCTGCAGTTCAAAAGCACATGGGGAACCCCATTGGGATCGCTTGGAGTTCTGATATATTTTGGTACGGGTTTGGCGGCTGTTTTTTTTGGAGGTACATTCCTCAACTATCATTTTTTACCCATTGCACAGGAAGCCGCTATGAAGAGGTCTTTTGGGATATTGTTTGTTGAAATTGGTGTTGGTCTGGCTGTAATGGCCATTTTGATTGCTATTTACGATGACTTACTGGGGGAGGAACCCGATGATTGATGTTCTTGTAGGTCATTATTCCTATTGGTTTATTTTGGTGCTTTTGGTCATCGGTCTCTATGGGATAATTTTCAAAAAGAATCTTGTAAAGAAGGTCATCGGTCTATCTATTTTCCAGGTCGCAATCATTCTTTTTTATGTGGCCGGTGCATCCAAGTGGTCGGCTACCGTTCCCGTGCTCGAACACGGTATTCAACCGGAGGTTACGGTTCAGTACATCAATCCTCTTCCCCACACTTTAATGCTTACGGCCATTGTTGTTGGTGTCGCCATCAGCGGAGTGGCCTTTGCTTTGATTATCCGGATTTACCGCCGGTACAAGACTCTGGATGAAGATACACTTTTGAAGTATATGAAACTTGAAAGATGATTAAGAATAACGCACCCGCGCTGGCTCCATTGATATTCCTTTTTGCGGGAATCATTATTCCTTTGGTAGCCGTAAAACTCCGTTCTTTAGCTTATTATATTGCGCTGGCCTCCACTTTTACTGCAGCTAGCATTTCCATATTTAATGTGTTTTCTGTATTGGAAACTGGGACCATCCGATATTATTTCGGAGGATGGCCTCCTCCGATCGGGATAGAATATGTCCTCGATCCGCTGTCTGCATTTTTAACGGCTGTCATCAACGGGATTACTTTTATTGTGCTGATCCACGCCGGAAAACTAGTTGAAAATGAGATCCCGGAACACAGGAGAGTCCCTTATTATGCCCTTGTCATGCTGTTTCTCTGTGGCTGTAATGGAATTATTTTGACAGGAGATTTTTTTAATCTCTATGTTTTCCTGGAGATCTCTTCCCTGGCCCTCTACGGAATGATTGCCGTAGGGAACAAAAAAGCTCCTATTTCTGCCTTCCGCTACCTTATTATGGGGACGGTCGGCGGTGGATTTTATCTTCTTGGAGTGGGTTTTCTTTATTTTCATACAGGTTCCCTCAATATGGCTGATATCAAAGAAATTCTTCCGGTTCTGGGAGCGAACCCTGTGGTGATTGTGGCCTTATCCCTTATGATCCTGGGGTTGGGTATCAAGATGGCCCTTTTTCCACTTCACGGATGGCTCCCTGATGCCTACACTCATGCTCCGTCGGCATCGTCTTCGATTATGGCTCCTATAGGAGTGAAAATCGGATCGTATGGGATTCTCCGTATTCTCTTATTTGTGTTCGGAATAAAATTTGTAACACAAGTTTTTCCGATCGCTCAAATAATAACCTGGTTGTCCGCAGCCGGTATCATATACGGATCAATCATGGCCATTTCTCAGGACGAGATGAAAAGGATGCTGGCCTACAGCAGCATTTCTCAGATAGGTTATATCGGACTTGGTATCGGCCTTGCCAATCCCTTCGGGATTATTGGTGCTGTTCTTCACATCTTGAATCATGGATTGATGAAAGCCTGTTTGTTTTTGGTTGCAGGGAATTTTCGTATGAAGTTGGGCCACTCGAATATTAGGGACTTTAATGATACTTTGCGGAAAAAGATGCCGTGGACAACAGCGGCTTTTGCTGCCGGGGCCTTGGCCATGGTCGGTCTCCCCCCAACGGTTGGGTTTTTCA
>SDBT01009722.1_pt1 | contig 15575 bp, 14 predicted proteins | sample 2277101 | NCBI WGS metagenome assembly SDBT01 (sample SAMN10404973, study PRJNA504765) | marine sediment metagenome | isolation source: marine sediment core GS10_PC15, 103 cmbsf | place: Arctic Ocean: Southern Knipovich Ridge | collected 2010 | reverse complement strand
CTTCTACCCCGCTATTTTCTTCGATACGGATTGCCCAAGCACCACTATTTGATTTAATGCCAAGATTGCCAGGCGCCCCAATGCCTTCCATTCCGCCTACATCTAATAAATGTTTTGGACTCGCCGTCCCTATCCCTACTCTCCCATCAGTACCTGTATCTACAAATAAAGTATTAGATATTGAGGCAAAGCCGCTGATTACTTCAAAATTATTAGAAACTGATACATAACTAAACAGAGGACTATCCAAATTCAAGTCCCTGTCAGGCCATGTGATTGTTCTTATATTCCCTGTTGTTACCAAAGCGCCTATATCAAATACGCCTACCTTTGTGTTGTCTGCTTCGTCAAATATTGTAAATGTATTATCGGCAAAATCCGTAGCCACTCCACTTGCTCCACCTGCCGCAGTTTGTGGTGTTTGACCTCTTAAATCTGTTGTGGACGCTACAATCCAAGTACCTCCGCCAGTTTTCATCTGAATTGTTATACGGGCAATCAAGAATCCTGTTGAGCTATCTAAACTAAACTCTCTCGGTATCGAGAAGTCGTCAAAACCGCTTACATCATGTTCTGCCGCCGATTGAGTATTATAAAATCCACTCGGCAAGTTTATTACCATAGTCTGGGTTTCTCCGGTTTTATTTATGACCCCCCAAATCACCAAGTTAAAATACTTATTATTCCCAATCGTTGTACCAGTAGAATCTGCTGTTATGTCATACAAATTAGTTATTTCACGAAAAGCAGTGCCAAACCAGTTTTTAACGTGAGCGACATCGGTTACATCAGTATCAAATGCTGGATAGGTATGTATGTGCATTTGATAAACTTTTCCACTTGTTGATTGCAAAGAGGCACTGGCTGCAACAGGAGTTAAATAACCATCTGTTCCATTTCCATCTATGCCACTAAAATATTGAGCAGCATTTCTTCGTTCTCTCTCCGACATCTCCGTAAGATGTCCTTGAGCGTCTGATTCAACAAGATGGTCATTCCAATTTTGATTGATAAAATATCCGCTTGCAGTGTTAGCACTTGACGCACTTTGAACAAACAAGAAAGCAACTTTAATATGTTCTCCTGCTGACCAGTCAGAAGTTGATTTTGTAAGTACCTTGGTGCTTATTGGTATATAAATATAATTTGTAGTGGGCGAAGTATCGCTCCCATTCGTCAATGCTATCTCACATTTAGGAGTGCAATCTAAGGTTGAATCTCCTGTTGAGAATTGCATTGTTAAATCACCACCGCCTGCTTGTTCTACAGTAAGGTCGGAAACAGTGGCAGAAGTTGAAGCCAAAGCATTAAAGGTTTCTCTAAAAGTGCCATTAAGCAATTCTCTGCCCTGTGTGAATGTCCAAGATGTACTGCCCGAACCATCTGTCTGCCAGTATTGTCTTAAATCTCCATCATTATCTGGGAATGTATATGTGCCACCACCAATTTCTAGCGTTCCACCAACTTCAAGATTATTTGATACAGAAGCATGATTTGGAGCAAGAAAATTCCAAGATGCTACTATTGGTCTAACTACACCAGATACTAATCTAAATAACTGCCCAGGAGCACTACCTACTGACTCGGGAGTTTCCTGAACTATTTCAACAGGCTTTTCTTTATTTATAAAACTATAAGAAACAAAAGAGACTCCGATTAAACCAGCTATAATCACGGATACTATATATTTGTTTTTAAATATATTCTTAATTTTCATAATAAAATGTTATTCCTTCGCCAGCAACTCTGCTGTTTACATATATATTTGCTAAATCGTTAGCTCTTAGTTCTATAACATTTGAAGCATATAATCCAATACCTCTTTCAGAACCATCTGCTGCAACTACATTAGAATCTCCTACATAAATCACATCTGTATTGTCAACTATAGCCTGTATAATAACTCTTTTGACTGTTGTACTTGATGCTATAGCTACCGCTGTTCCTGCAGGCGTTACTGTTTTTCTACCAGTTCCTATTGTAGAAAACCCACTTTCTATGATAGTAATATTCCCACTGGAATCAACATTCAGCTTAACCCACTGTATACCATCTGAGTCCCACCCATAAGTACCAATCTTTTTTAGTTGGACATTCGCAGAACTATCATGTTCGGCTCTAATAATTTCAGTTTGTGTTGCTCCTGCTCCGCTACCCATCTATTTAATGTTTCTTTTTTATATCTTTTTATCTTCGCCATACTTTTCTATCCAACCAAACAAAAAGTATCCCTCCACTGTGGTTTAGAAATCATCTATCTGTCCACGTAGTTGTCGGTTTTGTTCGCTTTGTAAATGTAGTCGTTGGTTTTGTTCGCTTCGTAAATGTGGTAGCTATAGGAGTTCTGTCTGTAAATGTGGTAGTCACAGGAGTTCTCTTCGTAAATGTAGTAGTTACTGGAGTTCTATTTGTCCAATCTGTTGATATTGTCATTTTATTTTGTCCTACCTAAGCTATTTAATATAATCTGAAACAGAGGTGTTTCTGTTGTGTTCCCTTCTTCGTCAGTAAAAGTTGCTAAAGGTATTGTCCCACGTTTTACTTGTATAACAAATTCCTCATATCCTGCTAATCTATCATTTACCTTATTCATATTATATCCCAAAATAGCTATTGATGCTACCAAAGATACTAAAAATAACACTATTATGTAAGGTATACTATTCAATAAAAATTTATAACTATTATTCTTCATATGTTCTATGTTTCGTATTTACTTTGTATTTCCCATTTTCTACGTCCGTCATGTTTATATTATAACATATTTAAGCGAACTTTTCAATCCACATTATTTTTCACTTAATTGTCTTTGTATTTCCTTTAATGTGTTAACTGTCAAAATGCCCTTTTCGACCAGATTTGTTAGATATTCTGTCTGTTCTTCTGGTGTATCAAAACTACGAAGATTGTCTACAATTTCCTCTGCCCTATCTTTTACTGGCAAACCTCTTAAAAATCTATCGTCATCTGTGATACCACGAGCTATATCTCTGTATCTTCTAGTAATAGCTTCTGCTAAATTAGGTTCATCTGTCTGTATTTGCTTTAATCTTTCTGTTGCTTGTTCTGGTGGAAGAGTCCCCAAAGTCTGTAATTCTTTTACTGCTCTTTCGCTAATACCAGCCTCATAACTTGCGAAACCAACACCAAAAAATGTTGGAACTCCTACAGTTAGGGCAGCACTAGGCCCAAGGTCATCCCATGCTTCCTTAACATCCTGAATGTACATAGGAACAAAGTTTTCAATTGCCTCAGTTCCTAAGTCTAAATCTTCTCCTACAATATTTCCTCCAGCTAAAACATCCGCACCAAAAGCTGCAACGGGAGCAAGTTTTCCTCTGATAAAATTCTGCATTACATCTAATCTTGTTGTGTGAGGGAATATCTCTTGTTCTAACTTTCTTATATCACCAGCACCAGTTTTTACTTCACCAGTTAGTATACGAGCCGTAAATGTCACATATTGTTGAAGTCCTCCCCAGATATCCCAACGAGAATCACCAACTCTAATCTTCCCAAAGTCTGAACTTCTTGGGTCTACCTCAACATCTGCACCTGCAGCCTTTGCCATATAAAGTACTGTCATGCCCGTACCTATCAAAGTAAGCCATGACTTTAATGCTTCTTTTCTAACTTGAGGTGGCATTTTAAGATACCAAGCAGGATTTAACATTGTTAATCTTGAGGCAATAAGTCTTGGAGAGAAAAACGAGGCATTTAGTATTGGATTAATTTTTTCCAAAGCTCCCAATTTGCCCCTACCAGTTGTAACGTTTATAAAATCAGCTATAGCCTTATACAAAGTAGGATTTGACCTTGGTGTTGAACCACTTTCTAGAGCAGCTTTGGTCATATCATCAAAAACACTAACACGTAAACTATTCAAGAATGATGTATAACCACGCTCACTTGCTTTAACTATGGGTCTTATGGGAGAGAAAAGCTGTTTTAGCCCAGGTATGTTTTCTCCAAGAGTAGAAGCATAAGCCTCTTCTTTAGCTAATACACCAGAACTTACTTTATGACTTTCAGCAACATATAAACCAGATTCCTTGGCTACTCTAGCTAAAGGAGTTTCTTTGAATTTTTTGAACCAATCTAAATATGCCTCCTTAGAAAACATATTTTTAAATGCATCAGACAGAGCCCCCGTAGCTTTAATAGGATGCCTCAAGGATAGGAATAACCCCTGTCTCAAAGGAGAAGACAAGTCAAGAGTTGTCATCAACGTTCTTGGAATGTTGATAACATCTAACGCAGCATCCTTAAGAAAAATACCCGAGGCTCTTTTCTTTAATAATTCCAGAATCATTTCTTTACCAAAAACATCTTCCATCAATACCAATTGACTTGGTTGAGGGATAGCCCCTTCTAATAATCTGGCAAAACCATTCATAGTATGTATTCTATCGGTTGTATTTAAAAAACTATGTTCTTTAATTATTCTAAAACTATCATCCACATCTTGCTGAGTTAGAAACTTCCTTAATCCTTCAATCTTTGGTGCTTCCTTTAAAAGTTCTCCTTTTAGAGACCCCAATGCTCTTTCCCATCCCTTCTCAGAACTATCCCGAGCTATCATTGCGTCAAACTTAGCAAATCTTGATGCTCTCTCTGCTGTCTGAGCTTCAGAAATTTCTACACGTACTGGCTCAGCCTTTTGAAGTCCTTCTGTTATTTTAGAACTTAAACTTTCTTTTAATGCCGTATTGTCTGGGAAACTAGGTGTAGTATTAACAGGAGGCTGGACACCTTCAGTTGGAATACCCTTAGCCACAGACTCTGGGGCTTGCTCACCAGCTTCTCTTGCAACTTTAGGCACAACACCCTCAACCACTTCTTTCGCTCCCCTAGCCACAGCTGGGGCAACTTCTTCAGCAACTCTCCCTGTCCTCTTAGCTTGGTTATAGATGTCGGTGAGTTGAGATTTGGTTTTGATTTTATCTACATTCCATACAATAGTTTCTGCTCTAGTTCTTTGCAACCCATCAAATCCTTTTGATTTCAAATCTTCAATTTTTGCCCTAAATAATTTAGCGTTATCTGCCTGCAATGTTCCTCCAATGGCATCACTTGGCTTAGCTAATTTAAGGTTACTTTCTGCTATTTGTATAATTCCTGCATCCTCTCCAAATTTTAATCTTCCACTTTGCCCAGCAAAAACTTTTGCTCTTTGTGGTGTATCTGTAAGCCAAACAACATCTCCAAGTAATTCTTTATCTATGCCAATAAAATCTTTGTTGATATTTGTTTTTCCGCCTATTTCAAAACCACCTTTTTCTATCGCTAATGCAGATTTTTTTGTTGTCCCGTGAAAGAGTTTTGGCTGTGCCTCCACAAACTCCTCCGCACTCTTAAACTTACGGGCTTCTACTGCTAGAGGTTCTAATCCTGTTGCTCCTTTAGTCGGAACTGGTATAGTAATATCTAGTCCACTTATTGGCTTATAGTTTGCTGGGTCAACAGCAAAAGCAAGAAGCCTCTTGTCTACTTCTTTGGGGTCTGCGATATTAACAAGTTCTCTAGCAAGCGGAGTTAATACTTCATCTGTTAATTTTGTCTCTTTCTTAAGGAGCTTCATCAATTTACCAAAGTCAGACAACTTAGCTAAATTAACTGCCACCTTGCCAGTTTTTAATCCTGGAAACAAATCAACCGCAACCAAAGCCATTCCAATAGGAATCCCAAATTTTCTAGATTGGTCTCCAGAAACACCCAGTCCTTTTAAGAAATCAGTACCAGTTTGACTAATTGGTTTAATTGGTGCTTTTCCTAATAATATCTCACCAATTCTTCCAAAGTCTTCTCTGGGTCTTACAATTCTCTCTGTCTCTGGTAAAATAACCTTACCAACGGTTGATAATGCAGCTGTCAAGACAGCACGAGGAATATCTCTGGCTATATCTTTAGCAAGGTCTGTTGTGGTTTTTGCGATAACCGACGGTCTAAAAAATTCCTTAGCAGTCGTGGTTGGTCTTTCTGGTATTGGTTCTTCACCTCTCGCTCTTATTCTTTGGACAGCTGGAGTCTCGGGTTGCTGAACTCTTTGGATAGCTTCTTCAGATAAGATACCTCCCTCTCCAGGTTTTCTACCGATGCCAGTAATTCTACTCAAAAAAGGAATAAACCCTCCCCGTTCTTCTTCCTGTAGTTGTTGAGGAGTTTGTGGAGTAGCGATATTCTGGCTTACAAAAGAAAACAAAGAGCCACCACGTTGTTGCTGTGGTGCTTGGCTTATTCCAGAAATATTAGAAAAAGAATCTAAAAGTTTTCCCATTATTATTGATTAATACCCTCTACCAAACCTCTGATACCTTCTAATAATAATTCTTGGTCTGACGAACCAGGAGTTATAAATCTTCTACCAGAAGTTACAGAAGATATATTTACAATTTCATCATATTTATCTAAGATAGCTCTTGGGTCATCTTGCCAAGGAGTTCCTTCAAAAACACCCTGTGTTTTCAAAGCATCTAGGTCAAGTCTTATAGCATCTAATGATTCATTTTGTAGAATCGCATTAGTTATGCCGTTATAAACAGTCTCAGGTATCCCAGCTCCCCTTAATCTTGATAGTTGGTCTTTTTCTAGAGTTTGAAATCCAGCTGGAGGCGTTGGGATGTCTCTACCTGAAAATAGTCCCAGACCAGGGATTGTGAAGTTCACATTAACAGGAGTTCTGTTTGCCACAGATTGGGCTTGTAGCAACAATGCCTTGTCTTTTTGGGTTGCTAACCCAGCCTGTAGAATTGATACCAAGTGAGGAGCATTAAGTCTCTTAAACTCTGCCTTAACAGTATCCTGTGTTTCTTTAGGTAAGTCTTCCCATGACGCTCCGCCAAACTGTGTTAAGAATGTAGTAAGCAGTTGACGACCATCATCAGTTGCTTTATTAATTTGGTTTCTAATTCTTTCTTCCTGAGCTTCTAATTGTTTCAACTGATTAAACTGAATATTGTAAGTATTAATTCTATCCTTCATTCTTGTATTTACGGTATCTGTCGCAGTCTTAATTTCATCCTCTACAATCTCGAGTTGTCTTTGGAATCCAACCAATGCCCTTGACTGTTCAGTAGATAAAAATTGTAATCTTCTGCTCTTTAGTTTTCGTGAAAAATCAGGGTCGTTTCTAATTTCGTCAGCCAATTCTTCATACACCCCAAGAATTCCATTAATGTTCTCCTGAAGAGTTGTCTTTTGACTTCTCAAAGTTGGCAGCCCCTCTTCTTTTACAATAAGTCTTCTTGCTTCTTCTTCATCAAAATCAAGGTTAAGTTTCCTACTAAATTCTTCAATATCATCCTGTATATCTTTCAAAGCTTTAGTAAGAGCATTGTCCTCTGTTGGCACCTCAAGGTCTTCTGCTGTATAAGGCCTACCCGTTACAGTATCTATAGTTTGGCTTAGAACATCATTTAAGGTATTAGTATAATCAGCACCGAATTGTTCTACATCTGGTATTAAGTCTATATTTAAATTAGCTGCTTGGAACTGTTCTTGAGTAACAGGGACAGCCTCCCCAGTAGAAGGGTTAATTTTAGCTACATTAATTTGCCCACTTGTTGGGTCTGTCACCTTAACATAACCTCCGCTTTTTTGTAAAGTTTGAGTTAACGCAGTTTGATTAGCACTTTGTTGTGCATCATTAATCAAATTTTGGTCAACGCTATTTATAACACCAAGAGCATCAGCGGCTCTGATAGCTATTTTTTCACGTGTTGATTCGACGGTATCTTCGGGTCTGACTTGAGTGTCTGTAATATCTCTAGTCATTGCACGACTAAATTCCTGACCAGTTACTTCTGCGAACAAATCACCAGTTTTTTCTCCTATTACCTCTGGACCAGATACGATATTGTTTATAATATCCTGTTGCTGATTTGAAAGAGAAACTCTTCCCAAGTCAGGTCTATTGGGGTCGACAAGAGGCCCAAGATTTGCAGTCTCTGGACCCACAAACGGAACTCTTGGTTGCCCGAATAATCTTTCTATAAGTGGAACAAATCCTCCAGGCTGAGGTTGTGGTTGTTGTTGACCTTTAGTAGGGGCTTCCATCCCCATTGATGCTTGAGCTGTTGGAATATCAAATAAGTTGTTAACATTAAATGATAAATTGTTTCTATTAATAATATCAGCTCTTCTTTTTTTCTCTTCTTCTGTTGTTGGAAAATCAAACCTCCCACCAGTCCTGAATGGGCCAAAACCTATGGAACCAGGTAATGCTGCGGCACCACCACTCACCTTTACAACACCAGTAACTGGGTCAACTATCCCGCTACCGCCGAATGTCCTTATGTCTAAAACCCTTAGTCTTTCTATCTCCGCTAATCTAGCTCTTTCTGCTTCTATTTCTCTCTGTCTCTGTATTTCTGCTTGTTTGATTTCTTCTCGTATTCTAACATTTTCTGACGCTGTGAAGGCAGGAGAGAATGGTACACCAGGAGGAGTCAGCGTTGGTGCAAGAGGTGTTGGCTGTGCCGCTTGTATAAAAGGCTGTTGCGTTTGTGTGGCTATTCTTTGTGCTGCAGGAGTAGTCGGGTCTGATATCCTTGCTTGTGCTTCAGGAGTAAGTAAAGTATCTGGCCCCAAACCTAAAGATGAAGGAGTCAATTTTATTGCTGCCTGTGCCTTCTGCTCTGGAGTTAATCCTGCTCCAATAGGAAATACCTGAGCATCCTTAGGAGTAGTTGGTCTTGGTACTATAAAATCAGATATGGTAGCAGTTTTACCAAGACCACTTAATATACCTCGACCTATAGCACTACCAGCAAAAATATCGGCAGCTCCAGTTACAGTACTTTTTATTTTAGAACCAAATCTTGAAAAAATATTAGCCATTATTAAACTTTAATTTGAATAGATTCATATCTATATTATAACACAAATTGAACTTTCTTTCAATATTATACCTTTTATATAATTTATTTATAAATTTAAAGCGAAGAAATCTGTATACTAAACAGAGTCCCAGCACTTCCATCAGTTCCATCAGCGCCAGCTGTTGCATTTCCAGTTCCAGGTCCTCCTGATAGCACACCTCCAGAACCTTTAGTCCCACCAGCAACACTAACTACACCAGCACCACTTAAATCTCCATATACTAAAATAACAACTCCACCAGAACCTCCACCTGCTCCGCCGCCACCACCAGAACGACCTTCTCCAGCAGAGCCATCATTTCTACCACTTCCACCATTTCCGCCATTTCCACCATTAGCAGATATTGTCCCCTCGTTAATAATCTGTTTAGCAAAAATAGACACTACTCCACCAGTAGAACCTGAACCTCCGCCACCACCGCCACCAACTCCACCAGAACCTCCACCACCGCCGCCGCCGCCAGAACCAGAACCAGCAGAACCAGTTAATAAAGCAGGACTTGGTTGTGAGTCCATAAGTTGATAAGCACTTACAAAAGACCGTGGTATATTAAAGACTGTTTCAGTTTGACTGCCAGCCGCACCAAGTGCTCCACCATCTGCAGAAGTACCTCCATGTCCACCAACTCCTCCTGCTACACCAATAGTGCCTATTGACTTTGCAGCATCATCTCCAGCAACTCCTGGGTCTCCATCATCGTTGTTATTCGTCCCTCCAGTACCACCAATTTCTCCAGCACTACCCGCAGGTAGTGAACCAGAACCAACAGTTGCACCAGCAGTTCCCGCAACTCCGCCAGGAGCTCCCGAAGATTGTGCACCGTTTCCACCATTATTTCCATTATTCTGTATAATTCCGCCACTTTTTATGTGAACAGTTTGAGCAAATATTCTAAAAGATGCAGTATTCAATATCCCACCACCAGAGATTGTCAATTCATCATAAAATACATCCCTGGTAAGAGTAAGTGGACTACCAGAAGAAACTGTTACATTTCCATCAGATTTATCAGATATCTGATTTAAAGTAGCTAAAACCAATTTTCGTTGGTTCTTAAGCACATTGATTTCTAACGAGTTGCGACCATCATGGTCATGAATACCGAATCTTTTTTTAAAATCTTCAAACTCGGTTTTTATAATTTCGATATCATCTCCTCCTTCAAAGACATCTACTTCTTTAATTGTAGTTTCTTTATCGGCCATTATACTAATTTAGTTTCTCTTGATAAAAATGAAACAAGATAGACAGTTGCTTTTGTCGTGGTAGAACTTGTAAAACTTATCTTGACTTGAATCACACGACCAACAACAGAAGTCCATACTCTAAACCAAGATGTATTAGCATTCCCCCCACTGTGAGTTTGGTCATCAGTATTAGTTAATACTTTTGTAGCGTTAGTATCATAAGAAGTTGCGTTATCAACTCTAGCATCAATTGTAACTGTACAATCATCGGGCAAAGGTTTTGTCGTCACAAAGAACCCTGACCACTCTTTAATAGTCTCTGGAGTATCCGAGTCAACCCAGATAGATTCATAAACAGCATTACTTGAACGAGTTGGAGAATTATTTCCTTCTATTCTAGCAAAATCAGCAGAACCATTATCATCAAAGGCACAAAAAAAGTTAGGGCCAAAAGCATTTGCTGCTTGTGGTTTATGTTTTGAATAATCGCTAGTATCAAATCTTCTTGATAAAACTAAAGCAGTGGGCAGTCTCGCTCCAGTTTTACCAACCGCATACAGTCCCGTTTTATCTGTTTTCCATAATCCAAAATAAAGAATATTATCTCTTATAAATTTTGATTGGTCAGGGACAATTGGCTGTGCATCAGTTTCTTCACTTACGTTTTCTAATCTATGTGTTTCTATTGGGAGCTTCCCCAATAACTCAAATATTTTTGATTCTCCAGACTTGGCACAGACAACCCTTATTATTTCAGAATGGTTAATTACTATTTGGGGACCACCCATTGGTATATTTATTTCATCAGTAAAACCAGTACTTGAAGTCAAGTCCCACAAAAATATTTTTGAGATATTTTTACTCACTTCCGTGCTCCTACACAAGATAAACATCTCATCAGAAATTACATCAAGAGAAACAGCTTCCCAACCAGTAGGAAGAGTAAATGCCGCTTCTGAGAAAGCCCCAGAATCGTCAATCTTTGATATAAGCCCGCCATTACCTATATACAACTCTCCATTGGCACGAAGCATAGGGATTCTATCTCTAGTCCCATCTAAACCGCTTAATGTTCCCACCGAAGTTTCTGTGGGTCCTGAAATTAACAACTTTCTTAACGTTACTGTAGTCCCACTTATAGTCGGATAATATAGATGAGAAGTTTCATCAGCCCATCCATGCCAAATAATATTTCCGTTAGGATGAACATCATTAGCAGACTCATTAAAAGTAGCCCAGTTTCCAGGGTTGTCTACAGATATAGTTGCAAGACTCCACACCTCAGCATCACCATCAGATGATACCCCATAGGCATATCCAGTATCATTATCTGCTACCGTATATCCAGTAATCTTTCTGGCTATACCAGTATCTGTTGCAAATATAGTTTCTGGTTCAATCCAATTAGGATTAGAAAAAATATCTACTTCTTCAACATTAAGACAGACACCCGTCTGTCTGTCTCTATCTCCATGGACAGTACCTCCATAAAATTTATTTATTCTATTAAGCCTTAATTCATCAGCCAAACATTAATTGCGCACTCAGTATTCGTAGAACTATTGCCTTTAGCCGAAAAGTTGGTGCGCTTTGGTCAACTTTTCGATTCAATGTATAGCTTTCGCCACTAAATGCAATAGTCTTATAAATACTCAACCAAATCAAGTAAATAGAATGTTCCTATTATAATTATAACACAAAAATAAATACTTTTCAAGGTTTATCTAAATGTGGTAACTCACCATTTGTCAAACCAAAATACCATTTCTTATTCGCCTCTATACCATTAAGAATTTCCTGACTCATTATTTTTTTAGTTGTCCCTTGACCTTTATGCCACACTTTTGAAGAAGGACAAGCAACCAATTTTAATCCAAGTTTCTTCTGAACCCTATATTCAAACCAATCATCTTCATAATATCCAAGAACAAATGGCTGGTCACATAGAAATTTGCCAGCTTTCTCATAAGTTTCCTTTCTGAAAGCAAGTAAAAACCCATCCCTTCTTCCTGCATAATCTTCGATTAAATCTCCTCTCTTAGAATAAGCAAAGGTTATCCCAACTTGGGGGTCAGAAAGTTTTTCAATCATTTCAACATCCCAATCCTTTTCAACAAATACGTCATTATCCATTAAGACAATAATATCATTTTCTGCTAGAGCAATTCCTTGGTCCCAAGCCATACCATTACCACGGTTCCTATCATTTCTAATATATATATCAGAATTATAAGCTAAATAACTGATGGTACTTGGGTTAGACTCATTATCAACACAAATTAATTGGAACTGATTCCAAGTGTTGTTTCTTATTCTTTTAAGACATTCTACCGATAAATTAAATGTATCGGTATCTACTATCATATGAGTAACGCAAATTGTTATTTTAGGCCTATCTGTTTTCATTGTATATTAAATAGTACGCCTTCCAACCAAAAGTATCTGTCCTTGAATGGCACTCTTTACATAAAATTCTGCCATTATCTGTATTCCATAACTCTTGACACTTAAGTGCTTCCTTTAAGGTTTTAATTTTATTTTTATAAATAATCCAACCAAGAGAAATAATATGGTCAACTACTAAGTAGCCCCCTCGTTTGTCACACCATCGGCATATATAATTATCTCTCTCAAAAATTGTATCGCGCCAGAATTCATACTTCCCGCAGGCTCTTATTTGTCTGTTAAGAGGAGTAATTCCACCTTTCCAGTTTATATTTTTATCACCAAGACTATACCTATTTCCTTTTTTAAAACCAATTTTCGTCCCGTCAGAATATAAATTTTTCATAGTTTTACTCTGTTTTGCTTTTGCTTCTATGCTTGGTCTGAAACATTTACGAGAACAAAACTTAAAAGTATCTTGACGATATGGGTGAATTAATACTTTCCCAAAACAAGTTTTACAAATTAATTCAATACTAATTTTATTTGACATTCCTTTTTTTATTCCAGCCATATGAATGTTGTTTTATGACAAGGTAGACAAAGAGTCCTGCCATTTTTAATACTCCAAAGCATTCTTGATTTCATTGCTCTTTGAAATAAATTTTTGATGCCATATCTATTTACTAATTTATTTATTATCTTTGAAAACCAGATAATATGGTCTGCCTCCAAATAGCCTCCTTTTTTACTACACATCAGACATACATAATTATCCCTTTTAAAAACTTTTGTTCTCCATTCTTTATATTTTAGTGAATGTCTTATAATCAATGATATATTAGTTAGACCGCCTTTCCAATTATAATGCTTGCTCCCACCATTGAATCCGTGTTTACCTTTATTCCAACCAGCAAATTGTTTAATGTTTTTAGGCATTTTGCCTTTTTTGGCTAGACTCATTTTCTTCTTAGTTTCAACAGAACACTTTTTACCAGACATAAATTGGCGATGCTTTGCTCTCCATAATTTCGGGGGCTTGTGTCCTTTTATAAATTTGCCTGTTTTATCTCTTTTTGTACTCATTTCTCCAACCAAACAACTTCAACATAATCCACATTATCTTTATTTATTATGTATTCTACACCATCATCTCTTACCAAATGTACCATAGAATCTTCCCAAACCTTAATGATTCTTAGAACTGTTGCTTTTCTGCCACCACAAAAATGAATAATCTGGTTATGTTTTCTAGAGGCATGAGTCTTTTCTTTTGATTGTTTACTGTAAAAGTCCATTATAGTATTAACTCAAATGGCGACATGGTAAAACAGATAATGCCATTATCATTAACTTTAGCTCTTTTAACAATCCAGGGTTTAAACCCATATTGAGTACCAAATTGTTTGTAAGAATTATGATTAACATTCCAGTAATCAAATGTTCTTTCCATAAACCACCGTCTGTCAAATGGGTCAAGCATCATAACTCTTGGGTCAGTTGATGGAACTTGCCCAACTAACTCACCATCAGGACTAACAATTCTCCAAAGTTCGTTTAAAACGGAGAGAAATTCTTCATTAGGAAGTATCATTTCTAAAACCCCGTTAGCCAAAACTTCTTTAAATCTATTATCTTCAAACATTGGAAATCCTTTCCTAATGTCATGCTTCATGTCTGGGCTACAGTAATCACTTATATCCATATTTATATAGTTATCTAAATGGTGTTTACCACAACCCACGTTAAGCCTCTTAAGTTCCTTTAAATTTTTTATCATGTTAATATTAAACTTCTGCCATCAAATTTAAGTTGATGACAAATATTAATTAATTTGTTTCTAATACTTATTGTTTTATTACTTAATTTAATTCCCTTAACACCATATGTTAGCCTAAATCTAAGAGCCAGCTCAGCTTCTCGTTTTTTTATTCGCAAATAAGGTTTTAATAATGCGATGACATCTTCTGCATTTTTACTCCAATAGACAAGTTGATAACATTCTGTTTTAGCATTATCCTCTTTTTTTCTAACCTTCTTACCAACTACCCCAATTTTAGAACTAACCTCCAATATATCAGAAAAGTAAAACTGTATTTCTCTTAGTATATCTTTTCTATTATTGGTAAAAACAACTCGTAGACCACTTTTGCTAATATTTATACAGCCCTCTCCATCAAAAAATCCCGCAATATAATCTATATTTAGTCTTGTTAATTGTTCTAATTTTTCTGGTGTTTTCATTGTTTTAATTTATTTATTATTTCTTCCCACTTTGTTAATCTATCAATTATCTCCTGTGGGGCTGGAGAATAATCAGTTATATTATTAGGAACTTCACAACGTCTGTCTTCTCTGTTTTTCTTACAAAATCTCATGTGGTGGAATTTGGGTCCTTCTACATCCCAAACAATCTCATCATCAGAAGAAGTTTTGGTCATGTGCCTAAACTCTACCTCTTTCTTCATTCCTATTATTGGATAATCTCCTCCACCAGCCGCAGCCTTCCCAAATCTATAATCATAAGAATACTCAATAAACATTTTCTGAAAGTTTGACGAGTATACATGGTAGTCTTCCCAATTTTCATTGACAAATCTCAAAAACTCCTCCCAATCACTTCTGGTAATAAACATATCACAATCATTAACAAGCATTAGGTCATATCCACCCGCAATTCGAAGACAAGCGTTTATTGAATCTCTATGATGGCTAAATATTCCTTTGACAATTTTCGTATTTGGGAAATATTTATCCAATATATCTTCCGTTAAGTCTGGGAGTTCGCTTTCATCACTGGCATGGTTAACCCACGACTTCACCCCAAAAGAAACTATGGGCTCGACCCCAAAATCGTAAAGCATATCTAAATACGCCCCTATAAAATTCTCCCTATTTCTGACTGGTACTGCTGCTACTATTTTCATATATTATATTATAACATAAAATCAATATTTTTTCAACAATTTTTCTTTTTCAAAAAGTTTATTGCTATTAATAAACATCGTTTTATAAATTCTTCTTTAGAATAACTCCGCTTCATATAGTTACACATTGAACAAGAAGATACGATGTTACTTTTAATATACCCCATTGAACTATCTACCCTATCTATACCAAAAC
>SDBT01009721.1_pt1 | contig 15575 bp, 19 predicted proteins | sample 2277101 | NCBI WGS metagenome assembly SDBT01 (sample SAMN10404973, study PRJNA504765) | marine sediment metagenome | isolation source: marine sediment core GS10_PC15, 103 cmbsf | place: Arctic Ocean: Southern Knipovich Ridge | collected 2010 | reverse complement strand
CCGGACGACGACGTAGAAGATTTTCGGGTCGTTGGTTTTGCTTCTACGCTAATGCACGTAATGCGTCATCAGTGATGGTGCCGCGTCTGGCTTCATCTATTTGTCTTGAGAAGAGTAGGGCTGTTTTCTCTAAAGCTTCAGCTACATTTTCAGAGCTTGTAAACTGAGCCCAGTTCATTTGGAAAGCTAATGTCTCCACAGAGCCTTGTGCAGCTTTTTCAAATGACCTACCTATAGGAATTTCTACTTCAACACTGCTAGCTGCTATCCCACCACTGTCTATGACACCCACCCTAGCGCCTGTAATTCTTTCTCCAGACACTGTTTTAAGTTTTGGGTGCGTAACAATAAGCTGATCTAAAATTTGTCTAACGCCACTATTTCCTACAGCAAGACTTCCACCGCCAACCTCTATCATCTCTATTCTAGCATCAGTTCCGTCTTTACTGAAACTAACTGTCATTTCCCCTATACTTTGACCTTTAGGGTCTTTTATTTCAAAAACGTCAAACGGTTCCGTATCTTGAATGCCATGCTCTCTATCACTAAGAAGCCTTTCTCCCTCAATATCTATTCGTCTGGTGATACTAAAAGAGTCTTTTCTCTCCCCTCTCAGGAAAGCCTCAGCAGCATCATCGCTTATAAACCCTGTATCCTTATCACCCCCTAGCCCGTCCCTAATCTTCTGCTTGAAAGCTTCATCGTTAAGAGAAATAGCCTCATCAAACTTAACGCCTTTATCTACTCTGTTCAGCTTGATAGATTTTAAGGCTCTCAATGTACCTTCAGCAAAGATAGCAAAGCCAAGCCCTTCTATGGCATTTTTAAAACGTCCTTCTGCTTCTGTATCACTTGGATCAGCAGCTAGGTATTCATTGACTGGGTTTTGAAGAATAGGCATACTCTGTATCAGATTGGACAGCCTCTCTTCGTGGGGATCGAAGACAAGGGCAGCAGCAGCCGCACCACTTATTTCAACCTGTGCCACACCACCAAGCCCGGCCAGTTTTCTCCCCCCGTTAAACAGTCTAACTGTTTTTAACATCGGCAAGAAGCCCGTAAAGAATTGGCTAAATGCTCTTATCACACCTCCGGTGACAGAGCTAGCAGGATCAACCTCGGGAAGCGCAATCTTCACCTCTTCCTTGGGATCATCAGAAAGCAACGCTGATGTAACTGGTCCAAGGTCTTCAAATGTGAGGTTGCCGCCTTCGTCAGCATGTCCGTTAAGCCATTCACCAAGGCTGTCAAGAGCACTTAGTGTATTGTTAACGGCACTAACAGCTCCACCTACCACCTGTGGGATGGCCTCAATACCTATCCCCATGCCTACATCTTTAACAAAAGCTCCTGCTCCACTAAGTAGCCTAATACCTAAAGGATCGTCTGCTTCCGCTTCTTCCTTCTTCTCTTCAGTGGAGGTGCCTTCTTGTGCCAACAGCTCATTAGCTTCTCGAAGAATGCCATCCATCTCTTCTTGTTCTTTTGTACTACGATGGGCAGCACTGAGGTCGTTCTCTTCATCGAGAACAGTGAAGGGGGGCAGAAGGTTTCCTGTTGCTGTCGCTAGGCCCTTTTCTATGTGACTAGGCATTAATCGGCCATCCTTTCAATGAGGTCTCCATGTCTCTTAAGAACAAGAAGCTCTCTGTTCTTTTCTTTCTGAGACAGGGTGGCGTCTTTCATTGTTGCAACAATTGCGGCATTACGTTTATCACGCATATCTTTCTTTGTCCCAAACCTACCCCCTACCCATTTCTTAGGGAACCTAAGCGTTCCCATTTCACTCAGAGGGTCACGAGACATCTCGCTTTTAAACCCTGCAAGCACATCGTCCCTCACCTCAATCGGGCTTTCACCTTTCAGTACACGGTTGTCAAACTCTTCTAAAGCTACAGAGAGACGCTCTGAAGCTGCAGGATCGAGAATGGACATGGCTCCCCTCACTCCACCTATTCTATCATCGAGGGTTTTACGGAGACGTTTCACATCAGCCCTAGCGAGAATAGCCCCGTTCTTCTGCACTTGATCCTGTGTACCAACAAGCTCTAGTTTATCTTCAGCAGATATCCCTGCAGCGTTAGCAATTTCATCGAAGCTGCTATTTCCTAAACGTATATCTATCCCCAAGGCCAGCTTAGCATTCTTATCTGTTGTTACGTCATCCTCTCTTACAATCCTTAAGAGATTGGCACGTTGCTTAGCATCAATCAGCCCTCTTTCAAACACTAGCTCAACTTGACTTTCATCCAGCTCTTCCTTCACAATCCCCACTATCATCTTTTCAAAGACAATATTCTGACGCTTCTTAAGCTCCTTCACCTGCCGTGCTTCCGCTGCAATCTTCTTATTCAACAATTCTACGTCTCTAGCATCCAGACGTTGCTTGATAGTGGCTCTATTTACGCCATCAATTTGACTTTCAAAGTCTTCAAATATTTTCCTAGCAAGGGCATTATCTGCTCTAGAGGCAGCCGTCACCACCTTATCAATTATATTAGTGATGGCCTTCTCAGTCTCATTATCTATCACCTCTTGCGGCTGATCCTTGAAGATCGTTGCCACCTCTTGCTTGGCAATAACAATAGAACGCTCTAGCTCTGCTCTGTCTGAAAAAGCAGCAGTGGCATCATCAGTCGCCTGATCTATCCTTGCCTCCCCCACTGCATCGTTAGCTAGTCTTCGTTGCTGTCCAACAAGCGTGAGGTAGGAGGAAAGCTCTTTGTCAGTTCTCTGCTGAGAGGAAACACCAAACATCCTTCTCACACGACTATTAGAAGCCTTCTCTACAAGCTCCAGTCTCTTTTGCTGAAGAGCAGCCTGGGCATTAGGGAAGGCCATAAGAGTTTTCTCTCCTCTTGTTGCGTAAAACCCCTGATTTTCTTCAGTGCCATCCCCACGTCCTAGCTTAGAGATGAAGGCAGCAAGCTCTATGTCTAGCTTCTTAAATTCTCGCTGGTCATCTTCATCTTGAAAAGCTATGGATGCTTTGAATATATCATCGCTAACACCCACTATTGTATTTCCAAGGGTGGCAAGAGCCTTCCCTTGTGTAGCCCCGAAGGCACCAGCAGGGGAGTCAGAAGAGGCAAAAGCTGTTGGGCCTCTCTTCACCAATGTAGAGCGTTGTGTTACAGTGGGGACAGTAGGCATCTAAATCTCCATACTAGGTTGTTCTCTGCTCTAGTGCTGTACCTTCATTACGTCTACCAAATACAGCCCACTTGGTAGCCACCTTTCCAGCAGTTTTTAAAAGTGTGCCAGCAGCTCCAAATAGCCCAGCCTCTCTTGCTGCGTCTCCAGCTCTGAGAGCTTGGTCTGCCCGTATCCCAAAACTAGCCCCCTGCATCTTAAGAGCTAGCGCCTCACGCTCGGCATTTGTCTGAATAGCAACCTCATCCAGCTTTCCAATCCTGACGGCATCAATAAGAAGATCAAGAGAGCCACCTGGGTCATCCACCACCACCCCTCTACCTGCGAAGGAGGCTCTTTGCTGTCCAATCAATTGTGCTGTCTGCACTTGCCTATCTTGTCGAAGTTCTTCCCCTTCTCGTAACGCCTGCTTAGAGGCTGTATCGGCAATGAGCTTGTTGTTCCTTAGTACGGCAGCTTCAAAAACGGATTTATCTTCTAATGCGTTTCCTGTCTTAACCTTCCCGACAGCACCTAATACACCGCCTAACGCTGTAGTGCCAATACTAATAGGCTCACCAAAGTCTTTTATAAAGCCGCCTATCTCTTGTCCCATTTTATTTCCTTTTCTCAACCAAATGGAATAGCTGACCGTTTAACGAGACAGCAGGGTGTACAGTGAAGCCGAGCCACTTCAGCCATTTAAGAGAACGTTGATTGCGTTCATCTACGTAGTTGATTAGGTGCCCAAACTTATCCAACATCCCCTCCACCCATGTTCTGCTACCTTTTAAGAAAGCTACTGGGTGCTTACGCAGCCCTTTTGCCCCTAGCATCCAAACGCAAACATATGGACTTAGGAATGTTCTTCTACTAACTCCCCGTATCACCATAACTTCACCATCGGCTAGCCATGTATGGCTCTCTATTGAAGCAGCTACGCTTGCTCGTATTGCCTGCTCAGGGGAATTGTTAGCTAATGCTAGAGCACTGTCCCTATCTTCTTGCTGCATATTCTCAGCCAAGCTAAGGATATGCCATTCCTCCACCCCCACTACTTCGTGTACTGTCATCAGTTAGTAACTTGCATCTCAGGGATGAGGGCTAGAATAGTGAGGGGAAGCGGGTCTTTTTGCCTTAAGAAAAGGCGTCCATTGCTTCTCCAATTGGTTTCAATTCTAATCTCTTTATCTCCTGTCAACAGAGCAGTAGGCTGTCCTATCTTTTCAAACTCTCTCTGTTTCATCTCTGTCAAATGTGAAGAGTCTGGTCCAATCAGCAGCCCACGAGAGTTTTCAAATCTCACCGTCACTACAGGGATACTCTTCTTTTTCCCCTGTATTGTGGTAGTGGGAGAGGGCTCTGGATCAAGAGTTTCCATATCACAGGTGTAGGAAAGTCCTATCTGTGCCCTGCTAAACTTACGGGGGAAGGTGACGACACCATCAACAGAGACCGAAAGGCTTGTGATAACGTTGCCATCTGCTAAGATAGCTACAGCGGTGTTGGCGAGATGATGAAGATTGCCTACTGAGCCAACAGCCTTCCTCACTTTCCCTTCTTTATTGTAAGCATTAAAACTGCTAGTATCAATGGCACTATCATCTTCTATGCTCTTTAATGTAAAGGTGTTGGTGGCCGCATTGTCCACCTTATAACGATTGGAATTAAGCTGGTCTGGCTGCGTAGCATTGCCCTTACTGTCAACATCTTCCACCCATTTAATGCCAACAATGTCCACCTCGTCATCGTCGCTAAAGCCGTGTGCTGCGGCTGTCACCACACCAGGAGCTGCAAGACTGACTGCCGTGATAGTGACAGGAGAGTCTAGCGTGAGGCCACTGTCTACAAAGAAAGCATCCTCCACATCTGTAAAGATACGATCATCAGTACGCTCGATATATCTAACAGTGTTACCATCTATTGTACGCTTCACCACAAAATACGCAGCATCGCTACTATCAGTAATAGAGGGGCGGATTGCAGCTACACTTTCATAGTCTCCGTCTGTATCCCAGGTTGTCCAAGCAATCACCTCTTGCTCTTCATTAAAAGTAAGCACATTTAATTCGCCATCATCCCTCACCATATAGATTATGGGCTCAGGATAGCCTACAAACGCCCACTCCACCATACTCTTTCCACGGAACATGTGGGGAACTAGGAGAGAGAGATCGTTCGTTGTATACCCATCCACTTCCAGCGAGAACTTTATAGCCCTCACTGCATCACTCCCCTCTTGAGAGAATAGCACAGTAGAGCCTACAATAATCGGAGGAAGCTTATTAGCACCCCAGTCGCTCTGTGGGTTTTGGGTAATGGTGTCGATTGAGAAGCGTGGATCACCACCTGAAGAGAGTGCCCATTCAGCACCACTGGTGAAGACAAGAAGATTGTTCACAGATAGGTAGTGCCTAATCTGATTGACCTCTCTCGATGTTAAGGTTGTGGAGAAAGAGTCATCAGCCTTGAAGGGGACAGACTTAGAGAAGTTATCAAAACTACCAATGACAGAGAAGAAGGATGTATCAGGCTTATTATTACTGCCACCGAAAATCCTGCGTTGCTGATGGAATCCAACTGCACTAGGTCTATTGTCTGTTCCAATAAACGGCTCAACTAGCCTTGGGGGCGTGTCTGATAGGTCAGGAGTGGCAGTGGCATCGTCAACAAAGCTTGTCCCCTCACTGCTCCCTATAAACCCATAGCTCCCCTGACTAAGCTTAAATATCCTATACCTGATAGCCCCTGTAACAGCGGTCCAAGAGATAGTGACATCAGTGTCATTCGTATGGTCTACAAAGGTAGGGGCCACTACACCATCACTAACCCATGCATTATGGTTTGTAGAGTTTTCACCTAACAGTTGGAAAGTTGTGCTAGTTTGGGCAGCAATAGTGAAGTGCCTCCCATTAAGCTCAGTCATTCCTGCGATAGAATCTATACGGACAATCTCTCCGTTAGCAAAGCTATGTGAACTAACGCTAACAACAGCAGGGTCTGCTTTTGTAACACCTGTTACCGCTGCAGAGGCAGGATCAGCAGAGGTGCCAGGAAGACTTTCTTCTTCGTCGTCTTCTGCTATAGCTGTCACCTTCCAAGAAGCGGCGCTTCCAGTACCGCCAGTGGCATCAATAGCAGTGGGGAAGCCTATATCAGGTGTGAATGTAATATCAGTTATGGTCCAATTATTTAGCGAAAGCCTAGCAAGCTCTGCTGGATTGTGTGACGGATGAGAAATTGTCACTATGTCTGCAGTTTGCACAAAAGTCAGGTCGCGTAACTGAGCAGTGGTATATGGTGTGGTGAGGGTGAAAATCTTAGCTGATGTGCCTGCACTGCTATACGCTGTAAACCCTGTGCTATTGATATTTGCCCCTGTAACTTGGTCAGTGAGTTCAAACGTAGTGGCTGCCTTATTGGCAATAACAAACCGTCTACCGTTAAGCTCAGTCATTCCCACCACAGCAGCGATAGCCACCTCATCCCCATTACTATAGCCATGATTCCCAGAGGTTGTCACAACAGCAGGGCTAGCTGTGGTAATACCAGTGATGGTGACGGTATTGTCTGTCACATGCCCATCATTCCTAATGACACGCATATATAGATTACCAAACTCTAGTATATGGGTGTCAGTAGTTTTAAACTGAAAGGGGACAAGCCTCGGAACGGCAGTGTGGTCTTTCACAGGACCGATAAACCTAGTGCCAGGGCGGCTGCTAATCCCACCAAACTGATGCACTATCATATTCCTAGCGAGTTTTAAGGCAGTTTGATAGGCACGAGTGTCAACACGTCCAAACAAACTACTCCCCACTTCACCCTTGGCAAAGCTCGGCTGTATAATTTTAGGCATTATCTATCCCTAATGTGTTCAGCATCTCTAGGTGGGGCTGCTTGCCCCTCATTAGCAGTGTAAGTTTGTGCCACTCTTAATATACCTATATAGGTTTGTAGCATTTCCTTCTTAAGCTCGGGGTTGCCTGTAAGAGCAAACGCTATATGATGAGCTAACAGATAGGACAACGCTTCAATAAACATAGGAGAGAATAAGGAAGTGTCGTGTAGCTTGAACGTATAAACTAACACAGCTTCATCAAGGTCTGTTAAGATTGATCTAGTGCCACTGCTGTTTTCCACCTCAAAAGGAATAGCATCAGCCTCTTTCCCTGCAGGGTTAACAAGAGTACGTGCCTTCAACGCATCTGCAGGGTACTGATAACGGAATCCCCATACGCCATCATCAGAAGGATCATCAGCATGAGATGCGAGTGTTTGTCTTTTCCTAGCAAAATTCCAATCCAGCATTTCTAATGCTTGCTCTCTACTGAAGTCATACCAGAGCCTAACCTGATTAGCCTCCACAATGTCTTCAGATAAGGTTTCGATAACAGTAGATACACCAACATGTGACAGTGCCATATTACCTATCTTTACTGGACTGACAGTTGCCATTTACTTGTCCTTTTTCTTATAACTCTTACGTGTATTTTCGGCATCCTCAACAAGCTTTTCGTGCCTATCTCCATCTAAGCGAGCGAGGTCAAGCTCTTTGATGTCTGCCTCAACTTCCTTCGGCTCCGGCTCAGGTGCCTTGTCCAACACTTCCGCATATTTGGGCAGATGGTCAGAGAGGTAGTCAGGAATCTCCTGAGTCCCCTTCTTATACCGCACGCCTGATACAGAGAGGTTTAGTCCTTTGGCATAGTTCACCTTATCTGAAGGTGCAAACCAATCATTCCTTAGCTTAACTAACATATCATCTCCTTCGTCTACGTCTTATTCGTGGGAAAATCCCGCCAACACCTGCTACTGGTAAGAAGTTTAGCCCAGCATCTTGTCCTGTCAGCGTATAACCTCCCTGTGTTGCCACAATTATGTGGTCAAAGAGAGTTATGGCAGCCTGTCCTGTTAGGGTGTAAGCTCCCTGTGTTGCTGTGATAGGAGTGTCCTTAGTAGTGACGGCAGCTTGTCCCATAAGAGCGTAGCTACCTTGTACTGCAGTGAGTAGATGTTTCCAAAGTAGGTTGGCAGTCTGACCAGTGAGGGCGTAGGAGCCCTGTGCAGCAGTAAGAATGATTCCCTGTTGATGGCTGGTAGTGGCAGCTTGTCCTGTAAGGGAATAGCTCCCTTGGACAGCCCCTACTAGATGTCCCCACAAAAGATTTGCGGCTTGTCCTGTTAGAGCGTAGCTTCCCTGAGCCGCAGTGAGAGGGACAAGATTCTTAAGGGTGATCGCAGCTTGCCCTGTAAGCGCATAGCTTCCTTGAGCGGCTGCAATTAGGTGGTCCCAAAGTAGATTAGCAGACTGTCCGGTGAGAGAATAGCTCCCCTGTGCTGCTGCTACTAGGTGCTTCCACAAGAGATTGGAGGATTGCCCCGTAAGAGCGTAAGAGCCTTGGGCAGCAGTGATAGGGGTGTCCTTAGTGGTGATTGCGGACTGACCAGTGAGGGAATAAGAGCCCTGTGCCGCTGCCACCTCATGTCCCCAGAGGGTGTTTGCTGCCTGCCCTGTGAGCGTGAAGCTGCCTTGAGCAGCCACCATAGGAGTGTCAGTTGCTGCCGTAAATGCCCCCTGCCAACCAAGATCAAATCCGAATAAAGGACCAAGAGGAACGTGATCTGATACAACTACTCCAACAGGCGTACAGGCGATGTTGTTCCCCGACCAATCAGGTACATTCCCAGCTCCATCGACACCCATAACGTAAAACCCGTCGCAACCACTCAAAACATGAGGACGGAACTGTTGCTCTTGTATTTGTGCTAATGTCATCTCGAAATCGAAGACGATGAAAGTACCATAATCCCCAAACGCAGCACTACTAGCCCCAGAGATGTTCCCTATCCCCATATTTCCGCTGGAATCGTCAGAACCACCCGCCCCATCTTCCTCGGCTGAGTAAGTAGCTAGAACCATTGTAGATGTGAGTGTTCCTTCATATACGTTAACGCCATTTGTCTCACTAAAGGTAAACCCATGACATATCCAAGACCCGGCAGTATGAGTAGTACTTGTAGTTCTTGAAGCGTCTGTTGTGGCTCTACCTTTTTCCATGGTTATGTTGCCACCAGTACCATTCCATCTAACGGTGTTAACCCCTGTCCCCTTTCCATCGAACAATCTTCTGTTACTTGTAATCGCGGCGGGCTTATGCCACATAATGCAAGTAAATGGCCCCGTCCCAGGCCACCCAGGAGTTCCTACTCTAATTATATCTGTATCGGAATTAAGCGTGAGAGACATACGATGACTCTACTAAGCGTCTGCGTACTGGAAATCTAGCGACCAGACAGTTATGTCGCCAGCTTTATCATCTGTAACACCATCACGCTCGAACTCGAAGTACATAAGATCGCCCGCAGCCAAATCCGTTGCGGTTAAGGGATCAATAACATCAATCATTTGTTCCGATGCGGCGGACGGGCCGGTATTATTAATTTCGGAATCCGCTCGCTCATCTGGAGAGGAAGAAATATCCAAGAGGGCAGTATCCGAACCGGATGTTGTACGGTGACGGAACTTGAAATCAACTGTATCTGCTGTCGTCTCACTCGTCCAGATAATAGAGAGGACAGGAGTACCGACGTAGTTTTCTGGGATGCGTATATTTCCCTTTACGACGCCAACAACGGCACTCTTCATAAAGAGAACGAAGGGGTCTTGAGTAGTTCCAGAGTTAGCGGTACTATAAGGCGCGAACCACGTATTAGAGTCGAGTGGCCTTATAGTTCCATTCAACAATGACACACGATGCGTTGCCATATCAGGATACCTCCCCAGGCCAAAGTAATTGTATCACCCGCCCAAAAAGACGCTTCTTTTGTGCGTTTGTCATTGTTGCAGGAGAAATAGCCGTGTCGATTTCATCGCTTATATTCGTGCGAAAAGCACCGCTATCTAGTACATCTTGAATGGCCTGAGCTGCCGCCCATATCTCAGGGCGGCTTAAAGGAACATCTGTTATTCCATCTCGTTCTCGTAGATCGTCTACGAAGCCATGTAGAATTCTGGCCTTTTCACTATTAAGCAGAGCAACCATTACTCAGCTCCTTCACGAATACCAACCTTATTCCCAAGGGCACGAGCAAGGACAGCCATTTCCATGTCAATCTTACCCATACGAGGACGTGACAACTTTACAAAAGCCATCTTTGCTTCTTTATATTCAGCCACTGGTCCCCTCAGCTTGTCACGCATATCATCACGTTTCTTACGAAGAGGCGCAATCTCTTCATTAAGAGCTTCCTTCTCGTCATACAGCTCCCAAAAACGTGCCCGCATAGCTTCAGGTGTATAAGCTCTAGTCATCCTCTTCTCCTATACAAGCTGGAAGAAACCGTTCGACGCATCAAAGTCGATGGTGAATGTCTCTCCGTTAGCTAAAGTTACGTCACTTCCATGGTCATACCACATAATCAATGGATTGGTTTTACCTGTAGTGCCGTCATTATAGATAGCGACATGGCGGAATGTTGCCACAGCACCTGATGCTGTCAACACAAGATCAGCAAGAACAATCTTATACGTACCTGTAGTGTGGATTGAGGATGTAAGGGTGATGTCCCTAGCCGACAGGTTCGTATAGGAAATCTCTGTTAAATCGCCCAGTACATCATTTGTCGTAACAGGCGCATTAGCATTAGTTGTCAAGGCTACAGTGAGCTGATCGGTATCGAGGTCATGGATAGCCTCAGCCAAGTCCTCAACAAAAATTTCAATTTTGTTAAAAGTAGCCATTATCCCAACCTCTCCTTCAACTTACCTAGTTCATATGTAAGGGTGTTAATCTCTACGGTTAGGGCTTCTTTTTCTTTTCCCAGCCCCACCATCAAATGATCATGTATGCCAAGAGATGCTCTTGCATCCCTACTAATACTATCAGCCTTCTTCTTAGAGGCAGAAATTAAAGTGTTGCTCTCTCGTGTAGCTAGCTTACGTGTCTCTGAAGACCACTCCGTTGCATCTTTAATAGCCTTTTTAGCTTGCTTCTCTACCGTAGCTTTGTCTTCTAACGTTTGAAGAAGAGCGTCTTCAGCTTTCTCTTTATCTGTAACAGCCCTCTTCATTGCTGTGACAGCAGATTTCTTAACGCCTTCAGCACGCACAGTCTCTTCCTCTAGAGTGGCAATGCGTTCCAACACCTCTGCCACAGCGTTTAGAGCACGTTGAGCTTTATGTGAATTCTTAACTAATTCTACTGCTTGCCGTGTAGATATTTTATCCATTAGTCTGTGTCCCTAGATAGCAGGATTACGTCCACATCTGTCCCGCTTCCACCAGTGATACGTGGGCGAATATGAAGAGCATTTTCAGAAATTGCGTGACCGTCATCAGCAGATGTGAAGCTTAACAAGTCACCATTCTCATCATGCATTGTCCACCAGTCTGTATCTGCAGAAGGGATAAGGACATTGCTCCCCTCGATCAAGACAGTAGCACCGCCAATAGTACCAAGAACATGTACACTGCGGTCTGAGGCACCAGGGATGGAACTCTTACTTCCAACATTATCTGTTTCAGTCATTGTCTCCCATTTAATATGGAATGTTCCCCCTGGCGTCGGTGTCTTCTTACCAACAACTGTTGCCATTATATCTTCTCCTTAAAAAGAAGGGGGAGAGAACTTCCCTCCCCCTATATATATATTATTAGGTAGCTGTACGCGGAGACCAATAGAGTAGGTAGTCAACATAGATTTTATTGGTCGTTCCTGTGCCATCATCAGGACTTCCTGAGATTAAAATAGGAATGAGAACCGCAGTAGTAGCTACTGCAAGAGGTTCTGCACCCACTAGCACACCATTGTAATACCAAAAGGCATCGCCAGTAGATTCCACTTCAATACGAAAAACAGCGAAGGTAGAAGCAACGGGAGAAGCACCAAGAGTGTACTCATCAGCCACATTACCTAGCGCACTGCCTAACATAGAGACAGCGTTCCACATATCAGTTTGTGCATCAGCACTGTCGGTATCAAACAAGAACACCGCTGCATCAGCAGAACCAGCGCCTGTACTTTCAGCACAGACATTCGTATTACACTTAAACAGCTCAAACTCAGTGGCATTAGCAATTACGTTACCGAGTCCAAACTGGACACGAGCATCAGTAATCTGACTCATACTCATGCGCCATTCAACAATCTGCAATCCACTAGACACCAATGTCCCATTAGTTGCCAAGCCATAACTAGCCATAATTAAATCGGCTGAAGTTCCAGCCTCACCTGAACTCGCAGTGAGAAGACCTTCTTGACCGGCCTCAATTACAGGAATAACATTAGTGCCCGTTGAGGTATTGCTTAGGACATAAGAGGGCGTGTTGCCATTATGAGTGGTAGTGATAGGGACTGTGCCGTGCTGAAACTCATCGAATGCCCTCATATGACTAGCCGTAGTCATACTATCGGTGGACTTTCCACGATCAGTAACAATCTGAATTTGACCAGTACCGCCTCCATCAGTTGTCATACGCAAGCGGTAACAGGCGTTTCCAGGAACGTCAGAGGTTGTACGAACAACTTGGACAGGCCCACCAACGGCAGCGGACCCTTGAATTGTTGGGAAAACATCAGAGAATCCCGGAACAGCAGACCAAGTTCCACTTCCCTTACTTCCTGTTTCAATTTCCAATCGCCAAACTTGATCCATGCTGACACCGTTGCCAAACATATCAATAGATTGGCCTTTGGCAGTGGTACAGGCGGAAGTTGTTACATCGTCAACAGTCGCCGCCCCCACCTTAAAACCAAACCCAGCAGCACTCCCGCCGGAAGGCGCAAATACAAGCATTGCAAACATTCCAGCCGCTGCTAACTTCTTAAAGATATTCATTTATATTTCTCCTTTAAGGAAAGGGAAGCTAGCCTATAGGCCAGCCTCCCCATTGTCCTTAGTTAGTTGCATCAGCGAAAGAAGTCCAACCATGCGGGTCAACGGTGAGGAATGCATTAATAAGTCCACCGTTCAAAGCCTGCCCAGCAGTTTCCTTAACCTGGAATGCAAGATGACGCTCGTAAAGAGGATTCACAGAGGGCAGTACATGCACCTGCGTATATCCTGCAACCAGCGTAGCCACTGGAATAGCATCACTTTCAATATGCTTAGTGGCCGTGGCATCCGTAGCAATTGTAGTGGTGCTATCGCTCACCAGCAAGAAAGCCACTGTGGCTGCCCCACCAGAAACAATAGCGGTATCAACTGTAATCACCAAATAAACAGGTTGCCCTGCTCCTAAGTCCCGAATAACTTCAGTGTCAATAGTGTCCCCAACATTAACTGTAGTACTATTGGGAGTACCAACACTAACGGCATCGGCAAACTCATTGCGTTCATCCAAAATCATTTCTATTCTCCTTTATATGCCGTTAAGTCACACGGGCTTCGTCGCCAGCCAAAGAATCTACACGCCGTATCGGGATACCATGGAACCTTTCAGTCCAACGCATATCACCAGCATTGCTCTCAGAAGTGAGGAAGCTAGAGGCTCCGTCCACCGCAACCTGCCGTGCAATCATCGTAGCAACATCACGAGACATATAGAACGACGGCCTACCAGCGTTCAGATTCGGAATTAGCCGCATTGCCTGGAACATAAGATCAGGCAGATCAGCGCCACTGGAATGTGCAGGAGACAAATCACTCCTATCAATATTAGGAATACGCACAATATAGCGCCAATCCCTAACTGTCAGTCCTACATCCCAACGATAATGGGTACGGTAGGCTTCCATCCTTCCAGTATTACTTCCACCAGAAGCATCTTCAAGGGTTACAAGTCCCTTATCTGTAACTTGCAATCCAGCCGTTGAGTTCTTGGGGATGATGCCATGAACATTCTCACCCCAAACAATAAGCCAGACCGAAGCATTATCAACACCCGTACCGCTGGCGTCGATGATGTTGTCAGCATTTGCAGCACTCAAGCTATTGAAACGAGGAGACAGTCCAGTAAAAGCTTCTGGCTCTGTGCCTTCATTCCCGAAGAAGAGAGTGTCGCTAACTTCCTGACTCATGCCCTCAATGAAAGCCTTGTCTTCAGAAAGCCTAAACGCAGCGGTGTTGCCATTAAGATCAGCAAGAGCCTTATCAATCTCAGCATATGCTTCCAACATACCAGTGTTGTCCGTAACCTGAGCGGTCGTGCTCTTGGTGGGCTGTACACCACCGTACAACTTACGCCATGTCGGAGTGGGGATGCCCGTACGGATAGTTGTACGATTACCTGTCTCAAGGTTTCCCTCTCTCCAGGCCATCTCATCCAACACCTCGTTAGTCTCATTCAAAATCTCTACAACTGCGGCGATAGCGCCATCAGGGTCTTTACGCTTGGCAAGATCGAGAATTGTAGGATTGTTACTAGATAAACTAGCCATTATTTATGCTCCTTATTTCATGTTGGGGAAGATACGCGAAGCTAAATCTTTAGGTGCTCCTGCCTCTACCCCTCCTTTTAAGATACCATCCTCTCCTGTTGACTTCCCTACTTTCCAGAGAAACCTCAACATCTCAGGATGATTACCCATTCCCGTACTTTCCATTGCTTCTGCAAAGGCATCGTTTCCAAACACTTCAATAGCCTTCTTGGCAAAAACTAAACTCTCGTCAAGCCCTTTGCCACCGTACTCTTTATCGTTCTCGGTACTTTCACGCCATTCTTTTTGTGTGCCTTCCCAGCGTTCTTGAAGTAGTTCTCCAGCACGGGTCATAGTTTTAGTTTGTAGGTCAACAACTTTCTGAGCCTGTGTCTGTGAGAGTTTAAGCTCTTTAGCCACATCCCCAAACTCGCCAACCAGTTCCTTATCAACTTCCATACCTTCCGGCAATGTGAAGCTTTCGTACGTATCAGGAGCACCTTCATCCTTGGAATCGTCGGCCTTGCCGTCCTCTTCCTTTGTGTCAGCCTCTCCCTTGCCATCTTCTTCTTTAATTTCTTCTTTCTTTACGTCTAAATCTTTGTCATCTTCAACGCCATCGGTGTCACCCTTAACGTCTTTGATTTCATCAGCCATCAGATTTCCCTTCTTGTCTGGCAGCCGATTCCATACGCATCTCTGTGTATGCATTTGGATCGGCATTAAATATATCTTCTATAAGGCGTAGCCCTATTTGTCTTTTTCCTTCGTTGAAGAACGTATGAGAGTTTCCTGTAAAGCTTATCTTATAGACGCCACATTCCTCTAGCAGCTTCCACATAAACCTTCTTCCACCGGGAGAAAGAAGAATATTACGCAAATCCTCTTTATCTTGCTCTTGCCTGATTTGCGCCTTTGTCTTTCTCTTCTTCACTTGCGTAGCATCACCGGCATCAAAGGGCTGTTGCTCAGCCATTTATAAACCCTATCTTTATCTTATGATAGTGAAATAGCTCCCTACCATCTTTATCTAGAAGCCCTGTTGATACACCGTCATCTCTTTCAACGACAACTATCGAAGAC
>SDBT01009720.1_pt1 | contig 15576 bp, 15 predicted proteins | sample 2277101 | NCBI WGS metagenome assembly SDBT01 (sample SAMN10404973, study PRJNA504765) | marine sediment metagenome | isolation source: marine sediment core GS10_PC15, 103 cmbsf | place: Arctic Ocean: Southern Knipovich Ridge | collected 2010 | reverse complement strand
CTCAGAAATACAGCACCGTAGCAAGCTGGTTTTCCGGAACCTGAGAGGTATTCGCAGTAGACATCATTTTTTGAATAATGCCAGAACTCATAGGGGTAGGGTACAAATCCATGAGAGGTCATGATGGTGGTAATTTCTTGGCGATTATGGCGGGCATAAGAACCAATGAATGGAGAGCACATTGGTGTGCATTCTGACAACTCCAGATACGAACCACCACGATCGACTTCTCTATGGTCCTCACGCCCCAATACTGTGATATCTATGGCACTTCCTGACATGTGGGTAGCAACCTTAGGCCATGTGGCAGTGAGCGCTGATAACCTGCGGAGCATCTGTTCTGCCGACGGTATCCGCCCTTTACGTTCCCACAATACGCGCTCCAAGATTACGTCAAACACATTCTCCTGGAGCGCCACGCACTTTTGCATTGCGCTATTACGGTAGGCGTCTTCGACTTTTAGCACCCACCCCTTGCTATTCATTATCCGGGCCACATCCACAAAATCGTCAATAATTCCTTTCCTAAGGTAAAAGATCCTATTTAAACCTGGAGCAATCTCTGTAGCTGAAAACACAACTTCTACACCAGCCGCCTCCACCGCTTCTGGCAAAGATACCATAGCTTCTCCACAATCTTCCACGGGGTAATCGTATACAGTTCTCATGAAATCATAGGCCGCTTCCATCTGTTCTGTCCAGTATGTGCGGCGCTGTATATATTTAGTTTTTGGGGCACACATTTACCCAATCCGAGTTTGCACTTTAATAGTGGTCTGAGTTAAGGACATTCATATACTACAGTGCTGTTACCACAAAGTTTGCCAAGTTCCCTCATATAGTAACAATAATTCTGATAGGACACATCCGGCGGAACGGTGTGGTCTGTATGCGGGATATAACCGCCTTCATCCATTAAAGGCTTGAGCCGCGAAAGCTCGGCCTCTATCGCTGTTGGCCCCCGCGCCAACGCTCGCTTATCAACCCCGCCCCATATTCGTAGGTTCTTGCCATACTTTTTCCTGACTTTCACTACATCCATTCCTGCCTGAACTTCAAATGGAAACAGGACATTAATGCCTCCATCCAGCCACAGCGGTATCAAAGGATCCATATATCCGTCACTATCCAATCCGATAAATGGTACACCGCGACCCACCAGAAATTCGACCACTTTTTTGTACCGTGGAAGCATGTAGCGCCTGACTAGCCCCGGTGAGACTATCGGTGCTGTTTTGTAGGCCATATCCTCCCAAAATAAGAAAGCATCCACTTTGACTACACCCAGAATTTGTGCCATCATTGCAACGAGAAAATCAGCATCCGCATCCATCATTTCTTCGAGGAACACCGGGTCATCATAGAACAGCATACAAAGCCGCTCCACCCCTACCAAGTTCCTGAGGGGGCCGAAGAAACCACCCCATTTGTCAGCCCAGACGATAAAGGGATATGGCTTACTGCGTATGCTCTTCAGTTGCTCTTTCCAATCCGGCCCGATTCTTTGCGCTAAGTCAGGCTGCATCCGCGCCTTCCAGAAATCACGAAACTCTTTTCTCGTATCAACCGGGAACTTCACAAACTGGGGCATCGAACTCAACGGATTGTTTTTCATCTCGCGTAACAGGATGCCTTCGTCGCTAATGTAAAAGATAGTATTTTCATCTTCCTTGATCACTTTCTTTTCAAAAGGTGGATTTGGACGGAACCAGTTGGAATAGATTCCCGTCTTGTCAGCACCCATATTCAGGCTGACGTAGGTTTGGTAAACACCATCTCCCGGAGTTAATTCTTCTTCGTCCAAATTGTACCCCTCCTGCTTCCATCTTTTGATGGTTTCCGGCCACGGCATCCAGGCCCAAAATGGTGTACGGTCTACCGGCTCATAATTCATGCATGCGTAGAACCGTTCCAGATCGTTCATTACCCGTACTCCTCCTATAGGCTAGAGCGAAACATACCAAAACAGCATAACCTGCCGCCCCATTATAAATAGACCATCGGCCGTTGGTGAGAAAGTTAAGAAAAAATTCTATTTACTTTATTTTTCATCCTTTGTTGCTTGCTTTAAAGTTGACCTTGGGCAAATGGTATAGTCCATGGGTGATCCACAATATATATTTCACCATGCTGTCCACCCGCCGTCAACTACCAGATTTTCACCAGTAACATAGGCAGAAGCATCTGAAGCCAAGAACACTATTGCTCCTTTAATATCATCTTCATTTGCCATCCGTCCAAGTGGGGTGCGCTTAATATAGTTATTTACAAAACTCTCTGCCTGGCCAGTGTAAAGCCCGCCCGGACTGATACAGTTTACCCTGATATTATAACGGGCAAACCGGGTAGCCAAGTAGCGGGTGAAATTGATCATTCCCGCTTTATGAAAGGCATAATCAGGTGGATTCTCCATATCCGTTCCTTCATAAATGCTGAAATCCGGTCCGACCATTCCGTAGATTGAGGAAATATTAATGATATTACCTCGGTTTTGTTTTACCATTTGTGAAATAAATATCTTACTGCACAAATATAAACCGGCAGCATTAACTTTCATAGATACATCCCAATTATCGGCCGATGAGTCAAATCCTTTCAAGGGTCTAATAACAGCATTGTTTACCAGTATATCAATCTTTCCTTCTTCTGAGATAATTTTATCCCCTAAATCCACGATTGATTGCTCACTACTAAGGTCTAAATGTTCTGCCTTTATATCCATTCCCTGAGCTTTTAACTTCCCTGCCTCAATCTGACAGTTCTTTATGTTCCTGGAAGCAATCACAACCTTAGCCCCGGCCTCACCCAACGCCCGTGATATACAAACACCATATAGTCCAGCCCCACCCGTCACCAAGGCTATTTTGTTTTTCAAGCTGAACAGTCTTTGAACGTGCATCTTACACCTCCCTGGCTCCTTTTCAATTCACTTCTTCAAGGCATCTTTAACTTTCTTGTCTAACCCCGGATATATTTTCCACAGTAAGAATCATTTGGGGTTGTATTTTTTAATAACCACTTTGATTTTCTGAGTTACAAGAGCCAGGCAAGAGTACATCGCCAGCCAGGTCCGACCCCCTCAATCGAGCCATTGCCCGGCACGCTCATGTGCTCGCCGTAATCAAAAGTCGTCTAACCCCTGATGTCGGCCCCCCGCTTCACGGCAGCCGCGAACTCTTCACTGCTGCCTGCAACCACCTCCAGCTCACATCGTCACGTTCTTGACGAGCACCGGCTCGCGATCCTCCGCGGACTCCATGATCGCCAGAATCACGCAGGTGACGTGGATGCTGTCCTCCAGGGCAACCTTCACGTCGCGGCCGAGGCAGATCGAGTCGACGAAGTCCCGCATGCTCTCGAAGGCCAGGCCGACCGGCTTCCCCTGAACCACGGGGCGCACCAGGACGTCCGGGTAGTCGGCCTTGTCCTCCAGGAAACGCTTGAGGAGGCTGTTGTTGCTGAAGTCGACGTTGAACATCCCCTTTTCGCCAGTGATGTTGAATTTGTGGTCGTTGACGTACCCGTTCGTGTCCGGCGTGATCCAGGCGTTCTCCATCGTCGCCACGCCGCCGTTCTCGAACTCCAGGATCGACTGGTACAGGTCCGCGACGTCCACGCCCTTGCCGCGGAGCACCTCCGCGCGTGAGACCGCGTACACCCTGCGAACCTTGCTGTCGAAGAGCCAGCAGAGCACGTCAACCGTGTGGCTCCCCAGGAACCAGAGGATGGAGGTCTTTTCCGGCCAGGAGATCAGGCCGCCCAGCGGGACGTCGATGATGTCATTCAGTCTGAAGTACGCCGACATCGGCTTGCCGATCTTGCCTTCAATAATATCATCCTTGATCTTGTAGTAGACCGGGTTCCACCGGTTGTGGAAATCAGCCATGATCTGCACGTCGTGGCCCCGGGCAACGGCCGCCACGCGCTCCGCGTCCTCCCTGCTGGTAACCAGCGGCTTCTCTACCAGGACGTGCTTTCCGGCCTCCACTGCCGCCACCAGCGGATCCGCGTGGGCAAAGTCCGGTGTGACCACGGCCACCGCGTCGATCCTTTCGTCCTTCAGCATCTCATGGATATCGGTGTAGTAATCCGCACCGAAGGTCCTGCTGAATTCAGCGGCTCTGTTGCCGTCGAGATCACACACCGCAACCAGCTCCGAATACGCGTGCTCCACGTACGTCCGGCAGTGATTGGCACCCCATGCCCCGCAGCCAACGACTGCCATACCGACATTTTTCATCTGGTCTCTCTCCTTTCCCGATTTAAGCGGAATCTCGCGGACCTGTCCCTAATGGGAATACCACTGTGTGGGGTTCGAATCACTCACCGTCGCCATGACGCGATCCCCGACCGCCGTGAGCGCATCGAGATCCTCCACGCTCAGCTCCCAGCCAGCCGCCCCGGCGCTCTGCTCCACGTGCCCGGTCGTCCGCGCGCCGCAGATGGCGGCATTTACCCCCGGCTGTTGCAGGACCCAGCGCACAGCCGTCTGCGCAAGCGTCTTCCCGTACTTCTTGCCGATCGCGCGCACCACCTCCAGCCCCTCGATAGCCGTCTCGTACGTTGAAGACGTGAAGAGCTTATTCTGGGCCCGGCTGTCCCCCTCCCCCGGCCGGTCGTCGAGACTGAACCGCCCCGCGAGTATCCCCTGCGCCATCGGGCTGTAGGCCAGGACACCGATATTGTGCTCCCGGCAGAACGCGATGTCGTCCTGCTCGACGTGCCGCCAGTACAGATTGTAGGGGGGCTGGAGCGACTCGAAGCGCGCCAGCGATAAGAACTCTGCCATCTCCGCCGTGTCGAAGTTGCAGACCCCGATGTGTCGGATCTTGCCTTTCTCCTTCTCCACCAGAAGCACCCCCACGGTCTCCTCCCGGGGGATCTCATCCGGTGGCGAATGGTAGTGCTTCTTGTTGTTCGGCCAGTGTATCTGGTAGAGGTCCACGTAGTCCGTCTTCAGGTTCCTCAGACTCCGGTCCAGCGCCTTCGGCAACTCCTTCGCGCTCAGGTGCAAATCCATCGGATCAACCTTGGTCGCGATGATGACGTCCTTGCGCCGCAGGCCCGAGAGTGCTTTCCCGATGACCTCCTCGGAGTGCCCGAACCCATAGATCTCGGACGTGTCCAGCCAGTTGATGCCCAGGTCCAGGGCGCGGTGAATGACCCGGACCGACTCGTCGTCGTCCAGCACGGCCCAGCCCGTGTTCCCGAAAAGCCAGCAGCCCAGTCCGATGACGCTCATCTCCAGATCCGATCGTCCCAACTGCCTGTATTCCATGAACCGCTCCCTGCGCCGATAGGCGCTATTCGAATGCCCCCAGATCCAGCTTCATCTCGTATTCCATCCTCTTGTAGTTCTCGGTGTGCACGAATATTTCCTTTTCCCCCACATCCTCGAAGCCGAGCTTCCGGTACAGGGCATGCGCGCGTGGGTTCTCCGTGCTCGTGGTCAGCCACAGCGTATCCCGGCCGAGCAGCTTCGCCATGTTGATGAGGATGCACATGAAAAGCGTGCCGAGTCCTTTGCGATGAAACTTGTCCGCGACCATGAGCCCGACGATAAGTCTCTCGGCATCGCAGCCGAGCACGAAGACGTGGCCGATAATCTCATCCGCGAACCCGCCGGCGGGCCCCTCTCCCAGAAGCCAGGCATTCAGGATCAGGTGCTCCCTCGCGGCATGCTTGCCGATGTGATTGGCGATCGTCCGGTCCTTCTTCTCATTCTCGGGGAAGAGAAATGCCAGATACTTGCTGCGATGGGACAGGGAATAGTCCCACCATTCACGCAACGCCCAGAAGTCCGCCAGTTTCGCGGGAGAGATCCTGAGTCTCCCGACATCCCGCCACTTCAGGCTGATCTCCAGCGTCCAGGGATCATCCCCTGTCACCGTCAGCCCTTCATAGCGCCCGGCGATGAAGCCGTTGTTCTTCAGGGCATGCTCCATCCGATCGGCGCAGTCGCTCATCGTTTCCCTCCTCAGCTATTTTCCTGAAAGATTGAAGGCGGTTTCGGTGATCTCACCCGCCAGCTCGTGGATGATGTCCGTCGTGGCGGAGAACGGCTGGTCCTCAGGGCCCTTAAACCACAGGTTGTGCACCCACCCGCCCCAGTCGTATTGGGACGCGCCGAAATGCTCGAGGATCCGGCCTGCTGTCTCGCCGTACGCCTTCTCTCCCGTGATCCGGTACAACTCTGAGCTGCCCCACATCACCTTACAGGAGGCCAGGTTCGTCCACCGCCCCCCGTCCATCCGGTGGAAGAAGTCGAACAGATGTCTCGCCCCCCTGATTAGCCGGTCCTCACCCGTCGCGTTGTAGGCCTTCGCCAGAAAGGTCATCGCCAAGCCGATCATCCAGGTCTGCTCCCGCGACGCGTCATCCACTGCGCTGACGCAGAACTGTTTCCGTCCCCGCAGCGCCCCGAGTTCCTCATCACCAAAGACATCCGTCATGAGGCCCGGCCCGGCGTCCCAGCTCGTGAAATAGTATTGTTTCGGATCTGGCTGCACGTCCAGGACACGCACGACAAACTCGGCCGCCCGGGCAGCGTCCTCAATCTTACCGCAGGCGAGCAGGGCCAGGCCCGCCACGCTCGTGCTTGAAGCGTCCAGATACTGCTCGTTCACCTTCGCCGGAACCACGTCGAACCGCGAGCGGAACCCTCCCACGTCCGGGTCCTGGAACCGCTGCAGAAACGCCAGCCCCTTTCGGGCCGGACCGTAGAACTCCATCCCTTGAAGGCCTTTCACCAGCCACGAGTCCGTGTACACATACCGGTTGCCCGGGCCAGGCGGCTCCTGCGGCCATCCAGGATCATCGGGTCCCGTACGGAAATCGCCGTCTGCCTGCAGGTACCGGTCAACGATAAGACGCAGATGCCTGGCCGCGCCGAAGCGCTCCCCCGTCGCGGCGTACAGGTACGGCGCCTTGTAGTGCGCCGACACATCCGGCTGCGCTTCGATCTCCGCCCGATTTCGCCGCAGCCAGCCGAGTGCCTTCGCGACGACTTCCTCATACCGTGCAACTTCGCTGTCATTGAGAATCATCCCGTTCACCCCTCCTGCTCACGCAGCGCTTCCATGATCCGCCGTCCCTCTTCCAGGTCCGGCGCCCAGGTGCTGAAAGACACTCCCGTTGGGAAGCGTTCGCGGTACTCCCCGCTGATGACCTTCTCCGCGGGATACCCCATGCGCATGATACTCACATCGCGGCGCCCCAGCGCCTCGTACCACGCGTCCATGTCATTATGGTCCGGCTGTCCAAAATCCACGCACCGCAGCCCTTCGGTATCGGCCATCTCCTCCCGCCAGTGGTCCCCGCTGCCGCAGAAGTGGACGCCTCCGTCCCCGAGCTCCCGGAAGATCCTACGATCGTGTCTTCCGGAGAACTCCTTGTACATCTGCGGCGACAGCATGATCGGCGTATCGTTCTTCAACAGCAGCTGCCCCCGGCACAGCGCCCAGTGCAGATAGATACACCCGTCGCCGCACTCCTGGGTCGTGTAGGGCTGTATCTTCCTCACCACGGCAACATACGTTTCTGCGATCAGGTTGAGCAGCGCGTGGACAAGCTCGGCGTGGTCGTAGAAGCTAAGGAAGAAGTCCGGGCCCCACAGCAGGTGCAGGATGTCCACGCAGCCCTGTAGGTCCGGCTGAGTGATGCGGATTGCCCGGCTGCATTTCGGGTAATCCCCCAGCCTGTTGCGGAATAGGGCCATCGTGTCGAGGACTTTGGGCAGGAGGCCGCAGTCCAGATCGGGGACGCCCCGGTCGAGAAGCCGGGCCGCTTCCTGCTGTCCTCCGAGGGGCTCGACCCACGCCCGGCCCCCCGCCGCGAAGGTGCACGTCGCCCCAAAGAGCGATGGCATGATGCCGATGCCGTATTCCGACTGAATCTGCAGCGGAAAGTCGTCCTTGAGAAGCACGGAGGCCGCCAGGCCCGGCACAAGCTCATCGATCGGATGGGCCAGCTGGTCCACCATCAACTTGACGGGATCCTCGAACTCCTCCTGGAACGTGTAGCGGGGAAACTCACCGACGTCCACTCCCTGGATCCTCACGGGCGGCCGGTCGACCGCGCGCCAGTTCATTGCATCCCGATGCCGTGTGGCGACGCGTTCAAGATGCTGGAGATCGATCCGCTGCTCGATCCACTCCAGCACTGACGTCAGAACATCCGACGGCGCGCATGCCATGCATTTCTCCCCAAATTCCGTCCTTCTCTTTTGTTACCACGTCCGCTGTTACATAAGGCACTTTTAATCAGGGACAACCTCAAACCAATCTGAAATGTCATTCGGCTTCCCCAGGCGATGGTAACATTCTCTTTCCGTATGCCTGCAAAAAAAACCTATAAAACAATGCAATTGAGAAACGTGGCAAAGCATAACACGGTGCCTCGCTTCGTAGTTCTTACCCGTTACCGGAAAAACATAATTCGCCTCCACGCTCACATTACTACGGGGAACAGGAGCATCCGGGTAATAGGCGTTGCAATAATAGAGTAGAGGATTATAATTCGCATCTAATAGCCGAATAGCTTCTGTTGTACATCTACTAACTGCCTTATGATGGGGATGGCCATACTCGCCATCGGGACCATGAGTAAGAATGATTTGGGGGTTGTATTTTTTAATAACCTCTTTGATTTTCTGAGTTACAAGGCTCAGGCTAACCGTAAATCCGGATTCCTCGTCATGATCTTCAAAACCCAAAAACTCAACCTGCTCAACCCCCAAAATTCCGGCTGAATTCAAAAGCTCGGAACGTCTCACTTCAGCGAGTTTAGAGGGTGGCATATTCTTGTCATACGCCGGCACGCCTAATTCCCCGTCCGTGGCCACAGCAATAACAACCGATTTACCTTCACGGCTGTGGTGTGCGATAATTCCAGCACAAAGCAGTTCATCGTCCGGGTGGGCTGTAACACACAATATATCAACAGGCATTTACTATATATCCTCCGGCAAATTTAGAAGTCCCTATTTTCTTAATAGCGAAACATCTAAATTTCGACTGACCTCAGTTCTCGCGCCGATCTTACGGCTGCTTCAGCGATCCGAAGCGCCGTTACGCCGTCCGTACCAGTGCAAATCGGAGCACATCTGCTCCGCACGACTTCCAGGAAACCGCTTATCTGGTCCCGCATAACGTCGTCACGGCCAATCAAGAAATGATCGACATGATAACCATCCTGCCCGTGGGTAAAAGTTTGCAGTTCGCCGGCGAAAAAATCGTAAACTAATGTCTTCTTATCTCCAAACAACTCCAGGATATGCCGGTTGGGATACTGCACAAAGTCCAGGTGGATCTGAACCAGCGCCCCGGACTTATACCGAAGCACCATGCTAAAAATGTTGGGCTCTTGAACCAGTTCTAAAGTGCCCAATGTGCCAGACTCGGCGCTTACCCGCTCAACTTCGCCGAAGAACAGGCCAAGATAGTCGGGCTCATGGGTATAGTCCAAAATGAGTGCATTCTCTTGCGGCACTTTATAGCGGTTTCGGGCCGCCAACAGGGTATAGTAAGTCCCCACTACGGCGCGGCCGCCGACCAGGGTACCTAGTTCCCCTGCAGCCACCATCTTCTGGATTTTCTTGATTGCGGGATGAAAGCGAGAAACATAGCCTACCTGTAGTATTCTGCCTGATTGCTCTGCCACTGCAACAACAGCTTCTGCATCCGCGACAGTCTCGGCCAACGGCTTCTCACAAAAGACGTCGCAGCCAGCTTCGAGGGCGGCGATGGCCATTGGCCGGTGCAGGTGGTGCGGCGTACAGATAAACACAACTTGTGGGCACTCCCGCAATGCCACGCGGAAATCACGGAAAACCGGCGCCTTCCCTACAACCTGCTGCGCCTCCTGCAGACACACCTCATCCTGATCGCAAATCCACAGATCTACATCCTTGCGTTCAGCCAACAGCCGCGCATGGCGTTGCCCAATAGACCCAGTCCCCACAACTAAGACGACGGTCTTACTATCCACGATAGCTGTCATATCTCCTTCTTTCCCTTACGGTGGAAGCACATTTTGCCTTGGCGCATTCTGAGAAGTCCATAATATGTTCATAACCAAGCGGTTCCAAGACACGTTGGTATAGCACACCACAATGGGCACAGTAATCATAATAAGGCTCAATGTGTGTGTATTCGAGAAGCCTGCCTTTTGAAGGACAGTGGTGCATAATGATCTTTAATTCACCCTTCTCTTCATTGAGTTCCATGGTAAAATCCGCGGCCTCTTCGTTCAGAGCATGACTCCAGTACATCCAGCACCCGCGGATGCCATTCTGTTCCACCAGACTCCTGAGATTTCCAAGAAAAGTGTCGGAAAGATACTCCCAGAAATCCTGGACAGCCTTCCTGCCTCCACAACTTTCAAGGAATCTGAACAACTCGCTATACGCAGGGATAAATTCCGTGCACGAAATCATATTGCCTTCCTATAAAAACGTTGGGTACTGCGGCCGGTCTGTTGGTCGTATTCAAGCAATTCTGCAGCAAAAAGGGTGCCTTCGCAGAGGGTTTGATTGACGGTGTTTATTGTTTCATAGAAAAGCCTGGCAACAGGATATCCCCCTTTGCGCATGTGCATGACTGCCGGACAGCATTCAACCTTCAAAACCAATTCATCTTCTGAAAAACTTATCTCTATATTACCCCCTTCAACCTCATAAATCTTCTCAAAGTGCTTTTTCAGGGCTATGAGCCCGCGCTCATTCAAAGCCTTTATAAGCGGGGCATAAAATGAGGATGTAAACTGGCGTAGATACTGACGCACAGCGCCTTCGCCATAACGCCTGTCCAGATACTCAATCGCTGCACTCAAGGCGCCGTGGAAGTCCTTGTGAAGATATTTATTATCTGAAGCCTTCCGTCTCATTATTCTTTTTGCCATTGTTATTCTCGCCTTACAATTCCTTTCTGCTTTATATAACTCTCCTTTCACGGAACAAGCAATGTCTTTATAGTCTCACCCTTTTCCATCAAACTAAACCCGTATTGCCAATTATCTAAAGACATCTTATGAGTAACAAGCAACCTTACTTCTATCTTCTTATCAGCCATCATACACAGTGCTTTCTCCCAGCTGGTGTAATTGGAGCTAAAAGGCAGGGTAAGGTTAATGCTTTTCATTATCCCTTCATTCCATGCTATGTTTACTTTCTTTTCCTTGGGCATCCCCAGAGCAACAATTCTACCCCCTCTTTTGACCATAGTAAAGGCTTGATTAATTGCTGCTTCAGAGCCTGAAGCATCTACGACTAAATCAGCCCCTATTCCATGTGTAAGTTTATCTATCGTATCTACAGGGTTATCTTTTTCAATATTAACTACATCGTCTATATCCAGTTTCCTGGCTATCTTCAATCTAAGATTTTCATCATTGGCCGTGCCGGTAATCATTACTTTACCTGCTCCAGCTGCTTTTACTATCTGAGCGGATAACAGCCCAATAGGCCCCGGGCCAAGGATAGCCACAAAATCTTCTATCTCTACACCTGCCCTTTCCAGAATACAGTGAACGCATATAGCCACCGGCTCGGTAAGGGCCGCTTCTTCATAAGATATCTTATCAGGTATCCTATGAAGTAACCAGCCAGGTACCTTTATATATTCGGCAAAGGCACCATCTGTCCCAGAACCAAGAGGCCTTTTCTCCGGACATATCTGATGATTACCTGTCCTACATAACCGGCAGACGCCGCAGGCTCCACTGTGCAACTCAGCTACTACCCTATCACCTGATTTCCATCCTTTTGCTTTCTCCCCAACATCCACAATGTCTCCTGAGAATTCATGGCCTACAATTACCGGAGGATAATTTTTGAATTCATCATGCAGGATATGAATATCACTTCCGCAGATACCACAGGCCTTTACCTTAATCAATACTTCATCTTCATTGATTTTTGGCCTGGGAACTTCCATTAACTCTACAAACCCATCACCTGCCTCGTATTTAACAAGTGCCCTCATTTGTTTTTCTCTCATTCCTATTCTTTTTGTCCCAGCATTTTCTTAACTGTCCTATAAATCTTATCAGCATCCGGTCGGACATAATCTTCCAAAGGGGGACTGAAAGGAATAGGAGTGTTCTCGCTACCAAGGCGTACAACAGGTGCATCCAAACAATCAAAGACCTCTTCTGTCACAACAGCCGCTATCTCAGCGGTTATCCCCGCTCGCCTGACTCCTTCATCTACAACAATTACACGGCCTGTCTTTTTGACCGAATTAACGACGGTTGCTTTATCCATGGGAACAAGGGTCCTCAGGTCTATTATCTCCACCTTTATCCCTTGCTCTTCTTTTAGTCTATCAGCCGCCTTTATGGCCTCCCCTACCATAGACGAGGTGGCGAGAATAGTCATATCATCACCTTCTATCTTAATAGCCGCTTCCCCAATAGGAATGGTATATTCTTCTTCCGGTACTTCTCCTTTTTTGTTATACAACATCTTATGTTCAAAAACCATAACCGGGTCATTATCACGGACAGCTGATTTTAAAAGCCCTTTTGCCTCATAAGGGCTGGCAGGCATGACTACTTTCAAGCCGGGTACATGACAAAACCAGGCCTGCAGGCTCTGAGAATGCTGGGCCGCAGAAGACCTGCCGGCACCGATATTGGTCCTTATTACCAGAGGAAGTTTTAGTTTGCCTCCTGACATATACCGCATCTTGGCGCATTGATTTACTATCTGGTCCATGGCTACACAGACAAAATCACCGAACATAAGTTCGGCTATTGGCCGCAGGCCGGTGATAGCGGCGCCAACGGCACAACCTATTATCCCTGATTCTGAGATAGGGGTGTCAAATACCCTCTCCGGACCGAACTCCTCATATAGATCCTGGGTAGCCCGAAAATTACCGCCTAAGATACCTACATCTTCTCCAAGGACAATAACATCATTATCCCGGCGCATCTCCTCAGCTATGGCCTCACTTACTGCCCGGGCATAGGTTATCTGTCTCATTAATTCACACCATCATTGACCAAGATATCTTCAAGCGCCTCTTCCGGAGCAGGATAAGGACCATTTTTAGCAAATTCCACGGCCTCTTCCACTTTTTCTTTTATTTCAATTTCGATTTTCTCAATATCAGATTGGTCTATTATCTTTTCTTTGATGAGTAAGGACTTAAACTTTTTTATAGGACATTTTGCTTTCCATTCTTCTACTTCATCTTGAGGCCGGTAAGCAGTGCCCGGGTCACCTACATGATGACCGCCCCATCTATAGGTTTTACATTCAATAAGCATCGGGCCTTTTCCTTGCCGGGCCCGGGTAATAGCTCCTCGGGCCATGTCATATATTGCCAGGACATCATTTCCATCGACTACCTCTCCCGGCATGCCGTAGCCCGCAGCCCGTATAGCTACATCTTTTATATTCTGACTTCGGGCCTGGCTTACTGAAATGCCGTAGAGGTTATTCTCGCAGACATAGACAATAGGCAGATGCCACAAAGAAGCCATATTAATACCTTCATGAAAGGCGCCCTGATTAGAGGCGCCTTCACCAAAGAAACAGACAACTACGCGACCATCCTTCTTTATTTTCGAACAAAGCCCGGCTCCTGTGGCAATTGGGATACCTCCGGCTACAATCCCGTTAGCGCCTAAAATACCTAACTCCGGAGCGGCAATATGCATGGAGCCGCCCTTACCTTTACAATAGCCGGTTACCTTTCCCATGATCTCAGCCATCATCTTATTAAGGTCCCCGCCCTTGGCTATCAGGTGACCATGGCCCCGGTGCGTGCTCAGGATATAATCTTTATTCTCCAAATTCTCGCAGACCCCTACGGCTATGGCTTCCTGGCCGATATACAGATGGGCCAGACCCGGCATCCAGCCCTGGGCATAGACATAATGGATGGCCTCTTCAAAATATCTGATGGTGAGCATCTTCCTAAACATTCTAAGTTGTAATTGCCTTGATAAACCCTTCAAATAGACCTCCACTATTTAAGATGCCTTTCCTGGGATTATCTTGCCATCCTTTGTTATTCTCTCAACCCGGTCTGTTTTATCATAAGCCACGGCTAATAGTTCAGTCTCTATTGTCTGCCCGGGTTTTAATTTTAATTGTGTTTCTCTCTCAACAGCGTTTTCCAATCCAGCGGGGAAACTGCTCACGGGCTCCAAGGCAATATTGTAGGTTCTTCCAAACCAGGGATGCCCTACTCCACCGCCAAAGACCATCCAATACCAGATACAGGGAAAAACATCCTTATCCCATCTCATCCCGAAGCCAATCTTTTTCTTAGTATTAGTCAGCCCATACCATCCTTCTTTTAAGCCTGTTATATAAGCCATATCCGAGGCATTTATACTGCGAGCAGGTATCTTGCTCATATCAATCATCTGACCATCCTTGGCCTTGGCCTCAGGCCAGGGATGAACACTGCCCGCTTCAAAGCGACTGGTGGGAGCAAAATCCGGTCTAAAGAATTCCATTTTCTCAGCAAGGACATCAATGACACAATTTTCATCCAAAAGAGGCAGCCCCAAGGCAGGGTGGTGACCCCACATCAGTTCCATTTCTTCCTCCCCTTCATTGACCAACTTTTCCTTTAAAAAGAGAACAGCCTCATTTCCTTTTAATGAAAGTTCTTTTTCAATATAGAAAGGGGTTCTATAAGTACGAACCCAGAACTTGACACTAACCCTCTCCATACTATCTTCCGTGATACTGTGTTTCCAGGGAATGTTTGACACCTCTCCGTGCAGTCCCTGCTCTATTCCTTTATATTTAGAGGGAATGCCTACATTGGGCAAAATCTCCTGCCAACCGCCTTCATAGTAATCTAAAAATGAACCGTCTGACCTGGCGGAGGTAGGTACGTTTAAGCTGGGGTTCCTAACCCCTAATGGCGAGCGCCACATGAAGTCTATATCATATGGCTTGTAGAGAAATTCAAGTATATCTGTCCCTTTGTCGGCCAGAATGCTTATTCGTAGTTTTTCATTCTCCATAACCACAACGCGCATACCTTTGTAAGTATATTCGTCAGATATTCGACATCCATAATTTCTCTCATGCATGAGTTCTCACTCCTTCATCACGTTAAGATAGTCTTAACGACATTTTTTGCTCTATTCTCCATTAATTTTTAGTCCCTTCTCAACTTCAGCTAACTTCATTCGATGGCTTAGCAAGAGGGTACTCCTATATTATCCCATCCCCGCAGTTGGTAGTAATCTTTCACCATTTTGTTTAATTCTTCCTTCTTGATGCTTTTACTTTCCTCGCCTATAGTTTCTTTAAAAAATCTCCCGGGCAAGGTATCATCTTTACTGGTTATCCCTTCTCGGAGATTAAAAACCCTGGTTTGAGTAGTTATGTGATTGGCTATATTCTCCAAATCTTCTTTCTTAACACCCAGCCCCATAGTTGCTTTGACAATATCGGTTAGTTCCTGCCAGCCGATAAGGTCGCGGAAGAAACGGCACAGAATCAGGCTATCAAATAGAACAGAACGGTCTTCATAATCTACATATAATGTGGCCTTACCTTCAATAGTGTCCGGCGAAATCTGACCGGAGAGTTCTGCTTTATAA
>SDBT01009719.1_pt1 | contig 15578 bp, 13 predicted proteins | sample 2277101 | NCBI WGS metagenome assembly SDBT01 (sample SAMN10404973, study PRJNA504765) | marine sediment metagenome | isolation source: marine sediment core GS10_PC15, 103 cmbsf | place: Arctic Ocean: Southern Knipovich Ridge | collected 2010 | reverse complement strand
GAATCCCCCGGGAAAACCTGACGAAAATATTCCAGCACGGTTTCACAACCAGTAAAGATGGTCATGGCTTTGGGCTGCACAGTTGCGCCCTGGCTGCCGGGGCAATGGGCGGTTCATTAACGGTCCACAGTGACGGCTGTGAGCAAGGTGCGACTTTCAGATTGGAATTGCCCTTTAAGCCGATAGAAGTTGCGCAGTACACATCATAAATTTTTCAATCCAGCAATATTAGGCCATCATTTGAATTTGACCCATAGCTTTAGCGCTTGCTACCTGTTTTTTGATGGCGCCCTTATTGTGGTGCTCTTCAGCCATTTCGGAGCCGAATAGTGACCGTGAAAGTTGTCCCCTTGCCTTTTTTGCTTTTGACTTCTATCGTTCCTCCCATTGCGTCAACGCTGCTTTTGCAGACCGAAAGCCCAAGTCCAAGTCCGCTGGTGGCAAAACCATCCTTGGTTGTAAAGAACGGCTCGAATATGTTGTCACGAATTTTTTCATCTATACCCAGCCCCCCATCGGCAACCTTCACTATCAACAGACCGTCAGATACCTCAGCAGAGACTTTGACGGTTTCGCCCGCTTCGGAAGCCTCTATGGCGTTTTGGATGATATTGAACAACACCTGCCTGAACAGTCCCTCGACCAATGTCACGGCCACCGAGTCGTCATTGATATCAGTCTCTATGCCCACATTGTGTTCTTTGCAGGACACTTTTACTAATGCTGCAATATCATTAATTACTTTAGACAGGTTAAATTTGTTAGGCGATTTGGACACCGGCCTGTATAAGTCGAACATCTGACGAACGATATCGCTGACTCGTAATATCTCTTTGTCTATCCGACCGACATACTCGTAATACTTATGGTCCTGTGGAATCGCGTCTTTAATCAGCATAAATGAGTTTTTGATGCCGGCAAGTGGATTGTTAATCTCATGTGCGATTCGTGCCGCCAACCGGCCGGCCGCCGCCAGCTTTTCAGTTTCACGAAGCATCTTTTCCATTTGCTTTCGCTCACTGATATCGCGTGCTATACCGCTGGTGCCTACAATCTGTCCATCGCCATCGTAAATTGGCGTTTTTATTGTCTCTACTGATATTCTTTGACCTTTCTCGTTCTTTAATTCTTCTTCAACCCGTTTTCGTTGGCCGGTTTCTATCAGTTCCCGGTCGTCGGCCAGGTATTTCTCAGCTAATTCTTTTGGCCAGATATCCAAGTCTGTTTTGCCGACCAACTCGTCGGGACTCAAACCAAATCTCTGGCCAAAAAGCTTGTTAACAGCGATGAATCTGCTCTCTTTGTCCTTCAGCCACGCCATATCAGGAATAGCATCAAGAAGGGCCTTTTGCTGACGCTGGCTTTCTCGTAACGCCTCTTCCGCACGCTTATGTTCGGCAATTTCTGTCTCCAGTTTCTTGTTGATTTCAAGAAGCCGGGCAGTTCTTTCTTCGACCCTTCTTTCCAGTTCCACGTTGGCTTTTTCCAGTGCGTCCCTGGTCTGCTTAGCGTCTGTGATATCCACAGAGAATACAATTATACCTGCTATATTGCCTTTCTCATCATGATATGAAACCTTATTAGTCTGGAACCATCTCTTCTCTTTGTCCCCAGGCTTCCAGCGAAGATGTTCTATGAGTCCGAGTTTAGGCCTGCCGGTTCTCATTATTTCAAGGTCGTCTTCGCAGAAATGCTCGGCTTCATCAGGGAAAATCTCGTGGGTGGTCTTTCCCACGATATCTTCCGCAGCCATACCAAGGGATTCCGCGGCGGCTTTGTTCACTCGTACGTACCTGTTATTTGTGTCTTTATACAATATTGCCGCGGTCACCGAATCAAGGATGATTTGCAGTTCTTCTTTCTGTTTTTGCAGCGTCTGTTCAACTTCTTTTCGCTCTGTGATATCGGTCAAGATGCCGATGACACTGACTACTTTTCCTGTTTCCCCATTTCGAATAGGAATTGAACAGTCACTGAGCCATTTAAGCCGGCCTTGCGGCATACGAATACGAATGTCAGCCTGGTAGCGACCCATATCACCACGCATAAATGCTTGCCCGTAAGCTTCCATGCTGTCAAATCCTTCCGGGGAGATGAGGATACTATCCTCTATAAGGTTATGGAAGCGTTTCGAAGTCAATTCTTCTGCTGCAATGCCGACTAATTCCTTGAATCCTGAGCCTGTGAAAATATATTTACCATCAGGCCAACTAAACTGATAGGGCACACTTCGGGCGTTTTCGATAGCTGTTTGATAAATGACTTCGGTCGTCCTCAGTTGTTGGTTAGCCGCTCTTAGCTGTTGCTCACTTGCAATTAATTGCTGATTGGCGGCTTTTAACTGTTGTTCTGCTGCCCTTAACTGCTGGTTAATAGATTTTAATTGTTGTTCATCGGCCCTTAGCTGCTGGTTTGCCGCCCTCAACTGTTGTTCGGTAGCCATCAACTGCTGATTAACGGCCTTTAGTTTTTCCTCGGCCAGCTTGCGCTCGGTGATGTCACGGCTCATGCCAAGAATACCTACTATATTTCCACTGCTGTCTCGCCAGGGTACTTTCGCCGTCAGGTTCCATACCGTATGACCAGTTGTCTGGTGTACCACCTGTTCTTCACGGTCGATTAACGCCTGGCCCAACCGGACAACTTCCTGCTCATCTGCATAGTATTTTGATGCCAGCTCGCGCGGGTAAAAATCAAAGTCTGTTTTTCCAACCAGTTCATCCGGCGTTGTCACTCCGACACTGGATGCAAGTTCTGCATTGCCCATGATAAACCTGCTTTTGGTATCTTTTATATAGATGCAGTCCGGCAGGTTGTCCATTAAGGTACGCAGAAGGTTATGTTCTTCTGCGCGTCCCTGTTCCGCTCGTTTATGCTCAATAACTTCCCCTAATTCCTCCGCGAGGGTTTCTATCAGCTTTCTTTCTTCTATAAGGAACGGGCCCTCATCAGCTTTGGGTTTTTTCTCTAAATAGCAGACCTCAATTGTTCCGGCTTTTTTCTGGTGTATTTTGATGTCCGCTGATTGCACCGGCTTGGTTAGTTTGAAGTTTTCTGATTTGAATTCCTGGCCTTCAAAGGTCACTCGTGCGCACGTGACCTCAGGATACTGCCACCCCGAGCAAATCAAGTCGATTGCGCCGCCAAATATCTCTTCGAGCGATATTTCACGCTGCCCGATAAGCTGAGAAAGAGCATATAGACAATCAAGTTCTTTTACACGCACGCCCAGCTTATAGTTGGCCATGCGCAACTGTTCTTCGCCTGCTCGAAGTTGTTGATTACTGGCTCTGAGTTGTTGAGTAACGGCTTTGAGTTGTTGTTCGCTTGCCCGCAATTGCTGGTTGACGGCCCGCAATCGTTCTTCGGTGCTTGTCGGATTTTTCTTCCCAGGATTTTCCTCTGCCTCTCTACTCACCTTCTTCGCCCTCCGGCTCGCTCGCCGACCCGGCTATTGTGACCGCCGAGTCGGTACTTTCTGTCGGTTTCCACAAAAGCTTTTCTTCTTTATTACCTTCGGTATAAGTGATACTGCCGCTTTCAGCATCCAAAAATACTCCCTTTCTTTGTACCCCGCCCAGGACTGCCGCTCGTACAGGAATTCCCTTTTCTTTCAGCAGCCGCGTTGTCGATTCGATATTGTCCTTGCAAACAGTATCATCTTCCTTCTTTAGAACATTGCCCGCACCAACTAAGCATGCCTGGATGTCACTTCCTTGTGACCCAGCTTCGGCCATCTTGTTTAGCATCTTGTCTATCGCCTCAGCAGCATATTTTGTTTTTCCAGGGTCGCCATTTTTGGGCGCGCTTCCGGGAAGCATAATATGCGCCATTACACCTGTCTTCTTCCTAAAATCATAAGCTGCCACAACAACGCACGAACCTATCGCTATAGACCTTAGAACTATTTGGCCTCTGGCAATCTTGATTTCTCCGGTGTTGACGTCAACAATCTCTCTCATCCTGTGCCGATACCACTAACAAACAATTACAATGTAAACAAACTCCTACTCTCTCCGCTGTCAGGAAAAAATTTCTAACAGTGATTTAAGGCGCTAATCTAAATTTACTTTTTTGCGGTAGCTGTATTTTTAGGCTTTGCAAAAATAGAGTAACCGCCTATTTACTTATTATGGCTTATTTTGCACCCTATGTCAATAAAAATACCCCTAAACCCTTTGTGTTAGCACTTTTATCGGCCCTTCTAATTCGTGTTTTGCCCCGACGTTTTAGACGAGTTACCCAACCCGACCCCTGAAATCCATGCGTGAAACCTCTTAATTGGCTAAAGGTCGTACTTGCTTACACTGATTTTCATAGAACTTTCAGTATCTGATTAAGTGCTCATCGCCCCATAAAGTGAGGGAATGTGTGTGTGAGAGTTTTTGCCAGAAAAAAATCTCACACACGAGTATGTCAATTTTTGGGCTTGCTGTTGTAAAAAAGGCTTATTTAAGGTATACTGTGGTTTTTGGCGAAGTAATAAAAAAAATTTGAAAAAAACGAAAAATTTAGGGAACAGGTAGCCGGTTTTATGCATCTTAATAAGTGCAAGGGCGACCACGGAAGAAGGGACAGCCATTTGGAGACGAGAAAAGATTCGCTTGCAGCCCGATTAAGGGCAGGCGACCGCCAGGCAGCAGAGGATTTTGTTGACCGGTATTATGAGCAGATATACCTGTTTATGAGACGGCTTGGTTGCGGCCAGGCAATCAGCGAGGACCTGACACAGGAGTGTTTCTTAAGTGCATGGCAGCATATAGGACAGTTGAAAGATGACACGGCGTTGAATAGTTGGCTGTACCGTATAGCGGGCAATGCTTCGAGGATGTACTGGAGAAGACGCAAGGGCAAGGCTGTAGTGAGTCTGGAAGATTTTGAGGTTTCGGATGGTAACCAGGACAATCGTGACAAAGTTGAGTACGCCGAAAGGCTCGGGCGATTGCACAAAGCTGTTACGAGACTGTCGACAAAGTTCAGGCAGGCAATTGTCCTGCATTATATGCAGAATTTGAGTATAGGCGAGGCTGCTGAGGCAGCGGGTGTGCGAGAAGGAACGTTCAAAAGCAGGCTTAACAGAGCAATAAAAATATTGAGAAAGCAGGTCATTAGTGACGACGGAGAATTATTGTGAAAGAAGAAAAACTGGGAAAATATTTGAATGAATTGGCCGATGCGACCGCTGAACCGGTTCGCGAAGGTCTGGCTGAAGATATTAAACACCGGATCCCGCACGGTATCAGGCCGCACAGAAAGGGGATGAATACCGTCAATATCATTATTGATTTGAGGATTGGTAAATTCGCAGCGGCGGCGGTGATTATTCTAACGATGGTTTTGTGTGCAAACTTTCTCAGTGGGACAGATGCGGGAGGCGATAGTATATTTAAAGATGGCAAGTTGTTAGTAAAATATATTTTTGGCACAGGCGGCAGGAGTGAATTGTTAGCAGGACTATCAAAATATGAGCATCCGGTCAGACAGGACAGGGACGTTGTATACTACGGCGACAGTATATTGGCGGGATTATCAAAATATGAGCATCTGGTCAGACAGGGCAGGGATGTTGTATATTACGGCAACAGTATAGACCCGGCAGACAGCAACGCAGTACTGATGCATTGGAAGCTTTCAGAAGGTAAATATGGTGTGATTTTCAGTGATTTGCGCAGTAAGACTATCAGTGCTGAAGAATTAGTAAAATTGCAGGCCCAAATGCTGCAAAAAAAGTGAAATAAGAAATTTGAGCCGATAGGCGGAGTAAAAAAATAATTATTTATTTCTTGAATTACGGAGGACTATATGATAAATTGGGTGGTTTGTGAGGAATAGTCAGAGATTCTTGGAACGGTTTATTTAATCCTGGAAAGTTAAAGAAAGGACGTGAGTGAGTATGAAAAAACGAAGTGGTTTTACATTAATCGAGTTATTGGTGGTAATTGCCATCATTGCCTTGCTGATGGCTGTATTGATGCCTGCCCTGGCAAAGGTCAGGGCCCAGGCAAAGGCTGCCGCTTGTCTTGCTAACCTGCATTCGTGGGGCCTCTTTTTTCAAATGTATGCCCAGGACAATGGCGGCCAGCTCGGCGACGGAGACTGGTGTACGGATTGGGATCCTCGGCCTAAACGCCCCTGTTACAGGGAATGGATACATTATCTGCGGCCTTACTACAAAAATAACCGTAAGCTTGCCTGCTGCCCAATGGCTACCAAACCCTGGAGTCGTGGAGCACGCGGTAAATATTCGGCCTGGGGAGTCTTCTCGGGGGGTGAAGCTATTTGTCCATACGACAATACCAACTGGAGCGATCATACAGATGGATATAATGAGGCTGAATCAGAGGGGGCCTGGACACACGAGTATCCAGGTGACCGAGGCAGCTATGGAATGAACAACTGGTGTACCGGGATGCCGGAAAAAAAACAAAATATTATAGACGAAGTCATGGCCGGCGGTAGCCGTCCGCTTGCCGGGAGCTGGAAAAGCGTTCACGTCAAAAATGCAGGTCTCATACCACTGTTGATCGATGCCTACTGGCTTGCCGGTAGCCCACAACAGATTGACTTTCCTGCGGAGACTGAGCCTGGTGTTACAGACTCCGGCGATGGTTCCGCTAACAACATGAGGCGTTTCTGCGTCAACCGGCACAATGGATATGTAAACGCAGTCTTTTTGGATTTTTCTGCCAAGCGTGTGGGACTGAAAGAATTGTGGATACAGAAATGGAGTCGGATATATGTGGCAGACTCAGAAGAAGTCGACCAATACGATAATCCAGGTGCCATACAAAATCTACGAACACTGTTAGGAGAATGGCCGGACTGGATGAGAGAGTTTAAAGATTATTTTTCAATAAATTGATAACCTGCTTTGATAACATTAGGGCATTGTGTTTAGAAAAAAGGACCGGCGCCAAAAACGCCGGTCTTTTTATTTGGCCTGAATTTTTCGGCAAATATCATCTAATAGATAATCGAAGTTGCTTCTTCAATTTTCCTGGTGATATCGGTCGTGTCCGCCGAATCCGATACATAGCCGTCAAAACCTTTCTGCAGTAAGGCCACGGATTCAGACTCGCTTAACTGATTCGCCAGGGCTATGATTTTGATTGTCTGCAGGTCCTCATTGCCACGAAGATTCCTGCAAATGTCGGTCGCGTCAATGCCTTCAGCGAAAAGATTTACCAGCAGAACATGAGGGGTAAATTTCTGAGCAACCAGGCCTGTCTCGAAATTACTACGCACCGTTTGCACCTCGTAATCGGACCTGGTCCGCAAAGTCTCCGCTAAAGAAGATGCCGATTCAATATCGCTGTCGACTATCAGTACGCGAATCTTACCGACAGCAAGACTTGAGGTAGGCATGTTATGTGCTTTCATAAATCGAATCAGTTCGTTAAGTGGTATTCGTCTGTCTTTGCTTCCCGGTATGCGATAGCCTTTGAGTTGTCCATTGTCAAACCACTTGGAAACCGTGCGAGGAGCGACATTGCAGATCTTGGCTACGTCGCCCGTTGTCAGCACGTTTTTTCCTTTTGTCATTTTCTCAGCCCCAATCTATCATCTGATTATACACTATTCTGCATTTTTATTCGGCATTATACAGGCGGTTATTTAACAGTGAGATTCTAATTTCCGAGTTTCAGCGTTATAAACCCCCATACAATATTAGCTACGTCCTATAAGCAATTTGAGTTTGGACAAAAACATCTGGAATTGGAAACTGACAGTGATTTTGCTGCACTGTTGTCGTCAACATTGGAAAATGTCTTTGATTTATCAAAAAAAGGGACTATAATAATGGTTCAAAATCAATCTGGTTGCGGTTTTTAACGAGGATGTTTTTATGCAAATACACTTATCTCGGCCCGACATTACCGAAAAAGAAATCGAGGCGGTCTGTGCGGTGTTGCGCACCCCTAATCTTTCGCTTGGCCCGAAAGTTGGCGAATTCGAGCAGGCTTTCGCCGCATATCTCGGCAGAAAACGGGCTGTGGCTGTCAATAGCGGTACCAGCGGGCTGTTTTTGTGTATGAAGGCCACAGGGATTGGCCCGGGAGACGAGGTTATTACCACGCCGTTTACTTTTATTGCCTCGGCAACTTCGATTATGGCAGCAGGCGCCAGGCCGGTCTTTGTCGATATCGACCGTGCAAACTTAAATATTGACCCAGCCAAAATCGAATCCCGGATTACAGAAAAAACAAAGGCAATTTTGCCGGTGGAGGTCTTTGGCAGTCCCGCCGGTTTCGATGAAGTCTGCCAAATTGCTCAAAAGCACGATTTGCCTGTAATAGAAGATAGTTGCGAAGCGCTTGGCTCGGCATTGGGCGGTAAAAAAACCGGGACTTTTGGCACAATGAGCGTCTTCGGTTTTTATCCCAATAAGCAAATGACCACCGGAGAAGGCGGAATGATACTGACCGATGACGATGATTTGGCTGATATGTGCGTATCACTTCGCAACCAGGGCAGGGGCAAGGGCCGAGGCTGGCTGGGGCACGAACGCCTGGGCTATAACTACCGTCTAAGCGATATAAATTGCGCCCTCGGTATCGTCCAGCTTACGAGAATCGAAGAAATCAAATTCAAACGTCGACAGGTTGCCAGATGGTATCAGGAAATGCTCGCCGGCGACGAGAGGTTAATAGTGCCCACCGAGCCGGAAGGCTGTGATATAAGCTGGTTTGTATTTGTTGTTCGCCTTGCCGAGGGTTTCAGTTTGCAGCAGCGGGACAAGGTCCTGGAAGCAATGAAAGCCGCCGGCATCGGCGTCAGTAATTATTTCCCGCCTGTGCATCTCCAGCCGTTTATCGCCGAGCAATTAGGGCACAAAGAAGGTGATTTTCCTGTTTGCGAGTCCGTATGCCGCAGCACCATTGCTTTGCCGTTTTATAATAATCTGCCCAAAGACCATATCGAGATTGTCTGCAAAAAATTGAAAGAAATTTTAGATAAAATTTAGACGCCGGTTTGGTAAGTGCGGTTTGTTTATTATACTTATTATAGGTTCAGCCACATATAAAGTGGGGGCTTAGACCGATAAAAGGCTTTTGTGGGGGGTGTGAGCTTTGAATAGGGGACTGAGAACCAAAGTTGTATTCGTCTTGGTAATTTATTTTGCCGGCTTTGCAAGTGCGATTTATTGTCTTGCACCTGTGCCTGAAAAAGTTGCGGCCCAGACCGGTGAAAAAAGCTTTGGATATTCGGTATTAAAATCAGATGAATTTGCCCAATCTTTTAATATAGGGATGCATAAATGCCTTGATTTTAGCAAGAAAGCCGCCCAAATCATATTTAGCAAGAAAGCTGCCCAAATCATAAAGCAAAAGCTTGATGACCGGCAGGCAGAAACTGAGGGGTAATTGGCAAAATAAATAATTAAAATAAATTTAACACGGACTCTTAATCGCTAATATATTCAGGCCGCAGGTTGTGGTAATCTGCGGCCGCTCCTTTGCGCCTGAAAAATTAGTTCGGGCCAGTTACCTGTATATGTCCGCATACTCCCATTCAGCCGGCTTTTTTAGTCCTGCGGCAAGGGCTTTTATGCGCAGTTTGTCACCCAGCGGACATGGAGACCGATAGAACAGTACCTGCAGCACTTTCGGATATTCATTCAATGCATCCATTGCCCTGGGCCATTGTTGTGGATATTTTTGCTTCATGTCACCTGCCAGGTCCAGACAGATTGCCATATACGCGGCGCGGGCCTGCTGTTGAGTTGTGGTTCCTTTGGCAATGCCGTTTTCAATTTTGGATTTCATCTTTGGCTGCATTCTGGCTATATGGCTTGCCATATCGGGCAGCGGTTCAATGTTGGCAGGTTGTTGTCTGCGAATCAGATAGCCTTTTTGCCCATCAATAGTTATTCTTTTGCCTCCCTGTTCGATGATTACCTGCTCAGCCACATCAATAATGCGGTCGGCAAAACTTGTGATGGTCTCGTCCTCGGGCATGCCTGCCCGCGTTTTAGGTACGCCGGGATTGCGGGCTTTCTGAATACTATAGCGGTCACAGATTTTCCAGCCCTGTGCCAGCATCCATCGATAGCCTTTGCTGGTGCCAAGGATAGTTCCAACGGTTGCGGCATTGCAGTCGGCGTCCCAGCCAAGGTTAAATGCATACCTTAGCGATTCTGTGAAATCGCCCTGGCCATAAAGTAACGCGGCGATGATACAGGCGGTGTTGAGTTCGTAGGCGTTTTTGTCACGAAGGGCGTCGGTATCTTCAAAGTGTCTGTATTTTTCTTTGATTAGACGCCGTGTCGCGCGCCAATCGTTTGGATATTGTCGGTGCCATTGGCGAACGTCACTGGTGATTTGTAGTAGTATGCTTTTGGAGTCAACGGCAGCTAGGCCGGCATCGATGATCTCATCGACGTCATCGATGATAAAAGCTGTGGCTATCATTGCGGTGAACATCTGCGTTGTTTGAGCAGGCTCGTAATCAATAGTTACGCGGGTGTAATTCAGGCCGATACGCCCTGCCGTCTGCGGCATCGCAGGAGCAACCAGGCCAAAGGTTTCGCATACAAATTGGCCTGAGATGTTAAAATCTGCCCAGGGATTCAACGCGATGTCACCGGTTAGTGGCGACTCGATGCCGAGGTCCATCAATTGCCTTGCATACAGATTTGAGCACCAGATCCGCGAGTTAATTTTTGATTTCCATAACTGCGTGATTTCCTGCGGACTGAGAAGTGGTTTATTTTTTTGCTGCATGGCGTAGATATAGGTCCATTCGATGTCGGTATCATCGTCAGTACGGGCACCTTCCGGCAGAGCGGGGGTATATTCTTTGACACTGCCCGGTTCGTTACAATACTTTCCTTCGTGCGGCAACCCGTTGAGATTGCCTAATATTTGACCCAGCAGGCCGCCTCGAATCTTGTCCCGTAGCGTCTGGGCGGAGATTTCAACGAACTTAGCAGACTCAGCCTTACTGCTGGTCTGAAGTGATGTGCCGGATTTATTGTTACAGCTAATCGACGAACACAATAAAAAAACCAACAGGGCCAAAGTGAAAGTGGTTACAAATTTAGTTGATATCGCTGTTTTTTGCTTCATTCTTTAACTACCTCAAAAAGTAAAGAAACCGCTGCTGTTTGCTGCGCAATAGCTAAGCTAACATTCGAATCGCCGCCCCTCATCCAGCATAACAAGATAGTTTTCCAGCGGGATGTAATTTGCCACCGTATTACCGGAACCAAGACAATACCCGCCATTTGCCATACATACCTCCAGAGTCGCTCGGACGCGTTTGCGAATAGTCTCTTCTTCGCTGCGGCAGAGAAAATCCATATCTATACCACCCAAAATCGCAATTCTTTGGCCATAAAGCATTTTAGCTTCTCTTACCGGCAATATCACATCCTCAAATGAATGTTTGGCGTCGATACCCACATCATCGATCAAATCGTCCATTATCTCTTTGCCCTGGCCGCAGCAGTGCAAAAGGTAAGGCCGGCCATTCGCGTGCGATATCTCGGCGCAACGCTTGTGCCAGGGAAAAACCTTTTGGCGAAGAAAATCCGGCGAAAAAAGAGTCGACGTGCGAAATCCCATATCATCAGAACCCCAAATCAGTTTCATACACGAGAAATCACACAGCACTTTGGTGTAATCAACATAGAATTTCCCGACCTTTTCAAAGATAGCATCCACCAAATCCGGCTCATCATACATCTTCATACACATAGTTTCGTAACCTAAAAGCCAGGTCGTGACCTCCAGGATATGAGCAGTCAGGTCAAAAACGCCCATATTCGCCGGCAAATTCTTCTCCAGCCACTCCAACGCCGAAAAGTCTATTTCCGACTTGTCAGGCCACCGATAATTCTCAAAATCCTGCCAGTTCTGTATCGGGCCGCTGTGCTCATCGCACCATTCGCGCTGGGGGCGTTTTTGACCTTCGACAGATGTTGTGTCTGCCGCAAGCATACGGTTAAACATAAAGACTTGTTTTCCCTTGATTAGTGAAACCCGAAAAACATCGTAGCCGAGAAAAGAATGCAGAATAATATCGCGCTGCAGCGATGCAAACGGGCTGTTTTTGTCAATGTCCTTATCAAGGCCGAAATATTGGCATGCCTGGTCTTTGATTTCGTCATCCAAAAACAGTTCGATATTATATACTCGCTTTGCTTCAGCGGTTCTGCGAATAACCGATAGCAAACCCTCAACATCCGGGGTGATCTTCTTTTCCAGTAATACCATATTTGACCTTTCAGCTCAAAAATTCATTACCATACTATCGATTCGACAGAACATAATTTTCTTCGTATGAGGTTTCCAGTAAAAAGTTTGAAAATTGGGTTTGAATTGGGTTTGATTGGGTTTGAATTGGGTTTGTTTTTCTTCACAATCGCCACTTACGGCCCAAAAAACGCATAAATTGGGTTTGTTTTGCATAAAAAGGTCTGCCGGCGCGGCAGGGGAAATTTCACATTTCACATTACAGATTTCAGATTGGCCGGTTGGCTGTTGGCTAAGCCTACCTATGGCATGAATTGTACTAACCCGAAGCTCCTCGCTAAAAAGAAGAAAAGAAGGGTTACTCGCGTTTACAGGGGCCGGTTGACAGACGACAGATGACAGTTGCCAGTTATCAGTTGCCAGTAGTTCGTAGTTATTCACCATCGATCATTCCCTGACGATTAAATTTGATTAGGTCTGCTGACCCTGCGGCGGTGCCTTCTGGCGGTTTATGTTTACCTTCTGGTAAACATGGGAGGTATTATACCATAAAATCAGTTAAATGTAAAGTGAAAAATTGAGCCCCTTCACTTCGGCAAGCTCAGTGTAAACTCTTTTGCTCAGGATAAACTCAGGCTCAATTCGTGATGTGTGATGCGTATCGCGTATTGCGAAAAAAAACAAAAGACAATTTGCCACAGATACCTAAGGCACAAGCGGAAATGAATTAAAATTGACGGCAAGTGCGGGAGTGGGTATTATTATACAGGGAAAGAAAACAGTGTAAAAAAAGTACTGGACATTAATTCTCATAGATAAAGACACTAACTCGTTTTTTGCTAAAGTCTTATGTCATTAAACGTAATTAAACTCATTTCAAAACTTGAAGAATTTCCCTTAATATGCAAATGTTTCAAAGATTATGTCGAATGGCTTTGTAATCAACCGATTGCCGATTTAGGAGAAAATGACCTTATCCTTTGTCTTCGCGATCAACCGACAGCCGATTTAGCAGAAATTGACATTGGCTATTTTCGCCAAGAACAGAAACGGCGTCTCCAACAACTTGAGGGGTGTTTCCTGAAGTCTCAACAACTTCTGGGGGTAAGTAAGCAACAGTTTTGCAGTATCTTTGGTTTTAAAAATGACTTGAAGACAATCGACCCTGAAAAAATACACGACATCTTGGCCGAACCTTTATTGGTTGTAGACTTAGACAAATCTGGATTTACTCAAATTGAAAAACTGCCTCGATTTATTAAACACAACAATCATCGCTTATCAAATGCAGATTTTTTAGCTCAGTATAAAGGTTTTAAATTTGCAATAGAAGTAAAGACAATTCGCACAGAAAACAAACCAAAGCCTAAGATTGGTGAGCTGAGCGGCAATTCTATGATACCCTCTTGGTGGCGTACAATGTTTCAAAACAATATCGTAACAAAAATAGAGGACAAGAACCAGAGAGTATTGAGCCAATTAACAAACGCCCTCAAAAATTATGACTGTAACCATACTATGCTGGTACTATACAATCGTAGGCTTGGCTCATCTGGATTGATGGATTGTGAGAGCTATGGAGAAGTAATTTCATACATTCACTGCAAATACAAGGCGAGCATTGACTTTTATATGGTAAAGGATTATTTTGGTGAGATTGTTTTAGTGTACCCAGAGTTACCTAATATCACAAATCAAGATTAACAGGATGGTCAACTTGTTTGCCCAAGCATAATCTCTAAACAAAACTTTCAATCTTTTCCTTGCAGAGATTTTTCGTTAATCTTTGCAGCTTTATGACAAGTCTATCAGCCAGGTTTGCGGCAGCTTCTGCTCGATAATAGCACCGGCGAGATTGGTCCATTTTTTGCAGCGGTCCAGTACTACGCCGTCACTGGTGGCGACGAGGAGTTCGGTTTTTATAAGTTCAGCATCAGGGCTTAGCAGAAGCTCTATCTCCCAGTTCCAGTTGTTTTCACGGGCGAGCCTGCCGATAAGTGTTTTTAATCGCCCACTGTTCGAGACCGGGCTGTCCAACAGCCATAAGGCATCGCTTACACCGGTCTGCTCTAAGAATCGCCCTATCAGTTCTATGGCTGGTATAGTTTCGGCAACCTTGCGGTATGTCCCGTGTATGCCGGCAATATCCTTAAAGCAGCTGTCACGTCCTTTGAAAATCACACCGCCGCTCATCGCCGCTTCGATAGTTATCAAAACATTGTAGCCGTCGATAACGATAGTACGGCCGGCAACACTTTCTGCAGAAACACAATGCCCGGTTCTGTATTCGAACTGCCGGTCGGAGCAGGCGTTGCGAAGGACAGCGGTCCTCTGTCTTTTGGTAAGAGAAAACTTATCGGCTACCAGTTTTAACGAGCTTTTTTCAGCGTAGCCTTTTGTCAAGAGCAGCGAAAGGTCCTGTACCGCCGTTCGCAAATCAGCGATTACATCGGGAGCAAACAGGGTCGTATCCTGCGGCCCTTTGCCCCTGTGGGTTCGCTTGTCAGGCATTGAAAAACCCCTTCAAATGAAACAGATACACGAGCAATTGTATACCCTTAAGGGTAATAAGTGTCCGCGAATAAAGCCATAATTGTTTATTTTAAAGTTACTTACCCGCGGATAAACGGAAAAATTCAATTGAGATCAGTATAATGTCGCCGGCATAAGCACGCAATGTCAAAAACAAATTGACAGAACAAGTCTGTGCCCCTACTATTGGCGTTTTATGGTTTTGTGATACAGGATTACCTGATGCCCAGTCACAATTTAGCGCAAATTAAGATAGACGACCTGGATATCATCGGCTATTCGATTGCCGGCGAAGAGACGGTGGTCGCGATGCCGCAACTGGACGTGTGTTTCGATATCGGAAAGGCCCCTGACCAGATTATTTCCATAAACAATATTCTGCTCACTCACGGCCATATGGACCACGCCGCCGGTATCGCCTACTATCTGTCCCATCGCAATTTTTGCGGCCAGACCCCGGGAACGATACTCGCTCCACAGAATTTGCTTGGCCCTATGAAACAAATAATCGATGCCTGGGGCAGACTCGACGGCAATAAGGTCCCGGCCAACCTTGTCGGCGTAAAGGCAGGGACCGAATACCAGATAAAACCGAATCTGTTCGTGCGGGTATTTCCGACCAAACACACAAAGGGTTCGGTCGGGTATGCCGTGATTGAAAAGCGAAAGAAACTCAAGCCCGAATACACCGAACTCACCGGCCCGCAAATCGTCGAGTTAAAAAAACAGGGCATCGAAATCGATTATCCACTCGAGATTCCTATAGCCAGTTATCTGGGTGACACCCAGTACGTGGACTTTTCGCAACTGAAATATATCGCCGAGAGTAAAATCTTAATTATTGAGTGC
>SDBT01009718.1_pt1 | contig 15579 bp, 18 predicted proteins | sample 2277101 | NCBI WGS metagenome assembly SDBT01 (sample SAMN10404973, study PRJNA504765) | marine sediment metagenome | isolation source: marine sediment core GS10_PC15, 103 cmbsf | place: Arctic Ocean: Southern Knipovich Ridge | collected 2010 | reverse complement strand
ACCTTGTACAGTCCCGCTGGCAGGCGCCCACACACTGGGCGACCTGCAACGAACCCTGATCCCGGAATGTAATCACATCTATCGATTTGATAAATCGTATCGTCTGCCATGTTGTCCACAGTTTTTCAGAAGTAAATAGAGCCTGATGCCGATGATAACATTATACGTGTAATAGGGGGATAGATGTTTTTCAGATATCCAGGCGGCAAGAATAAGATCAGGAAACAAATCGTAGACACCATATGGGGAATACTTAAAGAACATCCCTGTACAGAATACCGAGAACCATTCTTTGGTGGCGGTGCCATCGGTATCAACGTGCTAAAAGAAAACGCAAAAAATGATAACTTGTTACAATCCATTTGGATCAATGACTTTGATCTAGGTATAGCATGTCTATGGACTTCGGTATTGCAGCACAGAGAAGTATTGCTGTCTGTGGTGGATACATTTAAGCCATCGGTTAATCTGTTTGATAAGTACAAAAAAGAACTATTGAATGTACCCACTGGCAGTATCGGGTACATGAATCCACAAAGAATCCTAGAAGTAGGATTTAAGAAGCTAGCGTTACACCAAATATCCTATTCTGGATTGGGTCCGATGGCAGGAGGTCCGTTGGGCGGTGTAAAACAGGAATCTAAATACAAAGTGGACTGTAGATGGAATCCTAAAAGCATAATTAAGAAGATAAAAAAGGCTCATCAAATTCTAAGTTCTGTAGATTTGTATCAAGGAGGTTGTAGAGATGTTGATTTCTCTTATGCCATTGATTTACAGAAGGAAAAGAGGTACTGGGAGGAATCGGGTGTTAAAGTTGCATACGAGATAGAAGAGCCTGTTTTCAGGTTCTTCTATCTCGACCCTCCTTATTACGATAAAGGTGGAGAGCTATATCAGTATAGTTTCAACGAACAGCATCATGAAGATTTGATGAGGATGTTAAAAAAGACAGAACATCCTTGGCTTTTGTCTTATGATAGTTGTCCAGAAGTAAAGAAGCTCTATAGTTGGGCTTCTAGAATTGAGATAGATTTAACATATACAATAAACGCTAAGGATAAGGGAAGAGTTAAAACGGAGCTTTTAATCGCCCCTCCTGAATACAGCGATTTATTGGAAGATTTAAGAGAAAAAGATATTTTTGAATAAGGAAAAGAACGAAATGAGTATTAGAGCTTTAAAATTAAGAACAGGTGAAGAATTAATAGCAGACGTAGACGGTTTATCAAAAGTTGGAGACAAGGAAGTATTAGCAGAGAAAATTACGCTGACCAAACCTTTTTCAATTCATCTAGTACCGCAGGAAAACGGTATCGGAATACAGATGATACCTTTCGCACTTTATGCTAAAGAACATAAAATCGATTACCCAAGTACAGAAGTCAATTTCTGTATAGAACCAAGTACATCGATTCGTAACGAGTATGCACAGATGACAGGAATGCCAGTTATTCCAGACGATACTATTATTATCCCAGAAGGTAATCCTGGTCTCAAGTTATCAACATGATGAAGATGTAAGAAGAGTTCATGAAGGATAGAGAAAAAATGAGTATAATTGAAAAGACATGGGGCATAGTTGACCAATTTACAGAAGAGCCACAATATGTGACTATCAATAAAGCAAAAGCAAAAGATTTAGCTATTATCGTTAAGGATTATCTTGCTGTTGCCGAAGAATTTTTCATGGGCAAACCGAAATGGATGAAAGAAGTTATTTCTTGGGGACATGGGAATGAGAGAGAGTTATATGAATTAGTTGCCTATGAATTGATTCTTGATGCGGTTAATTATAATTACTGGTATGGTAAAGGAGATATCCGTCCTAATGGGGCTTCTTCATATGAGATGTCTAAATTGTTAGACGATTCTTTCGCTATGGCTCATTTACTTGTGCCAGGCGATTCAAGGGTTATTTGCGGCTTTGCTATCAGACAATTCAGGAAAAAATTGATTCAAAATCGCTATCCTAATCTGGCAAATAGACTTAAACATCTTGACGAAGTTCATAAGATGTTTGGGCAGAATAATGGTATGCCTATGATGTGGATTGACCAGATGTTTTTGCCTGACGTTAGAGAGGGCAAAGAGGACGCAGAGAAAACAATAGAGTTTCTAACTTCTTTTTTCCCGACGTATGCTTCAGATATGTTTTTGAAGAGAGCCTTCTTATTTATAATAGAAATGAATAGACGTATGGGTTGGTTCAAGAAGGATATTGCTAAGATACCTATTCCAGCGGATTATCAAATACCTAAGATGCTTCAATACAATTGGGTTTTGGAGTATAGCGATGAACTCGCTTATAAGATAGGAAACCATGAATTAATTCAATCTGGTTCTTTGATGGAATGCGAGATTAGGGCTTCTGCTATGAAAGCTTGTAAGATGATAGCCGAATATGGTGATGTTACTATGGCTGATGTAGATACCTATTTATTTGCGAATAGAAAAAGTTGTGATGACCCGTTTCATTTGACCATCACAACCGATTATTAAATTTAAATACTTCTGATAGTAAAGCTGTCAAATGCAGTTGTTGATGTGGTGAGTCCTACTGTGACTATTCCTCCTGCAAAAATACCAACATCGATAGTGTCTGTTATATTTGGAATAGCAAATTCGACAGTTCCACGTTGAGTGTAATTAACTCCATCTGTAGAGAAATATCCTGTTATTCTTCTGTCAACTCTTGTCGTTTTTAACCAACATGGATAAGAAACTGCATTGATAGGAGCATGAGTAGACTCATCTAAATATCCATCATCATTATTATCCCATTGAAAAATAAAACCACTTTCAACATTAACAGGAGTAGCAGCAATTATGGAATATGCTTTTCTTCCTGTTGCATCTGCCCCCCCTTTAGTAGACATATCAATTTTAGTCATTATCCCACATTTAGTCCACTCATTACCAGTTTGAGAATCCATTTTAACGATAGCTTCAAAATCACCTGTTATTGGAAGGTATATTGCTGCATAATCATCATCAGGACTAATCCATATATCTATACAATCTTTAACAGTTATGCTTAAAGTGCCACCAGGTGCTGTTATGATAGCATCGGTATTAGGAGTATTATCAACTTGCTCCCAATCAGAACGTAAGGATGAACTACTGAAATTATCGGAGAAGGCAAAAGGAACAGAAAAGTCTATCGGAATTCGATTAATAATTAAATAATATTTAAATCCAACTCTACCCACTGTAATAGGAACCCCACCTAAACTTATTGATTTATAATCAAGCCCCCCAGTATTGGGGTCAGTATCTATATCATCCGTTGTGAAGCCAGAATCGTTTAAAATTAATTCATCCGATATTCCAGTAGCTTGGGCAGTACCTTGAAACGTAATTTTATTTGTAGAGACCGCTGTTAATCCGGTATCATCAAAGGCAAGATAATATTTACCATCTATTGAAGTGGCTTCTAATTTATTCCCATTCCAAGTCACATGTTTTGGCACACCTGAATTATCTAGTTCGGATAATAGAGAGCCACTACCTGTTTCTTCAATAACATCTATTGCGAAATAAGTTCCCACATTAGGGTCAGTACTAATAAATTGGGATACTGAAATAGGCATTCCTTGCCAGTTAAGGGTCGTGGTTTGGTCGTCATTATCTATTTGCTCTGCTGAATCTGCATAAGAGCATAAAAGTGTATTAGGGGTACTGAATTCGGATGCCCCATCAGGGTAAGAAACCCCTAATACTGCTGTTCCGATTGTTATAGTTTTTGTTTGCATATTCTTATCTCCAATTATGAGGTCTATATATATTATTCGACAAAATAAGGAAAAATCCTATAATTCATTTCAAAAGTGAAACAGAATTAGTTAAAATAACATAATTGGATAATCAACGAAAGGAAGTACGAACGAATATGAAAAACGATGGAATTGTAACCAGGCCAGTTAGAAAAGCACAAATAGTTAGAGACTCAGAGAACAACCTATACTCGGATATCCCATTTGACCCATTTGAGGGGGAAGATGGTTATGACGATGAGTGCGACAACGACTGCACTACACCAGATGTCGAAGACTATAGAGAAGAAGGAAGTAATACGAAAGAGGCGGACATTTCAACTGTAAAATTTGCGGAAGAAATAAAAGTCGATTTCATACCTTCCATAGACTTTAGAATCATGTGCCGTTTTCTCGGTCTAAGTTCAGTCAATGATGTCAAGAATCACCCTTATAGCGAATGCCCTCTTATCACTATGATGTTGATGGAATCATTAATCAATTTTATGGAAAGTGATGGTTATACCTTTGAAGGCGAACTTAACTTTGATAGGCAAGGTAATTCTATTCCACCAGAAAAAACAGTTTGGAAAATTGGTGGCAAAGAAGTTTCTTTCACTTCAACTGGGTTTATGTATTTTAAGAATACAGCGAAAGCCAATACTAATGACAAATCCGCTAATTTAGTTTTCTATCTCTTTACAAATCTCGACCACGGAGTGGCTTCAATAACTTGTTATACTCCCGGCGAAAAGACATCTGAGAATGTTATTCAGAAACTTGAAGTTTATACAAAGGCTAATAACTGTTTGAGAGGTTTAAAGCTAAGAGACATTAATATGTATTCAGGTGATTTCTCGGAAGTAGAGCCTAAACCAGAATGTACTTGGGATAATTATTATTATCCTGATGGGGTTAAAGATATTTTCGATTTAGAAGTATTCGGCTTCTTAAAGAATGTCGAAGAATACAACTCTCATGGCATAACAAAACGTGGAATCATAATGACTGGAGAACCCGGATGTGTCATAGCCGGTACAGAAATTAAAATTAGAAAAAAGAAAAAAGAGGGAAAACATAAAATAATTATAAAATAACAGTATAATCCTATTTCAAGTTAAGCAGAAAGGAACATACTATTATGCAAAAAGAATTATTTTTTAGAGATTGCCCAAAATGTAAAAAGCGATTAAGATACACAAATAAAAGGAATAGAAACGCTGCTATTAAAAAAAACAGTATCTGCGGGTCTTGTGCTGCACAAGTCACACAAAATAGGCCAGATGTTAAGGAAAAGCGGGCTATTTATAGCATCTATCTTAAAGAGGCAATGATAGGTAAAGGTAATCCATTTTTTGGAAGGAAACATTCTAAAGATACAATTGCAAAGATACAAAAGAATAGGGATAAGAGAACTTTTAAAACTAAAGAATTTAAAGATAAGATGTCAAAAGTCACATCCGGTAGAAACAATCCGATGTACGGCAGGACGTATTATGATGTTTGGGTAGAAAAATATGGAAAAGAAGAGGCCGATAAAAAAATGGCTATTTTAAGTAAGAAAAAATCTTTACAAACTTCTGGTAAAAATAATCCTATGTATGGAAAACCTTCTCCTCAAGGCTCTGGTAATGGCTGGAGCGGTTGGTATAAAGATTGGTTCTTTAGAAGCATTAAAGAACTATCTTATATGATAAATGTGATAGAGGTTGGCGATTTAAAATGGCGTACAGCCGAAACAAATGATTTAGCAATCAAATATATCAGTCACGATGGCAATGAGAGAACTTATCGAGCAGATTTCTTGATAGATGAAAAGACATTGGTGGAGGTCAAACCAAAAAAATTAATGGAAACCCCTCTTAATGTCAGGAAAAAAGAAGCTGCTGTTAAATTTTGTAAAAAAAACAATTATGAATATTCCATTACAGACGTTAAATTATTAGATATTAATGATATGGTATCTTTATACGATAATAAGCAAATTAAATTTACGAAGCGATATGAAGAAAAATATAAAAAATTTATTCAAAAAAAGAATAAAAGTAGCGACCAATAACTAAACAAACGCAAAAGGAAAGAAAAGGCTATGAAAGTTAATGAAGAACGAACGATATCAATTGATGAATTTTTTAAATTGTCAGAAGAGGGGGGAACGTATGAAATAGAAACCCCTCAAGGTTGGGTCGAAATGGGGGATTTAGTGAAGAAAATTAATAAAGAGTGTTTTACAATAAGAACAGCATCTGGGCGAGAGTTGAGCGGTTCAAATGACCATTATGTAGAAACTACTTACGGCTGGGAAAAATTAGAAGATATAGATTTGCAAGATTGTTTCGTTAGAATAAATACGTGCGAACAATCTTGGGATAGAGTAGTATCTAAAGATAGCATAGGTGTTCATGATACATATGATTTAGAAGTATTGAATGATGAACATAAATATTACGCTAATGACATAGTCAGCCATAATACTGGTAAGACTACCATCGGTCATATTGTTTGTAATAATGTTCCTGACAATACTGTTATTTGGATAACGCCGGAGGTTATTCAAGAGAATCAGCAGAGGTCTTATTCATCAATTAAATTGTTGTATAAGTTAGCTGATTTCGTTGCTCCCTCTATTATCATCTTAGAAGATATAGATTTGTTTGGAGGAGATAGAAATCGAGGAGGGGACATGATGGGGCTTGGTTCTCTAATGAACGTTCTTGATGGAGTGAATACAGTTAAGAACGCTGTTACTATCGCTTCTACTAATAGCTTCGATACTATTGAGAAGGCTCTCAGTCAGAGACCAGGGCGTTTTGATAGGATTGTAGAGATACCAGCATTAGATGGAGACCTAAGAAGTAAGATGTTTGCAGATAGATTGAAGGAATGGAAGTACTCTGAGAACATGTTAGACCATTTGGTTCAGAGGACAGATAAATGGACAGGGGCTGAGGCTCAAGAGTTCGTAAACACTTTGAATCTGAAATCCATAAGGTCAGACGAGAAAATTGAAGAATTAGACATAGAATTGGTTGATGAAATCCTTGAGGTCATGAATAAATTCGGCGTTGGAAAGAATTCTAGCGAAGTATTCGGATTTACGAAAAGAGATAAGTAACGGTAGAATCAGGACTTATGACTCTTTCGCGAAAAAAATAAGTTTTTTCTGATTTTATCCTTGATTGTGCGATTTGTTTTTGCTATAGTATTGATATTAAGAGAACGTTGCGAAGCGATAGTAAGTTCTATTGCTTTTGAAAACATTGATATTATATTATTAAAGGTAAAGAAATGCAAACTTTGATTCCGACAACAATTAGAAGTAGATTTATCAAAATATTGATGCTTAACCCTAATATCAACTCTCTGCCAGATGACAAGATGAGAGAAGTCTTGAGTAGGATTATGGCAGATATGGATATTGATGGGATACTCGACCCAATCGCCTTTGATGATGATGGCGGTTGGGGCGATGATTTAGATACGATGAGCGAGATTCAGTTTGACGAGGGTCGGTCAGATTCTGAAAAATCAATAGCTCTTGAATTTCTGCAAAAGCCTAAAAAAGTTCAGAAAGTTGATAACGAAGATACAATCACTCTCGAAAGTCTAAAAAGGATAAGAGAAGTTCGTAGGCGTTTGGCAGAAGATGAAGAATCAGATATCGTTTTGGATGAAAATGATTTAGAGCCAGAAGAGAGAGACGATGAAGAAGAGGTAGTTATGCCTAATTCTTATGGTCGCTCTCCTCTACACGAAGCTATCGGAATGAGGAATCTTGATGCAATCAAGATGTTTGTTAAAGAAGAAAAATATCTCGATGCTAGAGATAATAACGGTAATACGCCATACCAAATGGCATATCAAGAAGGTTATGAAGAAGCAGTTGAAGTATTCGAAAATGCTTGTGTCACTGCTTAAAAGTTAATGATGTATTTTTTTGAAAGAGGTAAGTAACATGAATATCATGCACTCAGATGGACGTAGTTTTAATGTAAAGTTTTATAGCCGATTTAAGGAGAACAGTATCGGTATCAAAGACAGACAGACGACTTGTAAGTTGGCGACTGTTGATGACACTAAGGTCGGCAAAGATAAGTATGAGGACGTAGCAGTCGGCGTTGTCATGAGAAATAACAAAGACGCAGATAGCAAGACAGCAGGCAGAACTAAAGCCTTTGGCGTAGCTATCAAAGAGTTCCCGAAAGCGGAACGTATCAAAATGTGGAGACAGTACGACCCTTCTATGCAGCTTGAAGGGGAAAAGGTGACTGTCTGATAAAGACGGCAGAATCTTATATTTAAGATAGAAGACAAGCCCGTCATTGTACGGGTTTTTCTTCGTGAAGGAGTAATTATGTTAGATTTAGTAAAGACAATTAGAAAGATTAGCAAGAGACACCCAGGCTACATAGGGGATTTCTTGCCAATAAGGTTATGGAACTATAAGAAGTTGCACGATGCCTTGGTGCGAGAAGTAGAAGCTGGCATGATTAACGTGCAGACTCACCCAGAGTTCCCTAACTTAAAGATATACAAGTACTCTCAGTCTGCTGTCTGCGAGAGAAACTGGAACGAGATAACTCTTATATCTAGAGGTCTGATTTTAGACACTGACGCTAAGAGGGTTCTCGCAACTCCACTGGTGAAATTTTTTAATTTGGGAGAGCTTATACCCATTTCTGAATACAAGGGAAAGAGGTTTAGATCTCTTGAGAAAATGGACGGTTCTTTGGGTATTTTGTTCTACTATAAGGGTTGGAGAGTCGCTACAGGTGGTTCTTTTGCTTCTGAGCAGGCTAAGTGGGCAAACAAGTACCTTGAGAAGCATATAGATACATCTACTCTTGTAGAGGGAGCTACATATCTTTTGGAGATAGTCTATCCAGAAAATAGAATAGTTGTTCCTTACTCTAAGGATGCTTTATATCTACTTGCTGCTTATCGTAGAGGTTATGAACTAGATTCTAGCCAGCTTAACATCGTTGCTGCCGAAGCTGGTTTCAAGATGCCACAGCATTACTGGTTCCAGGATTTGGATGAAATCTTAAAAGAGACTTCTCTTATAGACCATACTCATGAAGGTTTCGTTGTGCAGTTTAATGACGGAGTAAGAGTTAAGGTCAAAGGCGATGAATATTGTCGTATCCATAAGTTGATATCAAGAGTAACTCCAATAGCAGTTTGGGAGATGCTTTTGAATGGCGATGATATGGATAGGGCTTTGATTGACTTGCCAGAAGAGATGGAGTCTGACTATAAGAAGATAGTATCTATCTTACAAGGAAACTTGCAGGATATGCTTGATGGTATAGAATATGCCTATGAGGTGACAAAGCACTTGTCTAATAAGGAACTTGGCTTAGCGTTTAAGGACAAAGAGTCAAAAATCTTAGAAGATGAGAAAATTGCTCGTTTCAGAGATTATATTTTTGCTAGGAGAAAAAGCACATTCCTTGAGAGCGTAGAGAATGTCGATTCTTTGACTAGAAAAGGTATTTTTAGGAAGTTCAGACCAAAGAGCAACTTCTTGGCTGGGTATTCACCATCCTCAGCCATGAACAGATTTAATGATGGTTAAATTGATATAAGTATAGCATAGTCCAGCACTTACGAAAGTTTTTGCTTGACTGTGTTTTTATTTTCTGTTATAATTCCTTGCATAATCGAGTTTTAGACAACAAGGAAAAAGATGATGGAAAACAAATATGTTTTTATGATTTGTCCAGTTTTAAAAGATGGTAAAGATTTTGCGGGCAATCCCTACAAAGGCGTTGGTGAATTTATTCAAGCTAAAGTTTTTGTAAAAGACGGTAATATTGACACAGGTTTATATGGAATATTGTGGGGAAAATGTATTACTCCTCTACGACAAAGTATGCTTCAATTTAATTGGGCTGTTGTCAAAACAGAAATAAATGAAAATTTATTAATGTTAGATAGGATGAAGAATGAAGTTAAATTTAAACGAGGCATGATTCTTCATATGGGAAAAGCAAAGCAATGTGCCGATTACATATTGAAGATAAAAAATGATGAGCAACAATTTTTTGCGGAAGAATCGAAACATCTAAAAGCAGAAGAAATTATAGGCTCTGATTCATGGGTCAAAAGACAGAGGGAAAAACAATGGTAAAACCAATTAGTCCAAAAGAGATAACCAAAACAAAAGAAGATTTCATTCCAGATGAAGTTATTGAATCTTTCAACGAAATTATTGTTGAAAAATGGAATGGTACAGAATCCTTTTTCAGACAAAAAGAGGTAGTAAGTAAAATTACAAAGAAAATGAAATTAAAAGATACGAAGCAGATGTACGACGAACACTGGCTCGACGTAGAAGGTATCTACATGCGATCAGGTTGGAAAGTCGAATATGAAAGCCCATGCCGCGACGAAAGTTTCGAATCTTATTTTAAGTTTCGCAAAAAGTAATGTGGTTCATAGGCGATTGCCACCAAGAATGGAAGGCATATAGATATATAATTGATAAGATGCAACTTAAAGGAGGCAGAAAAGGAATGGACTGCTCCCTTTTAGTAGGTGATATGGGAATGGGTTTTCCAAGCAACAACGAAGATAGTAAAGATGGCAAAAGCTATATCCGAGGCATCGACCCTAAACATAAGTTTATCTGCGGCAACCACGATTATAGAGGCATATGTTATGGTCATCCTAATTTCTTAGGAGATTATGGCTATCACGAACATAGCGGAATATTCTATGTCGGTGGAGGTTTCTCTGTCGATTGGGAATGGCGAGAGAAATACATCAATTGGTGGCCAGATGAAGAACTTTCTCCTGGGCAGATGGGTAGTTGCCTTAAACTATATGAAGAAAAAAAACCTTCTATAGTAGTATCTCACGAATGTCCTACGGAGGTTAAACATTTTGTAATCACCAATCCGATGAAGATGGATATATCCTCGAGGACCGAGAAGCTATTGCAGGAGATGATTGATATTCATCGACCTGATTATTGGATTTTTGGACATCATCATCAATTAGAATATACAAACATAGGTGGAACAGAATATGTCTGCCTCGATACCGTTAGTTATGGTAAACATGCTGACTGTATTTTTGAAATACCAGGTGTAACATGGGAATAAAAAATATAATAGCAATAAGCGACCTTCATGGCCTAATCAAAGGATATACTTCTCCTAAATGCGACCTCCTACTTATAGCAGGAGACGTTGGGCGGCATGGAAAAGATATATATAAAGATGCTAATTGGCTAGCTTACAATTTCAATCCTTGGCTACGACAACAGCCAGCGAAACATATCGTAATGATTCCAGGAAATCATGATGTCGTTTTTGATGAAGCTCTTTCGATTGTTCCTAAATTAGACTGTCATGTTCTTATTGATGAGATGGTAGAGATAGAAGGACTGAAAATTTACGGTTCTCCTTGGTCTCTTGAATTCTATAACTGGGGTTTCAATCTTTCAGAGGAGAAGTTGGCTATGGTCTGGGAGAAGATTCCAGAAGGACTTGACATACTACTGGTTCATAGTCCTCCTTATGGAATTATGGATATGACTCAAAATCTAAAATATGAGCAAAAGAGAATAGGAAGCCCAAGTCTTCTAAAGAAGATTAAAGAGGTTCGTCCTAAGTATGTTATATTTGGGCACAATCATGGTCAGCCAGGAATGATTGAGAAAGACGGTATCGTCTTCATTAATGCAACTCTATTAAATGATTATTATGAAAGAGTTAATCCTCCGACTATAATAGAAATTTAATGGTTGCAAGTGGTTCAATTTGACGATATAATATGCAGTGTTAAATAGAGGAATGTATTATGAAAATAGAAGAAGCTGAAAAAGATGGTTGCCCAAAGTATGTATTGCATAAACTTGAAAGGGCTGGTATCTCCGAATTTAGTCGAGATTCTACTTGGGGACAAGTAGCCAAAGATGCTGATGTTCTATACTATAAGGCTCATCCAGAAGAAATGACTTTCGGAAAGAAACTAAAAGAGTTAAGACTAAAAGCATCGATAGGTTTGAGAAAAATGTCCGGAGAATTGGATATGTTAGCTTCTCGATACTCTAATATTGAAAGAGGTTATGAACATTTAGGCAGCACGTTCTATTTGGGCAAAATAATTGTTGTTTTGACAGAGAATCTTCCTTTAGAAGAATTGCCTTTAGAAGAAGTGGAAAAATTGAATGAGTTATATCATGAGCCTTTTGTAATGCAAAAGATGCCAGAGTTCCTCCCAATTCTTCACGCTACAAGAAGACTGCAACCAGAAGAAGAAGGCTATACGAATGGAGACGACTACAATACTCGTCCAGCAACTTCAGACGAACTTATCTCTATGACTGAATGGATGAGTGATACCGCGAAAGAGCATAACGAAAAAGCGGATGCTTACAATAAAGAAAACGGTAGGATATAATGAATTACCCCTCAGATAACGACATAGTAAAATTATTGTCTAACGACTCATTGGCACAGGCTGAAAAGTTGACAGGCAAAAGCTATAAAGAAGACGCAGCGACATCAAATTTAGGTTTTTTGATGGGACTACACGACAATATGGTTAAGGACAAAGCATTGGCAGCTATAGGCGATACTGTATCTAATATGGATTGGCTTGCTTATTGCGAAATGATTGAGAAATTTGGTTTCGGTCTGATGGTTGAGGACTTTTCTCCTGACGGAGGAGCATCTATTCGTCTTTATTATAACGAAAAAGATGGATTATTGTTGAGGGCTGATTCTTATCATGGCAATAGAAACGCTGCTACTGTTTATTATAATTGGATGCCCAATATCAAGCCTGAAGAAGATTGGGAAAATCCCGAAGAAGCCGAATTCGTTGATTTTTATGGAGCTACCAGTACTGGAGGTTTTAATTTTATAGGGAAAACAGATAATCTTTTACCTAGAAATAAACTAGACCCTTATTGGCAAAATGCAGTTTGGGCTGGTAACCATGACGCTAGAGAGGCTGTAGCATTTAAAATGAGACGACTCCGAGAGAATGGTACATTTATACCAGTTTGGAAGTATAAGCCTTATATGTGGCTTGTGGCTCATTGGGAGAAAGACCAGAAGGATGACTACGGCCAGATTAATGCTGATAGGTTTGCAAAGTTACCTCAATGGGTTCAAGATAATATAAAGGGCTAGTAATGGCTAAAAAGAAACGTACAGAAGAAGAAATTTTAGAAGATATAAGAAACTATAAGCCTAGAATGACTAAAGGCGAAGACCGTAAAACCTTTTACGCTAGGATGATGGGAGCAATCATTACAGATGATAAAGGTAATGTTATAGATGACGAAGGAAATATAATTGATAATAAAGGAAAAGAAGATATGATACAGACAATTCCAACACCAACTAGACCTCATTTTATTTTTAGCGGTAAGATGTGGGAGATAGACAATGAATTTAAATTGATATCGGGCGAGAGACTAAAAACCGTCATTACTTTTGAGCATATCATTAAAACCGGCGTTATCGATGATGATTTAAGTTTTAAGGGAAGCATGGAACTGCCTGCAGGTTCTGCTTGGACTATAACCGAAAAAGTTTCTGTTGAGATAGATAGCGAGTTTTCTGACCCAATTGTAACGATGTGGAAGGAAAATGCTGGCACGATGGTAGATAAAAAGGAAAATATGAAGGAAATTGAACCTTTTTCATTACCTATGTATCACATCAAAAAATTGGTAAGAGAAGCAGTCAAGCTCGACGCTCAGAATAGACCGAAACTGGCTACATACTAGAATAATACTTGAAAGTGGTTCTCTTTTCTATACAATAAGATTTGTTCTTTTAAAAAATAGAGAGGAAAATCGTTGCTTTCTGTAGAAGTATATATATCAAAACACTAACTTTTTTGTTGGGAGATATATTATGAAGTCTCAGAATCAAACGGTTACGCCCCCAAGCAACGAGTCACAGTACTTGAACGCTAATTTCCACGATAGTCACGCTGCCCCAAAGACAATTTGGGTAGTCCATGACCCTACGGGTGGCCCTCACTTTTTCTTAACTAAGAGAGAAGCAGAAAAACAGTACAAACAATTAAAGATACGTCATCTTTATGATAAGAACGCAGAGTTTGAGAAGATGAGCAAACCTTTAAAATACATTTTAGATGGTAGCAAACTCAGAAATTACATGAAGATGAACGGGCCAGAAGCCGCATAAAACTATCTCCACGACAAGCGTAGAGGATTCCTACGAATTACAAACTAATGTTTGTATATTTAGTAGGCTATCCCCGCCGTCCCGACGGTTCTTTTTTAATATTTTCAATCCTTCATCTAATATATTTAGTGAGGCGTTATAGTCTCTATCGACTGAATTATTGCAATAACTACAATTATAGACTCTATCTTTAAGGAATAGAAAAATAGATATAACCTTTTTTCGCGAAAAATATTATTTAGTACTTGACTTGGACTAGTGATTATGTTATTATATTCATATTGAGAATGATAATGTAAATGAAACACTATTACGGAAAGAAAATTATGAGTAATATAAGCGTAACACGAAACCTAATCAAATCACTTACAAAGTCTGTAGTAGAAAAAGATGTAGAGAACGCTTGGAGAAATGCCTTCGAAAAGAAATTCCCAGGGTATATCTCCTCTCCAGATAAAAGCGATGGAGTATTGAGAAATTGCGTAGTAACATCACTACTCGAATTCAAATTCGATATCGACCTCAGAAACCAAATCGCACAAGCTGGCGTATTGGTACAATCCATCTATTACCTTAAGAAGATGGAACAAAGAGGAGAACCTCTAACCAAAGCTGTATTCATCGGAGATAGAAATGAATGCTTCTGCGTCCCAACAGCCAGCCTAACAAAATATCTCTCTTACGATATAGACTGGAGCATACCTCCATCTTCTGCCGCTAAGAAGAATCCTTCACTCGTAGCAGAAATAGCACAAGACGAAGAGATTGAACCCTTTGTCTACGACATCAACGAGAACTTCGATTTCCTACTTGTATTGGAAAAACTGAAAAACATATCACTCGATAAGCCTTTTGCTATAACCATTACAGCAAAGAATATCGTTGAAATCTTTAAAAGATTTGAAACAGATATCGTTAAAGATAAATACTATACAGAAGAACAAGTTTTCGATGAAGACGAAGGCAAGAGAATGTCTGAACTAGTAGACCTATTCTTTACTTGCCTGACTGCACCGAATGAAGCATATCTTCATCCAAAAAGAAGTGGTATCGTTGTAGCAAGAGGAAAACATGTCAAAGTCAATTCCAAAAACTACAGAATCTTCTTCTCTCAGTTCAAACAAGACTATAAGCCATCTGAATTGGAAGCCATAACAGCCAATAAGGATAGGATATTAGAGGATACCCATCGTAGACATACAGGTGCGTTCTTTACTCCTGATATTTGGGTTGCAGAAGCTCATAAGATGATTGCTGAACAGTTTGGCGATGATTGGAAAGAAGAGTATGTCGTATGGGATTGTGCTGCTGGAACAGCTAACTTGACGAGAGGGTATAAGTTCAAAGAACTCTATGTCTCAACTCTTGAACAGAGTGATATCAATACTATCAAGGATTGCGGTTACAACCCAGAAGCTACTGTATTTCAGTATAATTTTTTGGATGAAGTAGGTATTGATAGTTGCCCTAATGGTTTGAAGAAAGCATTTGAAGAAGGTAAAAAAGTTCTGTTTCTTATTAATCCTCCATATGGCCGGAGCGGTAACTTTGACCTCGCTGGCGGTAAAAATAAAAAAGGAATAGCTGATACTGCAATTGGTGCAAATATGAAGAAAGAGAGTTACGGGGGAGCTTCTTCTCAACTC